>Ga0326728_10005868_pt1 | contig 33830 bp, 33 predicted proteins | sample MB3enrmetagenome_FD_207602 | JGI IMG/M metagenome (GOLD analysis project Ga0326728, IMG submission 207602) | Lab enriched peat soil microbial communities from McLean, Ithaca, NY, United States - MB31MN | ecosystem: Environmental > Terrestrial > Soil > Wetlands > Peat | place: USA: New York...
GATCCAGCTGAACTGAATGGACTGCTCTCAGCGGCGGACTACGAAAAGTTTGTCAGCGAAGAAGCGGGACATTGAAAAACATTGCAGAAGTCAAAAGTGAAATTGCAGAAGTAAAGTCCTATGCTTCCATAGTTCTCGGTGGAATCCAAAGGGTTAACTTCTTCAATTTGACTTTTGACTTCTGCATTCACCCGACGATGACTCCAGAATTAAATCCAAGCTGCCTCTGCCTACATCCAATCAAAGGTTCTTATGAGATATCTGCCTAACTCTCCCGCGGACCGCGCTGCCATGTTGCAGGCGATCGGTGTCCGCTCAGTGGACGATCTTTTTTCACCAATTCCATCCGCGTTTCGTCTGGCGCGCGATCTCGCCGTCCCGCGTCAAATGGCTGAGCCGGAAATCGTGGACTGGTTTACGCAACGCGCCCAGGAAAACGGCGAAGGCTACACCAGTTTTCTCGGTGCCGGTGCTTACTCTCACTATCGCCCCGTGGTCATCGACGCGCTCGTGCAACGCGGCGAATTTCTTACCTCCTACACGCCGTACCAGGCGGAGTTCGCGCAGGGTACGCTCCAGGCCATCTTCGAATTCCAGACGATGATCTCCGAACTTACCGGCATGGACGTGGCGAATGCCTCGATGTACGACGGCTCGACCGGCGCGGCCGAGGCCGTGATGATGGCCGTCCGCATTACTGGAAGGCATTCGGCGGTCGTCGCGCGCAGCCTTCATCCCGAGTATCGTGAAGTTCTCGGCACCTACGCGACGCACCAGGCGATTCCGCTGAAGAAGGTTGCATTCACCGGCTCGGGCGCGATCGACCTGAAGGAACTGGAAAAGACTGTGGGCGACGACACAGCGTGCGTGCTGATTCAGTCGCCGAATTTCTTCGGCACAATCGAAGACGTCGAAGCCATTGCCGAGATCGCGCACCAACGTGGAGCACTGCTGATTGTGTCGATCGCGGAAGCGGCCTCACTCGGTATTGTCGAGCCGCCGTGCGCCGCCGACATCGTGGCCATGGAGGCGCAGTCCTTCGGAGTGCCGCTCGGATTCGGCGGTCCATACTGCGGCGTGCTGGCAACGAAAGAAAAATTCGTGCGCCAGATGCCGGGGCGTTTCGCCGGTCAGACCGTGGATAAGAACGGCAAGCGCGGCTTCGTGCTGACGCTGGCCACGCGCGAGCAGCACATCCGGCGCGAGAAAGCGACTTCGAATATTTGCACCAACCAGGCCCTGGTCGCGCTCATGGTGAACATTTTCATGACCGTCTACGGCAAAGTTGGGCTGAAGGAACTGGCGAATCAAAATCTGGCAAAGACTGCCTACGCTGCCGGCCAGTTCAGCAAACATGCCAAAGTGCTGTTCGCGAGCGCGCCACGATTCAACGAGTTCGTGGTCGAGACCAGGGAAGATCCTTACGCCATCAATGCGCGGCTGCTGGGACACAAAATTGTCGGTGGCCTGCCGCTAAAGAAGTTCTATCCCGAGTTTGGTCACGCGGCGCTGTGGTGCTGCACCGAATTGACCACGCGATCGATGATCGACAAGGCAGTCGGGCTCGCCGCCGAAGCGAACGCGGCGTGAGGAGCATGAAAGAAGCTGAACCTGATCAGGAGTTTATGCGGTGAGGCAGACATACCGATAAGCCTATGCAATACAGGTGCACGGAATGTGGTGGAAACGGAAAATGTAGAGAATGTTTCGGAACGGGTACGAACACTCACCTCAATGATGATGAATCGAAATGCCGCAACTGCTCAGGAACGGGTGTTTGCCCGATCTGTGATGGAAGTGGAACGTCGTTGAGTCCTCATCGGAGTCTCTTCCGGCCTTGGACTTGGTGGAAAATGAGGTGATGCTGAGAATAGCTTGTTTTGAATGGCGCGCGGCTTCAGCGCCGAGGAAGTTGGCTTTTGGGTGGCGCAGCGCTTTAGCGCTGCGATAAGGCTGCCCCTTTGAAAGCGGCTTTAGCCGCTGAGGTCCCAAGCCCCGGAGGGGCGAACGAAAAATCATGAAACATCCAACCCGCAAAGCGACACGTCACATCAGCCAGAACGAAGGATTGATTTTCGAGAAGTCGTCGCCCGGGAAGGCCGCTTGGAAGTTGCCGCCGCTCGATGTTCCGGAAGTGGACGCGGCGAAACTGCTCGGCAAGCAGGAGCGCAAGGACCTCGGCAACATGCCGGAGGTGAGCGAGATCGAAATCGTCCGCCACTTCACGCGCCTTTCGACCTGGAATTACGCCATCGATCTCGGCATGTTTCCGCTGGGCTCTTGCACCATGAAGTACAACCCGCGCGTCAACGAGTTTGTCTCGCGCATCGAAGGCCTCGCCAATGCGCATCCCTATCAGCCGGAGAAGATTTCGCAAGGTGCGCTCCATATCCTGAAGACGCTGAGCGAGTGCCTGCTCGAAATCACCGGCATGGATGCGATCACGCTGCAACCCGCCGCAGGCGCGCATGGCGAGCTGACCGGATTGCTGATGGTGCGCGCGTATCACCAGTCCAAAGGCAACGCCCGCAAGAAGATTCTGATTCCGGACTCGGCGCATGGGACGAATCCGGCTTCGGCGGCCACGGTGGGCTACGCGGTCGAAAATTTGAAATCTAACGACCGCGGCATGGTCGACGTGGCGGCTCTCGCGGCGCAGATGAATGAAGATGTCGCGGCGCTGATGGTGACCAACCCGAATACGCTCGGCGTTTTCGAGCAGGAGATCCACAAGATCGCCGAGCTCATGCACGCCAAGGGCGGCCTGCTCTACATGGACGGCGCCAACATGAACGCGCTGGTCGGCAAGACGCGGCCGGGGGATTTCGGCGTCGATGTCATGCACCTGAATTTGCACAAAACTTTTTCCACGCCGCATGGCGGAGGCGGTCCGGGATCGGGGCCGGTCGCGGTGAAGAAGATTCTCGAGCCGTTCCTGCCGAAGCCGGTTGTCATTACCAAGCCGGATGGCACGCTGGGCTTCGAATATAACCGTCCGCAGTCGGTGGGGCGCGTGCGCGCATTCTACGGAAATTTCGGCATGTTCATTCGCGCGCTCGCCTATATCTTTGCCAATGGCCCGGACGGCCTGCGGCAGACGACGGAAGACGCTGTGCTCAACGCCAATTACATCCGCAAGCAACTCGAAGGCGTTTACGATCTGCCGTACTCGACGCCGACGATGCACGAAGTCGTCTTCAGCGACAAGCTGCAATCGAAGAAGGGCGTGAAGACGATGGACCTGGCAAAACGACTAATCGATTACGGGTTCCATCCTTATACAACGGCGTTTCCGCTGATCGTTGCTGGCGCGCTGATGATCGAGCCCACCGAGAGCGAGCCAAAAGAAGAACTGGATCTCTTCATTGAAGCCATGAAGTCGATGGCGGAAGAAGTGGAAGAAGATCCACAGTTCGTGCTCGACGCTCCGCACAACACGCGCATTTCGCGGCTGGATGAGACCGGAGCGGCGCGCAAGCCAGTGCTTAGGTGGAAGCCGGATGGGGCCTAGCTCGTGTGGGGACAGGCACCCCCGCCCGTTCAAGCCGAGCGCAGCTCGGTTCGCTCCAAGCACGATGCGCGTGTATTAGTGCGCCTCCTTGCTAAAATCACCTAAGTCCATCCCTATGTCTGACGATTCAGCCAGCTCCGCAAGCGCCCGCCACCTGGCTGAGCATCACTATTACGTGGCGCTCGATCTGGTTCTCGAAGGCCACCACGAGCAAGCAGTCGAAGAGTACCGGCAAGCGGTGGCGGCTGATCCGAAGTTCACCGATGCGCTGCATGGACTGAGCCGGGCGCTGCAAGACCTCAACCGCCTCGACGAAGCGATAAAGGTTGCCCAACAAATCTCGGAGATCGATCCCGACGACATTCTGGCGCACACCAGCCTCTCGATCCTGTATCAGAAGAAAGGAATGGTTCCCGAGGCCGAGGCGGAAGGGAACAGGGCGCGGGTGCTGGGTTGGAAGCGGGAATTGAAGAAGGGCAGTGGATAGTGGGCAGTGGTCGCGCCGCTTGCCATGCGTCTTCTCCGCGCCCTCTACGGTTAGATTTGGCCCATGCGTAAGGTCGTGCTGGTTGCTTCTGTACGCTGCGGCGCCATGCCCGAGGCGGGGGCCTCGAATACCTGCCGTGGCACTTCTTTACGCAATCGCTATGTTTTTTGATGCTGTTTTGCGGTAACCTTTAGGCGTCACGATGGCGTCTCAGTAAGCAGAACGACAGAGCTCTTGCTCGGCGCACGTTCGTCGATTGGGAGGTGCTTCTATGCGGCTCTCCGATCTTGTCCTTGTCTTTATCCTTGTCCTTGTCGTTGCAGTGATCCTGTTGGGTTCAGCGACTGTTCTTGCACAACACACATCCGGGGGTGGTGGCTCGAGTTCCGCGAGTTCCGGCGGTGCGTCGAGTTCGGGCGGCTCGCACGGCAGCTACGCGGGTGGTTTCACGTCGTCGGCGAGCAGCCACAATGCGAGCGGGTCCACGGCGCGCGCTTCCACGACGAGTGGGACGGCATCGAAGGCGAATGCGCAGACGCCGTCCGGCAAGTTGCAGCCGAGCAAAACGCCATCCACCAAGGAAAACGCGGCGCCGGAAAAGAAAGGGGTCTTCTCCTCACTTCGGCATCCTTTCAGAAAGCCAACGCCGGTGCCGGTTGCGGGAATCGTGAGTCCCGAGCGATGCGGAAAGAAGCCCTGCCGGGTATGTCCGCCGGGACAGACGAGCAACGGCGCGGGTGGATGCGCGGCCGTGAGCAACGTGTGCCTGCCCGGGCTGTATTGGAACAGCTATGCCTGCGGCGCGGAATTTTGGTTTGACGATTGCAGGGCCTTGGCGAATCAACTGACGGCGGAAGAGCAAAGCATGCAGTTGCAATCTGGCGGCGGCGACATCTTGCATTATGAGTTGCTAAGAAAGCAATACGAGCAGTGCATGCAGCGCTATGGTTATTTTGACCCGTTTATGGCATCGCTGCTCGATACTCCCTAAGCGCTGCGGCAGCAGATTGCGCAGAAGACGATGGAAGCGGGGAAGTACACGCTGGCGTAGGTTTACTCAAACCAGCCGCTGCGGTAAGCCACCCACCAGGAGATATAGACGATGGGAATGGTCGCGCCCAGCGCCCACCAGAGCGGCAGGACGAAATCGGCAAGCAGGCCGAGCACAGTGAACGAAATCCAGAAGATCTTGCGCTCCATATCTGGATTGTAAGGCTTTTTGCGCGAGGTGAAATCCCCGTCGGGACCGGGCATGCACGGTTGCGGCAATTACGCGTCTGCCGTTGGTCCCTGGGATAGGGCCGGGTGCGGAAGGTGGCGGGGATGTGAGTATAATTCTTGGCGGAATAGCATTCAGCTTTCAGGAGGAACCAGTCATGAAGAAGTTTACGTTCATTGCAGCGTTACTGTTTGCTTTGGCCACTCTGGCCTCGGCGCAGATGAACATGGCGCAAGACAAATCGAAGCGGCCTAGTCCGCCGGCCAGCGCGGAGTGCAAGTTCTCCTCTGGCAAAACCATCAAGATGGACTATTCCAGTCCGCGCGCGAAAGGGCGGAAGATTTTCGGCACGGCGAGTGAGAAGGCGCTGGTTCCGTTCGGCGAGATCTGGCGCACGGGCGCGAATGAAGCGACCACGTTTGTCACCGACACCGATCTGACGGTGGGCGGCAAGGCGGTGCCGGCGGGCAGCTACACCATTTTCACCGTCCCGAAGGCCGACGCGTGGACACTCGTCATCAGCAAGAAGACGGGCGAGTGGGGAACCGACTATGCCGGCGAGAAGGAAGACTTGGCGCGTGTTCCGATGAAAGTATCGAAGACAACCGCGCCGGTGGAGAACTTCACCATTGCGTTTGACCAGGCTGGCGGGAAATGCACGTTGCGCATGGATTGGGAAAACACCCGCGCCAGCGTCGAGATCACGAAGTGATCGCGTGATGGTTGCTGCTGTCGATCCAATCTAGCCGGTGGAGAGCCGGGCGTCCGCGCCCGGCGGGACGGGCGAGGACGCCCGTCGCTCCACCGATATGACCTGTCACGCGGCCAAGATCCCATGGCCCGCGCTGCATTGTCCGGGGCTATACTGGAACGCGATGCGGACAATGCTGCGCTTTCTTTGGAACTCGACCCGTGGCCACCGGATTGCGCCTTGGCGCAGTCCGTATCTTCTGTGGCGCATTGAGACCTACACCGGCGTCAAAATGACGCAGATCGGGTTCCTGGAATTTTGGACGTTCCTGTGGACGGAGCGCGGCAACCTGTGGCGCTTTATGAAGTGGACAGCGGAGATGGATCGGTATGTACACCCTGGGGCGAAAAATTCCTAGGAGGCTTCAAAAGCCTATCGAGAGTCGGAACTTAGCCCCCGCATTTTTGGCATGAGATAAAACCTCCTCCAAGTCTCGGAGTTCGCGCATCAAGTCGTTCGTACGGTCCACTGGTCCCCACCTTCCTTTTGATTTACGCCCACGTTCCTGGATGAATCGGGCTTGTTCAAAGTGGGTCTGTAACGCTTTCACTACCGGCAGTGCTTCGGAGGGGCTGAACCATTGGATCGGCCTTGCCTTCGTAATGGAGGTCTCTAGCTCCTTTGGGTTATCTATAAACTCTGCTAACAGTTGAGGATCATAGCTCTGAAAGTCGCACAACGATGTGACGTCTATTTGCTGCACAGAATACCCATAGAAGCCGGGTCTCCCACCAGCTTCGCAAGGAATACTCTGTCGTTGTTGATCTCGATGCCGTCGATTTTTCTGTCAAGCGCGATGTAGAGCGTTGTGCTCATTCAGTCAGCCGCTCTTCCATCACGACATTGACTTCGCTGCCTTTGCCCGCGCCCAGCAGTTGATAAGCTGAACCGCGGTTGGAAGCGACTTCCAGAAAACCCATGCTGCCGAGGATTCCGAAGACTTCGCCGGGAGCGCCATCGGCGTAGCTTGTGCACATGCGGGTGGCCTGGGTCTTGGTTCCAATCGCGATCTTGAAGGGGGGCGGCGTGGCCTCGAAAAGTTGCGGCGCATCCTGCGGGGTGATGTTGGTGATGAGATTGCCAAAACGATCGACTCTCAGGACGACTCCACGCAGCGTGCGTTCATCGGCCGGCTTGGGCCGAGGCGCGCCAAAGCGGACGTAGTCCGTGATTTCTTCGCCGAAGCGATCGACAGTGACGCCCTTGGCCAGATAAGCCGCGATAGGGGAGAAGATATCGCGCGCGTGGAACGTGTTGCTGCGGGGCTGGAGGAAATAATGATCGGCGGTGACATAGCGGACGGAGATGCGCTCTTCGCGGTCGAAGATCAGCGAAAGCACGCCGTTATCGGGCGCCACAAACATGTGTCGGTCGCCAGTCATAATGATGGGCCGCCGCGCCGTCCCTACGCCGGGATCGACGATCACCATATGCACGGTGCCGGAAGGGAAGTAAGAATAGGCCTGCGAAATGGTGAGGGCGCCGTCCAGAATATCGAAAGGCTGCACGGCATGGCTGATGTCAATAATCTGCGCTTCGGGAGCGATCTCGAGGATGACGCCCTTCATGGCGCCGACGAAATGATCGTTGAGTCCGAAATCGGTGGTGAGAGTGACGATCGCGCTGCGTGACAATCGGTTACCTCGTCGTGCCTGAAAGATTTCAGGGATGAACGAAGTATCCTGCGTGGCACGGCGGCGCGTCAAGGCATGAGCGTAATCCGGAAGGTGAAACTGCGCTCTTCAGCATAGGTTGAGCTCGCCCTGCCTTTAGCTGCCTACTGCTTTTTCAAGGACCAGGTGCCCAGTATGCGCACGTGGCCATCGGAATTGTCCCTGCTGGCCTCGGCCGTTCCTTGCAGTTCGCCATGTCTGGGCATTACGCCATGCAGGTGTACTGCGAGATTGTCAACGCCGATGGACTTGGGATCGGAGAACGATAGTTCAGAACCTTGTACGTGAAGATCCGAAAGCTCGATGGACTCGTCGCGAAAATCCTTCGAGTGATACTTGATTTCGAGTTGGCCCCGCACGCTTTTCGTGCCTTCGATTCGTAACACAATGTCCGCAGGGCCTCTCGGATAGAACAAAATAATTCCGAGCCAAGTGCCGTCCAATTCTGCGTTGGACAAGAGAAGGCCCGCAGGTAATGGCTCGACTGCCGGCGGATTTGGCAGGGGTAGGTTGGGGTAACCGACGTGATTGGCTATCCCCTGCCACACGTTCCAAGCTTCTCGCTGAATAGTTTTGGCGTCGATTGCATTTAGATCCACCAGAGTTGCGTTTTTGTCCGGTTCAGGATTTTCAGTATCCAGGTTTACAGGCGTTCCGGTGATTCTTGAGGGCAAATCAAGAGGGTTCTGCTGAAAAATTGTGGCGTAGAGAACGCAAGCCGCCAGGTAACTCCCCGCCGGCGAGGGATGCGACCCATGGCCCTCATAGAAAAGCCCGAGCGACGGCTGTTCATGACGAAGGGTATCCCAGGCCATTCCAACTGGCGCTAGCAAAGAGCGGGTTTCTTTCGCAGCATTCATATAGGCGTAATTCAGCGCTAGCTGATCTTCAGGAACATTTCTACCCGCCCATGTTAAGAAGAAAACCGGTATAGCACCCTTCTCCCGGATCTTTGCGGCCCACTTTTCCGCGTAAGGCCGGAAAACAGCATCGCTGTTGGCGTGATCCGTTCCCTTGACCCAATAATCCATCCCCAGGGTGCTCTGGTCCTGCAGTACGACGAAATCCCACCTCTCGTCATCCAGTGATTTTCGCGCGGCCCCTTTTTCCCAGTGGTCCTTGAGACGCCAACCTCCGGGCGCGACCATACGCGTTTCTATCTTGCCCCGATGACCGGCTTCGGCAAGCTTGGCAAAGATTTCCGGCAGGTCGTTGAAGTAGGTGTAGCTGTTGCCGATGAACAAAACGCGGGTCGTGCCCGATTGTTGAGCCAGTATCCTTGTGGGCAACAGAAAGCAGAGCACGACCAGAAGCGATATTGCCGTTCGGTTCAAACTGATTCTCCAGGGGTATGTTGCCCCAGACGAATTGTCGTGTATAAATCAACCGATATCGTTTAGGGAACCTCTGAATAAGTCCGCTCACGAAGAGTTTTGAAAGGGCATGGCTTTAGCCATGCCATCAGAACCCGCTATATAAGCGGCTTTAGCCGCTGCGGGCCACACTCTCAAAGCGTTTCAAGTCGCCAGCAAAAACTTAATCGGAGTTTCCTTAGAGTCGTTCCCCAATTTCCAGCACAACAACAGGGGTAAGTTAGTCAACTTGCACGTCGCCGGAACCGGTGTGAACGGAAACCGTGGGCCCGCCGCCGCGCACCTTGCCGACGACGCTCTTCCGCGAGTCCTCGATGCGGCCCTGGACGGTCGTAGTCACGGGATGGCCGAGCGTGACGGTTCCGGAAATCGAGGAAATGTCAACGTCGAAGGCGGCGTCGGGAGGAACATGCAAGGTCACGTTGCCGGAGCCAGTGTGGACACTCCACATATTCTTGGGCAAGCCTTTGCCGTGAATGTCGCCGCTGCCCGCCTCGGCATGAAACCCGCCATTGATGCCGTCCACGGTGATGTTGCCCGAGCCGGTGCGGATGTCCACATCGCCCGGGCCCGCTTCTTCGATATCAATGTCGCCGCTGCCGGCTTTGATCTTCGCGGGGCCGGAAAGCTCGCGTCCACGAACGTCTCCCGAGCCTGTCTGAAAACGCATTTCGCCGGTGAGTCGCGCCAGTTGCAGGTCGCCCGATCCACTTTCGAGATCGATGTTGCCCTTGAGGCCCTCGACCTTCTGATCGCCGCTGCCGGTATGAGTGCGCATCGCGGTGTTCTCGGGGACGGTGATTTCGTAGTCGACCGAGATGTTGCGGAGATTGACGTAGTCGATGCGGATGCTGTTGCCAGTCTGGCGAATGGGAGGATTGCTTTGCAACTCCTGCACCTCCGCCTCGTGGTTGCCGCCGAACCAGGAATTGTCGGCGTGGATCTTGGCATGGATCGAGACCGTGCCGGCAGCGCCGTTCCGAACGGCGATGTCTCCGGAGCGGGTCAGCACTTCAAGATCGACGGGCCCGTTGACCTGGTACGTGCGATCGAAGGTCCCGATGACTCCGGCGAAACCGGCGAGTGAGCTGGCCAAAATGAATATCAACGTTCTAACGGCTCGATGGGGAAAATTCTGAGTCATGGCAATTCGCCTCCGTTCTCAATTCACCGTGGTTTGTCATCCTTCGCTTCGTTCAGGATGACACCATGTCGAGCTAAGAGCTAGCAGCTAGCAGCCGTTCCTACTGCAACACGACTTGGTCGCCTTCCTTCAACCCCGATAGTAACTCGGTCTTGGCGCCGTTCGAGATGCCGATATTGACGGCAACTTTTTTCTTGCCTTCTTTGGCTTTGGGGTCCGGTATCTCGACCGATGCCTTTTTGTCCTTATCGTAAATGATCGAGCCTTCCGGGATCTGGAGCACGCCTTTGTGCTCTTCGAGTATGATCTCGGCGTTGGCTGTCATCATGGCTTTGAGCACGCCCTCGGGATTGTTGATGGAGACGCGCACCTCGAAGGTCGTGACGTTGTCTTTTTCCACTCCCATGGGAGATATCTTAGTCACTTTGCCGGTGAAGGTCTTATCCTTGAACGATTCGACTTTAATGCGTGCGGGTTGTCCCAGATAAACCTTGCCGATATCGCTCTCGTCCACTTTGCCTTTAACGTAAACCTCGCTGGTGTCGCCGAGCGTCATCACCAGCGTGGCCGAGGAACCCAGCACGAGAATGGAGCTGACCGCATCGCCAACTTCCACGTCGCGGGAAAGTACAATCCCGTCGATCGGCGACTCAATGGTCGAGTAACCGAGCTGTTCTTCCAGTTGTTTCAAGTTGGCGCGGTCTTGCGCCACTTGCCCTTCGGCCTGGCCAATCTTGGCCTGCAAAACATGCAACTGCGCCTTGGCTACATTTTGCTTGTTCAGCGCCATCTCGTAATTCTTCTCCGCGTCGTCGAGCGCGGAAGCGGAAACCACTCCATCCTTGGCCATGCCCTGGGCGCGGTCATAGGCGCGTTTCAGCAGCGGAACATCGGGGCCCTCGGCGTCGACTTTGGCGCGCTCCAAGTCGGCGCGCGTGCCGTTCAGGCTGGCGCTCGAGGTCTCCAATTGCGCGCGGGCCTGATCGACACGGGCCTGGAGCTCTTCTTTGTCGAGATCGGCGAGCACCTGGCCTTTCGTGACTTTGTCGCCGTAATCGACGTAGAGCTTTTTCACGATGCCGCTGGCCTTGCACTTAATCTCAACCTTGGTGATGGGTTCGATCTTGCCGGTGGCCACCACACTTTTCGCCAGATCTCCCTTTTCGACCTTGGCGAGTTTCGAGGAGTCGATCTTGGTGCCGCCGCTGGATGCAATCAGCACGCCGGTAACGACCAGCACCAGAACGGTTACCGCGATTGAGATCCAGATAATTCGTTTACGCCGCTTCTTCTTGCCATTGCCGTTGCCATTGCCGTTCACGACCGCCTCCTGCTTCCATGCAAATCTTGGAACTGCCCTTCACCTGTGTTACGCGAGAAACGCCGGAATAGTTCCTGAAAAATTCTCGGCTTCGCATCGGGATACCGCTTAGGCTAGGCCGTAAATTCATTCCATGCAGAGACCGGCCTCGCCTCGTCTCGACAGAAAATCAGATGCCCATTTGGGGCTGGGCGTCTTCCTACTTTTTTCGCAGCCTGCTCCTGCGCCCTGTATGTGCTTAGACCGCCGGGCGACGAAAAAGAAAGCGGCGAACTGCAATAGTAATCAACGGTGCAATCGATGGCGCCGCCAGCGCGTTTCCCAACCGGGGGATTGTCCCTTTGGAATGTTAGAATTAGAGTTCCATGGTTGCATACGTGCTGCTGCGGGTGTTTGTCATCCTGCTCCTGGTAGCGGCCAATGCCTTCTTCGCCGCGGCCGAGTTCGCGCTGGTCAGCGTGCGCGAGACCCGCATCCTACAGCTCATCGAAGCCCACCGTGCCGGCGCTCGCACCGTCCTGAAACTTCACCAGCAACTCAACCGCGTGGTCAACGGCGTGCAGCTCGGCATCACAGTCACCAGCCTGACCTTGGGCTGGCTGGGCGAACCGGTCTTGGCGCGGCTGTTCGAGAGCTGGATCGGAAGCGTGCCGCACGCCGTGATCTACGCTCATGCGATCGCTGTCGCGGTGGCGTTCGTGATGATCACCAGCCTGCATGTGATCCTGGGCGAGCTGGTTCCGAAGTCGCTCGCCTTGCAGCGGACCGAGAGTGTCGCGCTGGCGGTCGCCGCGCCCATGGATGTTTTCCTGACCGTCACGCGTCCCGTGACAATGGCCATGAGCGCCGCGGCTGGTTTTGTCCTCCGCTCCTTTGGGACGCGCGACATCCGCCACGGTTCGGTCCACTCTCCCGACGAACTGAAGCTGATCGTAACCGGCGCGCACCACTCCGGCCAGCTCTCGAACGCGCAAGAAGAAATGCTGCTGAATGCGCTCGAACTGGACGACATCACCGCGCGTCAAGTCATGGTGCCGCGCACCAGGATTTTTTCGTTGCCCTCCGACCTGAACCTGGACGAAGCCTTGTCGCGCGTGGTCGACGAACAACATTCGCGCGTCCCCATCTACGATCCGCAGCGCGGCCCCGAACATATTGTCGGCGTGCTTTACGCCAAGGACTTGATGCGTTGGACGCGGCTGCGCTTTGGCCACATTGCCGGTCTTTCTTCGGCTGCGGCTTCGGCTGCGGCCTCCGCCCTGCGCACTTCCCAGATGACGATCGGCCAGATCATGCACGATGTGCTGGTGGTGCCCGAAACCAAGTCGTTGCTTGAACTGCTCGGCGAATTCCAGCAGCGCAGGCGGCACTTGGCGGTGGTGGTCGACGAGTTCGGATCGACGGCGGGAGTCATTAGCGTGGAAGACGTGTTGGAGCAACTGGTCGGCGAACTGGAAGACGAGTTCGACATCGCTCCCACGCAGCCCAAGGTTACCGACGCGAATGGGCCTCTCGTGCTCGATGGAGCGGTGAACATTCGCGATCTCGAAACGCAATATGAGTTAATACTGCCGCAGGATGAAGGCTACGAGACGCTCGCCGGCTTTTTGCTTTCGCGCTTGCAAAAGATGCCGGCGGGCGGCGAGGCGTTCGATTACGAGGGGCGGCGTTTTGTGGTCGAAAAAATGGAAGGCCATCGCATCGCAACCGTTAGGATTGAGCCCGTGCCCGCGGCGCCGGTAGCGTCGGTCCCATCAACTTCCGTGCGGCGGGCGGGAGATTAGATCCTTATGCCGCGTTATATCATCTCCCGCGTCCTCTACACCCTGCCGGTCGTCTGGCTCGTCGTGTCCACCGTCTTTCTACTGATCCACTTCGTCCCCGGCGATCCCGTGCAGCAGATGCTTGGAGAAGGCGCGGCCGCTGGAGACATCCAAGCGGCGCGGCACGCCTACGGACTCGATGTCCCGCTCGGCGAGCAATATTTGAATTACTGGCGCGGCGTGCTTCATGGAGATCTGGGTAAGTCGCTGCGCTTCAATCAGGGAGTTACTAAGTTGATCGCCCAGCGCTATCCCTTTACATTGCAACTTACTCTGGCGTCATTGTTCGTAGCGATTGTGCTGGCCATTCCGGCAGGCGTGCACTCGGCGAGAAGACGCAATCAATGGGATGACCGCGCCCTAAGCGTGGTCAGCCTTTTCGGGCTGTCGTTTCCAAACTTCGCGTTGGGGCCGGTGCTGATCTTGCTCTTTGCGGTCAAGCTGGGATGGCTCCCCGTCTCCGGTTCCGGCTCCTTAGCCCATCTAGTGCTCCCCGCCATCACCATGGGCGGAGCCTTAGCCGCCATCCTGACGCGTATGGTCCGCACTTCAATGTTAGAGGAGTTAAGCCAAGACTACATTCGCACCGCCCGCGCCAAAGGCCTGCCGGAGCGCACCGTAGTCTATCGTCACGCGCTGCGCAACGCCATGATTCCAATCCTAACTGTCTTAGGATTGCAATTCGGGGCGTTGCTGGCCGGCACAATCGTGACCGAAACCATCTTCTCCTGGCCCGGCATAGGACGCCTAACCATCCAAGCCATAGCCAACCGCGATTACTATCTGGTGCAGGGATGCATCCTGGCGATTGGGTTGACGTATGTCGCGGTAAACTTTCTGACCGACTTGCTATACTCGGCGGTGAACCCTAGGATCAGACAATGAAGCCACTCGAAATCGACTTCGTTGAATCATTCGACAAGGGGGCAATCATCGCCGAGTTGCGACGGATCGCTGATCTGCTTGGCAAGTCAACACTGTCCCGGAAGGACATCGATGCTCATGGTCGTTTGAGCTCCTCAGTCGTGTTGAAACGATTCGGATCTCTTCGAAAGGCGCTCCAGGAAGCGAGTTTGACACCATTTCGCTTTAACAAGGCGACGGATGAGGAACTCTGTTCAATTCTGATCGAGCTTTGGACACAAACACTCGAAAAGTATGGGCGCAGTCCGTACAGGATGGAGCTTGGGACATTCAGATACGGGGTTTCACCGGACACTTTTACCCGCCGGTTCGGCAGTTGGAAGAAGGCGCTACTCGCGGCTGCTGAGTCTAGTGCGTCGGGCGACGAAGAGGCTTCAAACCCGCCAGCGAGTTCTGAAGGGCAAACGAAAACAGAAGGGCGCAAAGCCCTTTCCGTGAGGAAACGGTTCCTTGTTTTCAAACGAGACCGATACAGATGCCGCATCTGCGGTCGTTCTGGAGTAGAACTAGAAGTGGACCACATATTGGCGGTTGCGCAGGGTGGAACAGATAGATTGGACAATCTGCAAACGCTATGCTTCGACTGCAATCGTGGCAAACGACAGAGCCTGCAATGAGTTGAGGTGGGCTACTCACCCATGCCCGGTGCCCCAGGTTCGCGCCCGTCCTTTGGGCGCTAACCTGGGCGGCTGGCGAGACCGTCAAACCAACTCAATCACAACCCGCTGACCCACCAGCGCCGCCGCCCTCTGCAAACTCGACAGCGTGATATCGCGTTTCGGATCGAGAATGCGATCGACCTGGGAGCGGCTCGTTTTCAACAAGACTGCCATGCGCGCCTTGGAAACCTTCTTCTTCATGGCCTTGGCCAGTTGCCAGGCCACGACCTCTTTGACGGCTTGCGCCTGCGCTTCTTCAAAGATGTTTTCTTTCTTTAAGAAGTCGTCAATGCTCGATCCCAGATTCTTCTTGCTCATTGCTCCAGCTCGCCAGCCATTTTCAACCTTGTTTTGGTTGTACCACAAAAGGTACATGACGAGCTCTAGGGATTATTTCTTAAGTGCCAAGCGATGCACCAAACTGGTGTATAATGATGCCATGCCCGCAACCAAGCATGTTCGACGGAGCGTGTCCCTCCCCGCTCCCATTGCCAAGCAAGTAGATCGTATGGCCAAGAGCCAGCGTTTGAGCGACAACCGTGTCCTGGTGGAACTCATTGAGCTGGGCATCAAAGCGCGGAAACAGAAAGAGAAGGCATTTTTCGACCTTGCCGAACGCTTCCGAAATGCGACCGATCCCGCAGAAGCGAAGCGGTTAGGTAATGAGATGGGCCGTCTGGTTTTCAGCAAATAATGTGTCAGCTTGAAAACTGGACGCGAATTGCCCATTGACTCATATATACAAATCATCTATCCTGTATATACGTTGGAATCGAGGAAAATTCTATGGCCGCAACCATGACGTCGATCCGTCTGGACACCAAATTGGCTGACGAGGCGAAGAAGCTTCTCGGCGTAAAGTCCCGCACGGAAGCCGTCCATGTCGCGCTTCGTGAGCTTGTTGCGCTCAAGCGATTCAAAGCCTTGATGAAAAAGAACGAAGGCAAACTTTCGTTCGCCAATCTCGATGAGTGACCTGATCATCTTTGACACATCGGTTCTCGTTGACGACTTGCGTACCGGTTGTTATCGGCGGCGGATGGAAACTTTGGATGGCCTGCTCAGAAATTCCGCCGTAGTTCTGGCCGAGTTGTCTCGTGGCATTGCGAAACCGGCGGACCGGGAGTTTTTGCGGGAACTCGCCAGGAATCATCCGATTCTGACTCCAACGGAAAAAAATTGGCTGGAGTCGGGCGAGATTCTCGCAAAAATTCAAGCGGATCGCGGGTTCACAACGGCCAAGTTGCGCGATCTACATTTCGACGTGCTTATCGCGCTCACGGCGCGCTCGCATGGCGCACGCCTGATCACCTCCAATCGACACGATTTTGAAATGATCGATAGTTACCGGAAACTTCAGCTGGAGATATGGTAGTCCGGCGCTGGACGCCATCCGGTTCGCGCTGCTCCCGCACCTACTCAATTACTTGCAGCCGCGCCGCGATACGCGCATTCTGGCGCTAGTTAGACATTGGTAACGGGCAGCGCTACTCGTAACGTCTCCTGGGCGTTGGGTCGAGTAGCGTTTTGCTTTTGTAGGCACTGGTCGAATCTAGCGCTGGTCAAGCATATGGATGGTTTCTAGGATGGTATCGCCCACGATTTGCAGGCTCTTGGGGCTGAGCTTGTCCATGGTGTCTTGCGGCGAATGCCAGAAGACATTGTTATAGCCGTAGTCGAGGTCGATGACGTCGGCGCAGGGGACGCCGCGCCGGACGAAGGGCATGTGATCGTCCTCGATGGCACCCTCACGGGCGTAGAAGTGGGACTGGTAGCCTAGGCGCTCAGCGGCGGTGTAGATGAGATCGAGCAGCCAGGGAGCGCCATTGGTGTTGCGCTGGATGTCAAGGTCGGCGTCGCCGATCATATCCATGACCATGAGCGCCTTGATCTTCTTAAGCGTGCCGTCCTTCTCCCATTTTTCGGCGAGATGGCGCGCGCCGTAAACGCTGTCGGTGTCGGTCCATGTCTTGACCGCTTCTTCGCCATCGGTCCAGACCAGCCAAACGCTGTAGCCATCGCGTCTTTTTCCCGATCCCCCGCCGCGCAATTGGTTGGCGTATTCCAGCAGGATGGCGGTGGAAGAGCCGCCGTCGTTGGCGCCGACGAATCCGGAATTGCGCAGTGGATAAACGGTGTCGTAGTGGCCGAGGATGACGATGATGCCATCTTTTGTGCCGGGAAATTTGGCGATGATGTTGCGGACGGGAAACTTGCCTTCCACGGTATCGGCGGTAAAGGCGTCGTCTTCGACCTCGTCGCCTTTAAGGTGATCGACAATGTAGCGTTCGAGTTTCTTGTGGTTTTCGCTGCCCATAAAGCGTGGGCCGAGGGCGGTGACCTCGCGCGTGTACTGGAAGGCGCGCTTGGAGTCGATGTGCGGGAGTGGGGCGTTATCGGCAGCGGCGGCTGGGGACGGCGCGGCTTCAGGCGAAACTGGCGTGGCGGCTGAAGCTTCGGTTTTTACGGCTGCGCTGGCGTTGGCGTTGGTTCCTTTGCCACAGGCTGCGGCGCTGGCCAGGGCGACGGTCAGCGGCAGCGCAAGGTAAATCTTTAACCACAGAGGGCACAGGGGAACACAGGGTAAGGCTTGGCGGATTGCGATTGCGGGATGCTTCATCATTTTTCCTGTCATGGTTTCCCCAGTGGCCCCTTGTGCCTTCTGTGGTTAAGCGTTCTTTTTCTCTGCGCGTTTCTTGCGCTGCTTAGGATGCACAAACCAGGCGATGGCGATGCTTAGGATGTACAAGACCACCATGGGTGCGGCGAAGATGCACATGTTCAAGATATCGGGAGTGGGCGTGATGATGGCGGCCACGATGAAGATGCCCAGAATGGCGTAGCGGATATTGCGCCACATCCAGCCGGCGCTGACGATGCCCATGAGCGCCAGGAAAAATATCAGGATCGGCATTTCGAACACTATGCCCAGGCCGACGATGATGGTCAGGAACAGGGAACTGTATTCGCTGAGCGTGATCATCGGCTGGAAGTCTTTGCCGTAGCCGATGAGGAAGACGAGCGCCTGCGGCAGAACGATTTTGTAGCCGAAGTAGCCGCCAGCGATGAACAAGCCTATGGTCGAGACCATGAAGGGCATGACATAGCGCTTCTCTTTGCGGTAAAGGCCGGGTGAAATGAAGCACCAAATCTGGTAGAGCACGAAGGGCGAGGCGAGGAACAAGCCGGCCATGCCTCCCACTTTCAGATACAGATTGAAAGGCTCGATGGGATTGACATAAACCAGCTTGGCCGTGAGGCCATTGCGGGCGAGCGCGTCCATGATGGGACGCTGCATGACTCCATAAATCTTCTCGGCGAATCCCCAGCAGGCAAAGAAGCCGATAACGATGGCGACGATGGAATAAACGATGCGCTTGCGCAGTTCCTCGAGATGTTCGAGGAAGCCCATGGCGGGCATCTGCTCCTTGTCCTTATTATTGGCGGATTCGTTCACGGGCGAGGATGCGACCGCTTCAGGCATCGGGTGCTGCTTTCGTAGCGGGAGATGGCTCGGGAGACGGGGCAAGCCCTGTCTCTACGGCGGCATTTTCTTGAACGGCAGGTGCGGCCGCTGTCGGCTTTTCTGCGGGCGGGGGATTGAAGATGCGATTGGCTAGCGATCCGAGCGGGGCCTGAAGGGGCGGCAGGATCTGCTGCTTAGGGCTGCCGCCGCCGGCATTACTGTTGTCGAGAGAGTTGATTTCGGACTCGATCTGAGAACGGAATTCGTAGGAAGCGCGCCGGAACTCGTTGAGAAAGCGGCCGACCTGGCGGGCGATCTCCGGCATTTTCTTGGGGCCGAAAAGGATCAGCACCAGAAGAAACAGAAAAATCATCTCGCCGGAGAAGCCAAAATTCATGGTTCTATCATAATGCGGGACGGGTAAAGCGGCCACTCACCAGGCTGGGGCGAAGGAAAAAAACTCGAAGGAAATGGGCGCGGTTTGAAGCCGCGCCCTTCCCCAATCCGTTGCTTGCAATCGGCTCCAGTTACCGAAACGTATAGCCGATGGAAGCGCCGACACGGGCGGCGTGGTTCGAACTGTAGTCGGCGGTGCCGTTGTTGATATAGTAATAGCGCGCCTCGGGGCGGATGAAGAATCCGTGCGTGAGATACAGCTTGATGCCGCCGCCGAGGTCCACGTCGAAGTGGTTGCTCGAGGAGATCGCTTGACTGCCACCGCACGACACACCGACCCCGGTACATTCGGAGTAATGGGTGTCCATCGCGCCGATGCCGCCGACAAGCTCAAGATAGGCATGGGGTGCGATCTTGGGCGAGTACACAGCGTTGAAGTTGTAGAACACCGGACGATAGGTAATGCCCGAATATCCGCAGACGGATAATGCACAGTTGGCGCTGCTGGCCCTCCAGTACACGTCGGCTCCGAAGCCAAGGTTGTGCCAGAAGAGCACATCGCCGTTAAATCCAAGAAAGGTACCGCCTTTAAGCGACGGAGCGCTTTCAACTCCATCCACAAAACTGGCTTGCGGAGCCAACGTCGTGCCGCCGCCGAAAGCGATGTCGATTTTCTGGGCCTGCGCGAAATTCGAGAACGCCGCCAGAGTAGCGCAGGCAAACGTCAAGAGAATGGCAATGCGCAATGTCTGTTTCAATTGAAACCTCCGGTATTTGTTTTTTCAAGGTATTGGATGCAGTTTAAAGGATCGGCGCTGCCGGACAGTAGAGATATTTACAAGAATTTACGGTACCAGTAGACCCTGAACGGCCGGGCATTATTTCGCTCTTTGTTAGTGGAGGGACGGGCGTTTCGCGAGCCTGCCCTGTTTTACCAAAGCCCCGAGCGAAGCCGAGGGTGTAGTAGAAGGGTTCTGCCGGGCGGGGACGCTGGGCTCTCCACCGGCAAGCTCGAATCGACGCAGTAACCATCGCGCGGTTGTGGCCCTAGTAAGCCATCAGGATGCGCAAATCGCGCAGATTATTTCCGGTCGGCCCGGTGACGATGGCGTCGCCCAGTGTGTCGAAAAGAGGATAAGCATTGAAGCTGGTGAGCGCGTGGCGCACGATAGAGCCCACGTCTCGAAAACCGCGAGACGTGGGGCACCCTGCTTCGGCGCCGTTGCTATCGACGCGGGCAAGCGTGCTGCCATCGACTACGGCCCCGGCAGCGGGACTGTTGCCGTCGATGCCGTCAGTGCCGGCGCTCAGCACAGTGATGTCGTCGCCCGCAATTTTTTCAGCGCACGCTAGCGCGAACTGCTGGTTGCGTCCGCCGATGCCGCCGTTGCGGACGGCAACGGTCACCTCGCCTCCAGAGATCAGACACACGCGCGATACTTTGCTGCGCAGTTCGCGCAGGCGGTTGAGCAGGTAGTCGGCGGCTTGGCCGTAGGGCCAATCGTCGCAGGAGTTATCGACTTCGACGGCGAAACCGGCGCGGGTGGCGGCAGCGGCGGCTTCATCGACGGCGGCTCGATTCGAGAGCACGGTCCACCAGCGCGCGCGGACGAAAGCCGGGTCGTCGGATTTGGGCGTCTCGTCGAGCGCATGATGACGGAAAAGATCGGCGACGGATTGGGGAAACTGATCGACCAGACCGTATTTGGCGGCGATGCGCTCGCAATCGTGAATGGAAGTGGAATCGGGCATGGTGGGGCCGGAGGCGAGCGCGTTTGGCGTCTCGTCGGGCACATCGGAGACAAGAATCGAAACCTGCTGCGCGGGATAGGCGGCCTGGGCGAGGCGTCCGCCCTTCACGGCGGAAAGATGTTTGCGGATGGCATTCATTTCGGCGATGGGCGCGCCGGAGTCGACGAGGGCGCGATAAGTGGCGGCGAGGTCGGGCAGAGAAATTTCGTCGTCGTTCAAGGTAGCGACGGGCTTTTCTACGATGGAAGAGCCGCCGCCCGAAATCATAAAGATGACGAGTGAAGCGGAGTCGAGGGCGGCGAGCGATTTGAGAATGGCGTCGGCGGCGCGGATGGATTCGGCGGTGGGTGTGGGATGGCCTCCGCGAAAATAGCGAAAGCCCCGAACTTGACTCGCGGGCTCGCCCGGCGAGGCGACGATGCCTGCTTCGAAACTGTTGCTGCCGACTTGCGCTTCGAGTGCGGCTGCCATGGTGTGCGCGGCCTTTCCGATGGAAACGACAAAAACGCGATTATAGGCATCGAGATCGTGCAGATCGTCGCCGATGCGCAGGACGCGGCGCTCGCAGTGCACGTTGCGCGCAAAAGCGTTTTCGATGGAGGCGTTTTTCAGGGCTGAGGCGAAGATCTCGCGAGCAACGTCGCGCATGTGGCGGAATTGCTGGTCGCGAGCGGGAGTCAGGCCGGACATGGACGGGATTATAGAGACAGTTGCCGGTTGCTAAAAGTCATCTGGTAAATGCGCTAAGCCGCGGTCGCTGGTGATATGGCGATTTAGCATCAAATCACTCCGGAATCATCCCGATCGTTCCCAGCCAAGTCTCCACCAACTGAGGCCATCCCGTCACCGGAAGCTTCGTGCGCCGCAGCCCGAACGCATGTCCGCCCTGCGCATACAAGTGCATTTCCACGGGAACCCCAGCGTTCTTCAACGCAATGTAGTAAACCAGCGAGTGGTTTATATTGTCCACGGGGTCATCCTCCGCCTGCAGTAAAAACGTAGGCGGCGTCTGGCGGGTGACGGGAACATTTGGATTCAACTCAAACTTTTGATCGTCAATCCACAGATGCCCCGGATAAATCGCCACCGCAAAATCCGGGCGGCAGCTTTCTTTGTCGGCCGCATCTACGGGCGGGTACAAACGCCGCTTAAAGTGCGTGCTTATCGCTGCCACCAGATGGCCGCCTGCCGAAAATCCAAGCACTCCAATTTTGTGCGGATCGATATGCCACTCCGCGGCGTGTAAGCGCACCAGTCCCACCGTCCTCTGCGCATCTTCCAGCGCCATCGGCGATTCCGGATACGCCCCATGACTCGGAGTTAACCTGGGAGCCGGCACGCGGTACTTCAACAGCACGCACGCGATCCCCTTGGAGGTCAGCCAGTCGCAGACCTCCGTGCCTTCGAGATCGATGGCCAGACTAACATAGCCCCCGCCAGGAAACACGACGACCGCAGCGCCCGTATTTTTTCCATTGGGCGAATAGAGCGTCATCGTAGGCCGCGAGACGTTGTCCACCCCAACCACCGGCCTACCGGCAATCAGAAAGTCTTTATCCGTAGTAGTGACCTCCGGCCCCTTGGCAGGCCGCGCATTAGGCACAGCCCCCGGCCATATCGGCACTTGAGTATGTTCCGGCGATGGCGGCCAGACAGGCGTCTGCGCGCTCAGACCGCCGAACGCAAACCCAACACAGAGAGCAAAGATCAAAGGCTTCATCACAATCCTCACAGCTTAATATAACCAGTCACTGCCGGAAGCCGCTGATCGGAAACTGCGGGTAGATCATGGGCAATCGGACTTAAGGAAGCTCTGATTAAGTGTCAGCAAAAAGCATAAACCACAGGGAACACGGGGGTGCACGGAGGAACCCAGGGACTTAATCAGAACTTCCTTAACTATTGTAATCAGCGATTTCACTACCTATTTTGGGCGCACCGTACTGAGCCTTCTTGAGATATCTTGTGGATTGGGATACGGAACGGTGGTCATTTGTTATCTGAAGGACAATGTTTCCCGAATCCATTCTTCGATCGCCACTCGCATCTCCTTAAGTCTTCCTTCGAAAAAGTGATCTCCGGCTTCGATGCGCACCAGCTTCTTCGGCTCGGCGAAGGTGCTGACGAGCGCTTCTAGTTTGCCCATGGGGCCGAATTGATCTCGCGAGCCGCTGACGAAGAGCTTGGGCTTCGCGCACGCGCGCAGGAAGTCGAAATCGTAGACGCCGTCTTCATTGCGAACTTCGCTGCGGACGGCACCGGCGCTAGCGGGCAGTCCGAGGGCGATGAGTGCTGGTACACGGTCATCGGAATAGGCGGCGCGCAATCCAACGGCGGCCCCGAAAGAAAAGCCGGCAAAGATAACGGGCAGTGTGAATTCGCGTTCGAGCCAGTCGAGGGCGGCGCGCACGTCATCGACCTCGCCGATACCGCTGGCGTATTCGCCTTCGCTCAGGCCGGTGCCGCGGAAATTGAAGCGGAGCACGGGGAATCCGAAGCCGTTGAGCGCTTTCATGGTGTGGAAGACGACTTTGTTGTGCAGCGTGCCGCCGTAGAGCGGATGCGGATGGCAAACCACGGCGGCGTAGGTCGCGTCGGGCGATCCGCCGTTGAGCAGAGCTTCCAGGCGTCCGGCGGGGCCGGCCAAGAAGAGCGAGCGGACACTGGAAATTTCGGGGAGCATAGGCTGTCGTCAGTCGTTCGGCGTTCGTTGTTAGTATTGCAGAGAATCTGCCAGCCAGCGACTAGCGACCAGCGACCAGCGGCTGTTACTCTTTCCCTGCATGGACTTGTTTGCGCTAACCCGGCGGCTAATCGATATCGAATCCACGACTCCGAATGAAACCGTAGTGGGAGATTTTCTTTGCGACGAGCTGGAGCGGCGCGGCTTCGCAGCCCGGGAAATGCCGGTCGAGGGCGCGCGCTCGAATGTGCTGGCTACGTGGCCGGGGCATGATCGTCCGGAAGTATTTTTCTCCACCCACATGGATACGGTGCCGCCGTTCATCGCGTCGTCCGATGACGGCGGCCGCATTTACGGGCGCGGCGCGTGCGACGCGAAGGGAATCATTGCGGCACAGGTCGTCGCGGCGGAGAAGCTGCGCGCGGCGGGCGTTTTCGTTGGGTTGCTTTTTCTGGTGGGCGAGGAGCGGGATTCGATTGGCGCGAAGGTGGCCAACCGGCAAGCGATGGGCGCGCGCTTCATGATCAACGGCGAGCCCACCGAAAACAAGCTGGCGCTGGCGAGCAAGGGCGCGCTGCATGTCGAATTGGTGGCGCGCGGGAAGATGGCGCACTCAGCCTATCCCGAGCTGGGCGAGTCGGCGATCGACAAGCTGGTGGAGGCGCTGCACCGTTTGCACGCGATGAAACTTCCCGAAGATGCCGAGGTTGGCCCTTGCACGAAGAACGTGGGCTCAATTCAGGGTGGGCGCGCTCCGAACGTTATTCCCGATTTTGCCAGGGCCGATCTTTTCTATCGCCTGATCGGGCCGGCGGAGGCGCTGCGCCGCGAGATTACGGAGGCCGTCGGCGAGCTCGCCGAGGTCAGCTTCACGCGCGAGACTCCATTCCTGCGTCTGCGAACGCTCGCAGGCCTGCCAACCATGGTCGCCGCCTTCACCACCGATGTCCCATCGCTTACGAATTGGGGCGAGCCGTTGCTGCTGGGCCCAGGGTCGATCCACGTAGCGCATACGGAAGGCGAGTTTGTGGAGAAAGCGCAGCTCGTGGAAGCGGTGGAGATCTACGCTTCGATGGCGAAGCGGCTCGGTCCTTAGCCGTTAGCTATCAGCTATAAGTTCTTGGCGTTTGGTTTCTTGCGTGATCCACTTGGGCTCGGCTTCGGGATGCCGCTGGCGATCCCGCGGCTCGAGACGGCGTGACTGGGGTTCGCCAGAGGTCGGATTACAGTAGTAACACCTTCGTGTGTCACCCCGGTGCCGCTTCGGTGTAAGATCGCTGCAAGATCTTCCCTTCGGAGACGTTATGAAACGAATTGCCGCTTTCGTACTGCTGGCCGCCTTGAGTCTTGCGGGATCGATACCGTTGCAAGCGCAACGCATCAGTCCCCAAAACAATGCGCGCCGGTCGCAGAAGGCGAACAAGAAGCAGCAAAAGATGTTAAAGAAGATGAACAAGAAAGCCACGAAGGCGCAACGCAAGGCGAACAAGCGGGCGAACCGCCGCTATCGATAGCCTTTCGCGGTTATGCCGGTCCCGGATTCCGGCTTGGCGCGGCTCAAAAGCCCGCCAGCTAACGATTCATCACAAATACACAGTGACCGCCCGCACATCTTCCCGGTCCCTCTCGCGCTACGCTGGTTTCACTCCCAGGACCGCTCCCGGTCCCTTCCCTCCAGAAAGAGATTCGTTATGAGTGTGTCTAGGCGCCTGCTGGCGGTTGCGCTGGCCTGCCTCGTGAAATTCTGTCTCGTGAACATTTGCCTGTCGAGCTTGGCGGCGGCACAGCTCTCGGACCAAGCGCTTGCCGAGCGCGTTCTCGGTCCGCAGTGGAAGCAGCTTTCACGCCGCGCCGGAATGATCTTCGCCGGCACGGTGCTCGCCGCCCCGCCCCAAACTGCTACGACCCAAGCTGCGACCGCCCAGCCTGTGACTGCCCAGACCGCGCCGGCTGATCGGGTGGCTTCGGGCGCGGTCCCGGCGGTCGAACTGAGTTTTCGCGTGGACGAGGCGATTGCCGGCGTTGAGCCTGGCCAAGTTCTCACCATTCACGAGTGGGCCGGGGCCTGGGCCTGGGCCATGCAATTCCAAAGACCCATGACCAAGGGCCAGCGCATCTTGATCTTCTTATATCCGTCCAGCCGCTTGGGCCTCACCAGCCCGGTCGGTGGATCGCTCGGCCAGATCGCTCTCGACTCGACCGGGAAGAACGTGTCGAAAGACGCGCCGATGTCTGCCGCCGCCATCGGCTTGCCTAACGCATCGTCTCCGCGGCCGCGTGCGCCTAACAATAGCGCGAGCGTCAGCGTCGTTCAACTGGAGCGGGCCATCCGCAGCGCCCGAGAGGAGTGAGCATGTCCTGGCAAATCATGTCCCGGCAAATCGCGCGCTGGCAAATCGCGCGCTCGAGAATTCCGACCGTTGCCGCATTCCTGCTTTGCACTGCTCTTGCAGCCCACGCCGGAGGCCCGGCCTTCGTCGCCGGCTCCGGCTACAACGCCGGAGTCGAAGGCCAGCCGCTGCTCTGGACAAATGCCGCAGTGCAGTACTTCACCAACCCGGCGGCCCTCAGCCCGATCCTGACCGAAGCCCAGGCCGATGCCCTTGTTGCCAGCGCCTTCAGCGCCTGGACAAGCATTCCCGGCGTTGCCCTCACCGCAACGCAGGGCGGTCATCTTGCCGAAGATGTGACTGGCAGCAATATCGTCGTCACCGATGGAGTAGTCACCGCTCCCGCCGACATTACGCCTTCCGCCACGTCCACTCCCCTCGGTATCGTTTACGACTACGATGGGACGGTCACCGACGCCATCCTGGGCGAAGGCGCTGGCGACCTGGAGGATTGCTTCACCAACACCGTCTATGGCGGACCCGACAACTTCTCCGCCGCCGGCAACATCGTGCACGCCTTGGTGGTGATCAACGGAATCTGCGCCGCCACCACCGCGCAACTCCCCGACGTTCAATACCGCCTGGTGCGCGTGCTCGGGCGCACGGTTGGCTTGGGATGGTCGCAAGCCAACCTAAACGTCCAGACGCGCGACCCAGCTCCCACCAGCGCCGATTATGCCGGATTCTCGCTGATGCACTTCATGGATCTCATTTCCTGCGTGCCCATCAGCATCTGTTATGGAGGCATCTTCGGCGGCGCTCTCGGCAACAATACATTCACTCCGGCGATGGATGACATCGACTCCCTCACCCGCCTTTATCCCGGCAGCGCGCAAACGGCGGGCAGAATCTACGGCAGCGTCTATTTCACCGATGCCTCTGGCAATGCGGCGCAGCCCATGCAGGGTGTCAACGTCGTTGCCCGGCTGATAGTTTCGGGCCAGCCCTCGCGCCAGTACGTTGCCACCTCCGTTTCTGGATTCTTATTTTGCGGCAACGCCGGCAACATTATCGATGGATACCTGGGCGGAAGCGGCCTTCCCTACAACCGGTGGGGATCCAGTAATCTTGCGCTCGAAGGTTCTTACGATCTCGGCCAACTCCCGATTCCGTCCGGACAAACCATCGCCCAGTATCAGTTGAGTGTGGAAGCTCTCGATCCCATGTGGTCGCAGGGCGTCGAACCGTACGCTCCCACGCAAGTGACGCCGTCGGGCTCGTTCGCTCCTGCTCTTGTCACAATACAGAGTGGATCGAACACGGAGCAAAACATCCTCATGTTGCAAGATGAAATTGCGCAAGCGCATCCCGGCAGTGGTTCGACCTATGCGAATCCGGCAGCGCTGCCGCAGGGCGGTGGCTGGGGCTCGTGGATCTCCGGATACGGCAGCGTCGATTTCTTCCAGTTCACGGCGCAAGCCAACCGCACCGCCTCGGTCGTGGTGACCGCCCTCGACGAAAGCGGCCAGCCCACCGAAACCAAACTCTTGCCCGTAATCGGCATCTGGGAGTTGAGCGATCAGAGCCAGGGCCCCGCGCCCGCCTCCACCTCCTCGGCATTCAACTCGGAGACTTTCGGCATGAGCCGCCTCGATGCGCAGTTTGGCGTGACCGAAGCCTTCCGCCTGGGCGTGGCCGACTTCCGCGGCGACGGTCGGCCCGACTACTTCTATCAAGCCAGCCTCCTTTATTCGGATTCGATCACGCCGCCGCGACTCAGCCTGGCGGGCGGCATCGCCACTCTGCAAGGCATCGGCTTCAATCCCGCGCAGCAAGTGACCGTCTGTAGTTCGATTTCGCCCGATGGGAACTGCGTTGCCATCGACAACGGCGTCACTCTTTCCGCCTCCGCCAGCCAGATCGCGGTGGCCTTGCCTAAAGGATTGCAGAATGGAGATGGAGTTGTTTCCCTCCAGCTCACCGATCCCGTGAGCGGCGCTTACTCGCAAATGATTGGCGCGCTCACCTATGGCGCCGCGGCCAACGACCTCTTGCTCCTGCTGCAAGGCGCGGAGCCGGCGACCCCAATCGACTCTCAAGCCGCCAATCCCATTCGCGTGCGCGCCGTCGCCGCCGACGGCGTGACTCCGGTAAGCGGGGCGACGATTGCCTGGAGCGCAACCAATGGCTTGCAATTCTCGGTCTGCGGCGCTGCATCTTCCTGCACCGTCCTGAGCGATGAAGTGGGAGAATCGTCGAGCTGGGTCACTCCCACTGCGGTCGGACAAAGTGCGATCACCATTGCCCTCGCGCCAGCCTCGTACTCGCTGCCTACGCAACAGGCGACGGTCGTCGCCAGCTCCTCCACGCTCAACCTGGCTGCCGTCACGCCCACGCGCTGGATTGCGCAAGGCGCGACCATGCCCGTTCAGCTCACCGTTGAAGCGCTCAACCAAACTGGAACGCCCCAGGCAAATGTCACGGTCGATTTTGCCGTCACCATCGGCACGGCCACACTTTCGGCGCCCAACGCAACCACCAACAGCTCGGGATTGGCCTCCGTATACGCCAATCTCACGAATCTAAGCGCCGATGTGCAGGTCAGCGCTTGCGTCGCTCCGAACAACACGATCTGCAGCATCCCGTCTTTCGTTTTGCACTCCACCTCCGCTTCCCGGTGGACGCTGGAAACGGTGAGCGGATCGTCGCAGTTTGTGCTGACTGGGCAGTCGTTTCAGCCGCTGTTCATGCGCGTGACCGATGGCTCCAGCGCCGACGATCCCGTGCTGGGAGTGAACGTCGCCTTTCAAACCACGCTGGCGCGAGTTCCCGATAACGGGAATCAGAATGGTGGCTCCAATCCCGGCGGCGGATCGCCGGTCATTCTCGGCTCTTCGCAGGCGCAGGTCTCGACCGATCAAAATGGCCTCGCCTCCATCGTTCCCTCCGCCCTGAACGTGGGGCCGTGCGATGTCTTCATCGCCGTCACCGCGGGCCCGGTGAGCGCGCAGTTTCAAATGGAGAACCTGGCCGCGATCATTCTGCCGCAGCCGGACAACCGGGGCGCCCCGGCTCCATCTGCGCCCCGCGCCCCGCCCTTTGGCGCGCCAACGTCCACTCCACAAGCCGCGCCGGACCTGCTGTTCACGCTGCCCCTCGTGGTTTCGACCAACCAGCCGGCCGACGATTCGCATGGGGGCGATTCCCCGGAGCCGGCTGCGGGCGATGTTTCCAGCGGTGAGGAAAGTTCATCGTCGAACCCCACAGGCAGTGACAAATCTGCTACTTCGCCTGCAACTCCGCCTGCAATCGTGGAGCCAGCCGAGGCCAAACCTCCCAGCAAACCGTCCCCGGCTGTGAGCACCGTTGCCCCCGATGTCGTACCCCCTGATGTCGTCCCCAAAGATGCGCCCAGTTCGATGCAGACCCAAACCCAGGCCAAGCCTGCGGCGAACAACTCGCCTCCTTAGAGCCAGCGAAGTTGCCGGGTGCTGGCCGGGGAGGCATCTATTTTCTGGTAGAGCAACCGCGCGTGCCCCACATCTCGCGCTTTTCGAGACGTGGGATGCTAGCACTAGCAACCTTCGTATCTCGTCTGAAATTGCCGTCCCCTGTGGCACTCTGTGCCCTCTGTGGTCCCCGATTTTTCTAGCCTTCATTTCCAATTTTTTCATCACAAACTGACATGACTGCAATCACAGACTTCCAACCCGCCGTGCGCGACAATGTTTTCTGATCTGTCGCAGCCGAGGTGTGCCAACCCCAATCAAGGCCACCGCGGCTGCTTCAGGCTAGAGCGGTTCGCGTGATGGTGTAGAGTGCGCGCCCCCAGCGGCAAAAGCCGCTATCCGTTATAGCACTAAGCGGCACGAGTAAACTCGTGCCCTTCCCGTTCGTGCCTTCCCTCTACAGCAAAGCGAGAAATGCGCTAAATAGCGAACGACCTACGGCTAATGACCAACGACTAACGACTAGCTATTTTCCAATCCATTGATCGACCCAGTCGTTGACCGTCTTCCACCAAAGCTGCGAATTTTGCGGCTTCAGCACCCAGTGGCCTTCGTCGGGGAAATAGAGCATTTTCGACGGCACGCCCAGCCGCTGCAATGTCGTAAAGAGCTGGAAGCCTTCGCTCACGTCGAGCCGGTAATCGAGTTGCCCGTGGACGACGAGCGTGGGCGTCTTGAAATTCGTCGCAAACAAATGCGGAGACCACTTGCGGTACAGCTCGCGGTTGGTCCACGGCGTGCCCTTGAACTCCCATTCGTTGAACCAGAGCTCTTCGGTCGCGCCATAGTCCGACTCATTATTGAACGTGCCGTCGTGCGAGACGATGCACTTGAAGCGGTCGGTGTGGCCAAGAATCCAGTTGGCCATGTATCCGCCAAAGCTCGCGCCCAGCGCGCACTCCCGGTCTTTGTCGATGAACGGGTAAGTCTTCTCCGCGTAATCGAGCCCCTTCATCAGGTCTTCAAACGGAGCCCCTCCCCAATCGCCGTTGATCGCGTCAATAAACTTCTGCCCGTATCCAGTCGAGCCGTGGAAGTTGATCATGACGACCACGTATCCATTAGCAGCAAAGAGTTCAGGATTCCAGCGATACGACCAGTCGTCTCCCCAAGCCCCCTCCGGCCCGCCGTGGATGAGGAACTTCACGGGATATTTCTTGGAAGCATCAAAGTTCGGCGGCTTGACGAGGAAGCCTTCGACTTTGTCACCATTCGCGCCGGTGAACCAGAAGGGTTCGAGCGGGGACATGGCGACTTGAGAGAGGACGGCATCGTTGATCGACTCCACTGGTGGCTTGTAGACGAATGGTACATCTGTGCATTTCTTAGGGTCAGAAGCCATGCAGATTTTCCCCGGACCAAGGCGTCTAATGCTGGGAGGCCCCATTGCCGACATAACGGTAAACAAGACACTCCCGTCCTTGGAAACGGCGATGTCGTCGCCATAACCAAATGAAAATGGCCACGACAACTCGTGAATGACGTCGTTACACAGTCGGCACTCGCTGTATGACATAAGTTGCAACTTTTTTGGCCGAAGATCGAACTCAAAGATCGGTTGTTTACCCGCGATCTCCGCTGCGAAAAAGATTGCCGACGAATCAAGCGCCCATGCGAAGGTCCCAACCCAGCGGTCAAAATCTTCATCCTCATTCTCGATCTCGATCAAATCCCGTTTCTGTCCCGTTTTCCGGTCGTACAGCATCAGCCGGAACCGGTCGCTCTCGTATCCCGGACGCTGTTGGGCGCGGTAGGCGATGTACTTTCCATCGGGAGAATAGAGCGGAGTCGAGTCGCTCGCCGGATTGTCGGCTGTGATGTTCTTCGTCTTGGCCAGCACGTCGGCAGGCGTGGCGTTCGCGGGCCAATTCACCGGGACAATCCACAAATCGTTGTTGGTGGACGTGGCTTCGACCTTGTCGTGGTTCGAGGTGTAGCAAATCTCCTGCCCGTCAGGCGAGAAAGCATAATCGTCCTGCCCGCCCAGCGAGAACTCGGGAGAATCGTAATCTCCCGGCGTGAGGTCGCGGGCGGGGGCGCCCGCGCCACCACCAACCTGGGTGCCCCACCCTTCCCCGAAGGGGAGGGTGGGTGCTGCGACCACGAAGATGTGCGTACGCTTGCCCGCTTTGTAAGCGTTCCAATGGCGATAGAGCAGGCGGTCGAAAATGAGCGCCTTGACCTTCGAATCTTCGACTTCTTTCAACTTCTTCGCATTGCAAGCGGCTTCGGCCTCAGGCGCGCCGTCGCATTTGGGATAGACATCGGAGGTGAAAAGAATGTTCTTGCCATCGGGCGACCAGAGTTCGCCGCCAGCTTCAGTCGCAATCGAAGTGAGTTTGTGGACGCCGGTAACGCTGCCAGCAACGCCGTTGAAGTCGGCAATCCAAACCTGCGATCCCCCTTCCTTGGTCGAGAGAAACGCAAAGCGCTTACCATCGGGCGCCCAGCGCGGACGGTCGCCATCCTGATCGGGGATGAGGATGCGCTCGCTTTGGACGGGCGAGACGCCCGTCGCTCCACTATTGAGCGGCACAATCCAGATGTGCGGCGTCTTCGTATTCGCGGCCAAATCCACATCGACCGCGCTGAAGAGCACCCACTTGCCGTCGGGAGAAGGCACCGGCTCGCCGACGCGCTTCAGCTTCATCATGTCTTCGAAGGTGAAAGGATGTTTGGCTTGCGAGAAGGCGGGAAGAGCCGGGACTGTGATCGTCAAAAGAAGAACGGCGAGAGAAAAAAGACGGCGCATGGGTTGGCCTCCGGCGAACAGGAAAGTGTATCAGGAAGTCAAAAGTTAGAAGTCAAATTGAAGAAGTAAAATCCACTGCTTGCGCCGAATGGTTTTACTTCTTCAATTTGACTTCTGCCTTCTGACTTCGCCTCACCCCAGCTCTTCCATCATGGCCGTCATCTGCGATTCGGCGTGCGCGTTGCCGGTGCGGCTTGCCGAGGAGATGCCATCCACGAGCCAGCGTTTGGCCTCATCGACTCGGCTGGCGCTGGCCAGCATCTGCGCGGCCATGAAATAAGCGGGCGTGTAATCGGGATTTTTCTCGATCAGCGTTTTGTATTCCGCGAGAGCGTGATCGATTTGGCCGGCCTTGGAGTACTCCATGGCGAGGCCATAGCGGGCAAACGTGTCCTCGGGATTGGCGGCGAGAATTTCGGTCAGCGCGGTAATGCGATCCATAAAAAAGGTCTCAGGTGTCAGGTCTCAGGTTTCAGCTAAGAGCCAAAGACCAAATGCTGGGACCTGAGACCTGACACCTAACACCTAAGACCTGATTTTCTCACGCCCTGCGTTACAATGGCATGTCTTTGAGGGACCGATTGGCCTGCCCATTTTTTGTGCCGGTGAAAATTTTGGACGATGGCTCCTGGCCGCATCCTTCGCGTCTGCCACTGGGCGCGGGCTGGACGGGGAACTGCCGCGCCTCGGGTGAGGAAGTCGAGGCATCGGACGCCCATGTGCGGGAATTTTGCAACCTGGGTTACGCGACCGCTTGTCCGCATCTTCCGCGGGGGCGCGATTGGGACGCGGTGCGTTTTTCCATTACCCGCGCGGGCCGCGAGCGAGTCACGATTTGTTATGTTTGTGAGCTAGACCACGCTCCGATCGAGCATGGGAAATTGACTTTCGATTTGGCGGGCAATGTTTGGCTCGACGCACATCCGGACCCGCGTGTGCTCAGACTGGCAGCCTGCTATCTCCAAACTTATCGCACCCGGCAAAGCGCTGTTCTCATCTGATACTTATGAACGACAACGACACAATGAAGTTGATGCGCCCGCGGCCGGTGCGCGAATCGATCTCGGAAATGACGGAACTCGTTCTGCCCAACGATACCAATCCGCTAAACTCGCTGCTGGGCGGACGCCTCATGCACTGGATCGACCTCGCCGGCGCCATGGCCGCTCGCCGCCACTCGCACCAGCACGTGGTGACGGCTTCCATCGATCATATGGACTTTCTCGTGCCCGTTCGCGTGGGCGATCTCGTGGTCCTGCGCGCGTCGGTCAATCGCGTCTATCATACTTCGATGGAGGTGGGCGTAAAGGTTTGGGTGGAGCATTATCGCTCGGAAGAGAACATCCACGTTAGTTCCGCCTATCTGACGTTTGTGGCCGTGGATGCCGCCGGGAACCACTTAGCGGTCCCGCCCGTCATTCCAGAAACCGAGGATGAAAAGCGCCGCTACGAAGATGCCGCGCACCGCCGGGAACTGCGCCGCAAGGAATCGGCGCGCAGAAACGATGGCCGGAGTTAGCAGCCTGTGGTGAAAGTCTGGTTCGTATCAGGGTATGCCTTCAGGCATACCGTAAGTGCCTGTTATGAATGCGCCTTTAGGCTCTGGCTTTGAGCATTGGAGTTTCAGCACAGGATGTTAGGGTTTTATAACTGATGAGGTGATAACTGAGAGCTGATAGCTGACGGCTGACAGCTAGCACCTGAGGCCTTACTTATGGACAGCGCGCTTTTTGTTCACCGCCTGCACTTCGCCTTCACCGCAACCTTTCACTATCTCTTCCCGCAGCTTACGATGGGGCTTGCGCTGCTGATCGTCGCGCTCAAGACGATTGCCCTGCGGCGCAACGATCCCGTGTATCACGAGGCGGCCCGCTTCTGGGGAAAGATTTTCGGCATTAATTTCGTGTTGGGCGTCGTGACCGGCATTCCGATGGAATTCCAGTTCGGCACCAACTGGTCGGTGTTTTCGCGGTTCGCGGGCGGCGTGATCGGCCAGACCCTGGGCATGGAAGGCATGTTCGCCTTCTTCCTGGAATCGGCGTTTCTCGGATTGTTTC
>Ga0326728_10005869_pt1 | contig 33827 bp, 23 predicted proteins | sample MB3enrmetagenome_FD_207602 | JGI IMG/M metagenome (GOLD analysis project Ga0326728, IMG submission 207602) | Lab enriched peat soil microbial communities from McLean, Ithaca, NY, United States - MB31MN | ecosystem: Environmental > Terrestrial > Soil > Wetlands > Peat | place: USA: New York...
ATCGCCGCCGGTTTCAATGTGCGCGGCCTTGGACTCCAGCAGGTCGTCAAGCGCGTCGCCGTTAAGCTTGGCTGTGCCGCTGGTCCTCCACGCCTGCTCATAAAGCCCTATAAGGCCGGTTTTGGCCGGGTCTTCATCGCGCGAGCCGCCGGGAATCAGCACCGAACCGTAGACGAAGGGCAGCTCGTGATCCTCCTGGAGAAAGAGAACGATGCCGTTTTTGAGTTCGATGCGCTTGGGCTGGTGGGGTTTGAACTCGTGTAACTTGGCGATGGGAATCTGCTCCCAAGGCCTGGCTTGTTGGGCGAAAGGCGCGGGTGGTGCAGCAAGGGCAAGTAAAGCCGCAATCGTTATAGACACTGTAAGAAAGCAGTGTATGGTTGAGTTTTTCATCGAAAAGCATACCTCAGGGGCTAAAGCCCCGGACATTTTTGTCGGCCTAATATTAGGGCTAAAGCCCTGGCCTACCGCACGAATGAATCTTACGTAATAGCTCTTCATTGCGCGCCTCCGTCTTGCTGCGCCGTCGCGGGTTTCTCGGACGCCGCCGGTGCTGTTTCAATCCATGCCTCGGTGCGGTTGCTCGGCACGAAGATCTCATTGGCCACGCGGCGAATGTCGGCCTTGCTCACCTTATCCACCTTGTTGAGCTGCAGGAAAAGCTCGCGCCAATCGCCGTAGCGCGTCTGGTACTCGGCCAGCGAGTTGGCCAGGCCCTGGTTGTTGGCCAGTCCGCGCAGCAGATCGGCGCGCGTGCGAGTCTTGAACATGGCCAGCTCCTCGTCGGTGACGTCGGCGGTCTTCAGTTTCTCAATTTCTTTGTGGATGGCGTCGCGCATCTGGGCGGGCGTGTGACCCGGCAGCGGAATGGCATAGAACGCAAAGAGACCGGGATATTTTTCGCCGGGAAAGGGGCTGAAGCCGGCGGCCTCGGCGGCAATTTGCTGGTCGCGCACCAGGCTGCGATAGAGCCGCGAGACCCGTCCATCCGAAAGAATGTCGCTGATAGCGTCGTAGACCGCATCGTCGGGCGAGCGGTAGTCGGGCCGGTGGTAGCCTTCGATGTAAAACGGCTGCGTCTGCTCGCGAATCGCCACCGTTTTTTCGGCAAATTGCTTGGGCTCTACGGTGGTCATCTCCTCCGGCTTCGGTCCGCCGGGAATCTTGCTGAAGTATTTTTCCAGCACCGGCAGAGCCTCTGATGCTTTCACGTCGCCCACCACGGCTATGACGATATTCGCTCCCACGTAATATTTTTTGTGGAACTCCATGGCCTCGGTGGCGTTGATCTGGCTCACCTCGCTGGGCCAACCGATGCCGCTGCGTCCGTAGTTGTGCGCCACGTAAGCCGTAGACAGAAACTGCTCGATGAGGCGGCCGATGGGGTTGGAGTCGGTGCGCATGCGCCGCTCTTCGATCACCACGTCGCGTTCCTTGTAGAACTCGCGCGGCGCCACGTCGGCCAGCCGCCCGCTCTCCAGCCAGGCCCATAGCTCCAGCCGGTTCTCCGGCATCGACCAGAAAAACATCGTGTCGTCCAGGTCGGTTTCGGCGTTCAGGCCCTCGGCTCCGTTGCGCTCGGCCACGTCGGTGAACTGGTTGGGGATGACGTACTTGTGCGCCTCGGCTTCGGCGGCTTTGAAATTTTCTTTCAGCTCGGCCAGTTTCTTCTCATCGCGGCCCACGGTCTTCAGGTACTCGGCCTCGTAGGCGTTGTTGGCCGCCTCCACCTTTTCCAGCGCTATCTTTTCAGCGGCGTAGTCTTTCGTGCCGATCTCGCTGGTCCCTTTGAAGGCCAGGTGCTCGAACATATGCGCCAGGCCGCTCTCGCCCGAAGGGTCGTTCACGTCGCCCGCGTCAATAAAGGTGGCGTAGCTGAAAACCGGCGCCTCCGGCCGCTCGCAGATAATCAGCGTCAGCCCGTTGGGCAGGACTTTGGTTGTGATTCGCTGTTCGAAACTCTTCAGGTCCTGCGCCTGGGCGACTGCCATGGCCATCGCCATCAGCGCCAGCGCCCAAACGCCCTTCCAAAACCAGGGGAATCTTCTGCTTTGCATCCGGTCTCCTTGTCTTATTTGTCCGAAGGACGCAAAAGCGTCTCTCCCGCACTCTTCCAAGCTAGTGCCCTCGACCAAGGAGGGTCAAACGGCGACAAACCATCCTTGACCGCGTGCCATGCACTTTCGTATCCTGCGATGGTTTCCGCGTGATGGATGGTTCCCAAATTCATTCCACGCAGGAGAGCCCGCATGAGCACCCATTCCCCGGTTGCCTCGCCGATTCTGATCCGCCGCGCCGCCGTGCTGGGCGCTGGAACCATGGGCTCCCGCATCGCCGCGCATCTGGCCAACGCAGGAATCCCCACGCTGCTGCTCGACCTGGTTCCGGCTGGCGATGGTGACCGCAGCCGCCTGGCAAAGGCCGCCATCGCCACCCTGGCCAAAGCCAAACCCGCCGCCCTCTACGAGCCAACGCTCGCCGCGCTCATCACCCCCGGCAACTTCGACGACGATCTGCCCAAGCTGGCCGGCTGCGATTGGGTCATCGAGGCTGTGGCCGAAAATCTCGCCATCAAGACGGCGCTGCTCAATCGCGTTGTGCCTCATCTGGCCCCTCAGGCTCTGCTCACCACCAACACCTCCGGCTTGCCGGTCAAGCAGATTGCCGCGGGCCTCGCCGCCACGGAGACCTGGAAGGGCGACCGCTTCTTCGGAACGCATTTTTTCAATCCGCCGCGCTACATGCGGCTGCTCGAAGTCATCCCCACCGCTGAAACCGATCCCGCCGTCGTTGCCTCCTTTGCTGCCTTCGCCGACCTTAACCTGGGCAAGCTGGTGGTTCTGGCCAACGACACGCCCAACTTCATCGCCAACCGCATCGGCATCTCGGTCATGTTCACGGCTGCCGCGCTGATGCTGCAGCAGGGGCTGACCATCGAAGAAGTCGACGCGCTCACCGGAGAGGCGCTCGGCTGGCCCCGCACCGGAACCTTCCGCCTGGCCGACATGGTGGGCATCGACATTCCCGCCCATGTGGCCGCCAACTTCCCTCAGGGCGTGACGCAAAGCGGTTTTTCCCGCATTTTGGAGGAGATGCTTCGGCGCGGTTGGCTGGGCGATAAATCCGGCCAGGGCTTTTACAAAAAAATCCGCGGTGAAGACGGAAAAGACATTCGCACGGTGCTCGATCTCGCCACCTACGAGTACCGCCCCGTTGCAAAACCCGCCCTGCCTGCACTTGAGATGGCAAAAAACGCCGCCACATTGCCGGAGCGGTTGCGGCTGTTGCTGGCCAACGGGCCGGATTCGAGTTTGGCCAAAGACAAAACCGCGGCCTTTCTCTGGCCTTTTCTCGCCGCGTTGTGGAACTATGCCGCCGGCCGCATCGGCGAAGTGGCCGGCGACGCGGCCTCCATCGACCGCGCAATGCGCGCCGGCTTCAACTGGGAGCTGGGACCATTCCAGATGTGGGATGCGGCCGGGATCAGCTCCACCGTCACCCGCATGAAGGCTCTCGGCCTGCCGGTCAGCCCGCGCGTTGAGGCTCTGCTGGCCGCGGGGCACTCGTCCTGGTATTCCAGCGACGGCCGCCAGTGTTTTCAGCCGGAGAAGAACCAACTCGAGCCGGTCGACCCCTTCCCCGGCCACGCTCGCATCGCCGACTTCCGCAGGGCAAACGAAGCCGGGCGCGGAGTCATCCGCTCCAATCCCGGAGCTTCACTCGTCGATCTGGGCGACGGCATCGGCTGCATCGAGTTGCACTCCTTCAAGAACACCCTGGGCGGCGATGTGCTGGCGATGGTCTCGGCGGTGCTCAATCCCGCCTCCGACGCGGTGCGCGAATTTGCCGGCTTTGTGATCTCCGGCGACCGGGAAAACTTCACCGTCGGCGCCAACCTGATGCAACTGCTGCTGGCCGTGCAAGAGGGTGAGTGGGAGGAGCTGGCCGCCGTCGTTCACAGCTTTCAACAGATGACCGCGGCCATCAAATTCTGCCCCCGCCCGGTGGTCGTCGCGCCCTTCGGCATGACCTTAGGCGGCGGCGCGGAGATCTGCCTGCACGCCGCGCGCCTCCAGGCTCACGCGGAGAGCTACATCGGCCTGGTCGAGGCTGGCGTCGGCCTCATCCCCGGCGGCGGAGGAACCAAGGAAATGTTGTTGCGGGCCATCGATGCGGCTGCGGCAGCGGCGCCTCCTGATCCCCGCGACCCGCCCTCGCGCTTTGCTCAATCGGCGGAGCTGGCCACGGCGCTCCGCCGCTCCTTTGAAACCATCGCTCTGGCCAAGGTCTCCACCTCGGCTGCCGAGGCGCGCGCTCTCGGCCTGCTCGCCTCCACGGACCGCATTACTCTCAACCGCGAACGGCTGCTCTTCGACGCCAAGGCCCTGGCCGCGACGCTGGCCGAGGCAGGCTACACAGCTCCGCAACCGCGCACGCAGATTCCCGCGCCGGGCACGGCGGCCTTGGCAACTCTCGAAACCGGCGTCTTTCTCATGGGCGAGGCCGGATACACCTCTGAACACGACCAGAAGGTTGCTCGCTGGGCCGCATACATCCTCACCGGCGGCCGCATCACGCCCGGAACCCTGGTCAGCGAACAGTACTTTCTGGATTTGGAGCGCGAGGCCTTCCTCTCCCTCTGCGGCGAGCCCAAGACGCAGGAGCGCATCGCCTTCACGCTGAAAACCGGCAAGCCGCTGCGCAATTGATTTTGCGCTAGACTCGAATTGGGATGATGATGAGCAAGGGGAGTCTCCATGGTTCATATCGGAGTGAAAAAGTTCGCTTGCGTGCTGGTCGCGCTCCTCTGCGCCTGCTCCCTGCTCCCGGCCCAAAAGCCGGAGCCATCCCCCGCGCCACTCGACGTCTCCGGCCAGATCGTTGTCGCCGGCCAATCCATCCCTTACCTCATCCGCCATCTGCCCATCAGCTCATTCCCCGGCCTGCCCGATGAGCTTGCCGCCCTGCTCAACCGCCGCGGCTGCCTCATTCCGCAGACCTACGAGGCGCATCACCCGGAAAACGTCATCCACGCGAGCTTTCAACGTCCCGGCTCCTCCGATTGGGCGGTCCTTTGTTCGGAGCATGGGACGGTCTCGCTGCTGGTCTTTTTTTCCAGCGCCCCGTCCAAACTGCACGTGCTCTCCGCCGCGCCGGAAACCGAGCGCCTGCAAGCCCACGACCCCAGCGGTATTCTCGGCTTCAACTGGGGCATCGACCCCGCTTCGCCCGAGCAGGTTCGCCAGGCACAGGCCGGCTTGCTGCATCGTCCGGCGCCCGTGGATCACGACGCTTTGGCCGATTCGCTCGTTGACCAGCACACCATCTACCACTTCTATTTGAATAGCGCCTGGATTGTCCTGGAAATGCCGGAATGACAGGATCGCCAAAGGAGCCTTCCCATGCCCGAAGCCGTCATTGTCAGCGCCGTTCGCACCCCGGTAGGCCGCGCCCCCAAAGGCGCTCTCTCCACCACCCGCCCAGATGACCTCGCCGCGTTTGCTGTCATCGGGGCTTTGGACAAAATTCCAGCCCTCGACCGCGCCGAAATCGATGACGTCATCTTCGGCTGCGCCCTGCCGGAGGGCGAGCAGGGCTGGAACATCGCGCGCATGGCCGTCCTGCGCGCCGGTTTGCCGGTGGAGGCGCCCGGCGTCACCATCAACCGCTTCTGCGCCTCCGGCCTTGAGGCCATTGTGCAAGCCGATCTGCGCATCCGCTCGGGCGGAGACTGCATCGTCGTGGCAGGCGGCGTCGAATCCATGAGCCTGCTTCCCTTTGGCGGCCTCAAGCCAAGCCCTAATCCCTGGCTCGCCGAGCATTACCCAGCCTCGCTGCTCACCATGGGCCTCACCGCCGAACGCGTCGCCCGCCGCTACAATATCTCCCGCGAAGATCAGGACGCCTTCGCCCTTGCCAGCCATCAGAAGGCTTTGGCTGCTCAGGCTGCCGGCCGCTTCACTGAAGAGCTGATTCCGGTCACGGTCACCACTTCAGTTCCCGGTGCGAAAGCCGGGAAGCCAACCATCACTGAACAAATATTTACCGCCGACGAAGGCCCGCGCGCCGACACCTCGCTGGAAGCCCTGGCCAAACTCAAACCCTCCTTTCACTCGCAGGGAACCGTAACCGCCGGAAACTCCTCGCAGACCTCAGACGGCGCATCTGCCGCTGTTTTGATGGCAGTCAATCACGCTCGCGAACTGGGCCTTCGCCCTCTTGGCCGCCTGGTAGCTTACGCCGTCACCGGCTGCCTGCCTGAGGAAATGGGCATCGGTCCCATTAGTGCCATCCCAAAAGCCCTCAGCCACGCAGACCTCACCCTCAACGACATCGGCCTCATCGAACTCAACGAGGCTTTTGCCGCGCAGGCTCTGGCCGTCATCCGCGCGCTCAACCTCGACCCAGAGCGCATCAACGTCAATGGAGGCGCCATCGCCCTCGGCCACCCGCTCGGCTGCACCGGCGCCAAACTCACCGCAACGCTGCTCAACGAAATGCGCCGCCGTCAACTCCGCTACGGCATAGTCACCATGTGCGTTGGCGGAGGCATGGGAGCAGCCGCCATCTTCGAGCGACTGGAGTAACTGAGCGCGCGGAGAATAACTTATCTGTCCGGTAACTCGAATTTAGTTACTATATTCGTCATGCAAAGACTATTCCTTGTGCATTTTATAGGTTTATTTCTTATAACTGTCTCAATTCGAGACATCTGGTTACTGATACGCGCACAGATGAGATATTTCCAATTTACACAATACAAACGACACTGAATTAGATATGGCTAACTTAACAAAATACGACAGTCCGGCTTCCGCAAGTATGCGGGAGACCCCTGCGCGTTGACTGGCCATTTGGGATAGATCACTCCTTCGTATTAAGTCGCGAGCGATTTCTCCACCTCACGTGCGGAGCTTTCATGAGCCGAAGTATCTTCTACGGGTTTCTGTTGTTGATGTTTGATCTACAACCCGCATGTTTACTTGCGCAGTCGCCGCAGGAAATTGCGCGAGCTGACTCCGCCGCGGAAGCGCCCGTCTCCGCGTCCGGGATGGACGGTTCTGCTCCATCCAAAGCCGTGATCCCAAACGTTACCACTACGCTGCGCGTGGTTGCCGCCGCTTCAGACGCGCTGGATGCCCTGACGCCGTCTACCAATGTTACCGGGGACGAGATTCTATCTTCGGCGGGAACCTATGGAGACTTCACCCGCTATCTGCAAGTGATGCCGGGCGTGGTGTGGGTCTCGGATTTCACAAACGATGTGCTGGTTCGCGGCGGCCATCCCACGGAAAACCTTTTTGTTGTGGATGGCGTCGAAGTGCCGAACGTCAGCCACTTTTCACTCTCCGGATCGAACGGCGGATTCACCTCCATGATCGATTCCACGGCCGTCGGCAGCATGAACATGAGGGACGACGTATACGATGCGGCCTACTCCAGCCGCCTCTCCTCGCTGATTGAGATTCATACCCGTGATCTGGGGGATGCGCGCCAGGCAGGCAATCTCTCCGCGGGCATCGCGGGCGCGGGAGGGCTTTACCAGCGCGCACTGGCCCATAAGGGCAGCTTGCTGCTGTCTGCGCATCGCAGCATTCTCAATCTGGTCACAAATGACATCGGCATCAATGGCGTTCCTATATATACCAACGGCATTGCGCGCCTGGAGCTGAATCCCACTGACAGGGATACGCTCTCGCTCCTCAGCTTGAGCGGGGCCGATTCCATTAATATGACTCCCTGCCCTTCGCCTGATGCGACCGACATCTATCAGACTCAGTATTCCGGTTGGCGCACCACCGAGGCGCTGAGCTGGAGGCATAACTACTCTCCACGAGTTACCTCCGATCTTGCCGCCAGCACCTCACTTACCCAACAAAACATCGGCCAGCAGCAACAAATCGGTGAAATTATAGACAGCAACGATGTCTGCCATACGGCAACTCTGCTGCCCTCATACAGCGAAGATTCGCGCACCGGCCTGTCGGCGTTGAACTACGAGTTACGAGCTGCCGTGCGCGGATGGCTGTTCTCTGCGGGCGCCAGCGGCAAACTAACTACCCCGGATGATTCCGTAGCACAGCCTAACGGCCAGTTATCTCCCTTCAGCGCGGATACAACGCGCTCCGACGCCGTCACCTTTCAGCGCAGGTTTGCAACCGGCCAATCCGCCGGCTTCGTCGAGGCCGAAGGCGCCTTGGGCAAGCGCTGGAAGTTATTAGCTGGCCTGCGCGCCGAAAGCTTCGCCATTACCGGAAGTTATGCCCTTGACCCGCGCATCTCTCTCGCCTACCGGCTCAACAGCCGGCAGATGCTCCACGGCTCCATGAATATCTCCTCGCAGTTGCCCCCTATCATGGACATGATCAGTTATCCCGGTAATCGCAATCTGCAACCCACTCAGGTCCGGCAGGGAGCGCTGGGCATGAGGCTTTGGCAGGCGAGCTGGGGAACTCTGGACGTCGAGGCTTATCAGAAGAGTTATCGCCGCGAAGCTGTCTCCACCGAATATCCGGCCCTGATGTTATCCAATATGGTCGATACACTGGGGCAGGGATTTGTCTGGCTGCCGCTGACCAGCGCCGGAACGGCCCAGTCTCGCGGCCTGGAGCTGGCGATGAGCGCGCACTGGCGCAGCCGCGCGCAACTGCTGCTCTCCGCCGCCCGTTCCCAAACCACTTATCGCGCCCTCGACGGCATTCGCCGCCCCGGCAACTACGACACCCCCATGGCGGCAACGGCTCTGGGCAACCTCCGCTTGTGGAAGGGAATCCAACTCGATCTGCGCGAATCGGCTACCAGCGGTCGCCCTTACACGCCCTTTGACCTTGTTGATTCACTCGCGCAAAGCCGCGGCATCTACGATCTCACCCGCATCAACGCCTTGCGCGGCCCGCTCTACAATCGCACGGATGCGGAGGTCGAGCGCCGCTTCCGCGTTCCCAGGGGCGTCTTCGTCCTCCACGCCGGCGCGGAAAACATTTTCAATCGCGGCAATCTCATGGGCTACGTCTGGCTCAATGATTGCGTGGTCTCCTGGGGAGGATGCGCCAACAGTAGCGGCCTGCCCATCACCAAGGCCGACATGATGGGCCGCTACCCGGTCTTCAGCGTGCGCTACGAGTTTTAGCCCATGCCCGCCCGTTTTCAGCCTCGCAGCCATCGCTGTTATTCTCATAGGGTGATTCCGCAATCAAGACTTAAAGGATTCGCTTCCATCGCCCTGCTTCTGGCCGTGTCTCTCTCCGCATGCCACCGCGAAGAGCAGGCCGTCGCCGTCGTCGCCCAGGACGCGGTCAAAGCCGAGCGCCAGGCCCAGGCCGACGCCACACTTCTCGACCAACAGCGCGCCGCCCTGGCCCTGATTCCTCTGCCCACCAAGAGCATGTATATCGATGTGCATGAACCCGGCGCGTGGGCCAATCCCTTTCTCACCGTCGATGCCGATACACTCAACCTGCGCATCACGCTCGCCGACGCCAATCCCAGCACCATCGGAAAAGGAACCATGCTCCGTCCCCAGGCTGCTCGCCGCCAGGAGATGCAGTTGCGCCCCGCCGACCTCGTTCAGGCCCTCGTCGCCCTGCCCCCCGGCGCATGGCGCTATGGCCGCGTCATCGCCGTCGCCGAGTCGCCCCTGGCCACACCCAGGGACCGCCCTCAGGTCCGCCGCAACGTCGAAGCCGTCATCCAGCAACTCAACGACCTCGGCCTCGTCGTCGATGAGTGGCCCACGCGCTGACGCCGCTAGCTTGTCATCCTGAGCGAGCGCAGCGAGTCGAAGGACCTGCTTTTTCTTTTGCTTGTCATCCTGAGCGACCCTGAGCGCAGAGAAGGGGAGTCGAAGGACCTGCTTTTGCTTTTCGTTTTTATGCTTGTCATCCTGAGCGAAGTCGAAGGACCTGCGGTTGCTTTTCGTGTTTTGTATCAGGGCACGACTGGTAGGTCAGGGTTTTAACCCTGACTGCCACAAAGTGTAAGAAATGATCCGGGCTTTAGCCCCTGAGGGAAGTTTTTCCGGATGGAGCCGGGGGTTTTAACCCCCGCATAAAGCCGATAGAATAAATTTTGGCTTTAGCCATGGAGGAATGATTCTCGTAAATTTTAACCGAAATCACGAATCAATCCGTAGCTACTTTAGCCTACAAAGAAATGCATTTCGGCAGCAATAAATATATTTGACCGATCAGGTCTCGGAGGTGGAATATAATTTATACTTCTGATATTTCACTCGGCTTCGCGCCTACAGAGGACTGGATGCCTTCAATTCTTGAACAGTATCGAATTTCTGATTTCCTCGAATGGTACCGAGAAAAGCGACTTGTGCTTAATCCAGAGTTTCAACGTGGCGATGTCTGGAGCCCGGCGGCCAAAACATTTCTAATTGACACCATACTGCGAAAGTTACCCGTACCAAAAGTTTATCTCAGAACGAATGTGGACATTGTGACAAAGAAAACCGTTCGAGAGGTGGTTGATGGTCAACAGCGTCTCCATGCAATTCTCGATTTTGCAGACGATAAATTCACGCTTTCAAAGCGAGCTTCGGAATATGCTGGTAAGAAATACTCTAGACTGACGCCAACCGAACAACAAGAATTCTTGGGTTATGCAATTGCCGTCGATCAATTGATGAACGCATCTACCGATGATGTACTTGAGGTATTTGCGCGACTGAACTCATATACTGTCACCCTCAATCCGCCAGAGAAACGTCATGGCAGGTACCAGGGTGAGTTCAAGTGGGCCATTCGGAACGCATCAAGAGCATGGGGTAATTTTTGGAAAGAATTTCATGTTCTAAGTACTAGAGAGCGGGTGAGAATGATGGATGATTCTCTTACTGCTGAAATGGTCGGTGTTCTCCTTGAGGGAGTAAAGGATGGAGGTCAGCCAAAAATTGATTTGCTGTATAAAACCTACGATAAGGGCTTCGCGGCGGATGCGATCACAAATCTGAATACTGTTTTGGGAAAGATTCAGTCCGATTATGCCCCATATCTCATTGATACACCTATACTTAATCCTCCTCATTTATTAATGCTTTTTAGTGCTTTAACTCATGTCTTGGTTGGGATTCCGGCTGGTGATTTGAAAGATGGAGAAATCCCGGAACGTCAAGCCATATCTAACAATCTGGATCAGGTACGTGATGATCTACAAACATTAGCTTCCGTAATTGCCGCAGAGGATGAACCCCCTGCACCTTACACCGAGTTCTGGAAGGCATCGAAGTCCAGCACACAGAGAATCGCCAGCCGAAAGATAAGGTTCCCACTGTTCGTTAAGGCTCTCACCGTGGGCATCTCCTAGACGGTTTCTATGGTAAGTTCCAGCTTTGAGATTCCGCTACGAAAGCTCAGATCAGAGATGGCGTGGCTTTGTGCGGAATTCAAAACATCGGTGAGTACATCGCCATCTCGTCAATCTCAACTAGCTTGTGAGATGGCTGTTGTAAGGCTACATGATGCGTGGGCGAGGTTTTGTCGAGAATTGGTAATACTTTCGGCCTATGGAAACATTGTCACTCTCGGTGGCATGTCACTTACGTGTAGCAGACCAGATATCGATAGTTTGGCTTCGGTCATCCCCATTTTACTAAAGCTAAAAAGAGCTAAATGGGAGCCAAGGTGGGCAAGTTCGGCCGCATGTATAGATGCAGCGCAGAATCTCACAATTCAAAATCTGACAAATGTTGCAGCGGCTCTAGGTGCGACCAATTCGCCGGCTGAGGCGCTTCGATGTGTTCGCAATTTCTATGTACATCGTGGAAAGGATACATCAGAATTGGCTTTTGATACTGGATACTTCAAATTCAAAAACCAGCCAGTGGTGTTCGATTTGAACGCTTATACGACTGGTGGGGTAACAGTGATTGAATCTTGGGTAGAAGGATTCGAAGCTGTGGCCTTTGCCTCAGTACAATAGATGTATAATCTCCGACTGGGTGCTCTGTTCCCGCCTTTGGGATCGGGAAACCATGAACCACAAGGCGCGCAAGTGCAGCCCGCCTGGACACCTGCCCTGAGCGTAGTCGAAGGGGTTAGTTCCCGCACCGCAGGTGTTACTGATATTAGCCTGCGAAGGTGCGCAATCGAAGCAGTCAGGGAAGCGGGTTTTACTATTCCCTATTCCCTGTTCCCTGCTTCACAATTTCACTGTTTCACCATTTCACTATTTTATTTTCAAAACCTTGCTGTTAATTATGTGGTTAACATAGAGATAAACTCAACAGAATGAATATGTTCCACGTGGAACATTCCGGCCATCCTATCCTCTATTCCTTGTCGGTCCCCAACGAGCGATTTTTGCTCGCTGGGGTGGCTATTCCCTACTCCCTATTCCCTGCCGGGGTCCCCGGCGACAGGTCTTCGTCGCTGGGGTGGCTATTCCCTGCACTTTTCCCCTGCTCCTTACAGATTTACATGGTTCTATATGCGCACGTTATGTGCATGTTTTCCCTCCAAAATCGCGAAAAACCATGTGCCTCGAACGTCATCTTTCCCGCCCTCCTCGCGCCCTTCACGCGCCCCGCGCACGCGTTATCCTTTCATCGTGGACCATTCTTCTTTTTCCGCTCTTTTAAACCAGCCGCCGCTGGATCATGAGCGCTTTTCCGCACATCGCGAACTGGAATCCCTTCTCAAAAAATCTCTCCGCGGCGATGTCCGCTTCGATCTCGGCTCCCGTGCTCTTTACGCCGCCGATTCCTCGAACTATCGCCAGCTACCCGTTGGCGTGATTCTGCCCCGCGACGCCGCCGATGTCGAAGCCGCTCTGGCCGCCTGCCGCACAACCGGAGCCGCAGTTCTGCCGCGCGGCGCGGGAACCAGCCTCGCCGGCCAATGCGTCAACGTCGCCGTAGTCTTCGACTTCTCGCGTTACATGAACGGCCTTACCACGATCGATCCCGCCGCCAAGCTGGCGCACGTTGAGCCGGGCATCGTTCTTGACCGCCTGCGCGAGGCCGCCGAGGCGCACCATCTCACTTACGGTCCTGACCCTGCGACGCATTCCCGCTGCACGCTGGGCGGCATGATCGGCAACAACAGTTGCGGCGTTCATGGCCTGATGGCCGGCAAGGTGGTGGATAACGTTGAATCGCTGGATCTGATTTTGTACGATGGCACTCTCATGTCCGTGGGCCGCACCGCGCCCGCCTCGCTCGAAGCTCTGATCCGCTCCGGCGGCCGCGTGGGCCAAATCTACGCGGACCTCGCCAAGCTGCGCGACCGCTACTCCTTGCTCATCCGCAAGCGGTTCCCCAACATTCCCCGCCGCGTCTCCGGCTACAACCTCGACGAGCTGCTTGATGAGAACGGCTTCCACGTGGCCCGCGCGCTGGTCGGCTCGGAGGGCACCTGCGCCACGGTCGTCTCCGCCACGCTCAACCTCACCGCCAGCCCGCCCTTCCGCGTGCTCACCGCGCTGGCCTTCACCGACGCATTTCAGGCTGCCGACGTTGTGCCGCGCGTTCTGGAGTTTGGCCCCATCGGGTTGGAAGGCTTCGACGGGATGCTTGTCGATTTTATGCGCCGCAAGCGCCTTGCCGTCGAAGACATTGCGCTGCTGCCCGCGGGCGGCGGCTTTCTGCTGGTGGAGATGGGCGCATGGGACGCGGCGGAGGCAGAGGCCAAGGTCGAAGCGTTGATTCGCGCAGCGCAAAGCTGGCCCAGCGCGCCCAAAGCTCGCATCTACACGGCCGAGGAGGCCGCGCGCGTCTGGTACGTCCGCGAGTGCGCGCTGGGAGCAATGGTCTTCGTCCCCGGCGAGCCCGACCGCTGGGAGGGATGGGAAGACGCCGCCGTGCCGCCGGCGAAACTCGGCGCGTACCTGCGCAGGCTGGTCGCGCTGATGCGCGAGTTCGGCTATAGCAGCCCGCTCTATGGCCACTACGGACAGGGCTGCGTCCATCAGCGCATCAACTTCGACTTCCGCACTGTCGAGGGCTTGCGCCGCTATCGCGAGTTCATCAGCCGCGCTGCCGATCTCGTCCTCAGCTTCGGCGGCTCGCTCTCCGGCGAGCACGGCGACGGGCAATCTCGCGCGGCGCTGCTTCCCAGGATGTTCGGCCCGGAGCTGATGCAGGCCTTCCGCGAGTTCAAGGCCATCTGGGATCCAGACAACCGCATGAATCCCGGCAAACTGGTGGATGCCGTGCGTGTCTACGATCCGGTGGAGAATCTCCGCCACCACCTGCGGCGGGGCCAACCACCTGCGGTGGGGCAGCCGCCTTCGGCTGATCCCAGGAAAGAGAAGACCGGCCTTGAAACCCACTTTGTCTTCGCCGCCGATGAAGGATCGTTTGAACGTGCTACCGAGCGTTGCGTAGGCGTGGGCGCCTGCCTCAAGACCGAGGGCGGCGTCATGTGCCCCAGCTACCGCGCCACCCGCGAGGAGCAGCACTCCACTCGCGGCCGCGCTCGCCTGCTCTGGGAGATGCTGTCCGGCGCTCTGCGCAAGGAAGGCTTCCGCAGCAAGGCCGTCCACCAGGCCCTCGACCTCTGCCTCAGTTGCAAGGCCTGCAAAACCGAGTGCCCGGTGGCTGTCGATATAACCGCATACAAATCTGAGTTCCTGGCCCGTCGTTATAAGCGCCGCCCGCATCCGCTGCGCCACTACATCTTCGGCTTTGCCGACCGGCTGGCCCGCCTGGGCTCAATCTTCCCCGCGCTCACCAACGCCGTGCTGACCGGCCCGCTCACCAGCCCGCTCATCAAGCGCATCGCGGGCGTGGCGCAGGAGCGAAAACTGCCGCGCCTCGCCGCAAAAAGCTATAGAATAACCGGAGTTACTACCGAGCCGGCCAGCAAACTGCCGCCCGGCGCATGGGAAGCTTATAAGGCTAGTGGTCAATGGCACGGCGAGGCGCCGGTTCCTCCGCCTCCGCCGCAGATCGTCATCCTCTGGCCCGACACCTGGAACAATTACTATCACCCGCAAACCCTGGCCGCTGCCGAGAGGGTCCTTACCCAGGCAGGCTTCCGGGTTCAAATCCCCAAAAGACCCATTTGCTGCGGCCGCGCGCTCTATGACTTCGGCCTGCTGGGCGCAGCCCGCGCCTATCTTGCCCGCGTTTTCGACCGCATGGCGGCGGAGATTGATGCCGGCCTTCCGTTCATCTTCCTCGAACCAAGTTGCGCCAGCGTCTTTCGGGACGAGGCGCTGGAATTATTTCCCGGCAACCCGCGAGCGCAGCGCATGAGCCGGCAAGTCTGGCTGCTGGCCGACTGGTTGGCCGCCAAAGCTCCTGAATGGGTCACCGGCCGGCTTCCGGGTGCGCAAGTCATCCTCCACGGCCACTGCCACCACAAAGCTGTCTTCGGCGGCCCGGCAAACGAGGTCGCGCTGTTGAAGAAGGCCGGCGCCGCAGTCGAGCTCATCGACTCCAGTTGCTGCGGCATGGCCGGTCCCTTCGGCTTTGAGGCGGATAAGATCGAAGTTTCCAAGGCCATCGCCAACCTAGGCCTGCTGCCGGCGATCAACTCCGCCTCGCCCGCGACACTCATCGTCGCCGACGGCTTCAGTTGCCGCGAGCAGATCAACCAGTTGTCAGAGCGTGAGGGGATGCATTTTGCCGAGGTTCTGGCGGGCTCCGAGAGCATGTCTGGGCCTTAACCCTTGAGGAAATGTCAGCTTAATACCAGAATGACACCCTCCCTGACAAACGAGCTATAGTTGTTTGTAACTGCCCGCGCCCCAGGGAAGATCCGCGGATACTGAACATTCCGTGGTCGACACAGTCACCTTGAGCGTACCTCTTTCCTTGCCGCTGGTGGAGAGCATTCCGGCCGCCGCGGCGTGGCCCTGGGCATTCACACTGAACTTTCCCGTCTCCGACTTGCCGGCGTAAAGCAGTTGATACGGGATTACCGTGTTTGCCGGTAGTCCATCGGCGTAGAGCAGAATCACCGAGGCATCAAACATGGCGAGCCGCACTTCAAGCCGGCAGCCATTGTCGATCTCTTCGCGCGGGAACGGAACCACCGTGCCATAGACAAGAAGAGTCTTGTCGGAGGAAGCAAGCGAGTACCGGACAGGCTCAGCCTGCGCCGCCTGCACGGCAATGTGAAACTCGTCATCCCCGACGAAATCACTGTTCTCCTGCTTCGGAGTAGGCGCATGCGCCATCAGCAGCCCCTTGGCGTTTACATAGACTCCGCTGGAAAGAATATGCGGATCCGAACCTAGTCTCCACACCGTCAGGGTATATCTCCTGCCTTCCGGAGCTCCGAAAACATAAGCGCGGTACTGCACAACTCGCTTCCCCGAAGAGATCGTCTCATCTGTTTTGGAAAACTGGAAAAACAACCCATTGGGATTTTTTTCGCTGGGCTGATTTTCGTCCCAGGTTATCTGCCGTTGATACAAATCCTGCGATTCGAAGGGAATTGCCTGTGTTGAAAGTTGGGCATAGGAAGCCGGCGCAAGGGAGGCCAAGCAAAGACAGGGCAGCGCTTTCAGGAGCGCAATTCGAGGGATAGAAAGCATGCATCTTTTTTTACGCCATTTTCCTCTTGTACGCAAGTGCCGATCCCGCTAAAAATTCAGCGTAATTTTTGCCGTCAGTGCCCTCGGAGTCACATAATGCGTGCCGCTGAAGGTGGAAAGGAAATTATATAAGGCGTATTTGTTGGTGACATTGATGGCCGTCAGGTCGAAGTTCACCTTGTAGCGATTGGCGTGGAAGATGTTGTCCTTACCGAGGGAAGCGTCAAACAGGTCGCGGGGCGCAATGCGCGACGGGTTCTTGTCGTTGTCGCCGGCGCCGGGAGCGGGAATACTCACCAGATTCGAGGAATACTCCGATGCGGGGCAGGTATCCGGCAATGGATGGCCGGGTGTAGCCTTCACGCCATTGCACATCAATCCAGCCTGAAACTCTTCGTCCGCAGTCAGTCCGCTCAGAATCACCGTGGGCACGCCGCCGAGCGTAGTCGAAGTGGGGCCGCAGGCGCTGTTGGGGTCGTTGGAGAGCGGGTTATAGCACGGAACTGCTCCGGCCACCAGGCCCGAGTCATAGCGCCAGTTGAAGCCGCCCCACAGCCCGTTCAGCACCTTACCGCGCGCAAACGTGTACTGCACGTGGGTGGTCTGGTTGAACTTTTCGTCATGGTCGATGCGGAAGGGCAAGCCGGTCTGGCCCACTGTGGCTCCCGCTCCGGCAACCTGCGGCGGATAGAACCTCGCGGCCACCGAAGAGGCTACCAGATAGGCGCTGAAGCCATGTAATTGGGGAATATCCGCGCGCAAGGCATAGCCCGGTATCTTCGAGCTGTGCCAGTCAATGGGAAAGGTGATGGGAGTATTGCCCAGCACGCTGAAGTCGAAGGCGTTGTGCGTGTACTTCCAGATGTACTCGCCGCTGAATATGGCCCACTTGCCGAAGGCCTGCTGCAAGCCGGCATGGAATTCGTTGCGAAAGCCTGGCCGAAGCGTTCCCGATACGCCGGCAGTGCAAGCCAGCAGCGGCGCCAGCACCGCATTCGAGCATCCCGTGCTGGACAAGACCAGGTTCTCGTTGAAGGGCGTCTCCAGCGTGCGCGCATAGGAAACTCGCAGCACGGTAGTGGCCGGCTTGATGTTATATGCAATGCCCACGCGAGGCTCCGTCTGCGTAGCCGACGTCAACCCGTTGTAAACATCCCCGCGCAGCCCCAGGTTGAAGAGCCAGTTACCGGCCTTGATTTGATCTTCGACGTAAATAGCCAGTTCTTTTATGTCCGTATGGCCGAAGTAGTTGTAATAACTGCCGCCGCGGGTAAGATCCCAGGGCGCCAGCACCGGAAGGTAACTCGGGTTCACTCCGTTGGGGCATATGGACTGGTTGGCGTAACCGGCCGCGGGGTTTCCGCTCAAGTCCAGGCAAGGCGAGTTATAGTACGCATCCACCACGCCCAGGCTGTCATTCTCCCTCAGGTAGGTCTGTCCGTATTGCGCTCCGATCTTCATGGTGTGCCTCCCTTTGGCGTAGGAGACGTCGGTGTGGACCGCGGCGTTGGTCAGCGTGCGATATTGCGAGATGGATGAGGTTTGCAGATTGACAGGACCAAGGTCGGCCAGGGGATTGCCGCTGGGATAATAGTTGTAATCGTCCCTGCGGACAAAAGCTCCCAGGTTGAAAACCGTGTTATTGCCCATGATGCGCGTGTACGTGGGAGAGATGTTGTATGTCTCGATCTTGGAGTGCTGGTCAGTGTTGCCCACGTTGACGAAGCCGGGGTTGGCGCTTGTGCCGCTATTCGGGCCGGTTGTCTCCACGTTTTGTACGTTGAGGTTGTCGAAGGAATTAGGCGTCTGAAACCAGGAGCGGCTGTAATTCATGTCCAGATGGATGGAATCCACTGAGGTGAAGTTATAGTCCACGCGATCGAAGACGTTCTGCTCGTTGCCCTTGTCATGAAAAACCGTGAACTCCGGAGGATCGAGGAAGCGGCCAGTGTTTAGTCCATCGGTCTCGACAAAATTGCCCCACTTCTTGCCTCCATAGGCCAGGTCGAAGCCGGCCGAGGCCGATCCGAAGGAGCCATAAGAGCTGCTGATGCTACCGGTGGGCCTGGTAACTCCCTGACCGGAACGCGTGGTGGCCACGATCACCAGGCTGGTTTTACCGCCGTACTCGGCAGGCGGCGCGCCGCTGATCACTTCGATGGATTGAATCGAGTTGGCCGGAATCTGGTTGGAAAAAACCTTGCTCTGCTGGTCGGTGATCGACTGGCCGTCCACGGAGAAGGAGTTGGATGCGTGGTCGCCCAAGCCATGGAAGAGGCCGTTGGAGTCGGCGGCAACGCCCGGCGTGGAAAGCGTGACCAGGGAACTGAGAGTAGATGACGCGCTCTCCAGGGGCACCTTGATAAACAGATCCCGATCCACATCGGAGTGGAAGGTGGGGTCGGTTTCGATCAGATCGCCTGAAGCCTCCACAGTGACCGTCTGGGAAGCGCTGGCCACCTGTAAAACCAGGTTCAGGTTGGTTCCTACAACCGAACGAATCTCGATGTTCTGGCTCAAAGACGCAAACCCTTTGGCGGAGATATTTATCCGGTAGGGGTTGAACGGCACGTTGGAAAACACAAACTGGCCGCTGGCGTCTGTCTGGAGAGTGCGCAAAAGGCCGCTGCGGGCATTATCCAGAGTGACCTTTGCGTTGGGAACCACGGCGCCGGAGGAATCAGTGACGGTACCGCGTACAATACCGGCGTTGCCGCTTTGGGCGGACGCGGTAAGCGTCACGGAGACCAAGACTAGAACAGGAAGAACGCGAAGAATCGTGCCGAGTTTGATCGGAATAAGAAGCCTCCATATGATGGCTGAATGATGCTGAAAGCAGGCCGTGGTTCTCGCGCCGCGGCATCCTCTGGGCGAATGGGCCACCGTCTCGATTTCCAGACCAGCCTGCCGAATAGCGTCGATTTTGTGCCCGAAAATTACGCGGCACCACCTGAATCAGGCTGAAGCAGAAGATCGAAGGATGCCCTAGACGCCGGCGGGCGGAGGGCGTGTGTAGAGCTTGGGATGCCAATTGCGAACGACCGCGCGCGCCTCCGCAACCGGCGCGGGGATTCCCATTCTGACCAGGACGACCGCTGCCGCCATCACCGCAACAGGCGCTGCCGAGTGCATCGCTATACACAGCGAGCAATGATCGGCATCCTGGTCCAGCGGGTGCATATGCGCTACCTGAACCACGGCCAGCAGCGCCAGCAGGAACAGGCACAGAAAAGCGGCTACCCCGAAAGCGCGTGGCTTCCGGCGGCCAATCCCGCTGAAATCTGCCTGTAACCCTGTCAACGAATCACCCCCAACTACTAGGATACACAGTATTGGACGCGGCAACAGCGGCCGGGGTTCCAATTTCTGCCCGGTTTTCGTTGCAGTCGGCCCGCCGACTCTTGCCCGGCTGTTTCATCTAGACTAAAGGTGTTCGCGACCTGCAGATGCGCAACCTCGCACATCCCGGAAGGATTGTCGCTAAAATTTGCGTTAAAGCGCATCTATTTTCGGCTGTTGGGTTCATACTCATAACGAGATATTTGCTTCAAACAATGGCTGGGGTTTATCTGCCAATCCGAACAAGTGGAGGAATATGGTTTCGACACGGAAGATATCAGTATTGATGTGCGTTCTCACACTGAGCTGCACGTTTCCCATGAGCGCTCAGAAGAGTTCGGCCGCCAAGGGTATCAACAATCTCTCGGCTCCAGTGCCAACGCCGCTGCTCAAGGGAAAGCGTGCGTTTATCTCGTATGAATTAGGGGACGTGACGTCCTTTCCATCCGCATACAGCGGCGGTCCGGAGCGAGCGTATAACGAGTTTTTTACGCAGATGAAGGCGTGGGGCCGCTTCGAACTAGTGACGGACCCCAGCGACGCGGACTTGGTGTTCGCGGTACGATTCGTCGATGCGCCGATGCCGCAGATTCGGGTGGGTATCTCGGACGGAAAGACGCATGTGGCGCTGTGGGGCTTTGTGGAGCAGGTTGACCCCGCGATGTTCAAAAAGCATCGCGACTCCAGCTTCAGCGCATCAGTTCATTTGCTGGTCTCGGATGTGCAGGCGCTGATCACGCCGGGGACAACACCGCAAGCAGCAATAAATGATGGGAAGGGTCGTCTTTCAGGTCAGGCGCAATAAGATTCGCAGCGGTAATCCCTACTCCCTGACGGCAATTCCCAGCGCCTTCATTTTGCGATAGAGGTGGCTGCGCTCCAGGCCGAGCAGTTCGGCGGCGCGGCTCATGTTGTTGCGGGATTCCTCTATCTTCTTCAGGATGAACTCGCGCTCGTAGGCATCGCGGGCCTGTTGCAGCGTTGAAAACTCCTCCGTGGAGCGAGTGCCGGCTTTATGAGTGAGCGGCGGCAGGTGCTTGCGCTCGATGCGCAGCGCGCGCGGATTGAGAATCATCACCCGCTCGATCACATTCTTCAATTCGCGCACGTTTCCCGGCCAGTGATATTGGGCCAGCGTATCCAGCGCCTCCTCGCTGATCTCCATGCGCGGGCGTCCGTATTGGCGGCCGAACTCGGCGAGAAACTCGCGCGCCAAAGGCGGTATATCCTGCTTGCGCTCCCTGAGCGGCGGCACAAAAAACGGGACGACATTGAGCCGGTAGAAAAGGTCTTCGCGGAAGTTGCCCTTGGCGATCTCTTCTTCCAGGTCTTTGTTGGTGGAGGCAATCAGGCGCACGTCCACGCGGATGGGCTGCGTGCCGCCCACCGGGGTAAACTGCTGGTCGTCGAGCGCGCTGAGCACCTTGGATTGCGTCTTGAGGCTCATGTCGCCCACTTCGTCCAGAAACAGAGTTCCGCCATTGGCGCGTTCCAGCGTTCCGCGCTGCTCGGGAAGGCCGCCGGGTTGTGCGCCGTGCCGATAGCCAAAGAGTTCGGCCTCGATGTGCGCTTCGGGGATGGCGGCGCAGTTCAGCTCAACGAATATTTGATCGCGCCGCAGGCTCTCGGCGTGGATGGCGCGCGCGATCAGCTCCTTGCCGGTGCCCGACTCGCCGTAGATGAGCACGCGGCCGTTGGTGGGCGCCATCAGGCGAATCTGCTGGCGCAACGCCTTCACCGGCACGCTTTCGCCGGTCAGCGCCGAGCCCACGCTGAACTGCCGCTTGAATTCCAGATTCTCCGCGCGCAGCCGCCGCGCCTCCACCGCATTTTTGAGTACGATCAGCGTGCGCTCCAGCGAGAGCGGCTTTTCCAGAAAGTCATATGCGCCCAGCTTGGTGGCTTTGACGGCGGTCTCGATGGTGCCGTGACCGCTGATGATGATCACTTCGGGGCGCCGCTCGGCTCCCTGGCGGTGAATGTCGCCCAGCACATCGAGTCCGTCGCGGTCGGGCAGCCAGATGTCCAGCAGAATCACGTCGTAGGGCGCGTCCTCCAGCAGCAACATGGCCTCTGCCGCCGTGGCCGCCGTGGCCACTCCATATCCCTCCTCGCGCAAAATCTCTTCGAGAGAAGAACGAATCTCCGCCTCGTCGTCTACCACCAGAATGTGATTCATCAGAGCGATTCTCCAGGCGATTCAACGTGCGCTGCGGCGGGCTCCGTAGACGGTTCCGGCACAGGCTCCATCAATGGCAGCCGCATCAGGAAGCGCGCGCCCTTGGGGCTGTTGGCCTCGGCGCGCAACGTGCCGCCATGCTCCTGCACGATCTTTGCCGCGATAGAGAGGCCCAGCCCCGTGCCGCGCTGCTTGGTCGAGTGGAAAGGCAGAAACAGCCGCTCGCGAATTTCATCGGTCAACCCGTGGCCGGTATCGGAGACCGCAACTTCCACAGACGCGCCGTCCTCGCTGAGAGAGCTTTTCACGCCCAGCACGCGCAGCAAACTGCCCTGCATGGCCTCGGCGGCGTTGTCGATCAGGTTGGCCAAGGCGCGGCGAATAGCTTCCGGATCGGCCAGCACCGGCGGCAGATCCGGCTCCAGCTTGCACTCTACCGTGATGCCGTCCAGCCGTCCTGCGAACAGCGCCAGCGCCTCTTCAGCCACTTGATTCATATTGCAGGCGCGCGGCTGCGGCGCGGGAAACTCGGCCAGAGCGGAGAACTGATCCACTAGCGTGCGCAGAGTCGCCACGCAGCCCAGAATCACCTCGCTGCACTTGCGGATCACTGTTGGCGAGTCCGGTTGGGCACGGTCTAAGTGTCTGCTGATGCGCTCGGCGGAGAGCGCGATGGGGGTCAACGGGTTCTTGATCTCGTGGGCCACGCGCTGCGCCACCTCCTTCCACGCCAGTTGCCGCTGCGCCCGCAATAGTTCCGTCGTGTCCTCCACCACCAGCACCGTGCCCGGCCGCCCCTGGGTCAGATCAAAGCGCGCGCTGGTGATGGCCAGATGCAGAATGCGGCCCCGGCCATGGAACTCAATCTCCGTGAAGGCGGCGCCCATGCGGTGGCCGCGGCGAATCACGCCGGCCAGGTCCTCGGCACACTCGGCGGGAAACAGCGATTCGATCTTCTCCCCGCCCAGGCTGACGTCCACGCGCCGGCCCAACAACGCGGCAAAGGCGTGATTGGATTGCAGGATCATGCCTTTGCCGTCCAGAGTCACTACGCCCGAAGGAATCGTCTCGACAATCGTCTCCAGCTCGCGGCGGCGCTCTTCAATGGCCAGGTTGGCCGCGTTCAGTTGCGCGGATGAGCTATCTGCCAACTTTCGGCTGGCGTCCAAATCGGCCGCCATGTGGTTAAAGGCCCGCACCAATTCTTCCATCTCGCCGGAGGCGGGCTGCAATACGCGATGGTCGTACTTGCCCTCCGCGATCTCGGCCATGGCTACGGCTAAAGCCTCCACTGGACGGGTGATCTGCCGGGAGAGAAACTGCGCTCCCCACACGCTAAAGAAGAACGCAAGCACGGTAATCACCAGCAAAATCAGGAAAAATGTGGTGCGGATCTGGTTGCGCTTGTGAAAGAGCTTCCAATAAGAGGCCGAACCGGAGCGTATGCGCATGGCAGACTGGCTGAGCCCCTGCGGCATGGGCAGCGCCACCACCACCACCTTGCCGGAAGCGGTCGCCGACATGCCCAGCGCGTACTCCCGGTCCGCCACCTTCATCACCGGCTCATCGCTGCGCCGCGCCGCAAAGAGCAGACTGGTCGAGAGCGGCCCGTGAAGCGGAATAGCTTGTCCCTGCTCGCCTTCCTCCAGCCAGGGAATCAGGCTTACGGGGCTCGACTCCGGCGGCGCCTGAAAATTGGCCAACTCCTGCTGATCCTTGTCATACACCGCGGCAAAGCCGCCGGCCAGCGTGATGCGGTGCGAGCCTAGCTCATCCCGAAGCTTCGAAATCTCGCGATCCGGAGCGCCTGAGGCAGCAATCGACTCCGCCTCCTGACTGGCGTTGGCCGTCACATATTGCGCCAGCTTCTGCACCACTTGCGTCGAGTCGTCGCGCAACTCCGAGATGTCCGGCGAGAACCAGCGGTCCAGCGACCGGTTCATCAGCAGAAAACTAAACAGAAACATGAAGACCGCGGGCGCCAGCGCAATCAACAACGCGCCCAGCAACATGCGCGAACGCAGCCGCGCGCCCAGCCCGCTGCTGCCTTGCCCCATATAGACCTTGAGAAGGTTGCGCAGAAACAGAACCAGCAAAAGCAGCAGCAAGAAAAACGCCAACACGATCAGTCCAGTAAAGATCAGCGTCTCGCTGGCGGTCTCAGGATTGAAAATATTTACATTGAAGGTGTAATGCCAGATTCTAATAGGCAAAGTGGTGTTGAAGGCCTGTAGCGCACTAAACAACAAGAGGATCAACAGCACTCCGCCCGCATACAAAGCAACCGTCCGCCACCGGGGTTTGCCGCTAAACACCATGCGGCGATTATAGTGCCGGCATGTACCAGTGGTCGGTTGTCAAGAGTCCCTGGCTGGGAATCAAGGATTATTTCATCGTCAGCGCATACGCCTCGTGAAATGCACTAAGCTTTTCCACCACCTGCCGGATCTTCTCCGTTGGCGGAAGGATGGTTATGCGGAAGTGGGCCGTGCCCGCCGCCTGGCCGAAGCCCGATCCCGGCACCACGCAGATCCCGGTCTCTTCCAGCAGCGCCATGCAGTAGTCTTCGTCGCTCTTGCCCGCCGGCAGCGTGATGCGCGGAAAGGCATACATCGCGCCGGCTATCGCATTACACGAGATTCCTTCGATCTTGTTCAATCCATCCGCCAGAAGGACCGCTCGCGTCTTCATTGCTTCCAGTATTGCTGTCTTCTCGCGATTGTACAGTTCGTAAGAGGGATCTCCCGGCCTGGGAGGATGAACCATGGCATACGTGGCCACCTGCCCGGCAAGGTTCGAGCACAGGCTCACCGACTGCAGTTTGAGAATCTGCGCGGAAACCTCCGCGGGCACGTTGCGGCATTCGAAGTAGCCGCCGCGCACGCCGCACTCGCCCAGACAACCCTTGGAGCAGGAGTGGAAACTGAACAGCGATACATCGTCGATCTTCCTGCTTTCGAGCACCCGCGCAAAGGAGACGAACTTGTCACCGGGCAGGTAGATGTCATCCTGGTAGACCTCGTCGGCCAGTACCGCCAACCCATTCTGGCGCGCGAACTCCAGAATCATGACGATGTTCTTTTCGTCCAGCACGGCCCCGGTGGGATTGCCCGGATTGATAACGCAGATGGCTTTGACTTTCGTTCCCTGGGAGCGAGCCGCGCGCAGCGAGTCCTCCAGCATGGAACAGTTGAGCTTCCAGTGATCGGCCTCGTCCAGGTAGTAGGGAACGATCCGCCCCTCGTAGAGCGTGATAGTGGCGCTGTAGAGCGGGTACTGGGGAATGGGAATCATGATGCCATCCGTGGGCGAGGCCAACAGCAGATTCAGAATCATCTGCACGCCCTTGCTGGCGCCATCGGTCAGGAAGATGGCCTCGGGATCGGCGTCCACGCCGTCCCGCTGGCGGATGAATTCGGCCACCGCCTCGCGGATACAGAGCACGCCCTTGCTCTCGCTGTATGCGCCCAATCCGTGCTGGCTTCCTTTGAGGATCGCCCTGGCTGTCTGCACGGCGTCGGCAGGAAAAATGCCGCCGGCCATCTCCATCAGCGCGGGATACTCGCACAGGGCAAGAAGCTGGCGCAGCCAGGTGATGGGCTTTTGTCCCAGCGATTGCGGATTGCCGATGTTGCAGTAGATGATCTCCCGGCCCTGCTTCTCCAACTCCTCCGCTCGCGTAACGATGGGGCCGCGCACCGCATATTCGGTAGCCAGCACTGCGGCTCCAATATCTTTCATCTGTATGCTCATGTCCTATCCTTGGCGAGGGCAGCTGATCAGGGTCATAAATGTCGAAAGAATGAGTGTTCAGGTTTCGATTATGAGGCCTGAAATTTTTTCTCTCTATCTATTCTATCGCGTTGCGTCCGGCCTGCGAGATCACCAGTATTGTTTTCCCAGAGCGAATTTCGCCGCCCAGCCGATCAGCAGCGAAGCACACCACATCCATGCAATGAAGGGGCGGAGCACAAGCCGCTTGCCGTGGAGCCACTGGCGGAAAAGAATTCCCATCGAATAACAGAAGAGCATTAGATAGACCAGCATCAGCGGGTTATATAAAAATGACTGAACAAACTCGCCCCGGCAGAGCGCGACAAAACTCCTACACCCGCCCGTCGTAGGGCAGGGAACGCCGCCAATGGCCTTCAGGATGGAGGGAGGGATCCTTCCATGGGCGATCCACGCCACATTCCATGCCAGATAGAAAATGAATGTGCCCAGGGCGGCAAACCGGACAATGCGGCGAATTAAGCTCTCCGGACACCGCATTGCGGGCACTTCCACTCCTCCTCTTTGCACCCATCGATGACGAACGGCAGCCAGCAAAGCGGAAAGCAGACAAGCAGCATTGCGGCGAAGAATATCCACCCGCCGGTCGATAACCTGTTCTTGACAAGAATGGGCGCTCCCTCGTGGCCGCAAAACGGACATTTCGATGTCAACGGCATATTCCTCTCACCTCTCACATGCAGGTTTCGTATGAATATGAATCGAGCGAACATTATCAGAGCGATGCGTTCTCCGTCAATGCGCTTTCCGTCAACCAGCGCAAATCAGCACGGTAGTTGCGAACAATAATCAAGAAAGATCGCTGTTGGCGCCCCTCCTCAGGCGCGGTGAAACCGGGCAGCCATTGGCAGCAGATCAGAGTTGTGAAACGTGGGAAAGGACATGAAATCCTCGAAAACAGGGATCAAAGATTAGGAACCAGGATTCAGTGTCCAAAAGAGCACACCGCATACCGGCCGGTTCGGCAGATCCGGTGTTTACCTCAAAGATTCCCGGTCTGGCACGCTGTTTGGCTCCCCGGCGCAGGACCCCGATGCGGATTCGGCCCGCTGCCGTACAATATGCATTGAGGCAGTTCCGGTCTTCTCATGTCCAATAGTTATCCATCGCGCTCCACGCGGTCGCACGGTTTTCGTTCGCTGTTCAGCATGTTTTCCAGCGACCTGGCCATCGATCTCGGCACCGCCAATACCTTGGTTTTTGCTGCCGGCAAGGGCATCGTGGTCAACGAACCCTCCATCGTGGCCATCAACAAGAACACCGGAGAGGTGGAGGCCGTGGGCAACGAGGCCAAGGAGATGCTGGGCCGCACTCCCGGCAACATCGTGGCCATCAAGCCCATGAAGGACGGCGTCATCGCCGACTTCAAAATCACCGAGAAGATGTTGAACTACTTCATCCAGAAGGCTCACAACCGCAAGATGCTGGTGCATCCGCGCATCGTCATCGGTGTGCCTTCGGAAATTACGCAAGTGGAGAAACGCGCCGTTGAGGACTCCGCTTACCGCGCCAAGGCCAGTGAAGTTTATCTTGTGGAGCAGGCCATGGTGGCGGCCATCGGCGCCGGGCTGCCCATCACCGAGCCCAGCGGCAACATGGTCGTTGACATCGGCGGAGGTACCACCGACATCGCCGTCATCTCGCTATCCGGAATTGTTTATTCCCGCTCCGTGCGCATGGCCGGCAACCAGATGGACGAGGCCATCACCAATTATCTGAAGCGCAAGTACAACCTGCTGATCGGCGAGCGGACGGCCGAGCACGTGAAGATGGAGATCGGCTCCGCTTTCCCCATGGACAAGCCGCTCACCATGGAGATCAAGGGCCGCAACCTCATCGAAGGCATTCCCAAGACCATCACCATCGATGACAGCGAGATTCGCGAGGCGCTGGGCGAGTGCATCGCCGTCATCATGAACGCCATCCGCGTGGCTCTGGAGCGCACCCCGCCCGAGCTTTCCGCCGACATCAGCGACCGCGGCATCGTGCTCACTGGCGGCGGCGCGCTGCTCAAGAACCTCGACAAGCGCATCCGCGAGGAGACCGGGCTGCCGGTTTCCGTGGCCGACGATCCGCTGGCCTCGGTGGTGCTGGGAACCGGCAAAATGCTAAGCGATTTCAGGCTGCTAAGGAAGATCAAGATCGATTAACTAGGACATAGGGACTTGGGACTCCGAGGCTTCAATGATTTTGTTTATGGTCTCAACACGAAACGAAGCATTGAACCTATTTCAGCAATTTGTATCTGGGCTGGCTGCATCAAAGACTCTAGTCACTAGTCCCTTTTCTGGCTTCTAATCCCCATGGATTCGTTCTTCACCCGTTATCGGAATCTCCTGGTGCTGCTGGCCGTCTTGCTGGCGCAGATCATCGGGCTGGCCGTGCAGGTGCGCCGCACTGATAGCGGGCGCAACACCCTCGACCCGCGCGACCCCACCGGCGTGCGGTTGATCCGGCTGTGGGCCGATGCCGTGGTCACCCCTCCGGAGCAGATCTTCCACGCCACCAAGCTGGGCATGGTAGGCCTCTGGCAGAACTACATTGACCTGCGCCATATCCGTGAGCAGAATCAGGATTTGCAGAAGACTGTCGACCGCCTTCGCCTGGAGCAGGCCTCGCTGCTGGAGGATGCCCGCCAGGGCGAGCGGTTGCAGGCGCTGCTCGACTTTCAGCAGAAATACATCTACAAGACGGTGGCCGCGCAGGTCATCGGATCCAGCGGCACTGATTCCTCGCGGGTCTTCTATCTCGACAAAGGTTCCTCGGAGGGCATTGATCGCGACATGGCCGTGATTACCCCGGACGGCATCGTGGGCAAGGTGCGCGAGGTCTTTCCTCATTCCGCCCAGGTACTGGCCATCAACGACCAGACCAGCGGCGCGGGCGTGATTCTGGAAACCACGCGGATTCGCGGCATCCTGCGCGGCGACGACGCCGGCCGCCCGCAGATTATAGGTATCCTCGCCGATCAGCGCATCCAGCCGGGGGAAAAGGTACTCACCGCCGGGGGAGACCTGATCTTCCCGCGCGGCCTGCCCGTGGGCGAGGTGGTACGGGTGATAACGGACCCCGACCGCGACTCGTTCATCGATGTAATCGTGAAGCCGGCGGCTCATCTCGACCGGCTCGACGAAGTGCTGGTAATTACTTCCACGGAGCCGCGCTTCTCGGCGGAGCAGCAACAGGACATGGCTGCCAGCGAGGTGCTGAAAGGAGCGCAAGCCGCGGCCATCAAAGAACAGCGGAAAGCTTCGCAGATCATGGCCGAACGGTTGCCCGGACTTAACGATCCTAATGCGCCGCCGGCTGGCACAGTTCCTCCGGGGCAGGATCAGGCTGGACCCCCGGTGGCGCCGGCTCCGTCTGTTCCCAAACTGCTCCCCACGCTGCGTCCTGACCGCTTTACGCCAGGGGCCAGGCCTGAGCCGCCGCAGAAAGAGGAAACCACTCAGCCGGCCCATGCAGGAAGGAATCCATAGCGATGAAAGTCTATGGCGTCAGTCACCGCCGCGATCTGGGGATTCGCAGCTATCCCTTGCTGGTCTATGCTTTGGCGCCCCTGGCGGCCTTGGTGCTCCAAGCCTGGCTGCCACGCATGATGCACGGCTATACCTGGTTTGACCTGCCGCTGGTGGTGACGATTTATTTTGCCCTGGCCCGGCGCGACCCCATTCAGGGAACGATGATGGGCGCCGGGATGGGCATCTTCGAGGATGCGCTCACCCACCACGCCATCGGCGCAAACGGCATCGCCAAGTGCGTGGCCGGCTTTTTGGCCGGCTCGGTCGGAGTCCGCATCGACGTGGATAATTTCATCATCCGCGTGTTGATAACCTTCTTACTTTCGCTTTTATCAGGCGCGATTTACGTCCTCATCTATCGCGTCCTGCTGGGGATGGACCAGGAGTGGAGATGGCTGGAGGAACTGATGAAGGCAGTGGGCACGTCGGCAGCTGCTATGATCCTGTTTCCGCTGCTCGACCGGACGCAGATCAGGGATTGAAAAACAGAAAATTTTTCTTAGGAGATGGAACTGACAGCGCCCCAGGGTCTCAAAAACAAATCGTGATGGGCAGAGTCCAAGCAATGAACTGTACGGTCAGGCAACGAAATTCAATGGCGGCGATAACCACTGTATTCTGAGGCTCAAACAGGATGTATCACGGAGGCACAACCCGAGGCGAAAAACTCTCCACCCTAAAGCTGGCGGTGGTGCAATACGGCATTCTGCTGATCATGCTGTCCCTGGCCGCCGGACTGTGGCGTCTGCAAGTGCTGGGCGCGGAGAACTTCCGCCAGCTTGCCGAGCAGAACCGCATCCGCAAGGTTCCCGTGATGGCCGGCCGGGGCAAGCTCTTTGACCGCGAGAACCGGCTGATGGTGGACAACTACCCTTCGGTCTCCTGCTTCCTGGTTCGCGAACAGAATCGCAGCGTGGATGCAGACCTGCCCCTGATCGCGCGCGGGTTGAATATGGACCTGGAGCAATTGCGCGCCACGCTGCGCCGCTATCGCGCTCGGCCAATCTACGAGCCGATCCCCATCAAGCAGGACATCTCCGCAGACGAGCAGGCCTTCATCGAGGCGCACCGCAACGAACTGCCGGAGCTGGAGACCATCGACGTGGAGCGGCGGCTCTATCCCCGCGACGGCTTTGCCGCTCACCTCATCGGCTACGTGGGCGAGGTCAGCGAAGAGATGCTCAACGACACGCGCTATGCGGCCTACGAGCCCGGCGACATTGTGGGCAAAGCCGGAGTCGAGCAGACCTACGACCAGTTACTGAGGGGCGAGGACGGCTCCCGCGATGTCATCGTGGACAGCCATGGCCGAGAGGTGGGCTACCTCAGAACTCAGCACGCCAAGCCCGGACAGGATCTCAAGCTGACCATCGACATCGACATTCAGCGCGCCGCTGAGATTGCCCTGGGCGACCGCAGCGGCGCCGTCGTGGCCATGGATCCCCGCAACGGAGAGATTCTCGCCATGGTCTCCCACCCCAGCTACGACCCCAACGAATTTTCCGTGCGCATCAGCCGCGTCGACTGGAACCAACTCATCAACGATCCCAACCATCCGCTGATGAATAAGGCCATCCAGGCGCAATTGGCGCCTGGTTCCACTTTCAAAATTCTCATGTCCGTCGCCGGTCTCCAGGAGGGCGTAGCGCAGAATATGCACGTGAATTGCCAGGGCGGAGCCTTCTTCTACGGCCAGTTTCACGCCTGCGACCGTCACCACGGCATGGTGGATATCGAACACGCCATCCCCTGGTCATGCGACACCTTTTATTACACCCTGGCCGACAAGCTGGGCATTGACACCATCGCCCGATACGCTCATAGCGCTGGCCTCGGCCAGCGCACCGGCGTCGATCTGCCCAACGAGGCTGCGGGCATCGTCCCCTCCTCGGATTGGAAGCTGAAAAACTACCACGAAAAATGGTATGTGGGTGAAACCATCTCGGTGGGCATCGGCCAGGGTCCGGTCACGGTGACGCCCATCCAATTGGCGCGCATGATCGGCGGCATCGCCTCCAACGGACACTTTGTGCGTCCCCACGTCGTGGACCCAATCGCCAACAAACTCCCTCCCGAGTTCCAGCAGTCGCTCAAAGACACCTTCCCCGGCTCCGGTGAAGCCGCCATTGACCTCGATCCGGAGAGCTGGATGATCATCACCGAAGGCATGGCCGGAGCCACCGATGCGGCCATGGGCGGCACGGCCGCGGCCTCGCATCTTGAGGGAGTGGATTTCGCCGGCAAGACCGGCACCGCCCAGGTTGCCAGCCATGAGGCCATCAAGCAACTGGGAGGAGGAAAGGAATTCCTGCCCAACGGCTGGTTTGTCGGTGTCATTCCCCGCAGAAACCCGGAGTTCGTTGTCGCTGTTCTCTGGGAGCACGGCGACTGGGGTTCCAACGCGGCAAAACTCGCCTCCCAGGTGGCCACCGTCTACGTCAACAAGAAGCGAATACAGGACCAAAACGCCTTGGCGATGGCCGGTAAATCCTCGCCCGTCGAGATGGGCGCGGTCTGGTCCGAATCTCTGCCGGCCGGCCAAAAGTCGCGCCATGCTGGCGTCACTCATACTGCCCAGTTGCACGGTGGGCATTTTCCTATTTTCCCCTCTCCGCTGACCCCGGCCAGCGGCGTCGCCAGCAACCTGTTTCCCTGGCCGGTATGGACGCTCTCCTTGCCCCTGCGCTTCAAGGAGGGCAGACCCTGATGCGCCGCTTCCTCAGCTTTCGCGACTTCGACTGGCCGTTGCTGGGCATGGTGCTCGTGCTGTGCGCCATTTCCGTCTTCGAGGTATACTCGACCACGCTGCACACAAAATTTTCGGCCACGCTGCAAAGCCATTGGTACGGCGCCTTCCATATCAAGCAGCTCTTATGGATCGCCGGCGGCCTGGCAGCCATGTTTCTCTTCTCTAAAATCGACTATCACCGGCTGCTGGACTGGGCTTACTGGGCCTATGGGCTCTTCCTCCTGCCGCTGGCGCTGCTGGCGGCCAAGCAGGTTGGGCACAAGACTCTGGGCGCACACCGATGGATTACTATCGGCCCCTTTCACTTCCAGCCCTCCGAGTGGGTCAAGCTGATCCTGATTCTGGCCGTGGCCCGTTACTTCGCCAACCTGGGCGGGCGCAGCCTCACCTGGAGGGACATTCTCAAGTCCCTGGTGTTGGTTGGCATTCCCCTGGTGCTGGTGCTCGTCCAGCCCGACCTGGGAACCTCGCTCACCTATGTGCCCATCCTCCTCGTCGGCCTCTTCCTGGGAGGCATCAATATCCGACAGTCGCTGGTTCTCTTGGTCTGCGGCACGGTGCTGATCGCAGGCGTCTGGACCGATGGCTTCGGAATGGGGCACTTCAAAGTGCTCAAGAACTTCCAGAAAGCCCGCCTCACCAGCTTCGTCAATCCAGACAGCGACCCCAAGGGAACCGGATACCAGCTCCGACAGTCGCTCATTGCCGTCGGCTCCGGCGGCGTATGGGGCAAAGGCATGGCCAAAGGGACTCAGACCCAGGGTGACTTCCTGCCTATTCCCCATGCCGACTTCATCTTTGCCGCTTTCGGCGAAGAGCACGGATTCGTCGGCGCGCTCGCCGTCCTGCTGCTATACTTTTTCATATTGATGCGTTTGATTCAGAACGCACAAACAGCCGCCGACCTGGCCGGTTCCCTGATTATCATGGGAGTAGTGGCTGTGTTGACCTTTCAGATCACGATCAACATCGGCATGGTCATCGGGTTTATGCCCGTCACCGGAATCCCTTTGCCGTTAATGAGTTACGGCGGGTCCTCGGTATTGTTTACCTTCCTGGCGCTAGGCGCGGCGATGAATGTCCGCATGCGGAGGTTCGTAAACTGACGGACTTGCAGCTTCACCTCTTGTGTCCCCCCGGAACACTCCGGCCCGCAGGAGAAGTTTTTTCAAGTGTTACGCCGGCCAGGTCCGGATGGACCACGCGCCCGGCAGGATAAGGGTTCATGAGCACGCAGAGACGGGAAATCCGTTGGCGGCATACAAGTTGCACCAAGCATTCGGAGGCATTCGTTAGCTTTTCACCCCGCCCCGTAGCGCGGTGCACAACTTCAAACGCCAGCGGTGGAACGGCCCCGCCGGGGACCCCGGTAAGGTTGGCCACAAACTCTTTGCAATCGGGTTACCGTATCGTACAGCTTGTTCTGATTGTTCGCCGGGTAGTTTGCCTTGGTTCACCGCCCTTCAGGGCCGTCCATGGCGTGACAGCCGGCATGCAAGCGAATCACGGATCTTCCCATCCGCACATCCCTTCCCCTTCCGGTCACGCGCCTCTCCATCCCGCCTTGCCGCGAGTCCCGGCAGGCTGACGCCGCCGGGCGGAAAGGTACGATGGCAAAGGAAATATGCATCTCCAGCACGCCGCACGAGACGCGGCTGGCAATTCTTGAAGACGATCAGCTCGCGGAAATCTACTACGAACGCGAAAACGAGTACACTCTTGCAAGCTCCATTTACAACGGCCGCGTCACCCGCGT
>Ga0326728_10005870_pt1 | contig 33825 bp, 29 predicted proteins | sample MB3enrmetagenome_FD_207602 | JGI IMG/M metagenome (GOLD analysis project Ga0326728, IMG submission 207602) | Lab enriched peat soil microbial communities from McLean, Ithaca, NY, United States - MB31MN | ecosystem: Environmental > Terrestrial > Soil > Wetlands > Peat | place: USA: New York...
AACTGCTCTAAATATACACATCCCGCAAAAGTACAAGTGCCAAAATGGCACACCTGGTGAATCCGTTTTGGTTGGCACAACTGTGTCACACTGCCCCAGAAAGTGACCGACACTTTTAATCACACCCAGCCTGAAGAACCTCTTCCTCAAAGGGGCCGGTGCGCGCAGAACCCGACCGCGGCAGGTCGGAGTGGAAGCCCTCGTGGATACCGGGGCCACGCGACTCTGCCTCAAGCCCTCGGTGATCGAGGAACTCGGCCTCCAACGAGTGGATGCGGTCCGATCTCGAACCACCAACGGCGAGGCGATCCGCTTCAAATATGAGCCGGTGCAACTCGAACTGATGGGGCGGAAGGAGAACTTTGACGTAATCGAGGTCCTGGAAAGCGTTCCCAATCTCTTGGGACAGGTGCCACTCGAAGTGTTGGATCTCGTCGTGGACAGTAAGGGCCAAAAGCTCATCCCCAACCCCGCGCACGGCGGCGAGCAAATGACCGAAGAGTATTGACCGCGCCCCGCAAGGCATGTTGCCGACCTTAACGGCTCCACTGGTCGAAGCCGGCAATATGCCGACGCCCTGCCCCCACAGGCGGGGTCTCCCCGGGCTACGGACGGGTTGCCAGCACGAGCGGCGATGGGGCCGGCGCATCGAGCAACCGCGGCTTCACAAACCCCGCCTCACGCAGCCAGCCAGCCACTTCCGCGAAGGTGAAGGTATCCCCCGCCTCAGTGTGAACCAGCATATTGACGGCAAAGATCAGAGGCGTGGGCGGCCCCGTGCGACCTTCGTTCGGCATGAACTCGCTGATGACAATCGTGCCGCCGGGCGCGAGCGCGGCAAACGTCTTGCGGAGGAGTTGGCGGCTCCGGTCGCGCCCTTCGCTGTGCAGAATATGGCCAATCGTCGCCACGTGATGGCCGACGCCAAAGTTTGCTTCCAAGAGATCCCCTGCCACTGTTCGCAACCGGTCCCCGACGCCCTGCCGCCGGGCGACCTTCTTGGTCACCTCCAACACGGCTGGCCAATCTACCGCGCGTATCGTCACGTGAGAAGACTGGTGCGCCAAAGCGATTCCCCACACACCTGAGCCCGCGCCGATGTCCAGCACGCTGACCGGCGAGGTCGCCTTGGGAATGCCCAGATGCAGGCCCAGCACTTGCGCCGCCTTGTAGCTTATCGGGAACAGTCCTTCGACAAACTCGGCGAAGAACTGCTGGCCCTCGCTTTGGTGGTTCGCCGCCACCGCCGGCCGGCCGGTGCCCACTGACTCCGTCAGGTGCATCCAGTGCGGCAACACTTGCCGCATCAGATGCCGGAAGAACCCCCCATAGTAAGCCGGTTTCGTGGAGACGAGGAAGGCGGTGCTCTCAGGCGTTAGCGCGTAGCGGTCTCCCCGCTTCGCCAGGAACTCCAGCCCCACCAGGGCATTCAGCAAAGCGGTCAACCCGCGCACCGATGCCCCGGACTGGGCGGCCAATTCCTTGACTGTTTGCGGCGCCTGGTCCAGCAGGTCAAATACCCGGTGGTTCAGCGCCGCTTCCAGGATGAGCGGCGGAGCATAACCCCAGGCGAGCTGCATCAGACGCTCGGGAGTGGGGGCGTGGCTCCTCGATGCCTTATGGCGAGGAGTTGCCAGCAGGCGTTTCGTTCCGGTTCTAAGGCGCGCCACGGCTCGCGGCGGCGTTCTCGTAAAAGTTACACGTGATTCCATAACATTTGCTCTGGCTAAGGACTAAACCCCATCGCTCTCGTGCGATGGGCTTGTTTATGTATATCATTAGATTTGTAGAATATCAAGCGGGCGGGGGGATGGAGGCGCGGGGCGGGGCGGTTTGCCACATCAGGCCAATCTCCGCCGGGGTCAAGGCTTAGCAGGCTTTCAGCATTCAGCCTTGAGCCTTCAGCCTTCAGCTTGCGCTCCAGGGTCAGGGTTTCGGCGGCGAGGGCGCGGGATAACGCTCCACCGGGGAGTATTCGGCCATGTCCGGCCACATCCCGAAGCTCAGGAGGTCTGGCGCGATCTGCCGCGACTCGCAGCTTGCGCATCTCGTAGCGCGGGGACCCTGCAACGGGAGTGGAAGGGGCACAGCAATGTATGCTGAGTCTGCTGTTGACAACAGTTTCAAACTAACGGAAGATGTCTCCGGCATGAGCAAAGTCATTACGCCACATTTCGAGAAGCTGATTGACAGGTTTGTCGCCAGTGGCCGGTTCAACAACAAGTCCGAGGTCATCCGTGCCGGCCTGCGCCTGCTGGAGGAGCACGAAGCCAACGCCGCCGCCGCCAGCCGGGATGACTTGAGTCGGATCATCGAGACCGCCCTCAGGGACCCGCGTCCCCTGATTCCCGCCACGGACCTTCTCCGACGCCGCGCCCGGCGATGAAGGGCCTTCCCGTCCTTTTCACGGCGCTGGCGGAGGAGGACCTCGACCAGACCGAAGACTATATTGCGGCTCAGGACCTAGCCGCGGCTGCACGCGTCAGGGCAGCCATTGTCCAGCAAAGCCTTCAGCTTGGCCACACACCAAAGAAGGGAATGGCTTTGAAAGCGCCACACGGCGAGCACGAAATCGGCGTCTGCCTCTGGCCGGTTTCTCGTTACCGCAGCTACCTGGTGCTTTACAGAGTCGAGCCGGTGCGCATCCGGGCATTGCGCATCCTCCATGCCGCGCAAGACTGGACGCGGTTCTTCGGCAAGGGTTAGCCCTGGCACTCTATTCCTGTTTCTGCATTCTCTATTCTGCCTTCTGTCGGCGGCGAGAGTCCGGGCGGGGGCAATGGTGCGGGTGTAATCGCCGAGCAACGCGTGAACTCTGGTGCCTGATTAGTGTCAATAGTGAACTTGCTCGTCCTCTTCCTTAAAGTGGCGCTTCTTGTTCCCCTTGGCTTGGTGCAGCACCCAGAGGCAGAACTTGCGACTGCCGATGATTTTAGTTAATTCAACACTAGACCAACGGCGCCGGTCGACCGCCCGAAAACACGCAAGACTTTGCTGTTGTCACTGGGACCTGCATTTGATAGAGTTACCCCATGCTTGGTGAGCTCGAAAACCAATTCTGCCTCACCCGCGCAAGCGCTCAGTGCCTGCGGGCGCGCAAAAAGCAATTCCCTATCAGTTTTCTACGCGTCGAGGCCGTGGCTGTATGTCTGGGTCTGGCGGGCGCGCTGCCGATGCTGCCGTCCGCCCAGGCCCAGCCAACGCTCCTGGCGAGCGTTCCGACCAACGGGGCCTCCGGCGTTTCCGTGACCGCGCCGGTGGTCTTCACGTTCAGCACGGCCATGAATAGCTCCCGGACCTCGGCCCAGTTCATGAATCCGTTGTCGCCCCTCACCCCGCTGGCAGTCAATTCGGCCTGGAGTCCCGACGAGACTATACTGACTTGCACGCCGGCTTCATCCTGGCCTACGAACGGGATGGTCTTGTGGGTTCTCAGCGGCCAGGACATTTATGGGAATGCCCTCCAGGAAAGCAGCGGTCTGTTTTACACTGCCGGCTCTGGAGGCAGCCAGGGCGGCGTGCCCGCAGCGGCGCTGGCCTCGCGGGGCGAGTTGATCGAGCAGACCGGCGCCGCCAATTTCGAGGCCGCCTCCCCGGAATTCATGGCGCTGGCGGCCGGCTCATCCACCAACGGGCTGACAGTCACGGCGCCAGCACCGGGGGGGACCAACGTATTGGGGTATGCCGGCTGGACGAACACACTGGAATTCGAGGACTACTTCAGCACGGCTGCGGAGTTTGCGACGAACTATCCGGCGGGGGGTTATACGCTCACGCTGCTGAGCGGCGGGACTACAGCCTCGGCCACGTTGAACCTGGCGGACGGCCCTCTGCCGTCCTCGCCTCGCCTGCTGAACTGGGGGAGCAAGCCCCACACCCTATTGGGGCAGGACTACACGCTGCAATGGGACCTAGCCGCTGGCGGCCCCGGCGTGGATTATATGCGGGTGCGCGTGGAGCAGAATGGGGCGGTGCTCTTTGCCACGCCGTTGCCGGGCGCGCCAGGCGCCTTGACAGGGGCCTCGAACACGGTCGTCCTCCCGGCCGCGGTGCTCACCAATGCAGGCATGGCCGAGCTGCGTCTCACGGCGATAAGCTTCACGGCAGTGGACACCAACTCGATTGCCGGCGCCACGCTCCGAGCGGGCTGCCATCGGACGACCGTGTTGGACTTTTGGCTGGTGGACGGGTCAGTGCCGCCGCCGCTGATCCTGACCAGCAACGTCACGGGGATTGGCTTTGGCATGCCCAGTCTCATTCCGCTCCAGACCAGCAACGGTGTGCCGCCGCTGACCTTTGAACTGACGTCCGGCACACTGCCGCCGGGGCTCTCCCTGAACAGCGAAGGTTCGGTGTCGGGCCAGGCAACCAGCCTTGGCACGTGCACCGCAGCCGTGCAAGTGACCGATTTTCTGGGCCGAAGCTCGGTGCAGACCATCTCGCTCACCACCGTGCCTCCCGATGGCCCAGGCGAGGCGCCTTGCCTGGCTTATCTGGAAATCCAGCCCGGGCCTGTGCTCGCCTGCGATCTGCTCTGCGCGACCGGCGTGCAATACGTCATAGAAACCTCGCTGGACCTGCGGAACTGGTCGCCCGTGCAGACCTGCAATGCCCTGACCAACTGCCTGAGCCTAGTGCTGCCGGTGCAGAGCGGCAGCGCGTTCTTCCGCGCCCGCGGTCCCGGGTTGCCCCCCCTGCCACCGCCCCATCCGCTGACGGTCCAGCCGCTGCTCAACACGAATGTCACGGCCTCAGCCTGGTTCAGTCCCCTGGGCGGAACCTTGAGCCTGACCAACAGCACGGGTTACAGCCTGAGCCTGGTCCTGCCGCCTGGGGCCTTGGAGGGGAGTGAGACGATCACGATGACCGAGATCGCGCAGGTGGGTGGTCTGCCGCTGGACAACGGGTTGAATGTCGCCGTTGACCTCCAGCCCGAAGGCTTATGGTTTGTGACGCCCGCGCGGTTGGACATCACGCCGCCCAGCGGCGTGCAAGCCAGCAACCTGGTGGGCTTCAGCGCCCACGGCGACGGCTCCGAGTTCGCACTCACCCCCACCTTCATTACCAACGGGACGGTGTCGGTCTGGCTGGGGCATTTCTCCATGGCCGGCCAGGGAAGTGGTTCGGCAGCCAGCATTCAGGCGCAGGCGCAAAACAATGTGCCGAGCGACCCGATGGCCGGCTACACCCAGCAGATAGCACAGCAGCTCGCCGGCTGCCGGGCCGATCCGAGCTGCAACCTGGGAGACATTGCGCAGCAGATCGGTCAGACGGCGCTCCAAGCCTTCGCCCAAGTCGTCCGTCCGGCATTGACCGCGGCCGAGACCGACGACACCGTGCTGGATGCCGCGGCGAACATGTTCCTGCAATGGTGGCATGACGTGGAGCTGCTCGGCCTGACGGAGGGGCAGGAGGACGTCCAGCAGGGAAAGCTGGCCAGGGCCCTGCAGCGGTGCATTAACGAGGGCCTTGCGCGGCTCCAGCGCGGGATCCTCAACGCCTTCCAAAACGCCTGTCAGGCGTGTCTGAACCATGACCTGGAGAAAATCGCCAAGATGTTCCGGTTGGCACACGACGCCGCTTTGCTGAGCATGCCGATGGAGGCCGAGTTCAACAACTGCCTGGACCGCTGCCTGCGATTCCGCGTGGATCTGGATTCTGAGATTGTGGCGACCGGGGGTTCTGTCCTGGGGATCCATACCAAGGCCAAGGTGAAGTTGCGCTTCGTCAACGGGGATGTGTTGTCCAGCATCAACAAAAATGGCACGATGTTTATGAGCGGCAGCGCCTCCTGGACAATCACCGACATGCAATTCCCGCCGGTCAAGCTTTGCGTTGTGGTCGAGGCACCGAAGAGTGGCACCCTCTCCATTCCTTCTGCCTGGTTGCAGCTCTTCAAGACGACAGACGGAACCAACTACGTCTATTCCCCGGATTTTACGATGGCGATGAACGCCCAGATGGGCATGGCGCCCAGCGAAGGCCGCACCCTGTATTGCCCCCAGGAACCGCCCCAACCGATCACGGACCTCTACGGGCCGACTTTCAACGCGCTCCACGTCCAGGCAGGCGAACTCAAGACGCCTCCCGACCTTCTGGCGGAATATGCCGGGAGCGCGGTTTTCGTGATTACAGGTTGGGTTGGGCCCGGCTCAGGGGAGGACCCGGACGTAATCCTGGAACGGACCTATAGCCAATGGCTTGGCAACCAGGCCTACGAGTTCAGCACCTTCACGTTGCACCACACGCCCGCCCAGTGACGGAGCCGGCCCTGGACTTTGCTCCCACCTGCGGCTCCGACAGGTCAAACGCGCCAGACGGGTCAGACCGGTCAGCCCGGCGCCGCGCTCCTGGGCGTTTTCTTGAAAGAAACCGCCTGCCCGTGCGGAATTAAGACAGGATGAAAACAACCGATGGAACCAAGCTCGGCCGGGTGATGGGGCTGGTGCTGCTGCTGCTGGGGTTCCGCGCGGCGGCGGCCCGGGCCGGAAACTCACCCGCGCAGCGCTGAGTACAGGCGGGCAAGCAAAAACCAATTTCCTAACAGCAGAAACTCAGGCCCCTCTTTGAGCGATTCCCGCGACCCGATGGCGCTAACGAGCGAGCGTATTACCTGACCGAGCGGACGGCGGTGACTTCGGCGGCGTCGGAGACCTCGCGGGCGGGGCGATAATCGTAGTCGCCGAGTTCCTTGAAGTGGGCGCAGGCCTGGTTGACGAGGTCGCTGAAGGTGCGTTTTAGGGTCAGGGTTTCGGGGGCGACGGCACGGGCGGGCGTGCTGAAACGCTGAAATCGGGAAAGCAGACCCGTCCTCCGTAGCAGTGCTGCGGAGGGTGGAGAGCAGAAATCGCAAGGCGGAGGGCGCGGCGGTCAGCGGCTGCTACGACGAAATCGCCGCCGCTCGCCGTGCCCGGCATCGGAAATCAAGGTGGTGCTCGGTGTCGCTTTGGCTGGGCAGGTGGATTATCTCGTTACGGGCAACCTGTCCGATTATCCAGCCGAGTGCCGGCGAGAGTGTGCGGTCGTTAGCCCGGCGCACTTCATGGAGACCTGGCGAAAGGGAAATCAGTAGCCAGCGCGCTCGCTGGTGCGGACCGCATCCGGTGGAAATATGACATTCTGTTGGACAGACCCCTTCACGGGCGCCCATGGCGTTCGCATCCTCCGAATCGGGGCGGCAGGACGGGCATGCGGGGCGGCGCGGTTTCCCAGATGAGATCAATCTCCGCGGGTATGAGGGCGTACGCCTAGTTGACGAGGTCGCTGAGCCTGCGCTGCAGGGGCAGGATTTCAGAGGCGACGGCTCGGGCTGGCTCGATGGTGCGGGTATACTCCTCCCGCAACCCGTGAAGGCCTGCCGCGGACAGCGGCTGCTTCTTGCCCCGGATGCGCTTCACTTCGCTGACCCAGGTGTCGGAATCAAGCTCGGCTGGGGCGAGAAGCTTGGTCGTAGGCTTTTCCACCGCGTATTCCATTTGCAGCCAGCCGACCAACGTGCATAGGGCCGGCTGCTGGGGGGAGGTGAGTCCGACCAAGCAAGTGCCCTTGCTTTCAACATTCCGAGGCAAATTACTTTCGTTAGTGAGGACTTGCCCGCTTTCTTCGGGTAAGCCCGGTCAATCCTTCCTTCTCGTATTGCCGCTGCTCGAGTTTGCATCAAGTCCCCGCATTGCATGTTCTATCACGGAGCCGTACTCTTCCTGGCACATTTTACGTAAGGCTTCTATTGCGACACGGTATGACGGCATTTCGGGATGCGCTCTGAGCTTCTCAACCTCCTCAAGCGCCCCCACATAGAGTTCCCCACGTTTCTCAAGAAGATCGTCTCGGTTCAGATCGGCGTGGAGGCAAGTGGTCTCTCCTCGGTCGGTGAGTGGCCAGCGGTAAAGCCAGCGCCCGCGGCGCTCATATGACAAATGCTCTTTAATCTTAATCGTATCGCTTGCTGCATCGAGTATCTCTGCCTTTCCATTGTATTTGTTCCCCTTCCTTGTATTACACACAGTACAGGGGAGATGCAGGTTATCCCATTTGAAAGTATCCTCTGGAAAAAGCTTCTTAGGTCTACGATGTTCGATGTTGGGATAGGCAACCGGAGCTATCTCAGCTTCACAATAACAACATAGGCCGCTATACATCGTATTCAGCGCCGAAAGCACGTCCTCCTGCTTATAACGCGTGAGAAGCCCGGTCATTTGTTGAGCAGCCTTTTTACGCTTATGCAGAGCTTGCAGTAGCTCCTTCTTCCATTTGTCGGCATTACGTCTCAAACTTTCCGGTTCACTCACTCTCTTGACGTTCCTCATAATGTTACCGTCGGGGGCGCTTCGTTAGTTCACTGATGCTGTTTAGTTTGGCCTTCGTCGCTTCAAAACCCATCCCTGGTATGTGAGAAACCGTTGCTTGAATCTTTTTCAGCCTCTTCCTTTGACTTGGCCTTGCTCGCTTCCTCAATAATTCAAGATACAGTCTCTTATACTCCTCAATAAGGTCCTGCATTTCCTTTGGTCGTGATGATTCTAATCCCATTCTCCGATAAACATCCTCAGCTTTCCAGCCATACAAATCTCCGAGATTTTCAGGTTGAGCATCCCCCAGACGAACGATCTGTAGGCCCTTGCAGCCCGAGAGAACTAGCGGTGAGTGGGTCGTCACAATGAATTGTGTCTTTGGAAAAGCCGCGCGCAACAAGCGCATGACGTTCTGCTGCCATATCGGATGAAGGTGTTGCTCGATTTCGTCAATCAACACGATTCCTTTCATTTGAGATGGGTCGATGCAGCTGTTGTATAGAAGCAGCCAGTTCACCATGTCTAGCACGACAGTTGTCATGGCACCATAGCCGTCGCTACAGGAGCGTACGTTATATTTGCCCCATTTGCCGGCTATCATTATTCCTGATCGTTCAATTGTGATCTTCCCTGATCGATGCAGGACGGACTTCAGGAGACTACGAATGCGCTTGCTAACTCGTTTCGCCGCCTTGAGTCCACCGTGCCGGTAGTATGCCTCATCCATCAGACGACGTATAGCAAGTTCGGAGTTCTGCAGCGGCTCGTCGTAGCGGAAAAGGCAGTAGAGTGCATCCATCGCAGAATAATTCTCAATGTCCAACGCACCGGATGTTGACCTGCCAGCACCGTAGCCGCAGACAAAGATTTTCTCCCAGGGGAAGCGCGCCTCGCTTAGTGGCTTTCGGTCTACGAATTGCTCCTGTTTAAGTTGTTCGAAGTGTTTCAAGCGGCGCACGAGGGTTCTTGTCCGAAATACCCGCCCTCCGGGCATCGTGAGGTCGATGGTAATAGTTGCGGGTTCAGCCTGCCCTCTTCGCACGAAGTCACCGGGCAATTCTCGTAGAAGCGCCGCAGAGCTGGCGTGGTCGCACAAGCCAAGGGCAATACTTCGCAGCAAAGAGGTCTTCCCGTCCCCATTATCGCCCGCAATGACGACAGAATTGCCCAGTTTAGCAATCCGGATTGGGAGATGCTCAAAGCATCGAACGTTTTTTAGGGTGATTTGAGAGATGTACATAATTCGATGGCCGATACTGATAGGCAATTACTGACAAACTGATAGCAGGAAATTGGTTCTTGCGCGCACCCATGTACTCAGCACTCCGCGGGTGAAGGACAATTGGCTCTTAGCCCCGCTCATCGTGCGAGCACAGTTGCAGAACTACCGGCTGTTGTCAACTGGGGATTCTAGGCCAATTCTGAGGAGATTCTCGTAGACCAAGCACCCACGGGTCATCAACCATGGGGATGACCTCCAGGGGGTTTTGCCAGACCGGACAGCGCAGCGGCTCAACGCGCCAGACCCGCAGAATCAGCTGCGGGTGGAGGGATGGGCATGCGGGGCGGGGCGGGGCGGTTTGCCACATCAGCTTAATCTCCGCCGAGGTCAGGCCGCAGGCTTGATTGACCAGGTCGCTCAGGGTGCGCTCCACGATCAAGGTTTCGGCGGCGAGGGCGCGGGTGGGGGCGATGGTACGGGTGAATTCGTCGCGCAAGCCGTGAAGGCCGGCGGCGGTCAGCGGCTCCTTCTTGCCCCAGATGCGCCTTGCTCGGGCGGGCGAGCAAAAGCGCCACCAGATCAATCACCCGCCTCACGAACCACTGTTCGCGCATGTGTCAACAGCTCGTTGTCTAGCTCAGGAAAGTCACCAGACAGCCACTTCCTACGTGTCAAGTGAATCCACGCTGCGCGATCAGCGTCACCTGTGATCTCTGATGGAACTGGAAAAGCGAGAGCGAGAGCGTGTGCGCATACTCGTTGGCGGTAACCAAACCGAAACCAGCCCAGTGAGTCTAGCGAATCGCATCCATATCGGATGCAGAGCGGTAAGGCTTGAAGCCTCTCCGGCAGCGTAAGGTCGGTTCCGGCGTCCGCATTCCACGCGTGTTCGTTAAGTGCGACAAAGCACCCAGCATCACGTGCAAGTGGTTCGAAGACATTGCCAACCAGACCGAAAACGGCAGGAATCGCTTTACCTGTCCCGCGCGACTGGGTTACTTCCTGAGGTGGAATATTCCAGAAAAGCTGTGCGATCTCGGCGTAGGTTTTGCCCTGGAGAAAGGCGGCGACAAGAGAGCCGAGTTCGTCCCAGAGGCCGTGCCATACCGGTGGCATCTGCCACGGTACCGAATCTACCAGTCGCTTGCCGGCGGCGGCATCGCGCAACTTGGTCAGCACGGTAACGCGCGCTTTGCGACCCCGCCTGCGAGTGGCCCGCGGGCGCGGTGCGACCTCTTCGTCGGCCATGTAAGCTTCTATGCGCCGCGGTGGGAGTTCCCGTATCGTTTCGATGAATACGGTGAACCATTGCATAACGCTGAGGCCACCTGCATCCCTTACATCCACACGCCCTCGCCGACCGTAGGCATCCCACATCCGCCATGCACGAAACACGTCGACGCCGCCTTTCATAGCGGCAGTATTCAGCCAGGGTGGCAGTCCCGGTTCTTGGAGGAACGCCTGCTTCAATCCTGCTATGCTCTGGCGGACCTGTTCGGAGGCAGCGTCCGTAAACATTTGGCGCCGGCGGTAGCCTGCAAAGGTGCGGCGCAGGACGTTCCCCGCGTGGTCTTCCGCAGGACTTTCCGCCAAAAGAGTCGTCAACTCGAGTTCCACTTCTGTGGCTGTTGAGAACGGGGTGTCGCTAAGCAGAACTCGATCCAGGAACGGCTCAATCGGACTCCGAACTTCGACCGCGGCATCCGGCTCACGCAGAACGCCACAAGTGTCCAATGCCGGACGAGGGTCGAACCGCTGTGCCACCGTCGTAAACAGCGGCTTATCGCTTACGAGGACCGCCAGACCCTGATTCGCAAATCCCGGGCGACCAGCACGCCCGAACGAGTTTAGGATGGTGGCTCCCGCCCGTCCGCCGACACCAGCAATCTTGTCGGCATCACGAGGATCGCCCATTGAAGTTCCAGCAACAACGACGCCTATTGCGGGTAGGTTGAGTCCCTGCGCAAGTGTGGGCGTGGCGAACATCAACTTCACGTAACCGTTATTGAACATTCTTTCTGCGGCAGCCTGCTCGGTTTGGAGCATCGCGCTGGTATGCACCCCCACGCCACGCCCCAGCAAATCGCGTAATGGAGTCTGGACACCCAATTCCGCCGCAGATATCTCAAGCCATGCATTAACCACGTCCGGCGGCGCCACTTGTCCATTCGAGGCGCTTGGAAGTGGTTCTGCGATGTCATCTGCCTGCGAAAACGCATGATGTCGGGAAGACAGAATGAATGCGATCACTGGAATGCCAGCGCGCGCCAGGGAATCCGCAAGGATTGTAGCGGCACTATTCTTCCACCCGCCGAAATCCTCACTTGCTCGGCCGTTGCGCACTTCCACCTTGGCCTGCACGCATCGCCGAAGCAGTAAGGACCGATAGTCCAACTGGGCGTCAAGCGTCCACGGTCCTGAAAGCCCACCTACGAGGGCCAATTCTGCCGCGAATGTCTCACAGACACGTCGTGGTTGGGTCCTTTGGATCGTCATCAAATCACTTTTTGCGGCCTGAGCGTTGGCCTGGGACGATGGCCTATCAACAACTAACAGACCGCGGAGGGTGCGCGAAGGCCTCCACTTGCTCACACTAGGCGTAGCCGGGCGCTGACGCGCGGCTGCAAGCCACCCGGCGAGTTCTTCCGGATTGCTGACCATCGCTGACATCAAAAGGAATCGCATGTCCGGGGCCGCCGCGAAGAGCTGCGCCATTAGAATATCCGCCGTGACGCCACGCGTCTCATCGTTGATGAGATGACATTCATCGAACACACACAGGGCTAGGTCGCAGAACGCCTCGGGCTGCAAGCGTAGCGCCAATGCGCACTTCTCTGGAGTCATGACAGCGACAAAGCGCTGAGTCGGGGCCTCGCCCAGTATGTCCTCAAGCTGGCCCGAATACTCGCCGGTGCCAATGAACGCCTTCACCCGCACCGCTTGGAAGGGCTGAAAGGCTTTGCTGAGCTCGCGCCTCACTTGGTGGACGAGGGCGTTGGTCGGTGCCAAATAAATCACACTACCTCGTCCAAGTGCGTGGGCAATCGCCAACTCTGCTAGGAAACTCTTTCCGCTGCCAGTTGGCATGCCAATGACGGCGTCGCACTTTGGGCCCGGTAAGCATTTCTCCACAAATTCCAAAGCCGAGGGCCAAAGAAACGGTCGCCCCGGTCCCGAATCAGCACCCCGCGCACGCTCGGTTAAGTAGGCACTGAAGTCTGTTACCCAACCAGCACCGCCTGCATCAGGCACGGGTGTGTGGTGGATCACGCTACGTTGGCTCGTGCGCTCGATGGCTGCCAGCAGGAGGCTGGAAAGGTGATAAACGTCGGCCATCGCCGCGCAATCGAGGTGGCCAGGCGGCAGCGTTGCCCGGCGTACTTGTTGCACCCAGTCGCGAGATTGGTCCAATCCCTCCGGCTGATCGCCACCGAGCCAGCCCAAGTATGCGTTCACAGCCCTTGCAAGCAATTCGTAGCAGGGCAGTCTAATCTCGCCCACGAGAGTCTCATACTCGGGGGGTTGGTCGGCGAAACCCGTGTAAGGGGGCACACTCTGCGTGGGGGGGTGAATGTCGCCCAAACACATGGCTCGGAGGCGCGACAGGAGGTATAAAGCATTGCGCGGAGTTGCCGCGGCCAAAGGCTCAACTCCGGGGGCTGGAACAAACTCCGGTAAGTTACGCGCCAGCGCGGCTGCATCGACGTCATATCCTCCGAGCATGTAGAGAAGGGCGGCCTCAATACGAGCATATTGCCGCTCGTCACAAATCACGTCCGCAGCCTCTGGTTGTTGCTCCGTTGCCGCCGCGGCTTGCAGCTCTCCGAGCAGCGCTATGGCTTCAGCCGCGACGAATGCGCATGCACTCTCCACGTTGGCATCCAGTCCGACGCCGTGGAGTCTATCGAACACCGCCAAGCTTTCTAGGGCGTCAGCCAGTTTGCGCAAAAGGCTACGCACCCCGGCGAGATCGCCGATTTGCTGCTGGTCGTTCTGCGCATTGAGACGTATGCGAACCACGTGAAAATAGGCGGCGGATAGTGCGCGCCGGCAGGCCGAGCGATCCAGCCCAGGAAGCTGAGGAAGTTGCTCAATGAGGTTGCGCGCGTGCTCGTCAAACATGAGTCACGATCTCCTCCACCGCACGACGCATCTCCTCCGCGACATGGTCGAAGAAAGCGTCAAAGCCAGCGACACCATGAGGCATGATGAAAACACCTTCGGATCCTGGGAATAGTTTCGCTAACGCCGGGCGCTCGTTGCTCCAGTCGGGCGCATGGGTGGCTTCGTAATGTGGATTTGCGATGTAGGCCCGCCGTTGTTGCCAGAGGGTTTGGGAAATCAAGGGCTGATCTGTTGGGGGAAGTGCGGCCCTCATGGTTGCGATCATCTGCCGAAGGCGGACTGCGTGGTCGCCGTCATCAACTTCTCGGAAGAACTGAAGTGAGTTTTGCACCGCGCCGCTGACATTCCGAGGGTACGCCTTAGTTTCAACAATCGAGATGCCGAATTCGTTCTCGAACCGATAGATCACGGCCACATCAATTCCGTGGTCTGTGACTCTTGGATGTGGCAGATGAACGGCGACAACCGCGCCGGGCGGATGGGCCGCAGCCAAATTCCGTGCAACTGCGAAACAGAGATGCCACATCCCCTCAGCAATCCACGGATTCCGCCGCGTGCCGATTTCATCGGGTGTGAGGGTGCCGGGTGCATCACCGATGATCGAATGCACATTCTTCTCCAACTCCACGCGGCCTTCATCGGTATCTGCCAATTCGGCGCGGATGGCCAGTGCAGCCGAAATTGCACACATCCGCAATCCAACAAGGTAGCGTGCGATCGATCGCCGAGCATCAGCCGAGTCGTTCCAACCTGAAACGACAAGTACTCGATGCGTTGCGACGTCTTGCAGGGCAACCCGTAGGTTCTGTCGCATGACTGTCAAGGCGTCACGCATCCAGGCTTCGATCTGCTCGGCGGGTGTTGGCATAGCTGAATTCGCATCGGCTCGAGGGGACGATGATCCAGTCGCGGGAGGTTGATGGCGTCGCCATAGCCTTGGTCCACGGCGGAGATGCGCCCCCTGGCGAACGGGCGGTCCAGGGGATCGCGGGTACCCTTGCCTTCGACGACAGCGATGAACTGTTCCTTGTCCTTCTTGAGCGGCCCAGGACGGCATCAGCGAACTTGCCGTCCACCTCGACGTGGCGTTCGCGGGAAAGCGTGTAAGTGTCGGCGGTTGCGGCCGGGCCGGTGTAGCCGAGCAGGCCGCAAAAGACGTCGGTGAGGAAGTCGGGAAGCAGGGCGGTTTCCTTGAAACCGTCGGCGCGGCCGGAAGCGATGAGATCAGCCCAATGCTGGAGTTTGGGCCGCCAGGCGTCCGTATGCTCCGGCAAGTTGAACGACCTCACCTGCTGGCGCAGGACCTCCGGGTGGAACAGCGGTTTGGATTCGACAGCCATTTGCCGGGGGACAGGGTATGCGGGGCAGCGGGGAAAACCAAGAGGATTGAACATCCAACATCCAACATCCGACACCCAACATCCAAAGCCGGAAAGGCGCTCGCAGCGGAAGGGTGCTGGCAAGCCGAGTTGGATAAGCTTGCCTGATTGAAAATGGGGTTTTGAGAGGGGTCTATGGGTTCAGGGCATGTCCAGGGTTTGTCCAGGGTGCCCCCAGACCACCCCGAGGGAGGCGGGAAAGGGCGGTTGTATTCAGGATGCTTATAGGGAAAGGACGAAGTCTAAAGTCTAAAGTCTGGAGTCTAAAGTCGGCGAACAGAAACGCGGCTCGGCCCGGGGCAAGACGGTTCTTTGGCAAACCACCCAAAACCACCTCAGACTCAAGGCCGGGGGGCCTTGCGGCTCAGCACGTGCTCGAAGAACTCCTCGGCCACGATGTAGCCGACGCAGTGAGGCGAGCCGCACCGGCACGGGTATTCGCGGTAGTCCACCAGATCGTAGCCGTAGTTGAAGGTGATCTCCTCGCCGGGCTGGATGTCGCCCTGGGCGACTATCCAGATGTGGCCGTCTTCCAGCTCGGCTTCGCAGTTGGGAGCGCAGCTATGGTTGAGGAACCGGGCCGGGTTCCAAGCGACATTGCCATCCAGGTTCTGCTCCTCGTTCAGGGTGAAGATGTAGGCATTGTTCTGCTCGCACCGGCGCAACGACTCGCTCTTGGTGATCCGCTCGCCGAGGTACTCAAGGATGCGCGTGCCTTTACAGATCGTCGTCTTGGCGAATCCGCCCAGCCCATGAATCGGAGAGCCCTTGAAAGCCACCAGGTCCGTCTCGGAGGCATCGTGGTCCATGCCTAGCTTTTGTTCCGCTTCAGAGTTTGGGAATGTCGAATCCATACTCGCGCACAAACTCCTCCAGCGGCGCCCGGATTTCCACCCGCCGACGCACGAACGGGTCCAACTTGCGGTTCCGCCCCGCCCGCTGCCAGGGGACCGGCGCCAGCATCGTGCCCCGCGGCTTGTCAATCGCCAGGACTGAGCGGTCCTCGTACAGGATGGAGATCTTCTCCCCCGTCGGCAACTCAATGTGGTCCGGCTTCGGCACTCCCAGAGGCTACCGCACCCTTCCTCTCATCAGAATCAAATAATCCACCATCGCCCCCGCCCGTGTTCCGCACTTACCGCCACGCACCACGCAACACGCAACACGATTCACGTCTCACGTCTCACGTTCCCGTCGCCTCGCCCCGTGCCGCTTCAATCTCCGCGATCAACTCTCCGCGCATGGCCAGCAACCGCCTCGTCGCAATCGGCGCGCGCAGCAGCACTACGGTGTTCCGCACGCTCGCCACCAACCGGCGCAGCTCACGCATGTAATAATAGGCTATCAAGCTCGCCAGCGGCAGCGACAGCGCATACCACAGGCTCGCCGGCCAGCCGAACCAGGTATGCACCACTCCAACGCAAAGCCCATAAAACACCCCGAACGCGACGATCCCGGCGGTGATCGCCGCCGTTGAAGTCTGCGCCTTGCGCTTGCCCGGCTGGGTGAAACCCCTGACCGCCCACTCGACGATGGCACCTGGAATCAGCCGATGCAGCCAGCCGTACAACGCGATCGGCGCGCCGAGCAACGCCATCGCCGCCCAGCCGATGCTCCGGCCGACCAGCCTGGTCTTTTCCGGGAACAAGGCCACGTATTCGTCCGAGATTTTCAGCCGCCGCAACCAGCCCTCGTAGGCATCCAGTTTGGCCGCGAACGCCGCCGCCCGCTCCGGCTGTGTGCGATAGACCCGCTCCACCACGGCGGCGATTCGTTGCGTCAGCAGCAGCTCCTCCGCCCGTGGCGACACGGGCTCGTGGACGATGCCGTGCCCCAAGAGCAGCCGGTCGAGATACAGCCGCTTGATGCCGGCCACGACCCGCGCGTGCTCCAATTGCGGGAGATGCAGAATCAGCGACTGAATCCGCCGCTCGATCTCAGCCGTCAGTTTATGGATGCACTCCTTGCGGCGCTGGGCGTAGCCCTCCAGGAAGTCCGCTGCCTGAATAGGCTCGCCGAAATTCACCAGCACATCGGTGCGATAAATCTCCTTGGCGGAATAAGTCAGCCCGGCGGGCACCACCTTCAAACCCAGCCTCCCCTCGTGCCGGTGCTCCAGCTCGAGCGCCATCCGCGCCGCGCCGCTCTTGACCTCTCTCATCTGCGAGTCCTCGTAAGTGACGCCCTCGGGGAAAATGCCGACCACCTCCCCGCGTTCCAGCGCGCGGAAGCACGCCTCGAACGTGCTCGCCACCGTCCGCATCCCGCGGGGATCGTCGCTCGCCCGGTTAATGGGAATCACCCCGCACCGCGTCAGCAGCCATTTCAGGGGCCGGAAGCGAAAAAGCTGCACGGTCGCGACGAAGTTCACGCGCCGCGGCACCGACGCCCCGATCACGAACGAATCGGTCAGCGAGTTGGGATGGTTGGACGTGAACAACACCGGCCCGGTTGCCGGCACCCGCTCCGCGTGGAACCGCTCGATGCGCCGGAAGTAAAACCCCAGCGCCAGCCGAACGATCCAGCGCATCGCGCGATACATAGGTCAACTAGCTGTAGCCATGAAGGGCAAAACCACAGATGAACACAGATAGACACAGATTCGGCGGGCCGGAACACGCTTTAGACTCGCCTGGCTCGGTGTCAGCTTGCGGCGGGGAGGCCTCCCCCCCAAGAGAGCCTGGCTCCGCGGGCTTCTTATCTGTGTTCATCTGCGTCCATCTGTGGTTGTGCTGAACGCGACAACCTTCTGACAACCTCGTTGACGATGTCGCGCGCGGCTTGGGGCCTGCCCAGGGCTTTCGCGGCACGCCCCATCTCGGCCAGCTTGCGGCTTCCCAGCAACTGCGCCAGGCGATACGGCAAATCCTCCACGCGGTTCACCTTCGCCGCCGCGCCGTGTTCCAGGAGGAAATCGCTGTTGGCGGCCTCCTGGCCGGGGATTGGGTTCAGTATGAACAGCGGCTTGCCCAACGCCAGCGCCTCGGACGACGTCAGGCCACCCGGCTTGGTGATGATGAGGTCCGCCACCCCCATCAGCTCGTGCATGTTCGTGACAAACCCTAGCACCTGCGTGGGGTGTTTCCGGTCCTGCGCGGCCAGTTCGCGCCGCAATTCCTGGTTGCGCCCCGTCACCACCATGCTCTGGAACGGCCGCCCAACCTTATCGAGTTCCGCGAGGATGTCCCCCACCGGCCCCATGCCAAAGCCGCCGCTCGGCACCAGCAACACCGGCAGGTCATCCCGCAGCCCAAGCGTCTTGCGCACCGCCTTCACGTCCAGCCTCGCCGAAAACCTGGCGGATATCGGTATGCCCGTCACGACGACGTTCTCCTCTGCCGCGCCGCGCGCCACCAGCCGCGCTTTGGTTTGCTCGGCAGCCACGCAATACAAATCCACGCACGCATCCATCCATAGCGCGTGGGCCTCGAAATCCGTCACCACGCTCACCGCCAGTGGCCGCGGCCCGCCTCGCTTCCGGCGCAGGTGGTGGAGCGTCTCCAGTGGGAAGTAATGCGTGCACAGCACGACGTCCGGCTTGAACTGCTTGACGTAACGCGCGAAGCGGCTCCGCGAGTTGCTGGGGAAAATGGCCCGCACCCGGTTCAACGTCTGGGCCGCCTTGGGCTTGTCCGTCTTGGCGAACATCATGCCCCACAGCTCGGGCGCATGGTTGACGAGCTTCACATAGCCGTCCGACACGATCTTCCGATGCAGCGGCGAGAAGAATTTCCCCAAATCCACCTGCTCAACTACATCCCCCGGACGCAACGCTCGCCACGCCTCCTCCAAAGCCGCCGCCGCCGCCAGGTGCCCGCCGCCCGCCGTCACCGTTGCAATGAGTACGCGCATAGTCTGATACCAACTCGCTTCGAGCCGAAGCTTGCCCTAAAACCTGGGCCCTTGAGAAGGCTAAAAGGGCCGCAGCACTATCCAGCCGACGGAATCTGCACCCATCAGTGTTGATCGGCGGTTCTGCTCTGCAAAGGCACGTCTTAGCAACCGGCGCTCTCCCGCGTTTAGAGGAAGCCCGAAGCCGCGCTTTTAAGCTTCTCAACCCCGCGCCGGCTCAGGCATGTTCTCCGCCGAGCATTATGTATCGCGACATGAAAGTGGTGGTGGTGATGCCGGCCTATAATGCAGCCCGAACGCTTCGCCAAACTTACGCCGAAGTGCGCGAACAGCAGTTGGTGGACTCGATTATCCTCGTGGACGACGGGAGCCGCGATGAGACGGTGTCCGTTGCGCGAGGCCTGGAGGGCGTGCAGGTCCACGTGCACGAAGTGAACAAGGGCTACGGGGCAAATCAAAAGACCTGCTACCGGCTCGCCCTGGACGCAGGGGCGGACATCGTCATTATGATTCACCCCGACTACCAATACACTCCGAAGCTCATTCCCGCTATGGTGTCAATCATTGGCAACGGGCTGCATCAGTGTGTCCTGGGCAGCCGCATCCTGGGCGGATACGCTCTGCGCGGGGGCATGCCGTTCTGGAAATATGCGTCGAACCGCTTCCTGACGCTGGCGGAGAACATTCTGCTGGGAGCCAAGCTGTCCGAATACCACACGGGCTACCGCGCGTTCTCGCGGGCGGTATTGGAGGAGCTGGAACTGAGCGGCAACTCGGATGATTTCGTGTTCGACAATCAGATGCTGGCCCAAATCCTCTGGCACGGGTTCACGATTGCCGAGGTGAGCTGTCCGACTAAGTACTTTCCAGAGGCGTCCTCCATCAATCTGCGGCGGAGCATCCGCTACGGCTTTGGTTGCCTGGGGACGGCCTTGCGCTTCCGCCTGGCCCGGATAGGGCTGATGAGGTGCAGGTTGTTTCCCCAGGTCGCGGGAAACGCGCCGTAACGCGCCGGCTTACTTGGCGTGGGCCAACCGCAGGGCCAGGCGGGATTTCTTGCGGTCGGCGGTGGCGCGATGCACCACGCCCGACTTGGCGGCCTTGTCAAAGGCGGAACTGAGCGTCCGCAGTTGTTTGGCGGCGTCATCCTTCTTGCCGGCGGAGAGGAGATCCAGGTAACTTCGCTCGAGCGTATGGAGGCTGGACTTGATGCTACGATTATGCAGGTTCTTGCGTGCGCTGCTTCGCATCCGGCGTTCGGCTGACTTCGTATTCGGCATAACAAGGTTTAATCAATTATTGAGAGCCCGAAACGGTAGCCTAACGGCTGCCATTGTCAACGGCAGGCTTCCGCGCAGCGCTGGCTAAGAATGGCTTGGGTGAGCAAAACGTAACACCGCTTCCCGCCCTGAGAAAAGCCCGCCTCTTCAAATTCCCTAGCAAATACAGGCTATGGGAGCGTTTGGCCTGGCCCAACCGGGGCTGGCATTCGCGGTGCTAATGGGGCCGGGATTGAGTGAACTGATGCTGAAGCCCTGCGTTGGGGACGTCAGACGCGAACTGGTGTTGCCGCTACTGGCTGGCCGGGCCGGTGCGGTGTTGCCCGCAATGGTCCCGCTGCCGCTATGAAGAAAATCGAAGCCATAATCAAGCCGTTCAAATTGGAAGAAGTCAAAGACGCCTTGGGGGAGGTGGGGATCGAGGGAATGACCGTCAGTGAAGTTAAGGGCTTCGGTCGGCAGCGGGGCCACACCGAGATTTACCGCGGCAGTGAATACACGGTTGATTTCCTGCCAAAGATAAAGCTCGAAATTGTCATCAGCAACGAGCGCCTGGACGCCGCCGTGGCCGCCATAGTCAAGTCCGCCAAGACGGGAAAGATCGGCGACGGCAAGGTCTTCGTCTCCAGCATCGAGGAAGCCGTCCGCATCCGCACAGAGGAAAAGGGAGACGGCGCGGTTTGAGCGACCGCCGCGAACCTGATCACACCGAGCGAAATGAAAAACACCCTGATATGCCTTAGCCTGCTGCTGGCCTTGGCCATGCAGCCGGTGGCGGCGCTCGCGGCAGATGCCGCTGCGCCAGGCGCCACCCCCGCACCTAGACTTAAAGCCCCAAGTGTCGAGGAGCGCCTCGCCGACCTTGAGGCCTACATGAACAACGGCGCGCGGGGCAGCGCCGCCAACACTAACCTGGACACCAAAGTCCCGGGCCCCGGCCCCGGTCACAACGCCTTCCAGATGGTCTGTGCGGCGCTCGTGCTGTTCATGACGCTGCCTGGCCTGGCGCTGTTCTACGGCGGCCTCGTGCGGCGGAAGAATGTGTTGTCGGTGCTCGCCCAATGCCTGGGCATTGCGGGCCTGGTGACTATCCTGTGGTGGCTGTGCGGCTATAGCCTGGCTTTTTCCAAAGACGGCTTCATCAAGGGCGTCTTCGGCAATCTTGATTGGAAGTTCCTGGCCGGCGTGGACTCCACGCCAAACACGGACTACGGCGCCTGGGTTTCGCACAACGTCTATTCGATGTATCAACTCATGTTCGCCATCATCACGCCCGCGTTGATTGTTGGCGCCATCGCCGAGCGCATGAAGTACTCCGCGGTCCTGCTCTTCATCGGCCTCTGGATGTTCGTTGTCTATTTCCCGCTCGCCCACATGGTCTGGGGAGCGGACGGCATGATGAACGGCGTCTGGAACCCGGCAGCCAAAATCCGGGCCATTGACTTCGCCGGCGGAACGGTGGTGCACATGTCTTCGGGTTGGTCGGCCCTGATCCTGTGTCTTATCCTCGGTAAACGACTGGGCTTCGGCAAAGAGCCGATGCCGCCGCATAACATGGTCCTCTGCATGGTCGGCACCGGCATGTTGTGGGTCGGCTGGTACGGCTTCAACGCCGGGAGCGCCGTCGCCGCCGACATTATCGCCGCCAACGCGTTCACCACGACAACCCTCGCCACCGCAGTGGCCTCCTTTACCTGGGCCATGGCCGAATACGTCTTCCGCGGCAAACCCAGTATCCTCGGCTTCTGCTCCGGCGCCGTGGCCGGATTGGTCGTTATCACTCCTGCGTGTGGCTTTGTGACGACCACCGGGGCGGTCATGATCGGCGTGGCCGCCGGCCTGATTCCATACTTGGCTTGCTGGAAGCTGAAGTCTGCCGCCGGCTACGACGATGCGCTGGACACCTTTGGAGTGCATGCGGTGGGGGGCACGCTGGGGGCGTTCCTGACCGGAGTGCTCGCCAGCGCCAAGGCCAACCCCAACCTCGCCAACAACCTCGCGGACGTTGGCAACAAGCTCGACGCCGCCAATCCGGCCACGCAGAACGGTCTCGCCAAACTCGTTGCCGAAGGCGGCCTTTGGGTCGAACAACTCAAAGCCATCGGCATCACCCTGTGCATGGCCGTTGTGGGCACGGCGATTCTCGCGTACCTCGTCAAGGCCGTCCTCGGCCTGCGGGTCGCACCCGAAATCGAAGTCTCCGGCTTGGATCTGGCCGAGCACGGTGAAGAGGGCTATCATAACACGGGACAATTGATATAATTTCGCAGGCGCCGGGCTGGTGCCCCGCGGGGGGCGGCAGCCGGCTGGGCGCCTCGATCACAAACAACCAGAAAACCAGAAACTATAGACATGAGTACACCCAAGAGCGTAATTGAGTTGGCAAAGAAGGCCGGAGCCAAAATGATGGACATCAAGTTCGTTGATACCTTTGGCACCTGGCAGCATTTCAGTTGCCCCATCCGGGAACTGAACGAGGAAATCTTCACCGAAGGGCTCGGCTTCGATGGTTCCAGCATCCGGGGTTGGAAGAGCATCGAGGCCTCAGACATGCTGGCCATGCCCGACCCGGCCACGGCCTTTATGGATCCGTTCTGTGCCGTGCCGACCCTCAGCCTCACCTGCACCATCGCGGAGACGGGGACCAAGGATGCCTACACGCGGGACCCGCGAGGCATTGCCCAGCGCGCCGAAAAGTACCTCATTTCCACGGGGATTGCCGACCAGGCCTTCTTCGGGCCGGAGGCCGAGTTCTTTATCTTCGACAACGTCCAGTTTGACGCCAAACCCAACGGCACCTTCTACACCGTTGACGGCGGCGAGGGCATCTGGAACTCGGGCCGCGACGAGGCGCCGAACCTGGGCTACAAGATTCGTCACAAGGAGGGCTACTTCCCGGTCGCACCGGCCGACACGCAGCAGGACATCCGCACCGAGATGGTCTTGGTCATGGAACAACTAGGGCTGGAGATCGAGAAACAGCATCACGAGGTCGCCACGGCGGGCCAGGCCGAAATTGACATCCGTTTCGACACGCTGGTCAAGATGGCCGACAACATGATGGTCTATAAGTACGTCCTCAAGAACGTCGGCAAGAAGTATGGCAAGACCGTCACCCTCATGCCCAAGCCGCTGTTTGGCGACAACGGCAGCGGAATGCATACCCACCAAAGTCTGTGGAAGAAGGGCAAACCGCTTTTTGCCGGCAATGAATACGCCGGCCTGAGCCGTATGGCGCTCAACTACATCGGCGGCCTGCTGAAGCACGCCCATGCGCTCTGCGCCTTTTGTAGTCCAACCACCAACAGCTACAAGCGGCTGGTGCCGGGCTACGAAGCGCCGGTGAACCTGGCCTATAGCTCGCGCAATCGCTCGGCCGCTATTCGCATTCCCACCTACAGCGATAATCCCAAGGCCAAGCGCCTCGAATATCGCCCCCCCGACCCGGCAGCCAATCCCTACCTCGCCTTTGCCGCCATGATGCTGGCCGGCGTGGACGGCATCATGAACAAGATTGACCCCGGCGAACCACTGGACAAGAACCTCTACGAGCTGCCGCCCGAAGAGATGGCCAAGGTCCCGCAGGTCCCGGGCAGCCTCGAAGAGGCCATTCAAAGCCTGGAAAAGGATCATGAGTTCCTGCTCAAGGGCGACGTGTTCACGCTCGACTTCATTGACATGTGGGTTGCGACCAAGCGCAAGGAGCACGATGCCTTGCGCCTGCGTCCGCATCCGTATGAGTTTTTCCTCTACTACGACGTGTAGTAGGGGACGCTCGGGGGTAAGTAGGACGGCGGCGCGGACGGGGGTCCGCGCCGCCTTTTTGTTCCGGACGGTTCAGCCGTCAGCGGCCCGAGGCCCGCAACTGGCGAGAGCTAACCCCTTCGGCTGGGCCGGCAGACAGGAAGGACCACTGCCCAGCAATTACCTCGGATACGAGCCCCGTTGAGACCGTCCACCCTCAAGAACGGGCTCGGTGGTGACCCGGTGGGGCAATCGGGTTGCGTGGGGTAGCGCCGGGGAAACTGGAGGCATGAATGACCAGAGTACGACCGATGTGGAACCGACGTGGAACCGATATGCAACCGAAGTGAAACCGAACAACAACCGAACAACAACCGACCCGCACGCTACCTCCTCCATACCTTGTCCGAGGCCTCAGCCTGGCGCCAAAGGCCCCATCGGCCATTCCTTCCCGAGGTTCCCGCGCCCCGCGCCATTCCTCTCCGCCCAAGGCGCGCGCTCTCGCCGGGGAATTCCTCGCTCAGCCTCCGCATCCTCGATGTCTGAAGCAGTTGCCAACGGGCCGCCTCTCCGTCACAGTAGCAGCCGATGAGCAAACGTTTCTACATCACGACCGCCATATATTACGTCAACGGCGAGCCGCATCTCGGCCACGCTTACGAGATGGTTGTCGCTGACGTCATCGCGCGGGCGCACCGCAGCCTGGGGCAGGAGACCTTCTTCCTGACCGGCCTCGACGAGCATGGCCAGAAAGTCCAGCAGGCGGCCGTGGCGGAAGGCAAGACCCCGCAGACCTATTGCGATGAACTGGCGGCGATTTGGAAGGCCTTCGCCGCCAAGCTCGAGCTGACAAACGACGATTTCGTCCGCACCACCGAACCGCGGCACATACAAGTGGTGCAGGCCATCCTTTCCAAGCTCCACGCCGAGGGGCACTTCTACAAAGAAGTCTATCGCGGCTTCTACTCCACGCGCGAAGAAACCTTCCTCACCCACAAAGACCGCCGCCCGGACGGCACCTTCGATCCCGTCTGGGGTGAGGTGATTGAACTGGACGAGGAGAACTACTACTTCCGGCTCCGCGACCACCAGCAATGGCTCATTGACTACATCGAGCAGAACCCGACCTTCGTCGCCCCCGCCTATCGCCGCAACGAAGTGCTGGGCTTTCTCAAGCACAATGTCCTCGAAGACCTTTGCATCACCCGCCCTGCCGCCCGCTTCAACTGGGGCATCCCCCTGCCCTTCGATCCCGACTATGTCACCTACGTCTGGTTCGACGCACTCTCCAACTACATCACCATCCCCGCCGCTCAAGGCGACCCCGGTGTCCCCAGCCCCCTTCGCTCTCCACTATCCACTATCCACTCTCCACTCCCCCTGTGGCCTGCCGACATCCATCTCATCGGCAAGGACATCCTGAAGTTCCACGCCGTCTATTGGCCGATCATGCTCAAAGCGATGGGCGCCCCGCTCCCGAAACAGGTCCTCGTCCACGGTTGGTGGCAAAAGGATGGCGAGCGCATGAGCAAGAGCACGGGCAAGGTCGTTGACCCCATCGCCGTCATAAACGAGTGGGGCGTGGACGCCTTCCGCTTCTATGTGCTGCGCGAACTGGATATTGGCCCCGACGGCAATTGGACCGAGGCCGGTTTCAAAGCGCGCTACTCCGCGGAATTGGCCAACGGCCTGGGCAACCTCGTTAACCGCTCCCTCTCCATGCTCAGACGCTATCGCAACGGCATAGTGCCCAAGCCTTCAAGCGAGCTTGCCCCCGAAACCGAGAAGCTCGTTGCCGAAACTCGCGCTCTGCTGGAGCAAAACCAGCTCCAGGGCGCCCTCCAGTCACTCTGGTCCCTCGTAACGCGAGCCAATCAGTATGTGGATCACACTGCCCCCTTCAAGCTGGCCAAAGATCCCTCCAAAGCCGACCGACTTGACGAAGTGCTGTACAACCTGGCGGAAGTCTGCCGGATCCTCGCAGTCCTGTTATGGCCGTTCCTGCCGAGCACGGCCTCCAGAATCAACGCTCAGCTTGGCCTGACCGGCGTGCCCGATAAGCTGGCCGCCGCGCGTTGGGGCGGTTTGGTCGCGGGCCACACTATCGGCGTTCCCGCACCTTTGTTCCCGCGAAAAGAAGCCTGAGTCAATCCGTGAGCCACATTAGCTTACGCTGGCGGGATCGTCTCGCCCGGGTAGCTGGTGCCCTCTGTCCGCGTATCATGTGTATTCCGCGGTTAGCCTCCTTCACTGTCGGTTGCGCCTGCTCTGCTCTGCGTTCGTCGCGTCTCTGCGGTCCATCTGGTGCATCCCGTTCATTGGCGGCGTTTCCACACCGGGTAATATTCGCCTTGGGTGCCGCGCTGCTTCGCGCTTCTCTCGAAGCCCAAACCCTCGACCTTCCCCCTCGTCCCGCCGACGCCCTGACCGGCACTGAGTTTGCCAAACGCATCGCTCCACTCGACCTGGCCGAGAGGGAGCGGGAGATCGTGGCCCAGATCACGTCCGGCAATGTCCCAAACTTCCTGCGCAAACTTTGTCCTGTGACCGCCACCAGCGTCATCGAGAGCAAGACCAACAGCGCGACGTTTTACACCACCCCGGATTATCTGGCGATTGGCTCCGACGACGACTATTTCCTGATGCCGATCTCGCCCAACACGGCCCAGCGAATCGCCGATGCGTTGCATTGCTCCCTACCGACACCGAAGATGGTGGACGAGATCTATGCCGCCGCCGAGGTGAAGCTGGCGCCGTCGCCGATTACCCCCAGCCCGGCCATGACTACGGTGCCGCTATTCAGTAATCACAATGTGACCGTCCGCGCCCAGCGGGCGGAGCAACTGCAAGCGCACCCGCTCGGCGCGCTGGTCGCGGGGCACCAAAAGGACGTGGTGATCTCGGGCTATCTGGCCTCGGCCCCCGGAAAAGTCGCCATCTACGGCTGGCACCAGACCAACGGTGTGCCCATTCAACCGCTCTACCTGAGGCATGCCGCCGCCTGGGTTGATTACAGCCAATGCACCCGCCTGGTGCAGCAGAAGATGACCGTCAACGGCGTGCCTAATACCGTGGCCGAAGTGCTCGCGGATCCCGCCTTGGCGGGCCTATTGAGCAATGAAGGCCCCATCTCCGACCCGCGCTATCCCACCAATGCCTTGCCGCCGCTTCCTGCCCAGGCAAGTCGGGTGGCTTTAGCCCCGCAAACCGAGGCCAGCCTAACCAACCCGGCCAGCCTGCTCGAGAATCCAGCCTCCAATGAGCGCATTACCTCCTTCACCTTCGGGCCCGAGGTCAAAGTTTGTGTCAATGCGCCTGGCGAATTCTCTTTTGCGCCGAGCAAGAAAGTGCTGCTGATCTTTTACGCTTTGCCCAATGGCAACACGACCGACCAAACTATGGGCAAGCAGATACAGCCCGGCGACGACTGGCACTACGACATTCAGCACATCGGCGCCCAAACCCGCTTCCTGCGCGAACTGATCAAAGACCGGGTGGTCGTCGTGGTGTACCTCGAAGCCCAGTCCAAGAGCTGGCCGGCCTGGCGCAAGGCACACGGCGACAAGTTGATCCCAGAGCTGATTGCCACAGCGCAGAGGCTTTTTGCCGGGCGCGAAGTGGAAACCGTTTTGAGCGGCCACAGCGGCGGGGGCAGCCTCATTTTCGGCTACCTCAATGCCGTGGACCAAGTACCTGATGACGTGGCGCGTATTGCGTTTCTGGACAGCAACTACGCCTATGACCGTGCCTTGGGCCACAGGGACAAGCTGGCGAAGTGGCTGGCAGCTTCAGAGCATCACTACCTCTGTGTGCTCGCTTACAACGACTCGGTCGCGCTGCTCAACGGGAAACCCTTTGTCAGCGCCGAGGGCGGCACGTGGGGCAAGAGCCACGCCATGCAGCGCGACCTGGCCGAGGAGTTAGAATTCACTGCCCAGACCAACGCCGAGTTCCAGAGATTCTCGGCCCTGGATGGCCGTGTCCAATTCCTCCTCAAGGAAAACCCGGAGCGGAAGATCTTCCACACCGTGCAGGTCGAGCGGAACGGGTTCATCCAGAGCATGGTTTCGGGAACACCCAACGAAGGCGAGGGCTATGAGTATTTTGGCCCGCGCGCTTACTCAAAATGGATCCGCACAGAGTTGCCAACAGAAGTGCCGGCCGATGAGCCCGGCGCCCGTGGTTTCCAGACAAAACACTGAGGGGCTGAGCGCGTCTCAACCTTGCTGGGGCTCGGGCAGCTCTGCCAGCGAGATTTCCACTATCAGGTCCGCCGCAATCCGCTCAAGCCGCTGCCGGACTTGGGCTGTGTCGCACGACTCGGGAATGCTCAGCCGGGCGCGCGCTTTGAAAAGAGTCTCCCCCGACATAGCCGCGCTCGCGCACTCGGTCTGAAGCTCCTCCACGTTCACGCCGAACCCCGCAAGCGCATGGGAAATCTCGCGCACGATTCCAGGCCGGTCCTGGCCGACAATCTCCAGCACACTCTGGCGGGCGGACGCCGCGGTTGGCTTGGGCTGGTCCGAATGCACTACCACCGTCAGCCCCCGCGCTTCCAGCTTCTTCAACTCCGATACCAGCGCCGGTTCGTTTTCACCTGGCACCTCCACGCGCAGGATGCCGGCAAACTGACCGCCCAGACGCGACATCCGGCTCTCCAGCCAATTCCCACCGTGCGCCGCCACCAGGGCGGCAACGGAATCCACCAAGCCCGGACGGTCCTGGCCGATTATGGTCATCACGAGCATCCGTTGCATTTAAGCGCATCCAGGGCGCGTTTGAAAATCTCCTCCGGCGAGCCTTCCGCCGAGATGGAGACCAGCAGCTTGCGTCGCCGGTAAAAGTCAGCCAGCGGCGCCGTGCTCCGCTCGTAGGCCTCCATGCGCACGCGGATGGACTCCGGCCGGTCGTCTTCGCGTTGATACAGCTTGCCGCCGCAATGATCGCAGATCCCCGCAGCCTTCGGCGGCCGCGCTTCAACGTGAAACACCGCCTTGCAATTCGGACACGTCCGCCTGCCGCTCAGACGGGCCACCACTTGCTCCAGTGGTAACTCGTAGCTCAATACCGCATCCAGCTTGAGTTTCTCTCCCGCCAGCAACTTCTCTAGGGCCTCGGCCTGGGCGACAGTGCGCGGAAAGCCATCCAGCAGGAACCCACCCTCGCACCGCAGACAGCCCATCCGCTCGGCCACCAGTGCGAGCACCGTCTCATCCGGCACCAGGTCGCCGCGGCACATATACTCCAGCGCTGCCGTCAACGCCGGCGTGCGCTCAGCGGAATCCAACCCTTTGGCTGCCCGGAAAATGTCGCCCGTGGAAAGATGGCAAGCGCCAAGTTTAGCGCTCAGAAGTTCCGCTTGGGTGCCCTTGCCGACGCCCGGCGCGCCCAGCAACACCAACCGGCGCGCCAATCCGTTGGACTTGGCGGGCGGAGCACATTGGGCCGCTCCGCCTCCAAGCCAAGCCTTGCGATCTCGTCTTGTTTCCATTAGTTCCATTAGCCAGTACGAAATATATCCATCGCCAGGACGCAAGCCAGAACAGAATTGGCTACCGCATGCCGGAGTCCCGCCGGCACTGCTCCCGGGCTGTCAGGATCGGAAACTCGACGAAAACACCCTCCCCCACAACACATCCCTTGGCCATTCCTGCCCGTATTTTGACTCCCGAGTGGCGAGAAAAGACTCCCTGACGGTGGAAGGGCGACAACTAAGCGCAACTCATATGGGCCCCTGGACACAGTGAACCGCCTGTCACCAGAATGAAGCTCTGCTCTGAAAGCCCTTGGCGGGACTTTAACTGAAAGGTGCCACGCAACTAACGATGACCGTAGTGCCCGTAGTACCCGCCGCCGTGGTAACCCCCGTAGTACCGACCGCGGTAATAGCCGCCGTAACGTCCTCCCCAACCATAGCCGAAACCGACCACCACCGAAGGGCCGTAATACGGGTAATAGCCCCCGTAGTAGTAAGGGTAGCCGTTGGCATAGCCGTAACCCCCTCCCGCGTAAGGGATTACATAGACGCTCGAGGCCGGAGCGGGCATGGGCTGAGCCTCAACGTAAGCCGGCGCCGTTTGCACGTACGCAGGCGCATACTGCTGTTGTGCCTGTGCTGCCGCAGCCGCAGCCGCACTGGCATCCGGACTAACCGGCGCTTGCGGCGCAACGGGCGCGCTCGCCGCGGTGGCCTGCGCGGCCGTTGCCGGCACATTCTGGCGCTGGGCCAACATGGTGTTAACCACGTTGTCCGTCACACCCTGGTTCCGCAAATAGACAATGTCCTGCGGGCTGAGGTTGTAGATCGTCCCCGAATTATGGATATAATTCAGAATGACATCCTCGCTGACCTGTGCGTGGCTGAGCTTAACCACATCCTCAACGCCATAGGGCAGCTTAACCGCTGTGGAGTCGGCCGCAGCCGGCGTGGCGGCTGGAGTCGCGGTTGGCGCCGAAGTTTGTGCTGTGGCATTGAGTGCCACCAGGGAAGCTGCGCCGAGGCTTGCGAGGAAGCACATTCGAGAGGTCCGCGCTTTCATAAGAAATCAACAATTCAACTCTACGTTATGGTCGCCGGGAAAGGCCGGGCTGTCAAGCCCCGCACAGCCCCTCCTGGCCAACAACCCTAAACTCTGCACCCATTACTATTGGTACTTCGACGCGACTGGCTCGGCCCCTATTCAACCTCGCTGCCGATGAATCGCAAGGGTCAGCCATTTCTTGCGCGGCAGCCTACCACCCCGCCGCATTGCCGCCCGCCCTCGGGTCCGCCGCGCCCACAAGACCTTTGCCGTCCGGGCTCCGCGCCACGACCTGCGACACACCCATCGCCGGCAGCCGCTTGAGCTTGTGCCCACGCCGCGCCAGCTCAACCTGCACCCTGCCTGGCAGTGTCTTCTCGATCATCAGTTCGTCCGGAGACCACTGGTGATGAATGCGCGGCTGGGCCAGCGCTTGTTCCGGGCTCATCCCCAAATCAAGCAGGCAGACCAGCTCAAGCACGACCTGCGAAATGATCTTCGGCCCGCCCGCCGCCCCGAGGGCAATGATGGGCTGGCCATCCTTCAGCACCAGCGTCGGGCTCATGCTGGAGAGCGGGCGCTTGCCCGGCGCGACCGCGTTGGCATGACCGCCAATCAGCCCAAAGTAGTTGCTCACGCCAGGTTGGAGGGAGAAATCGTCCATCTCGTTATTCACCACTACGCCGGTACCGGGTATCACCACCTTGGAACCGAAGCTGGTGTTGATGGTGGCCGTGCAAGCCACCCAATTACCCTCCGCGTCCGCCACCGAGAAATGAGTGGTGTGTTTCTTGAAAACATCCCTCTCCCAATCCGGCGGCACCCCATGGGCGGCGACCTGAGTCACCTGGTCACGGTTGATCTTGCCGGCCAGCATCGCCGCGTAATTCCTGTCTATTAAGCCGCGCGGCACCTCAACGAAGTCTGGATCGCCCAGCCAATACGCCCGGTCGGCGAAGGCCAGCTTCATCGCCTCCGCGATCAGGTGCAGCCGCTCAGCCTCGGCCAGCGAAGCCAGGTCGAAGTTCTCCAGCACGTTCAACATCTGAGCCACTTGTACGCCGCCCGAACTCGGCGGCGGGAAACCGATCAGCGTATAACCCCGGTAACTGGAGCATACGGGTTCGCGCAATCTGACCTTATAGTTGCGAAAATCCTCGGCAGTCAGGATGCCGCCGTTGCCCTTCATCCACTGCTCGACCGCTTGCGCGAAGGGCCCGCGATAGAACCAACCACTCCCCTGCCCTGCAATACTGCGATAGGTTGCCGCCAAGTCGGGTTGCTTCAGCACGTCTCCCGGCGCCAGCAGCTTGCCCTTCTTGAAAAACACCGCGCGCGACGAACTGAATTGCTTCAGGTCTCTGGCAACCTGTCGGAGGCACCGCGCGTAGCCCGTGTCCACGACAAAGCCCGCTTCCGCGATTTGCGCCGCGGGCAGGATCAGTTCGCATAGGTTACGCCTGCCGTAATGCTCCACCGTGTACTCGTAGGCGGCAAGCGCGCCCGGCACCCCGCTGGCCAGGGGACCGGTTTGGCTGAGTTTCGTGTCCGCCTTGCCGTTGCGGATGAACATGTCCGCCGTAGCCGCCGCGGGCGCCGTCTCGCGACCATCAATCGCCACCAACGACCCGTCGGCGCGATGGATGAGCATGAAGCAGCCGCCACCGATGCCCGAATTGTCGCCGTCCACTACTCCCAGCGTCAGGGCCACGGCTATGGTCGCATCAACGGCGTTGCCGCCTTCCTTGAGCACCCGCAGCCCCGCCTCCGTCGCCACGGGGTGCACCGACGCGACCATCCCGTGCGTGGCTTCTGCCCAAACCGCGCCCACCGTCGAAAAGATGAAGAGGATAATGAGGATCGCGGCGGCCATTGTTGTGGCCACAGATGCCAGTTTGTGTTGTCAACTGTCAACCTCTTCATTATTCATCGCTGCCCTAGAGATGAAGCTGAGAATTGCACAGTTCGGTCTGGGCCCTATCGGCCTGGAAACCCTCAAGCTCGCCGCCCTCAAGCCCTGGGCGCAGGTCCTCGGCGGCATTGACATTGACCCCGCCAAGGTCGGCGAGGATCTCGGCGCCCTCACGGGGGTGCCGAGTCTGCGTGCCCGCCTCGTCTGGGGGTCGCTGGATGACTTGCTAACTCACGGACAGCCGGACCTCGTTTTCCATACCACCGTTTCCAAGTTCAAGGACGCCTTCCCGCAGATCGAGCCGATGGCCCGCCAGGGAATCAGCGTGGTGTCCTCCTGCGAGGAACTCCTCTTCCCTCGCATCCGCGAGCCCCGGTTGGCCGCCCGGCTTGATCACATTTGCCGGAAACACGGCGCGCGTGTCATCGGCACTGGCGTCAACCCCGGCTTTGTGATGGACCTGCTGCCGATCTGCCTGACGGGCGTCAGCCGGGATATCCGTGCCATCCACGTCCAGCGCGTGGTCAATGCTTCCACGCGCCGGGCGCCGCTGCAGAAGAAGATCGGCAGCGGCCTGCCGCCGGCGGAGTTCCGCTGGCTGCTCAAAAAAGGCAAAGCCGGCCACGCCGGCTTGAAGGAGTCCCTCGCCCTCATCGCCCACTGCCTGGGCTGGCCGGTTAAGAACATCGTCGAAACGGGTGACGCCGTCGTGGCCGACCATAATATCCGCACGCAGCATCTTGCGGTCAAGAAAGGCCAGACTTGCGGTCTCCACCAGCATGCCGAGGCCACGGTGAACGGCAGGGTTTGCCTGACGCTGGATCTGAAGATGTATCTCGACGCCCCCGACCCGCACGACGCGGTCCAGGTCGAAGGCACCCCTCCCCTGGATCTCGTCATCAACGGCGGGGTCGCGGGCGACCAAGCCACGGTCGCCATGCTCGTCAACACCGCCCCGCTGCTGCTCAGTTCTCCCCCAGGCTTGCGGCTGGTGACCGATCTGCCCGTCCCGCGTATCGCCTGATTAGTCCCATCCCCACGTGCCACGGTGCCGCCCGGACCGGAGATGGGCATGCCGATGACGCCGATGACGCCGCCTCCGTAATATGCGCCAGCCGAGGTAGCCCACGATCGCCAAGCAGACCGCGGCCATCATATAAGCCAGGAACGCAAAAACCCGATCTGTGTCCTCGATACTCATCAATATCGCGGCCCCAAATACTCCCTCATCCGCTGCCGGATGACGAGCCAGAAGTGCCGGCTCTGGGAATCCCACCGGACGATTCGGAATCGTTGCACTCGTGGAAGGGGCTTCGCCTGGCACCTCCCTCATTTGAACAGATTTCTATTCTAACTGTCTCTATTAACAGAGGTTAGAATCTTCTTGCGGAAATCGTGACAAAAGATCTCTCACAAAAATGTGGTGTTATGCAGCCAATAAGTCGATGAGTTCATCGACCGCCTTCTCTGCCTTGAAGTAGGCACGCTCAAATTGCGAA
>Ga0326728_10005871_pt1 | contig 33819 bp, 27 predicted proteins | sample MB3enrmetagenome_FD_207602 | JGI IMG/M metagenome (GOLD analysis project Ga0326728, IMG submission 207602) | Lab enriched peat soil microbial communities from McLean, Ithaca, NY, United States - MB31MN | ecosystem: Environmental > Terrestrial > Soil > Wetlands > Peat | place: USA: New York...
CGTGGCGGCTGCTGCCGGCCAGCGGGTAAAGCGAGAGCTTACCGGCGGATTTCAGAAGCCCTTTTGAAATGATCGAAGCCGGAGGTGCGTTCGAAAACGGAGCGTGGAGCGTCCGTGAGCGGCTGGTAAATCGTCCGGCGGCTCAAAATGCGTTGCGCCGCCGTCCGTACGAGGTCTTGAGCGGCGTTTCCTGGCCCCTTCAGCGCCAGATCAATCCGCCCGCCTCACTACGGACGGATTAGGGACAGCGCGGCGAGGTGGATGGCAGCCTGAAAGAAGCTGTGTTCGAAAGCCGGCTGTGCTATCATTAAGCGACTTTCACCCGTTTAGGAGGACTATCGTGAAAAGGATTGCAACAGCGTGTCTAGTGCTTCTGTGCGCGGCTGCGGCCGCGCTGGGCCAACCCGTCGTGACCGCCAACGGCATGGTGAATGCCGCTAGCGCCATCCAGGCCGGCCTGCCCAATGGGAACCTGGCGCAAGGCTCGATCTTTTCCATCTACGGCCAGAACATGGGGCCGGCGGCGCCGGGCGTCTCGGCGACCAGTTTCCCGCTCCCCACAACCTTGAGCAACGTGAGCGTCAACGTCAAGGATTCGGCTGGCGCGAACCATGCCGCGATCCTGTTCTTCGTTTACGCTGGTCAGATCAACGCGCTGCTGCCCTCGGCCACAGCCACTGGCCAGGCTTCGTTGACCGTCACCTATAACAACCAAACCAGCGCGCCTCAGACCTTCAACGTGGTCGCCAAGAGCGTCGGCCTCTTCGCCCGCAACGCGGCCGGCTCCGGTCCCGGAGTTGTCCAGCAGTACCACAACGGCAACCCGACCCTGAACGACATTACGAATTCGGCCTACCCCGGCGACGTGGCGGTCCTGTGGGGTACCGGACTCGGCCCCATTACCGGCGACGAAACCGAGCCTCCGAAACAGGTCAATCTGGGCACGCCGGCGCAAGTCTGGGTGGGCGGCCAGCAGGTCTTGCCGGCCAACATCGCCTACGAGGGCCGCTCGCCCGACGCCGGTCTGGATCAGATCAACTTCACGATCCCCGCAAGCGCGCCGCAGGGCTGCTACGTGCCGGTGTCCGTCATAATCAACGGCATCGTCAGCAATACCGTCAGCGTGTCGATCATGCCCAACGGCGGCATGTGCTCCGACCCGCTCAGCATCTACCAGGGTCTGAGTACCTCCCAGCTCCAGCAGAACGGTCTGAGGGAGGGCATTGTAAGCGTGAGCCAGAGCACCGCGTCGTTCCTGGGTATCAGCGAGAACAGCTCCGATGCAAGCGGGACCTTCGACAAATACAATTGGACGCAATTGGCGGCCAGCCGGGCGGGAGGCCTGGGTATTTCGGTCCTGGGTGCCTGCACGGTCTTCACTTACTCCGGAGAATCGGGCTCCGCTCCCGACCCGATCGTGCCTACGTTTCTGGACGCCGGCACTCTAACGCTGACTACGCCTTCTGGCGCCGTTCCGCTCACCGAGCAAAGCACGGGTGTGTATTCCTCCGCATCCGGCGCGCTGCCCTACCCCCTCGCGCAGGGCAGCTATACCGTGACCGCGTCGGGAGGCGCCAATGTGGGGGCCTTTACATCTACCCTCAAGCTTCCGGCCCCCTTCACCTGGACCAACATGAGCTCCATTATTTCTACTGGCGTGTCCCTCAGCCAGGGCGTGACCGTGACCTGGTCGGGCGGTAGTGGACAGTACGTCGAGATCGCGGGCGACTCGGGGGTCACTACACCGCAGGTGGCAGGGGCGGTGTTCTATTGCCTCGCGCCCGTCTCCGCGGGCACTTTCACGGTGCCGCCCAACGTACTTCTGGCGCTGCCTCCCTCACAATTGGGCGCGCTCATAGTCGCGAACACGCCGGTCTCGAGCACGTTCAATCCCAACCCGCCAAGCGGTCTGGATGTCGGCAGCTTCTCCGCGGGCTACACCTCGGTGGCGATAGTGTCCTACCAATAGGCATTACGGGGCAGGCCGTTCGCGGCCTGCCCCACTTCCCCGCGTCAGCACCCCCGTAAAACGAAGTAACATCCTCGAAACCCTCCAGTCCCCCTCTGCGTCCATCGACCGAGTAGGTTTTCAGCAGGCGACCTTAAACTCAGGAGGATATCTGTGAGGATGTTTGCGAAAGAATGTGCATTGTTTCTGTGCGCGGCCGCGGCCGCGCTGGCCCAACCCGTCGTCTCTGCCAACGGCATGGTGAACGCCGCCAGCTACATCCAGGCGGGTCTGCCCAACGGCGATGTGGCGCAGGGCTCGATCTTCATGATCTGGGGCGGGAACATGGGGCCGGCGACGCCGGCGTTCGCGAGTTGGCCTCTCCCCACCACCCAGGGACTGGGCGGCGCCACCGCCCAGGTCGAGGATTCGGAGGGCGTGTCCCATCCGCTGATCCTGATCTACGTTTCCACCGGCCAGATCGACGCACTGCTGCCTTCGGCAGTCGCCGTTGGCCAGGCTTCGCTGACCGTCACCTATAACGGACAAACCAGTGCGCCTCAGACTTTTAACGTGGTCCAAAGAAGCGTCGGCCTCTTCACCAGGAACTCGGCCGGCAGCGGGCCCGGGATTGTCCAGCAGTACCACAACGGCGTCCCAACCCTGAACGACATTTCTAACTCGGCGATTCCCGGCGATACGGCCGTGCTGTGGGGCACCGGCCTCGGCCCGATAACCACCGACGAAACCCAGCAACCTGTGGCGCCCATCCCTCTGGCCGCGGGCGCCGAAGTGTGGGTCGGCGATCAGCAGGTCCCGCCCGCCAATGTCACCTTCCAGGGCCGCTCGACTTACGCGGGTGAGGATCAGATCAACTTCGTCGTCCCCAACATCACCGGCTGCTATGTCCCGGTATTCGTCAAGATCGGCAACATCGTCAGCAACACCGTCAGCATGTCGATTGGAGCCAGCGGTGGGATGTGCTCCGACCAGCTCAGCCCCTACTCGGGTCTCAGTTCGGCCTACCTTCAGGCCCACGGGTTGAGGCAGGGCTCGGTAACCCTTGGCCAGAGTACCACACAGTTTCCGAATCAGGAGCCTATGATTGGCTATCCCGCCGTAGGAGCCTTCGACAGCTACGATTGGACGCAGTTGGCGGAGAGCCGGGGCATAGGAGTCTCGGCCTATGGCGCCTGCACGGTCTTTACGTATTCGGGCGCTATAGTATCCACTGCCGACCCTGTCGCCCCGACATACCTGGATGCAGGCGCTCTGAGCGTGGTTGGACCCGGCGGAGGCGGCCCGATCTCCATCCCGGCGCAAGGCTACGGTGTCTATTCCACCGCCCTGCCTTCCCTCAGGCAGGGCACTTACACTCTGACCGCGTCGGGGGGCGCCGATGTCGGGGCGTTCACGTCCAGCCTGACCATTCCGGCGGCCCTCACCTGGACCAACATGGGTGGTCTCTCCCTCGTGACCCGTGCCAATGGCGTAACCGTGAACTGGACGGGCGGCACTGGTACCGTCATGATCGAAGGGTACTCGCCAATCACCACGCCCCAGAACGCCGGGGCGGTTTTCATCTGCTATGCGCAGGCCTCCGCGGGTTCCTTCACCGTCCCGCCCGGCGTGCTCTTGGCGTTGCCCGCCTCGGCGGAAAGCCAATACTTGCCAACGGGAAGACTCATGGTTTCCAATACGCCCGCCTCGGCTAACTTCAATCCCAACCCGCCCTCGGGGTTGGATACTGGCAGCTTCTCCGCGTCCTTCACGTTCATCGCGGCGCTGACGTACAACTAGGCATTACGGGGCAGGCCCTTCGCGGCCTGCCCCACTTCCCCGAGTCAGCACCCCCCGTAAAACGAAGTAACATCGTCGAAACCCTCCAGTCCCCCTCTGCGTCCATGAATCGGCTGCGCTAGGACGAGGCAGACTCAACACCCAGGAGTATGGCTGTGAGGATACTTGCTAAAGCAGGTGCGGTGTTTCTATGTGCGGCCGCGGCCGCGCTAGCCCAACCCGTCGTCTCTGCCAACGGCATGGTAAATGCCGCCAGTAACGTGCAAGCGGGTTTGCCGAACGGCGACGTGGCGCAGGGCTCCATCTTCTCGATCTATGGCAACAACATGGGGCCGTCGTCGGGGGTCTCGGCTACGGCCTTCCCTCTTCCCACCACGGCGGGACTGGGCGGCGTAACTGTCCAGGTCAAGGATTCGGCGGGCGTCACCCGCTACGCGGTCTTGCTCTTCGCCGGGATGCTCCAGATCAACGCGATCCTGCCCTCGGCCACCGCCCCCGGCCAGGCAGTGTTGACCGTTACTTACAACGGACAAACCAGCGCGCCTCAGGTTTTCAACGTGGTCCCCAGCAGCGTCGGCTTGTTTACTCGGAGCGCGGCCGGCACGGGACCGGCGTTGGTCCAGCAATATCACAATGGCGTCCCGGCCCTGAACGACATCTCGAACTCGGCGATTCCTGGCGATGTCGCCGTATTGTGGGGCACAGGGCTCGGCCCGGTAACCACCGACGAAACCCAGCAGCCCGTGGCGCCCATCCTTCTGGCCGCGGGCGCCGAAGTGTGGGTGGGCGATCAACAGGTCCCGCCGGACAATGTCGCCTTCCAGGGCCGCTCGACTTTCGCAGGAGTGGATCAGATTAACTTCACCATCCCCAACATCACCGGCTGCTATGTGCCGGTCCTTGTGAAGGTCGGCAACATCGTCAGCAACACCGTCAGCATTTCCATCGGCGCGAGCGGCGGTACGTGCTCCGACCCACTCAACAGCTTCACGGGTCTGAACCTCCAGACGAACGGGTTGAAGCAGGCATCCGTAAGCCTTGTCCGGTCCACCACGTCGGAGCCGGGTTTCGGGGACTTTATCGTCGACAGCGCGTCAGGGGAATTCGTGAGCTATAACGGGACGCAGTTGGCGTCGAAAGAGGGACAGCCGGTCTATGGCGCTTGCACGGTCTCGACCTTCTTTGGCACCCAGGGTACCGCCGCGGACCCAGTCACCCCAACCTACCTGGATGCGGGCACTTTGTTGCAGCTTGGAGGGCATCCCGCGATCCCGTCGACCAGCAAGGGCGTGTATTCGGTCGTACTCGGCACCAACAGCCTACTCTTCGGGCCTGCCCCTGCCGGGCTCTACCTGACTCCCGGCGACTACACCTTAACCGCGACTGGAGGCGCCGATGTGGGACAATTCACCGCCACCCTGACCCTTCCGGAGCCCTTCGCCTGGACCAACCGGGATGCCATCGCTTCAGTGAGCCGCGCCAATGGCGTGACCGTGAACTGGACCGGCGGCTCGGGTTACGTCACGATCATTGGGATCTCGGCCACGGCCCAGTCCGTGGGAGCGTCCTTCTCCTGCCTGGCGCCGGCCTCCGCGGGGACCTTCACGGTCCCGCCCGTCGTGCTATTGGCCCTGCCGGCATCGGCGACTGCCATCCATATTCCCGGCTGGATTGGCACTGGCGGCCCCTTGGGTGTTCTCACGGTCGAGAACCAGCCCGTCACCGTTCAGCTCAATCCCAACCCGCCACAAGGCTTGGATGTCGGCAGCTTTTCGGCGGTCTTCAGCTACACAACATTCGTGGGCTACAACTAGATCCGGTAGCGCCGGCGGTCTTGCCGCCGGTTGGGCCGCCCTCTGCGTCCATTGGTCGGCTGCGCTAAGATGAGGCAGAGTTCACACCCCGGAGGGTGAAACTGTGAGGATACTCGCTAAAGCCTGTGCGGTGCTCCTAGGCGCCGCCGCAGCCGCGCTGGCCCAACCCGTCGTCTCCGCCAATGGCATGGTGAACGCCGCCAGTAGCGCACCAGCGGGGCTGCCCAACGGCGACGTGGCGCAGGGCTCGATCTTTTCGATCTATGGCAACAACATGGGTCCCGTGGCGCCGGGCGTCTCGGCTACCAGCTTTCCTCTCCCCACCTCGGGGGGACTCAGCGGCGTCACCGTTCAGGTCGCGGATTCGGCGGGCGCGACCCGCTACGCGATCCTGCTCTTCGTCTCCGCGGGCCAGATCAACGCGGTCCTGCCCTCGGCCACGGCCACCGGCCAGGCTTCGCTGACCGTCACCTTCAACGGACAAACCAGTCCGCCTCAGACCTTCAACGTGGTCCAGAGCAGCGTCGGCCTCTTCACCCGGAACGCGGCCGGCAGCGGACCGGGGATTGTCCAGCAGGTTCACCACGTCCCTCTCACCGGCCTGGTCAGCCTTTCCGTCAACGACATTTCGAACTCGGCGATTCCCGGCGATACGGCCGTGCTCTGGGGCACCGGCCTCGGCCCGATCACCGGCGACGAAACCCAGCCTCCAGCCCAAACCAATCTGGGCGCGGTGGCGGAAGTGTGGGTGGGCGGACAACAAGTCCCGCCAGCCAATGTCGCCTACGAGGGGCGCTCGACTTTCGCGGGTGAGGATCAGATCAACTTCACGATCCCCAACATCACCGGCTGCTATGTGCCGGTCTTCGTGAAGATCGGCAGCATCGTCAGCAACACCGTCAGCATGTCCATTGGCGCGAGCGGCGGTACCTGCTCCGATCCACTCACCAGCTACACGGGTCTGAACATCCAAACGAACGGGTTGAGGCAGGGATCCATAACCCTCGGCCGAGTTGCCGCCGCGACTCCGCTTCCGCCTTTTGGGACCACCACTACCGACTCCGCCACAGGAGTCTTCGAAAGCTATAATTGGACGCAGTTGGCCGCGAGCCGGGGCATGGGAGTTTCGGTCTATGGCGCCTGCACGGTCTTTACCTTCTCGGACATCTCGCCTACTACCGCCGACCCTGTCACCCCAACGTACTTGGATGCTGGCGCTCTGAGCCTGGTTGGGCCGGCCGGTGGGAGCCCCATCTCGATCCCGGCGACCGAGAAGGGCGTATACAACGTGCTGCTCGGCGGCAGCAATGGGTTCCCCGCCCCTCCGTATCTTTCTCCAGGCAACTACACCCTGACCGGCGCGGGAGGCGCCGATGTGGGGCCGTTCACGTCCACCCTGACCCTTCCAGCGCCCTTCACCTGGACCAACATGGATGCCATCACTTCGGTGCCCCGCGCCAGCGGCGTGACCGTGAACTGGGCGGGCGGCGCGGGCTACGTCCTGATCGAAGGCTACTCGGCCATCCTCACCTCCCAGGCGACCGGGGCGGGGGCGAACTTCATGTGCCTCGCGCAGGCCTCCGCGGGAGCCTTCACCGTCCCGCCCGTCGTGCTCTCGGCGCTGCCGGCGTCGGCGATCACCCCGGCCTACCCATTGGGAGGGCTCACGGTCGAGGATGTGCTCCCCTCGGTCCCGCTCAATCCCAACCCACCGAGTGGTTTGGACCTCGGCGCCTTCTCGGCGATCTATCAGTACTCGACCACACTGCCCTACTACTAGTAGCGCCCGGCCTGATAAGATGAAGGACTTGCCCCCCGTATGAGCCACATCTTATCCATCCTCCTTTTCGCGCCCCTGGCAGGCATCCCGGTTCTCCTCCTGATCCCCTCCGCCAAAACGAAGGCCATCAAGCTCTGGGCCAATATCTGGTCCTTCCTCTGCTTCCTGCCCTGCCTGTGGCTGGTCTTCCATTTCGACAGCGCAAAAGACTTCCAGTTCCTCGAGCGCGCCGACTGGATTCCTTCCCTCGGCGCCTCCTATTGCCTCGCCATCGATGGCTACAGTCTGCTCCTGGTTGTGCTCACCGGCCTGCTGGGCTTCCTGGCCATTCTCTCGAGCTGGAATGCGATCGATACCCGCCTGAAGGAGTACTACGCCAACTTCCTGTTCCTCCAGACCGCCATGCTGGGCGTCTTCCTGGCCCGCGATTTCCTGTTGTTCTTCGTCTTCTGGGAACTCGGCCTGGTGCCCATGTACTTCATCATCGCCATTTGGGGCGGACCGCGGCGGGTCTACTCCGCATTCAAGTTTCTGGTGTACACCTTCATCGGCTCGGTCGTGATGTTCCTGGGCATCCTGGCCCTCTACTCCTCGCACCACAGTGAATTCAACGCGTATACGTTCGCCATTCCCGAGCTGCTGCGCACCAGCCTCTCCGGCTCGCGGCAATGGTGGATCTTCTGGGCCTTCTTCCTGGGCTTCGCCGTAAAGGTCCCCATGTGGCCGCTACACACCTGGCTTCCCGACGCGCATACCGAGGCGCCCACCGCCGGCTCCGTGGTCCTGGCCAGCGTCCTGCTGAAGATGGGAACCTACGGCTTCCTGCGCTTCTCGCTCCCGCTGCTGCCCGACGCCGCCAAGGATCCGCTGGTCGTGAACGCCATGGGACTGCTTTCCATCGTGGCCATCGTTTATGGCGCGCTGGTCTGCCTGATGCAGAAGGATTGGAAGAAGCTGATCGCCTATTCTTCGGTCAGCCACCTGGGCTTCTGCACGCTGGGGATCTTCGCGCTGAATACGGCCGGGATCGCGGGCTCCATGCTCCAGCAAATCAACCACGGCATCTCCACCGGCATGCTCTTCCTGATCGTGGGCGTGGTCTATGAGCGGCGGCATACCCGCGAGATCGCCGAGTACGGCGGCCTGATGCGCGCCATGCCGGTCTTCACCATCGTCTTCTTCCTCACCGCGCTCAGCTCCATGGGCATGCCCGGGCTCAACGGATTCGTGGGCGAGTTCTCCATCCTCAAAGGCGCCTTCGCCATGTCCCTGAATTGGGCGATTTGGTGCGCGGTGGGCATCGCCCTCGGCGCGGCTTACCTGATCTGGCTGTTCCAGCGCACCATGCTGGGCGATATCTCCGAGAAGAACTCGAAGCTCCCCGATTTGTCCTGGCGCGAGATCGCGGTCTTCGCCCCGCTGATCGTCTGGGCTTTCTGGATCGGTCTCTACCCCAAGCCCTTCTTCCAGGTGCTTGAGCGGCCCGCGGCGGCGATCGTCGAGTGCGTGCACAACGGCTGCGCGGCCAGCTTCAGCGCTGCGACGCCGGCCGCAGCAGCCGCCGCGGCAAGCGCGCCAGATAAGTAAGCCGTTCGATCGCCGGCAGCAGCCGGCGCACCGTGCGGCCGTGCAAGAGCAGGCTCCCCACCACCAGCAGCGGGTGCGGAATCGTGGTGCAGCAACGGGAACAGACCTCGATCTCCCCCGCCCGCCCGTCGGCATGCAGCCGCCGCATGCGCTGCATCTCCTCCGAATTCCAGATCGCCTCGATGGGCTGTGACGCGAGGTTCCCGACGGGCTGCCCGTCCAGCATATAGCTCTGGCAGCATGGGTAGACGTCGCCGTTCTGCTTCACGTACATCGGCCCGCGCCAGAGGTAGTGGCAGGGATACTTCCAGTCGGCGGCCGCGTGGCCCGCCTGGGGGCGCATCAGGTTGGTCTCGTCCTCCTTGATACGGATCTGGTCGACGCCCGGCACTGCCCGCCAGAACCGCGTGAATCCCTCCACCTCGCCGGCGTTGCGTTCCAGGCGCACCATCTGTACCACCACTTCGACCCGCGCGCCCCGTTCCTTCTTCATCCGGCAGAAACGCACGAAATTGTCCCGCACTTTCTCGAACCGCGCGCCCTTGCGGTAGAACTCGAAGCTCTCCTTCGTGGCCCCGTCGAAGCTCAGCGTGATGCTCTCCAGCGGCCCGCTCAGTATCCGCTCCGCCATCGCCTCGTCCAGCAGCGTCCCGTTGGTCGAGAGCAGCGTCGAGATCCCGTGCCGCGCGCAGTATTCGATGCGCTCGAAGATCCGGGGGTCCAGAAACGGCTCGCCCAGCCCGATCAGCATCATGTGCTCGGCGCTGCGCCCCGTTTCCTCGACCAGCCGGTCGAAGATCTCTGCCGCCATGTCCGCCTTCGGCTGCGCGTGCGTTTCCCGCGGGCACATCGGGCAGTACAGGTTGCACTTGGCCGTGGTCTCGACGATATACTCGACCGGCAGCGCGTTCGGCTTGCTCTTCCGCCGCAAATAAGCCCACAGGAGCTTGGCCCGGTTCCAGGCGCGCATCGTCCTTTCATTGTAGCGGCTGCCTGCCCACTGGCATCAGAATAGGGGAGTGAAGATCGCCCTCACCGGAGCCGGCGGTTTCCTGGGGCGGGCATTGGCGCCCAGGCTCCTCACCGCCGGCCACTCCGTCGAGCCGGTCAATCTCCGGGTGAGTGCCGCCCTGCCGCCCGTGGACGCCGTGGTGCACCTGGCCGGTGAGCCGGTAGCCCAACGCTGGACCGCCCCAGCCAAGCGCAGAATCCTCGAGAGCCGCGCCCAGCTCACCCGCGAGCTGGTGGAATCCATGGCCCGCCTCTCCCCGCGCCCCGCAACCTTGATCTCGGCTTCCGCCATCGGGATCTATGGCTCCCCCGGGGACAGAATCCTCACCGAGGACTCCCCGCCCGGCACTGGGTTCCTCTCCGACGTCTGCGTGGTGTGGGAAAGGACCGCGGGGGTGGCCAATGCGCTCGGCATTCGCGTCGTGAACCTGCGCACCGGCATCGTGCTGGGTCACGGCGGTGCGCTGGCTCGGATGCTCCCGGCGTTCCGGTGGGGCGCAGGCGGACGCCTGGGCTCCGGCCGGCAGTGGATGTCCTGGATTCACATCCACGATTGGGCGGCTCTGGTCGAGTTTGCCCTCCACGAGAAGCGCCTCCATGGACCCCTGAACGCCGCCGCGCCCAACCCGGTGAGGAATGCCGAGTTCACCCGCACTTTGGCCTCGGTTCTCCATCGCCCGGCCTTCGCCGCCCTGCCGGCCTCCGTCCTGAAGTTGCTCTTGGGCGAGATGGCTGGCGTACTGCTCTCCAGCCAGCGCGTCTTGCCCAAGACCGCCCAGGCCGCCGGATTCCAGTTTCGCTATCCCGACCTCGGGCCGGCCCTGCTTCACCTGCTGGGGCGAGATGGATCCTCGGCGCAGCCGCCGTCTCTGTTACACTGCATTTGACCCCTCCCGGAGCCTATGCGATATCTCGTTGCGTTCGCCCTCTTGCCCATGCTGGCCCTGGGCGCCGGCGGCAAGAAGAGCAAGGACTCCCAGGCGCACCGCCTCGAAGTGCTCGAATTCGCCGTGAAGCGCACCGTTGATGGAACGATCGAGATCGATGGCCGGATTCGGAACTGCGGCGAGAAGGCCATTCGCCAGCTCGTCTTGCGCTTCAAGATCCTCTCCGCGGACGACGACATCCTCGCCACCCAGTTGGGCGCCATCCGCCCGGACCCCCTGGAGGCCGGCGACGAAGCCGAGTTCCATTGGCAGATGCGGGACCCGCCCAGCGCCGCGTCCCTGCGCATCGAAGCGGTGGACCATAACGAAAACGTGCTCGGCATCGACAAGCCCGGGCCTTACACCATCGACTAGCCCCCCCCCCCGCCCGCAACCTCGTTTGTTTACAATTCTGTTACACCTTGTACGGCTTCCGCGCCATCTAACATCGCAGGAAGTGTAAACGAGAGGGGGCGGGGTGTATGTCCCACCTGGAACTTGAGCAGCCGCAATCTCAGGACAACTACCGCGACGAGCACGTGGAGCTGGATTACCGGGAAGCCGAACTGAGCGTCGACGGCCGCTCGATCAGGTTGACCCGCAAGGAGCACGAGCTACTCGCGTTGATGGCGCGCAATGCCGGCGAGATTCTTCCGCGGGAGGTGCTTCTCTTGCGAGTTTGGGGCTACAGCAAAGAGATCCGCACTCGCACACTGGACGTGCACATCCGCCGCCTCCGCAAGAAGCTCGGCGCTTACGGAGACCGTTACATCGAGACCATTTTCGGCGTCGGCTACCGATTTCAGCCCTTTCGCGAGTCGCGCCCTTTTTCGCTCTTCGGCAACGCGGCCGCGGTAGCCTGAATCCGTCCGCACCGAGCCAGCCTACGCCCGAAGCAGGTCCTCCACCGTAGTAATGTCCGCCAGCCCCGCGCAACCATACAGCACCGGCAGCAACTCTCGGGCGGTGTAGCGGCGCCTCAGTTCGGCCACGCGCTCGGTTCCCAGGCGGTAGGCCGGCAGGTACATCCGCCCCAGCAGCGGATGGCGCCCCCAGGCGCCGGAGAGCTTCTCGGCGCGCTCCTCCGAGACCAGGTATTCGCGGCGCAGCAGGGCGGCCACCTCGGTCTGCGGCAGGCCTTCGCCCCAGGTCAGCCAGGAAGCCTGGTTCTTCGCATCGTCCTGCAGCAGCGCCAGCAGCACGCCGATTTGCAAATCTTCGTCCGGCAACTGCTCCACTTCGGTGACGCCGTAGGCCATCAGGATGGCGTTGTTGGCGATGCCCTCGAACAGCGTCGCGGCGCGCGTGTTCATGGTGAGCACGCTGGCCTCAAAGCCCACCTGGCCGCGCACGAAGAGGTTTTGCAGATACGCGAACGTGGTCACGTGCCCCGGCGCCACCTCGTGGCTCACCAGTTGCTCGAACTCCGGCACCGAAATCTCCAGCGACGCGTTGATCTCGTAGGTAGCCTCGTACTCCGGCGTGCCGTCCGGCCGCCGCGCGCGGCCCAGATAGTTCATCGACCCCGAGAACCAGGCGTCCTGAATCGGCAGGAAACGGATGTTGGCCCGCGGCACGCCGTGCAACTCGGCGGGCAGCCACGGCGCCAGGTTCTCCGCGCTAAGCCGGTCGAACTCCGCGATGAAGGCCGCCCCCAGCGCGCGCACGCTGGCCATGGGGACGCGACGGGGCCGCCGCCAGGCGTCCACCGCGTCGAGCAGTTCCTCGCCGCTGCGCGAAGGGTGCCCGGCGCGCCCCAGCAGCTCCGCCACCCGCTCGCGTTTCGCCTCGGGATGCGAAGGCGCCGGCGCCGAGCCCGTCGAGGCGCGCACCGAGCGTTCGTAGGGCACCGGGTCGCCCTTGCCAAGCCGTTCCATCGCCAGGTCCCACATCACCTCGAAACACAGCGCCAGTCCGCGCACGTATTCGCCGCGCGATCCCTCCAGCGCATTCCCCTCCGCGGCCAGGCCCGCAATGGCGCCGCGCACGTCCACGGCGGCCAGGTAGGCGTCCAGCGCGGCACGGTCCGCGTTCTTTGCCGCCACGCCCCCGCAGGCCCGCACCGCCGCCGCGGTCGGATCGGTGTAAGCCGCCGGAAGCGGTTCGTCCGAGAACCAGGAATCCGCGATGAAGCGCCCCGTTCCCGAAGCGCACATCACGTCGCCGCCCCACAATGTGTCGATGCCCAGAATCGCGTTGCCCACCAGCGTGGAAAATGAACCGCTCATGCGCTCTCCTTCGGGCGCCGTAGCGACCCGTACCAGACGTAGACGCAAAGCCCGATGAACAGCCCCGCGGAAACCAGTTGCGAGACCGGTTCGTTCGCGTAGAACGGCGTCTTGATCAGGGCCTCCGAGTAACCCGGCGCCAGCCGCAGCCCGGCCCCGATCACCCCTCCGATCGCGCCGCCCGCCATCAGCCCCGACGCGATGATCACGCCCCGCTCTCGCACCACAGCGCCGCGCTTGCCCAGGTAGTGCGCTAAAAAACCGCCCACCAGCGCCGGCGTGTTCAACTCCAGCGGCAGGTACATGCCCAGCGCGAAAACCAGCGCGGGAACGCCCAGCATTTCCATGGCCAGCGCAATCATCGCGCCCGCGCCGAACAGCAGGTAAGTGACCGGCTGGTGGCTCATGAAACCCAGCACCAGCGCCTTCATGATGGAAGCTTGTGGCGCCACCAGCACCGTCCGCGCATCGCCCTGCACCGCCTCGCCGAACTGGAACGCCCGCGCCAGCATTGCGATCGTCAGGCCGCTGGCCACCGCCGCCGCCAGCACTCCCAGGAACTTCACCTTCTCCTGCGCCGCGGGCGTCGAGCCGAGCCAGTAGCCGGTCTTGAAGTCCGTGATGGTCTGGCCGCTCACCGACAGAGCCGTGCAAACCATGCCCGCGATGGCCATCACGAAGAACATCCCCGCCGTCCCCGAGAGTCCGAAGCGCAGCAGCACCACCGAGGAAACGATGATGGTCAGCATGGTCATGCCCGAGACCGGGTTCCGCGCCGTGGTCGCAATGGCGTTGGCGGCCACCGAAGTGAAGAAGAACGAGAACAGCAGCGTCATCAACAGGCCCGTGGCCACGATGGCCCAGCCCGTGGACAGGCTCGCGAAGAAAATCCCCGCGCCCAGCGCGCTCACCACCGTTCCGCCCAGAATCCACATCACGGAGATGTCGCGGTCGGTCCGTTCCTGCCCCCCGCCTTTTCCCTGCCGGAAGGTGCGCGCGGCGATCGAGAACGAGCCGACGACAATGCGCAGCGATTTCACGATCCCGAAAATCCCCGCCGTCGCAATTGCCCCCACCCCCACGTAGCGCACATAGTTGGTGTAGATTCCGCCCGCCGTCATCTTGGCGATCGGCGCCACGCCCGGGTAAACGGCGCCTGGAACGTGGCTTCCGATCATCCAGATCACAGGCACCAGCACGAAGTTCGCCAGCACGCCGCCCGCGCACAAAATCATCGAGCTGCGCAGTCCCATCACATATCCCAGCCCCAGGATGAACGCGATGGCGTCGAAGCTGAACACCACCCTGCCCCGCTCGGTGAGCGCGCGCATAGCCGGCACGAATTGCAGATCGATCCTCTCCTTCCAAACCTGGAACGTGGTGACGAAGAAATCGTACACGCCCGAAATGGCGGTGGCTTCGAGCAGCAGCCGGGCCTGCGAGCCGCCCTTTTCGCCCGTGACCAGCACCTCCGTGATGGCCGTCGCCTCCGGGTAGGGGAATTTGCCGTGCATGTCCCGCACGAAGTACCGGCGCAGCGGGATGAGGAACAGAATCCCCAGGCACCCGCCCGCCACGCAGATGAAGATCGTCTGCACGGGATGCGGATCCAGCCTCAGAATGTAGAGCGCAGGCAACGTGAAGATCGCGCCCGCCGCCACCGACCCCGCCACCCCGCCGATGCTGGTGATGATGACGTTCTCTAGCAGGCTCGACCGCCGCGGGTACACCCTCGCCAGCCCGATCACCAATATCGAGATCGGAATGGCCGCCTCCATCACCTGCCCCACCTTCAGCCCCGAGTACGCCGAGGCCACGCTAAATATGACGCACAGCAGCACGCCCCAGCCCACCGAGCGCCAAGTCAGCTCTGGCACTGCGGCGCTCGCGGGCATGATCGGCTTGTACACCGCCCCGGGCGCCAGCGGCGTGTATGCGTCTTCGGGAAGCGACTTCGTCTCGGACATGTGCCTCCTACCGGCCGGGAGTTCGTCCCATCATAATCCGAACGCACGGCCCCCCGGCGCGGATCGAAACCGCACCACTCGGCCACGGCATTGGCGTCCTGCGCCTCCGGCAGCCGCCAACCTCCGTGGCCGCAGAATAGATTGCCTCTTGACAAATATAGAACGACATGTCATTCTTAATTTACGATGAAACAACTCCTTCGTTCCCTCCTGATCTGTTCACCCGCCTTGCTCCTCTATTTCGCCGCCCTGCCCTGGGTGGCTCTCCGGCTGGACCGCTGGCTCGGGCTTCTCTGGCGGCTGCCGTATTGGATCGAGCCCCTGGCCGCGCTGGTTATGCTCGCCGGCGCAGCTCTGGCGATTTGGTCGTTCCGGGCGCTGACTCTCCTCGGCGACGGCACGCCCAACCCCCTCGTACCAACCGCACGCCTGGTCGAATCGGGTCCCTTCCGCCATTCCCGCAACCCCCTGATGTTGGGCGGATGGCTGTGCGGCGCGGGGCTGGCTTGCCTGCTGCGTTCTCCCAGCCTGCTCGTCCTGGTCGGATCCGTAGTGGTCGCCGGCATGCTCTACGTGCGCTGCATCGAAGAACCCGGACTCCTCGCCCGCTATGGCGAAGGCTGGCTGGGCTACGTCGGCCGCACACCTCGCTGGCTCCCTTTGGCGCTGGCGGGGGCGGCGATGCTGGGCGGCCTTCCGGCCATGAGCGGGGATGTCGCACCGCCCACCAACTCGGAACCGGCGATCCTCGTGCAGATCCGCTGCAAGCCAGGCATGGCCGATCTCTGGCGCGCCGATTTCGACCAGCACATCAGACCGGCGATCGAGGAGGTGGTGGCGCGCGGCGGCGCCTTCACTGGCTTCCAGTTCCTCCAGCCGGCCCTTCCCTCCCAGGGTTTTGACGTCGCGCTACTGTACACGGGCACGACCTTCGCCGGGCTCGATCAACCCCGCCCCTTTCCCCAGTATGTGGTTCTGTTCCAGCGCGAAGGTCTGCTTCGCGCCGCCGCAACGCTCAAGGAAATGAGTTCTTGGGAGGATCAGGTTAGCGTCACCCTGGTTCACCTCAGCCGAAGCCGGGCGAGGTGAGCCGTGCATATCTTGGTGACGGGAGCGGGCGGTTTCATTGGCCGTTCCGTCGTGAGAAAGGCCCGCGCCCGCGGTTGGCGAGTGACGGGCGTCGCCCGGCGTGCCTGCAACGAGGCTGACCGGATCGCCGATTTACGTCAGCCGATCCAGGGATGGCCCACCCCGGACGCGATTGTTCATCTCGCTGGCGGCTACGCGGGATCGAGCGCTGTTGAGTTGGCCCGCGCGGATCTTGCTATCGCTCGAAACCTGATCGCTTGGGACGGGCGGCCAGGCGTGCGCCGGTGGGTCCTGGCAAGTGCAGCGGAAGTCTATGGCGTCATCCACGGCGAGGCCGATGAAAACTGCCCGTGCCGTCCCGTCATACCATATGGAAGAGTGAAGCTTGCCGTCGAGAAGATGTTCCAGGCCGCTGAGTTTCCCAACCTTGCGATTTGCCGGCTGGGGGAAGTCTATGGCCGCGACAGCCGCATTCTCCGCGAATTGGGGGGCCGGCTGCGCCGCGGGTTTTGTCTTTGGCCCGGTGATGGCAGGGTGAACGTCAGCTTTCTGCACGTGGAAGATGCGGCCGAAGCCCTCCTGCTCGCCTGCGAACGTGCCGGACCTGGCTGCCAGACCTACAATGTTACCGACGATCAACCCGCCACCTGGCGGCATTTCCTGGATTGCATCGCAGGCCTCCTGGGTTCCCGGCGAGCCCTTTACTTGCCGGAATGGGTGGCGCGCTGCTACGCCCGGTTGGAATGGTCGACGGACCGCCTGTTTTGCCGCCCCGAGGCCGTCACCCCCTATGTGCTCCGGTTGCTGACCACGCCCAAAGTGCTCTCCAGCGTGCGGCTGCGGGATCAGCTCGGGTTCCGGCCGCAATACCCCGCCATTGATAGCGGGCTTGAGGAGGCGCTGATTGGCCTATAAGAAGAGCCAGAAGATGGTGGAGCGCCGGCAAGCCCGCCGCAGGCTGCTCCTCGACACGGCGATCCGGCTGTTTGGCCGGCTGGGCTACCACCCAGCCACGGTCCCCATGATTGTCCGGGAGGCGCAAAGCTCCACCGGCGCGTTCTATCTGTACTTCCGCAACAAGGAGGACGTGTACGCGGCCGCGCTGGAAGAGATAGGCCAGCGTCTCGCCGCCGCGCTGAACCAGGCGATTGAGCGCGAGACCATTCCGGACGCCCGCATGAGCGCGGCCGTGGAAGGCCTGGTTCGTTGGCTTGCCGGCCATCCCTCGGAGGCTCGCATCCTGATGGAAGCCGCGACGCTGGGCGGCCGCATCGAGCAAGCGCGGCGAGCGATCGTCGAGAGTCACGTCCGTTCGGTGGTGGCGGCTCTCCAATCCGCGGCGCCCTCCGTCGACGCCCGGGATCGCCCTATCGTGGCCCGCTGTTGGGTCGGCGCGGTCCTCGAAGCGGCCATGGGATGGCTGGCCATGCCGGAACCCGATCGCCCGGAGGCCGGGCAGCTGGCCAGAGTCGTGGCCAGCTTCAATCTGCGGGGAGCGGAAATGACGGCCGGCGCGAGCGCTGCCCACGACTTTCCGCGAAGCGCCGAATCGCTCTAATCCCGCACCGGCTGGATCGCCCGCTCCGCTCTCTCGTAGACGGCGATCCACTGTCCGCGTTCGCTCCAACGCGCCGCCAGTTTCAACCCGAACCGGCGTTCCAGCTCCGGCGGCGCGATCTGCGGCTGGTAGCCATAGAAGCGCTTCATCAACGGCGCGATCAGTGGCGCCCGGCGCAGGTCCCAGCCGGCATCCCAATCCCGCGAGTAGAGCACGAAGACTCCCACCGAAGCCGGGTCGAGCGACGCCAGGTCGGCCGGCTGGAAGCCCGGCACTTCCTGCACCGCCATGCGCCGCTTCACATATCCGTTCGCCGGCCGGCGCAACTCGATCGAGAGCGGCCAGGCCGTGGTGATCCTCTGGCCGGGGTAGCTGCGCTCCACGAACTCCGCGGCCGATTGGTGCAGCCGCACGAAATCCACCAGCGCCAGATTGTTCTCGTAAGGATGCGGGTACGGCGGGTTCCAGAACAGGCACACCACCAGGCCCGCCACCAGCGCCAACTGTCCGGCCCGCGTGGCCAGCGACGGCTGCGCCGCCCACGCCACGGCGAACGCGATATAGATCAGCGGCAGCACCGGCAGCAGGTAGCGCTCCAGGGTCGCGCCGCCCAGCACCGTGACCGCGAGCACCTGCGCCACCGCCAGCGTCGCCGCGATCCGCCACCCGCGGCTGCGGAAAACCCTGGTTCGGCGCCACGCCAGCACCACCGCAATCCAGCCGATCCAGTGAAAGTTCTCGATGAAGATGGAGAAGCACCGCCGCGCCAGGGCGATCGCGACCCGCACCGGATGGAGCGGGAAGAGCAGGTTGTAGTCGGTGAACGCGGCGCTGCCCAGCACATGCCCTGTGCCGCGGTAGAGCACGAAGAGCCAGCCTGCGACCGCGGCCAGCGGCAACAGGAACCAAGCCGCCTCGCGCCGGCGCCGCTCCAAAATGAGCCACGCCGCCAGCACCACCGCCACCACCAACCCGGTCTCTTTCACCATTCCCAGCGCCGTACAGGCCAGCGCGGCCGCGCGGAACCGGCCCCACAGAAACAGCAGCAGCGCCGCGGCAGTGAACAGCAGCGCGGGCATGTCGAGCTGCGCCATCATGGCCTGCGTATAGAACAGCGGGGAAACCATCAGCAGGATCACGGCGGAGAATGCCGGCGCTCCGCCCACCTCGCGCGCCAGCTCGATGGCTAGCAGGAACGTCAGCCACACCGCCACCGCCGCCGCGGCCAGCATCGCCAGCCGCGTGGCCACGATCGAGAAGCCGAAGATGCGCCACACCAGCGCCAGGTACGCCATCAGGCCCGGAGGATGCACGTTGGGCGTGACCATGTGGGGAACCCAGCGACCGTTCTGGTAGAGATCCAGCGAGGCGGGAACGAACTGCCCAACCTCGTCCCAATGAAACGGCAGATCCAGAAACGGAATGTGAATCAGGACCACCAGCAGCGCAAAGACCGCCAGGAATACCAGTCCTGTGCCCCGACGGGCGCGCGGCGGGGCGGCCGGCACCGCCTTACTGGACAATTCCGCCCCCACCCTGCGGCTCCAGGCGAATCTCGCCGAAAGCCGATTCGTACCGCGGGACGTTCTGCTGCAAAACGATGCGCATCGCCTTGGCGCGGTCCATAGTATTTCATGGTAGCTTCATCCAGGCACCTCGGGTCGCCGCTCCTTCCGAACCGCCCCGCGCGCCCTGTCATGCCCCGGCAGCGCCCAGCCTCAAGCGCTATAATTCGATAGTTTCCCCAGGCCCGCTGATGTCTCAGGACCCAGCCGCGCTCCCGTCCCGTGGCACCGGGGATGAAAACCCGGCCTACGATCCCGCTACCGTCGTCCGCCACATCGCGCATGAGCTGCGCCAGCCGCTGAGCGCCATCGAGTCCATCGCCTTCTACCTGGAAATGGTGCTCCCGCGCACCGATGCCAAAGCTCGCCGCCAACTCGCCAAACTCCAACAGGAGGTTCGCCAGATCGACTGGATTCTCTGCGACGCCCTCCACTTCCTGCGCGCCGCGCCGCTCGAACTGCAGTTGCTGGACCTGACCGAAGTGGTCTCCAAGAGCCTCTCCGAATGGGGCACGCTGGATGGGGCGGGTATTCGCCTCAAGCTGGAGCGGGACCTGCCGTTAGTGCGCCTGGATTTGGAACAGACCCAGCACCTGTTGCGCAACCTCGTGGCCTTCTTCGGCCGGCTCTCGGCGCCGCAACGCTCCATGATTCTGCGAACCGGCGCCGCCGGCGACGAGGTGATTCTCGAAATCGCCGCGCAACTGCCGGAGGGTTCCTCCGCCGATCTCGATCCGCTGTTCAGGCCTTTCGATTCCCATCTCCCGGACGGATCGGGCCTGGGTTTGGCCAGCGTCCGGAGAATTGCCGAAGCTCACGGCGCCCGCCTGCAGGCCGGCTCGATCCCGGTCGGCGGGATCTCGCTCGTGATCGCGTTTCCCGTCGGCCGCTGACCGGCCAGGGTAGAATAGAAAGCACGTCTCATGCTCGCAGTTCCCCCTTCCACCATCGCGGCGCGCCGCAAACTCCTCCTCCGGATGCAGGCTGGCGAGCTGACTCGGGAGCAGGCCTTCCAGCAGGCCCTCGAACTGGATCCCAACGATTGGCTCGCGCTGGGCGCGCTGGCGATGGAGCGGCAGAAGTCGGGAGACCTCGAGGAGGCCGAGCGCCTGGCTTGGCGCGGCCTTAGGTCGAACCCATGCCGGCTTGCGTTCTATCTTCTCCTCTCCAGTCTGGTAATGAGCCACAAGCAGAGCTCCTCGCTGGCCTCGGGACTTCTCGAACTGGGCTTGAGCAAGGCGCTCCACGATGAGGTGGAGCTGGACGGTTTTCTCGAAAAGAGCGAGGAATTCGACAGCCGCGCCAGCATCGAGAAGGCTCTAGCGGCGCTGGCCGCTCAGCGGAAGTCCCCGCCGCGGCGGGTCGAAGATGTGCTGCGGCCCTTCTGGCTCGTTCACGAGTTGCAGGTCGCGCCCGCCGGCCTCCTGGACCGGGAACTGGTGGACCTCATCGTCGAGCACGGCGCGGATTGCGCGCCTCTGCTTGTCGGCGTGCTGCGCGCCTGGTTCTCCGGCCAGTTCCCCGAAGGCCAGGATTTCCCCGCCGAGGCCAGCCTGGCTCTGCTGGGGGAGATCGGAGACCCCGCGGCGCTCGCCGAGTTGCTCGAGTGCTGCACGCTGCGGGAAGAGTTGCTCCACGAGGCCGCCCACTGGGCCGTGGCGCGCATCGCCGATCGGCGGCCCGCCGAGGCGCTCCAGGCCTGCCAGCGGATCGCCGCCGATTCAGACCCCTTCATCCTAAGCGCCATCGCGCAGCACCTCGCGCTGATGCCGCCCGTGGAAGGCGCCCGCGAACTTCTCCTCGAAATGATCGGCCGCGTGGGGAGCCTGCGAAAGTCCGAGCGCGACAACCTGTTCCTGTTTCTGGCGACCGCCCTCCTCAAAGTGGATGGAGACCGCGGGCCTGCCACCGTGAAAGCCGCCTTCGACCGGCACTCCCGCGAGCTCTCCCAGAAGGGGCGCGCGCGCTGCTACCAGTTGCTGAAGGCCTGGGATCCCCATTCGCCGCCCGAACTCGAGCCGGACCCGCGCACCGTCTACGATTTCTGCTGCTGGGGCGAGCGCGAGGCCGAAGAAGAGGAAGCGCGGCGCATCGCGGTAGAAGAACCGAAGCCCGACGCTCCGTCGCCCGGCCGCAAGCTGGACAGCGTCGAGGCAGCCCTGCGCGGGAAACTGTCCGCGTTCCCTGTCGAGGCGCTGCGAAAACGCGAACTCGAATCTGCCGCGGCCCTGTTCGCCGGGGGATCGCTCACCGCGCAGTTGGACTCCATCCACACGGCCGGGTTCCTGGAATGGATCCTCCACGACTACGTAAACCCGCGGCTGGGGCGGACGCTCGTCGAAGAGTTCCTGGCTCGCAACCGCGAGCGGCTCACCATCCGCGAGCGCATTCTGTTGGAGCGCTGGTCCGGCAGCCGCCAAAGCCTCTTCGAGGTGCAGTGGGTCGAGCCCGAAAAAGGTATCGAGATCAAGGATCTGTTCACCGGCGAGGTGCTCTTCGCGAACGATGTGAGCGCCTCCCGCCAGGCGGCGCAATGGGATTGCGCGATCCTCCGGGTCGAGCCGGCGGAAAGCGGGATCGAGTTGGTCGGGGTGGGCCTCACTGTGCCCCGCCAGTACTGCGAGCCCTTGAGGGAGTGGGCTATCGCGGACCAGAAGGCCAGCGGTCTGCCCTGGCCCGAGTACCTGCGCGCCAACGGCCGCCTCCTGCGGAGGAAGGCCCTCGAGACTGGCGAGCAGGCGCTGAGTTCCATGAAAGTCGTCAGCGCCGAAGGCGATCCCATCGTGTTCTCGGAGGCGGCTTACCGGGTCCTGGACGAGCCGGCGCTGCTACGGGCCCTCGACTCCTCCGGCGTGCTGGACCGCGAAAACCCCGCAGAGGGCCGCTTCCGTTGGCTCGAGGAATTGCCCCCGGGCAGCGAAAGCCGGCGCTCCTTGGGAACGCTGCGGGTCGAAGGCGGCCGCCTGGTGCTTGAGACCAATTCGAAACAGCGCCTAGCGCGCGGCCGGACGTTGATTGAGAGCCTGGCGGGAGCCGCCCTCGCCCACCAGGGCGATAAGTTCACCGGCCTGCAAACCGCGATGCGCCAGCACAAGGGATCGGCGCCTCCGCCCGAGAGCAAGATTCCGCCGGAGGTCCAGCGGCAGATCATCGAGCGGTACATGGCCGAGCACTACCGCACCTGGCCGGACACTCCGCTCCCCGCCCTCGACGGCCAGACCCCGCGCCAGGCCGCAGCCACGCCCCAGGGCCGTTCGCGGGTGGCCGAACTCCTGAAGTTGTTCGAGAACGGAGAGGACCGCAAGCGCCGGGCAGGCGAAGCCTGGTTCGACGTCTCCGTGCTGAAGGCTGAGCTGAAGATCGACCTCTGAACCTGCCTACCGCCCTTCCAACTCTTCGAGCCGGCGGCGCAACTCGGCGAGTTCCTGGCGCGCCTCGGGCAATCGGCGCAGGCTGGCGAGCTGTTCGAGGTACTCTTTCAGCGGGCGCGCCGGCGTGCCCCATACCACCTGCCCGGCGCGCACGATCTTCGAGGTCAGCACGCCGCATCCCGAGCCCAGCACCGCCCGCGTCCCGATGCGGGCCTTGTCGCCGATGCCGACCTGGCCGCCGATCACCGCGTAGTCCTCCACCACCACGCCGCCCGAGAACCCCGTCTGCGCGGCCACCACCACGTGCCGCCCGATCCGGCAGTTGTGCCCCACCTGCACCAGGTTGTCCAACTTGGTGCCCTCCCCGATCCAGGTCGCCCCCAGCGCCGCGCGGTCGATGCAGGTATTGGCGCCGATCTCGCAGTCGTCCCCGATCGTCACCCGCCCGATCTGCGGAAACTTCTCGTAACGGTCGCCGGCCATCGCGAAGCCAAACCCGTCCGCGCCGATCACACAGCCGGAATGCAGAATTCCGCGCGCGCCGATGTCGCACTCGTCGTATATCGTGACGTTGGCCTGCAGGATGCACTCCTCGCCCAGCGTGACCCGGCGGCCGATCGCGCAGCCCGCCCCGATCCGCGTGCGCGCCCCGATCCGCGTTCCTTCGCCCACGCTCGCGTGCGGCCCGATGGCCACGCCCGCCCCGATTTCGGCGCTTCCCGCAACCACCGCCGTTGGATGCACGCCCGGCTCGGTCGCCGCCACCGGATGCAGCCGCCCCACGGCTTTGGCAAACGCCGTGCGCGGCTCGGAAGCCCGGATGAGGGTGCGTCCGTCGGGGTTTGGGAACTCCGGCGGCACAATCAGGCAGCCCGCCCCGGAGGCCGGCGCCTGCTCGGCGGCTTTGCGGTTCCCCACGAACGAAAGATCGGCCGCCCCCGCGCTCTCCAGGCTCGCCGCCCGCGCCACTTCCCGCTCTCCGTCCCCCTCCAAGCTGGCGCCCAACCATTCCGCCAATTCGCGTACTCGCATAGCAGGGGCGCCCTTCAAACCCGCCCGTGGACTATCATACTAAGGTTATGCCCATCGATTCCTCGGCTCAGGTGGCCCCCACCGCGCGGGTGCATCCGGACGCCTCCATCGGGCCTCAGGTGGTCATAGCCGACTACTGCGTCGTCGAGTCCGATGTCCGCATCGGCCCGTTTTGCCGGCTCGAGCCCTACGTGTACGTCAAGCGCTGGACCACGCTCGGCGAACGCAACGAGATCTCCGCTGGAACCGTCCTGGGCACCGATCCCCTCGACAAGGCCTTCTCCGGCCAGCGCAGCTACCTGCGCATCGGCGACGGCAATCGCATCCGCGAGCACTACACCATCTCGCGCGGAACCCAGCCCGAGTCCGCCACCCAGATCGGCGATCGCAACTATATCATGACCTCCGGTCACATCGCCCACAACTGCAAAGTCGGCAACGACACCGTGATCTGCAGTTGCGCCCTGGTGGCCGGCTACGTCGAGATCGAGGACCAGGCCTTCGTCTCCGGCGGCGTGGGCGTGCATCAGTATTCGAGAATCGGCCGGCTGGCCATGATCGGCGGCCGGTCGCGCGTGAACCGCGATGTTCCACCGTATTTCCTCTACGAGGGTTCCAGAATGGCGCCGCTGGGCCTCAACCTGGTCGGGTTGAAGCGGGCCGGATTCCAGCCGGCGGACATCGCGGCTCTCAAGACCGCCTATCGCATCCTGTTCCGCTCCGGCCTGAAGCTCGAGCCGGCCCTGGCCCGCATCGAAACCGAAATTCCCACCGAGCACACGTTGCACCTGGTGGACTTCATCCGCCGCAGCGAACGCGGGATTTGCCGCGAGCAAAGCAGATAGTGTGACCAACTTTGAGGACCGTAATCTTTCCCTCCATCCTTCTCATCGTCGTGCTGCTGAGCGGTTGCGCCGGCAGCAGGCCACAGCCGCAGACCGTTGTGGTTTACGTGAGCGAGGATCGGGTCTTCGCCGAGCCGATCCTCCACGATTTCTCCAAAGCCACCGGCATCGCCGTGCAGGCGGTGTACGAGCCCCGCGATTCCCGGAGTGCCCGGCTGGTGGACCGGCTCGTCGCCGAACAACACCAACCCCAAGCCGATGTCTACTGGGCCAGCGACCCGCTGAGCGCCGAACTCCTCAAACAGCGCGGAATCTCCCAGCCCTACGCTGCCCAGGGCGCCGAAGATGTCCCGAATCAGTTCAGGGATCAGGACGGCAACTGGACGGGCTTCGCGGCGCGGGCCTGGGTAATCCTGGCCAATCACGGGATCGAGGAACAGCCCGTAGGCTTGGCGTCTTTCACCGACTCGCGCCATCGCGGGACGGCGGCCATCGTCAATCCGCTTTTCGGCTCGACAGCCGTGGCCATGGCCGCGCTCTTCAATCTCTGGGGGGACGAGCGCGCCGGCGCCTTTCTTGACGCGATGAAAGGCAACGGGGTCCAGGTGTCCCCCACCGACGCTGAGTGCGCAGATCTGGTGGCGTCGGGAAAGGCCGCCTTCGCACTGGTCGCCAGCGATTCAGCCGTCGGTTGCGTGCGGCGGAACAGGCGTGTCGACTTGGTCTTTCCGGACCAGCTCCGGGACGACCCCGGCGTTCTGCTCATTCCGGACGCGGCAGTCGTCGTCCGTGGCGCCCGCCACCTAGAGAGTGCGCGCGCGCTGGTCGACGACCTCCTTTCCAGGGAAACGGAACGCCGCCTGGCCTTTGACGACTGCGCCCGCATCCCGCTTCACTCCGGCATCGAGACGCCTCCCGAATTGCGGCGCATCGAAGCCTTGAACGTGATGAAGGTGGACTTCCCCGCCATCTCCCGGAAGTTGCCGGAGATCCTCCCGCTGCTGTATGCCTGGGCCCAACAGTGAACCCCGGTCCGCTGCCGCCGGAGGCACGATAATGGAATTGTGCTCCGCTGGGTGGCCATTGCCGTCTTTCTGATCGCGGCCGCGGCCTCCGCTCTCCCGCCGGCGGCCATCGCCATCGATTATCCCGAGGACGGTTCGGTTTTCCCGCCCGAGATCGCACCCCCCACTTTCCTGTGGCGCGATGGCGCATCCGCAGCCACGCTCTGGCGAATCGACGTCTCCTTCGCCGACGGCTCTCCCTCCCTCCACGCCACCTCGCGCGGCCCGCGCCTGCGCATCGGCAAGATCGACCCGGATTGCATTTCCGAAACCAATCAGCTCCCTCACCTGACCTCCCAGCAGGCCGCCGCGCACACCTGGACTCCGGATGCCGTCTTCTGGGCTTCTATCAAGAGGCACTCCGTGGCGGGCCTCGCCACCCTGACCATCTCCGGTTTCAGCGCCGCCAGCCCCGAGCGTCCCGTATCGAGCGGCCGCGTCGCCATCCTCACTTCGCGCGACTCGGTGGGCGCGCCCATCTTCTATCGCGACGTCCCGCTCATGCCCACCCACACCCAAACCGGCGCCATCCAGCCTCTCGCCGCCGACGCCGTGCATCTCATCCAATGGCGGATTCGCAACCTTGCCGAGTCCCAGAGCCGCGTGGTGATGGAGGAGGTCCCGGTCTGCGCCAACTGCCATTCCTTCTCCGCCGACGGCAAAACGCTGGGCATGGACCTCGACGGCCTACGCAACAATCGCGGACTGTACACCCTGACCCCCGTCGCGCCGTTCACCTCCATCCGCCGCGAGAACGTGATTCAGTGGAGCACCGCCCAGGGGCCCATCAAGGCCGCGATTCGCGTCGGTTTCATGTCCCAGGTTTCTCCCGACGGACGTTACGTCGTCACCACCCTCGATGAATCCCCCGCCCAGGCCAGCAATTACTACGTCGCCAATTTCAAGGACTACAAGTTCTTGCAGGTCTTCTTCCCCACCCGAGGAATTCTGAGCTGGTACAGCCGCTCGACCGGAATCCTGCAGCCCTTGCCCGGCGCCGACGACCCGCGCTTTGTGCAGATGGGCGGTTTCTGGAGCCCCGCCGGAGACTACCTGGTGTTTGCCCGCGCCCCCGCCCAGGATCCTAATCCCAAAGGCGCGCCCGAGGCCCAGTTCGCCAACGACCCGAACGAGCTCCAGCTCCGATACGACCTCTACCGCATCCTTTTCAACGCCGGACGCGGCGGCGTGCCGGAGCCGATTGCGGGCGCCTCGCGCAACGGCATGAGCAACACCTTTCCCAAGGTCTCGCCGGACGGCCGCTGGATTGTGTACGTCCAGTGCCGCAACGGCCTGCTGATGCGGCCCGATTCCCAGTTGTACATCGTGCCGGCCGAGGGCGGCCAGGCCAGGCGCATGCGCTGCAACACCGCGCTCATGAATTCCTGGCACAGCTTTTCGCCCAACGGACGCTGGCTCGTCTTCTCTTCCAAGGCCCGTTCGCCCTACACCCAGATGTACCTGACCCACATCGACCCGGATGGCAGCGATAGCCCGGCCATTCTCGTCGACAACTCCACCGCGGCCAACCGCGCCGTGAATCTCCCCGAGTTCGTCAACATCCCGCCGGACGGGCTGCGCGAGCTCGGCGGCCCGGCCGTCGAATTCTACCGCCTGTACGATCGCGCCCTGTATCTCGAGAAGCACCGGCGCATCGAGGAATCCATCGCCCTCTGGAAGCGGACCGTCGCTCTCGGCCCCGACGAAGATCTCGCCCACCGTCATCTGGCTGAGGTGCTGCTCATGGCGGGACGCCGTGACGAGGCGGCCACGCACCTTCAAAAGGCCCGCGAGCTTGAGCTGCGATCCACCGCCTCGCACAACGAGCTGGGCCTGCTGCTCCTCGATACCGGTCGCCTCGACGAAGCCCTCGCGGAGTTCCGCCAAGCGATCGAGCAGAAACCGGAGTCCGCTCCAGCTCATGCGAACCTGGCGCGCGCGCTCATCCAACAGGGACAGCCCGCCGAAGCGCTCCTCGAATTGCGCCAGGCCCTCGATCTAGACCCCCACTACGCCCCGGCTCATTATCAGCTCGGCCTGCTCGCCTCCCAGCGCGGCGAAGCCGAGGAAGCGGTCCGCGAGTGGCGCCAGGCCCTCGATCTGGATCCCAACGATGCGCCGGCCCACGACTCTCTGGCCAATGCTCTCTACGCGCGTGGTCAGACCGCGGAGGCCCTGACGCACTGGCGTGAGGCCATCCGTCTGCAAGCCAACGACGCGCCGGCGCTCCAGCGCGCGGCCTGGGTGCTGGCCACTAGCCCCGACGCGTCCCTGCGAAACGGAACCGAGGCCCTCGCCCTCGCCGTCCACGCGATGCAGCTCTCGGGAGGAAAAGACGCGAGCGTCCTGGACGCCCTCGCCGCCGCCTACGCCGAAACCCACCGCTTCGCCGACGCCGCCCTCACCGCCCGCCGCGCCCTCGCCCTCGCCCCGCCCTCCCAAGCCGAGGCCCTCAAGAGCCGTATCGCCCTCTACGAATCCGGTAAGCCCTTCCGCGAGCCACCGTCCGTTATGATCGGACGATGATCTGGCTCATCGCCGCGGCGTTCCTCGTCGCATAGCCATTCTCCGTCCAAAAAGGGTCTTTGGGAGAACCATTCACACCGGGCAAAGGGGGGCAAGATGGCAATCCTGGCCTAAGTGTCTGATCGTGTTTCGATTTCGGGGAGAGGCAATGCCCCCCTGACCCCACCAGCCCACTCCCCGATTCACCCATGGTACTGGTAGGAAGGTACTGGTACTAAACCGGCGTTCCTGGGCCTTGCGCTTATGACATTCTTCAGGTGATACTGGGAGATTGTTGCATGGTCCAGTCTCTTGACTCATAGGGGAGGAGTATCGACATGAAGCACTCGCGGCTCGCAACACTTTTTGTCCTAGGCGCCCTGCTCTTGAGCTTGCCGGCCTTTGCGGACGTGTATACAGTCTTCGATCAGCCAACCGACGGCGTTTACCTGCCCTCCACGACCGACTACGGCGGGGGAGATGGGTCCGGCGGTTACATCCTTTCCCTCGGCACTTTCGACTTCAGCTACGCACTGGAAGAAAGCTACGTCCCGGAAACTTGGGAAACTTGGAATTGCCCCCCGGCTACCGAGAGCTGCACCCCCCCGAACGTACTCTATAGCGGGACCAGCTCCTTAACCCTCACCCTTACGGCATCGGACAATACCGCTGGATTTGAACTCGAACCGAATAGGTTTACGACGGAGACAGTCACTGCGTCCTTTTACAACCAGTCGGGCGCGTTGATTGATACGATTAGTCTGGCCCCAAATGGCGATGCCGGCGCGTTGCTGTTTGCTTTGCAGGACGACACGCCTGGAAAATGGATTGGCCAGATCGTCGTTACCGACGAGGCGAGCGATACTTTCGCCATCGCCCAACTGCGTCAGGGAAATAGCGTGCCAGAACCGGGCGGGATGTCCATCCTCGGCATGTTCCTTCTGGGCGCGCTGGGACTTTATCGCAAGACGCGGTAATCGTTCGGCTGATTGATTGAATCGTCAATCGCTTTCGTCGGGTAGCCTCTGCCATCTCGGATCGCGCCGCCTCGCGATGTAAGCCAAGCGGCGCCAGAATGTCGGCTTCGCGGCAGAATGTCTTTCGCGTGCGTCACGCCGAGCAGCTAAGGCCCTTGCGTATGAGGGGGCAGTTCTTCAACCGCCTCCCCTATTCCAGACCCGCAGCCATCGAAACCTGACCCGAGGGCAGTCCGGACACGGAAGCCGCCCAAGCGATCTTCGAAGAGGCTCAGATCCAACTTCATCCCGCCGCGAGCGGCCGATAAGCGATCGCGTCGATCTCCACCCGTATGTCGAAGGGCAGCCGCGCCACTTGCACCGTGGTCCGCGCCGGCTTCTGCTCGCCGAAGAACTCCCCGTACACCTCGTTCATCGCGGCGAATTCTCCCCCGTCCGCCAGGTACACTGTACACTTCACAACCTCCGCCATCGACGACCCGCAGCCCTCCAGAATCCGCCGGACATTCTCCAGCGCCAGCCGCGTTTCGTGCCGGATGTCGCCCTTCGAGATCCGGTCGGTGGCCGTATCCACCGGCCCCTGGCCCGAGACGAACAGGAAGTCGCCCGCGCGCACCGCGGGTGAGTAGGGCCCGCGAGGCGACGGAACGCCCGGCGGGCTCAGCCTCTCGATCATGCCGTTACTCCCCCTGCGGAGGCGGAGGCGGGTTCTTGCGCACCCGGCGAGCGCGCGTCGGCGAGGGGCTGTGCGTCGCCACCGCCTTCTTGGTGCGCCGCGTGGTTCCCGCGGCCGCCGTGCGCCTCGGACGCTTGGCCTTCTTCGCCGGCTCCATCAGCGCCGGCGTCTGGTTGCTCTCGGGCTGCTTTTCGTCGAGTTCGGTCAGCGCCGCGGCCTCCAGTTCCTCGGGCGTCGGCTCAGGCGGCGCCGGCGGATAGAACTCCGCGCCCAGCGACACCATCAGCCCCCGCTCTTCGTGCGGCTCCACGCGCACCAGCAGCTTGTCTTGCGCGAAATTGAGAAACTCCTGGAATTCCTGGAACCCGTATTTCTGCGGCTCGAATCCTTCGTGTTCGCTGCGGACCCAGCCCTCCAGGTCTTCCGCCAGAGCGCCGGCATCCATCTCCAGCCGGTGCGTCTCCAGCACGTCGCGCAGCAGTGGCAGCGCCTCCTCCGGCTTGTGCGCCGGCTCCTCCTGCTTCGGCGCGCCCTTGCGCTCGATCACGTAGCGCCCCTCCGCTCCGGTCACATTCACGTAATCGGCGTTCTTCATCTTCTCCACGAACTCCGTGAAGCTTCCCGCTCCGTACGCCTTCTCCGAAAACGTGGGGTCCAGTTGCAGCATCGTGGATTTCAGCAGCCCGAGCTGCGGCGTCACTTCGCGCCGGTCCAGCACTTGCAACGCCCGTTCCACCAGCGGCATGGCCTGCGACAGCTCCAGCGGCGCCGGCCTGTGCCGCGGTCCGCGCCCGCCCCGCCCGCCTTGCTGCGAATGTTGCTGATGCTGCGCTGGCGGTTGCTGTTGCGCTTGCGGCGTTGGCGCCTGTTCCTTCGGTGGCTGCTGCTGCCGTTCGCTTCTCCGTTGCGGCTCGTCCGTCATCAGCGATTCGAAGCTGATGAACTCGTGGCAGTTCTTCTGCAGGATCGTGCTCGTGAACGCGCGCCCTCCCACCACGAACACCGTCTTGCCGTACTCCTTCAGTTTGTTCAACAGCGGGATGAAGTCGCTATCCCCGCTCACGATCGCGAACGCGTTGATGTGATCGTGCGTGAACGCCATCTCCAGCGCATCCAGCGCCAGGTTGATGTCCGCGCCGTTCTTGTCTCCCCGCGGCGACGGCACGCGCTGCACCATCTGCACCGCGTTCTCCGCCATTTGCCGTTTTGCCCCTTCCTGCCGGCCCCAGTCCGCGTAGGCGAACTTGGCCACTATGTCTCCCCGCTCGCGCAGGCTTTCCAACACCGCGGCCACTTCAAACTCCCGCTGCAGTGTCGATTTCACGCCGATTTCAATGTTGTCGTAGTCGACGAACACGGCGATTTTCAATTTGTCTGTCATTTTGATCTCTTTTCGGATCCTCCCCTTCAGCCAGCCTGTCTCGTAGACGGCCGGATGAACTCGACGATCCCCTCTAGCGAGGCGCCCGGTAGGATTGCCGCCGGCTAACGTCGGCGGCCCACTGCCAGTAGGCCTCTCCTCAAGCATACTCTTTCCTGGCCCGCACCGCCGCCCGGCCCCCGCTGCGCTATCATTGCAATTCGGATGGAAGAGCCCCCAATCCCGCTCCAGTTCTCGGTGCTCATCGTCTCCTACAACTGCCCCGCCGCCCTCCGCGCCTGCCTAACCTCGCTCGAAGCCTCCGCCGATCGCGACAAGATGGAGGTCCTGGTCGTGGACAGCGGCTCCTTCGACCGCACCCCCGACGTCGTCGCCGACTTTCCCCAGACCATTCTCCTGAAGCTCCCGCGTAACTTCGGCTTCACCCGCGCCCTCAACATCGCCATGCGGACCGCCAAAGCCGACTTCTACTTCTTCCTCAGCCCCCACCTCCAGGTGCTCCCCGACACCGTTTCCGCTCTGGCCGCCCGCCTCGCCGCCGAGCCTGATGCCACCGCGGTCTGCCCCTTGCTCGTCACCGCGGAAGGCCACCCTTTGCCCCAGTTCTACCGCCTCCCCGGCCGCTCCACAGTCTCCGCCATCGCCCGCGCCGGCGCCTTCGCCCCCGCCGTCCCGCCCGACCTCACCGAGGAAAAAGTCTCCGTCGAGTTCCCCTCCTTCTCCGCGCTCATGGTGCGCGGCTACTTCCTCAAAGGCCTGCGCTATATCGACGAGCGCTACGCTCAATCCTGGGCCGACGCCGAGCTCGCCCTCCAGATCCGCCGCGCCGCCAAGAAGATCCTGCTCTTCCCCGCCATCCGAGCCATTCGCCCCGACGACGGCCCCCCGCCCAGCCCTCTCTCCCCGGCGCAGCGCGCCCTGCTAGCCTCCGACTGGGCCTCCGGAGCCGCCGTCTACGCCGGCAAGCACTTCGGTTTCGCCGCGCGTTTCAAACTCCGCTTCGCCGCCATCTTCTCCGCCCTCGGCGCCGCCCTCCTCGCCCTCCTCCGCTTCTGCGACGTCCATTACCACTTCTCCCGCTTCCTCAACATCGCCGCCGGAGCCAAAGTCGACGGCACCCAGGGGATCATGTAGCGAAGCTCGCCGTCCCGCTGGCTCTTCCCGCCCGCTGATATACTGGTCGGGCAGAGGCGAGTGTGGTGGACACGCAAAACGACCCTCGGTTCAACTTCGACGCCAACCCGACCCTCAACGAGCTGATCGCCCAGCAAGGCAAAGGCCCGGTGACCGACGTCCGCATCTTGCACGGCGACTTCTGGCCAGAAAACAAACCGATTGAAGACTTCCTGGCCGCCCTCCAGGAGTGGCGGGGCCACATCCGCAGGTGATCGCGGAGATGATGAATTGAGACTGTTTTCGTCAGGCTCGAACAGCCGCGCAGGAGGCTTCTTGTATCTGATGCGGGTTTCGGCAATCGCCTTTCTGTGGGCTGGTATCGAGTTGCTGTTCGTGAAGGCGGGGGGCGCACTCGCATCGTGGCCGCGCGACGTCGGTTTCGCAGCGGTGGGACTTCTCTGGTCGTTCGCCCTCACGAGGCGCCTTCAAGACACAGGGTTGCCGCGCTGGTACTTGCTGCCATACGCTGCCCTCGTGATTTCAGCCTGTGTGCTCCCGGTTGTCTTGTGGGCTGCCGATCGGTCCCTGTGCCCGTTGGTCTTCGTAGTCGTCCAAATCCCTACGCTGTTCATCCGGCGGGGGACCGGAGGGCCAGAAGGGCACTGAACGCCACGTGAACTACAGGTTCGACGAAGCCGGCCGAACCGGAATGGGTTGCGCGTTGCCGCTCAAACCGCTAGAGTGTTGGCAGGTTGACCCCATGAGGCGAACGATTCAGGTGCGAGTCTTCCGTGGCGAGAAGCAGTACGTCGCCGAATGTTTCGACCTGCCCGTGGTGACCGAAGCGCCCACGTTGGACCAACTCGCCTCCAACGTCCTCGAAGCCATCTCGCTCCACCTGTGCGGCGAGGATCTCGCCGAACTCGGCTTCGCGGAGAACCCGGCCATCCTCGCCACCATGGAGATCCAATCCGCCACTTGACGCCCACACCACCACCGCTCTCCGGCAACCCGAGCCGTCACGTTTTCAACGGTCGCCGCCGGGCCAACTTTCTAATCCTCCTGCCCCGTGTAGCTTGCACTCCAACCGCACCTGCGACCCCCGCACCTCCGCCCTATCATCAATCGGGAGTCCGCCCACGCCCCGCCCCTCCAAGAACCGCTCCGCATCGCTCACACGGGCCCAGATTCACCCCACCCCGCTCCCAAAAACAAGAAAGTGGGATTCGAAGCCAATCCCAAAAGCGGATACTCACCTAAAACAATTGAAAAGGAAGGACTTAGCCAGTCTTTCTGCCCCCGCTGACAGCCCAAAAACGAACCCAATTCCAAAATCGGACACTTCCCCGCAAGGAATTGAAAACGAACGCCTAAACTGGAATCCCCTGCCCCGCCCTCTCGTGGATCTCCTGCAAGCTCCACACACGGATCGGGTCCCGCCGCCGCGACGCCACTCCCTCCGCCGCCGCCCGCGCCCCGCTCAGCGTCGTGATGCACGGAATCCGGTGCGTCACCGTCGCCCGCCGGATCGCCTGCTCGTCGCTGAACGAGTGCGCCCCCGGCGCCGTATAGATCACCA
>Ga0326728_10005873_pt1 | contig 33808 bp, 26 predicted proteins | sample MB3enrmetagenome_FD_207602 | JGI IMG/M metagenome (GOLD analysis project Ga0326728, IMG submission 207602) | Lab enriched peat soil microbial communities from McLean, Ithaca, NY, United States - MB31MN | ecosystem: Environmental > Terrestrial > Soil > Wetlands > Peat | place: USA: New York...
GCCGGCACAGCACGGTCGGGACAGCGATCGCACCTGTAGGCCTTGTGTTCTTCCACCTGCCTCCCGATGACCCCGTATGGGCACACCATCACGCAAGTCCAACATCCGATGCACTTATCGCTCCGGGTCATCACAACGCCGTCTTCGGTACGCCGTATGGCGCCAGCGATACAGGCATGCATGCACGGCGCGTCCTCACAGTGGCGGCAGACAACGGGCACAGGTTTTGACGGTGATGCCGGCTCCACGTACACCCGATGCTTCGGGCGGGGTGTTTCGGAGATGGCCCCATATAAAGACCGGCTCTCTGAGTGCTCGACGGCGCAGGCCAGCTCACACGAATGGCATCCCATGCATCGATCCAGGCGAACGAATATTTCCTTAGGCTCAGACACGGTAAGCTCCTTTATCTCTTTAGTTGTCCGGACCCCGGCGCCTGCCCCGGACCCGGTCAGCGGTCCGCCGGGGTGACGTGTATCAGCCATCCTTTGAACAGCTGAATATTTTGTGTACCGTTGGCTCAGGACGCTATAGCCCCAAGCCGGCACGGCGCTCATCGATAGCCGCAATGAGCTTGTCTGCCGCAGATTCGGGATCGAGGTCCACGATAAAGTAGCCGCCGGTCAAGCCCTTGACCTTTTCCGTCAGCACCTGGGTAACCAGCGGGCTGCCCAGGACCGGCAGCATCACCCCCACGTGAGTCGGTAATCCTGCCGCTACGGCCCATGTGCCGATGGAGACCGCCTTTTCGGAAACAGCCTCCGCAGCCGACGCCACCACTGGAAGCTTGTCGATGTCCACTCCCAGATACTGGGCGACGGCCACAGTCAGGGCCACAGCCCGCGAATTGTCCACACACGAACCCATGTGCAAAACCGGAGGCAGGGGCCCTCCCAGGTTATTGGCTTCTCCGATGGCCCTCAACACAGCCGTGAGCCCGTTCCCGCAGAACTTATCGGTATTTGCCGGATCCATGAATCCGTGACGCATCAGGGCACCGGCGCCGCAGCCCGTGGCGACAACCAGAACGTTCGCCTTGAGCAGTTTGCGCGCTATGGCCGTGAAGTTGTTATCCTGAGGGACCTTTACATTGTTGCACCCGGCAAAAAGACATACTCCCCTTATATTGCCGGTCTTGATGTTGTCGACAACGGGTTTGAGAGGCTCTTTTGCATCCAGCTTCGACAGTGCGGCTACAATTGCTTCCACCGAAAAGCCTGCAACCACGGGAGTTTTTACGTTCGGAATGTCCACGGGTTTGTTTTTGCGGCGTGTGAAGTTTGCAATGGCAATATCGAAGATCTCATCGGCTTTCTCGTCCGCCGCTTCTTCGGTGAAGGCAATGTGTGTAGCGCCGGGGATCTTTCCGATGTCCATGGTGGTGATAAGAGTGGTGCCCGAACACTCGGCCACCGAAGCGACCGAAGGCATGATGCATTGGTAATCCACGACCATGGCGTCCAATGCGCCCGTGAGAATGGCCATTTCCTGGCTGACCGAATGGGTGCATGCGGGAATGCCGTGGCGCATCATGATTTCATTGCCCGTGCAGCATATGCCGACAATGTTGATGCCGGATGCGCCGGCTGCTGTCGCGTCTTTTTTCCTGGTCTCGGCCCTGGTTACAAGAACGTCCGATAAAACGGGGTTGTGGCCGTGAAGAGCGATGTTGACCGCGTCAGCCTTGAGAGTCCCCAAATTGGCTTCCGTGACTCTTGGCTTAGGTATCCCGAAGAGTATATCGGCAAGGTCCGTTCCCATGTAGCATCCCGCAAGGTCCGCGACCGCGCACCGCATTCCACCCAAGAGCAGATTGACGGGATCGGCGTCCACCCCGTAGAGCGTGCGGTGCATTATTTCGGATATTTCATGATCGATTCCTTTCGGCACCAGGCCGAGGTCTGTCAAAACCTTCGCCCGTTCCGGGTTGACCACCGTAGCTGCCCATAGAACAGGCGTTTCCTTTTCATGAAAATCCGCCAGGGCTGCTTTGGCCACATCCAAAGCAATGTCGTTGTCCGACCGGCCGTCTACCGCAATACCCACTCGGGCGGCAACCGTCCTTAGCTTTCCCGCCTCCTTGATCGAATAGCTTTTAGTCTGGCCTTTGGCCAGTTTCAAAAGAGTGTGCGCCAGATGCCTGGCATGGCCGGAATGGGCCGCGGTTCCTGCGGCAATGGCCCGGTCGAGGCCGCGCGCCACCATCGTATCCGCCGTAGCCCCGCAAATGCCCGTGGTTGGTCCTTCACCAAACGGATCGATCCGGCAGGGACCCTGCAGGCAGTGACGGCAGCACAGGCCTGTATCACCGAACCCGCACTGGGGCAGCATAGCCTCGTAACGGTCCCAAACCGTTTTGACTTCCATCTTTGCCGCCTTTGCGATCATTTCCCGGACCGCCGGGTCCGTGCTTTTGGACCTCAGGTTTTTGACGTCTGTCATTTGGATTTCTCCTTGTATTTGAAAATGAAGGATGGGCCAGCACATGGCGTATATCCAAAACGCACGGGTGCTTGTACGATCGAGAGTCTCACTTGATCGATAGTAATCTTGAGGATTTGACGCGGTCAAAGGCTTTGGGACAAACGGCCGGAAATAGATGACGTACGGTTGCTCAGTCAGCGCGCGAGGTTCCGGACAAGGCCAAGGGCGGCTTTCAAGGGGTTTTGCCTGCGGCGGGCAACGGGCACATGGGGTATGTCTTCTTTGTCGAACACGATGGAATACTGCCCATGATCGCGCCGTATTTCGCTCACATGCTCCAGATTAACGACATAACTTTTGTGCACCATTAGAAAGCCGGGTTCGGTGCACCTCTGTAAGACTTGCTTGAGAGTAAGCTGTATGTAATATTTGCCTTCCGCGGAAAAAACACGGCAGTAGTTCTTGTCCGCGGCGAAAAGATAGATCGACCGGGCGTCCAGGAAAAGCAGGTCCTTTTTATCGTAAATAGGGAACTTTTTCAGCTTTATGAGCCCGCTCTCAGGGTTAACCGTAGCCCCTGTCTGTGCCGTCACATCTACAAAACTGGCGACAAAAAGCGGACGAGAGAAAGAGGCCGTCATCTCGAGCTTGCTGACGCTAATCATCAGGACCTTGCTCAACACATCGATGATCATGGCTACTGGCGTACCTGACGGCTCTTCAAGGGTTTGCATGAGCAAGTGGCTTACATTGTCACGGCTTTTTGGAGCATGATATTGAAGCACCGGCTTGCCGAGTTCGGAGGGGGTCAGGCTCAACGTTCGGCGGGCGAAGTCGTTCATTCCGACTACGCAATAATCGGCAGATAGAAGCACGAGGCCTATGTTCAGGCCTTCCACGAATCTGCAGACAGGACTCACGGCTATCCCCGCCATTAATCCGCAAAGACCGGGTTTTCCCAAAACCAGAGGACCGGAATCCGATTTGAAGCTTCCGTCTACGAATCCTAGCCGACACTACCCCTTTTTTAATCATAATATTGAGGGATTGACAAGGTCAAAAGCTTCGGGACAAAAGGCCTGAAATGGATGACGAACGGTTGCTCGGCCGGCGTGCGATCCTCCGAAGGAATAGAGCAGCATAACATCTTAAAGTTTTTCTTGACACCGGCAACACTTTTTATATTATCCATGGATATCAGGGGTTGGGGTGTTCTTCATAGCAGATTGAATTGTAAATAGATTCTCTAGTGTTCTGAAGTGATGATTTTTATCGTCAAGACGTTCCGACCAGTTTAGACCTGTTTTTCAGGCTCATGTTCCTCCCAGATCGTGCGCATACAGATTATTCCTATGGTTTTTCAGGCTGAACCCGCCCCCGGCATGCGGTCCGAATTTATGAGTACAGTTGATGCATCATTCAGGGTTGCAACAACATTAAAGGAGGATGATATGAGCTATCAAATCATTGACGGATTTCCTTCCACATCTGGCGATAATTATCAGCTGAATACTATTTCCATAATAAGAAACGCCGCCAGAACATTTCCAGACGTTGAAATTGTTTCCAGGATAAAAGACGGCATTAATTTTCGCTACAACTACCAAAAAGCTTACGATAGAATCGGAAAACTGGCCAATGCGCTAAAGAAACTGGGTATAAAGCCGGGAGACCGCGTTGGCGTGATGGAATGGAATACTCACCGACATTTCGAACTCTATTTTGCAATCTCTGGTTTGGGTGCAGTGATGCTCCAATTGAACCTGAGGCTTTCCCAGGTCGATCTTGCATATGTCGTCAACCACAGTGAAGCTAAAGCAATCTTCGTGGATGAGTCCTTGATTCCTGTGTTTCAATCGGTTGCCGATCAGGTCAAGACGGTTGAGCTATATATAGTAATGACGGATAAAAGACTGGATGAAGTAAAAACCGCGCTCAAACCTGTGCATAGTTACGAAGAGTTATTGGAAAAGGAAGATGCGCATTATGACTGGCCGATGATTAACGAAAAATCAGCCTACAGCGCATGCTACACTTCCGGCACAACCGGAAAACCAAAGGGCGTATATTATTCTCATCGCTGTATCTATTTGCACACCATGGCTATTGCAATGATGGTGGGCTTGAATTTGAACGATGTCATCCTGCAGGGCGTCCCCATGTTCCATGCGCAGGGATGGGGGTTATGGCTCGTAGGGCCCATGGTGGGCGCCAAGCTTGTTTTTCCTGGAAGATTCACCGTAGAAACCACCAACATATTGGTGGATCTCATGATCTCCGAGAAGGTCACCTTCAGTTGCGGCGCGCCCGCCCTGCTCATACCGATGCTCGAATACATCCGAACGCTGCCTGAAAAACCCGATTTTACCGGCCTTCGAATAATATCCGGGGCCACGGAGCCCCCTCTGTCGGTGCTGAGAGGTTATTGGGACCTCGGCAAAGCGGTAGTCATGCACGCTTACGGGTCTACGGAAACAACGCCTCTTGCCCTGATCAACCACTTCAAACCGACCATTAAAGGATGGTCAAAGGAACAGGAATGGGAAAACCAGAGGAAACAGGGACTGCCTCTTGCCGCACTCGACATTAAAATCGTCGGGGTCGACGGCAGGGAAGTGCCCCCGGACGGGCAAACGGTGGGTGAATTGCTTGTGAGAGGCCCCTGGATAGCATCGTCCTACTACAACGACTCGCGCACGGAAGAGTGTTTTGTGGACGGTTATTGGGCGAGCGGGGATGCCGGGACTATCGATGAAAACGGGTATGTCAAGATTACAGACCGGCTAAAGGACGTAATTAAAAGCGGCGGAGAGTGGATATCCACTATAGATCTGGAAAATTCCATCATGTGCCACGACGGCGTTTTTGAAGCTGCGGTAATCGGCGTGCCGCATCCAAAATGGCAGGAAAGGCCGCTGGCCCTGGTGGTCTTGAGAAATGACGCCAGGGGTAAAGTCACCAGGGATGCGATACTTGACTGCGTCCGCGGCAAGTTCGCCAAATGGCAACTGCCGGAAATCATTTTTGTCGACGAGATAGCGAAAACCAGCGTTGGGAAATTTGATAAAAAGACCGCTCGCAGTCAGTATATAGACTATTTCGCTACGGAACGCGACTCAGCTATACAGCATCAATCCCCGTGAAGGGCATTGCGAACGGTCGCACAATAGCTTGCTTATGAGACAAAAGAATATCTGCAGGTGGAAACCCTGAAGGACCTCTTTGTCGACCCTTTCCAGCAAACGGAGTTCTGGACGGCAATGGAGCGGCAGAGGCAGATCAGGGATCACGAAGTTAAACTGAAGAAAAGGGACGGCTGCCCAATTACAGTCCCAGCAAACGCCTACGCGAAGAAGGACCGCTCCGGGACCGCCCTGATTGGCTATCATCTGACTGTTGTGGATGTGACCGAGAGTCGCAGACTCATGCAGCAGCTCTATCAGTCCGATAAACTTGCCGTAAATGGGCCGATGATGTATCTAAACTCGACATTGAATCTGCCAGCCCTTCGCCTGACCCTCTTCAGCAAGCTTCGCCGCCCATATCCCCGGTTCTTCCAACGCGATTCGGACCGGAAAAACAGTTTCGGCGCCGTTGGTGATAGAGCAAACTCGTTGTTCAGCTTAATTCCTGAAAAGTTTCTCTTGACACTCGTGATGCTTTTTATATTATTAATCAATATTATGAGTCAGAGGCAAGTTTATCATTAAGATAATGATATCTAAATATGTGTGGCGTCCTTTGTTGTATGTTATTCCCCGTGCGATAGTGGCAAGCCGCCTACAGGCTGTCCCGGCCTGCAGAAGAGCTGGACGTGGCGACGAGTATGTTATGTCTGATCTCAAGGGGTCTGAATTTGACATAATCGAGTATTAAAATGCTGAATAGCCTAAAAAATAAAGATATTAGCGAACAAGAGCGAGTACTTGCATCGATTACTCAGTATTTATTACCTAGACCAACCCTGCAATCAAGCAATCTGACGCAGGTTGAACAACTTACGCTCTCAGAAATTTGTAATCAGCTAAAAGTAGATCCTAATGATCTATCCCCAAAGGTTCGGGCAAGAATCTTCAAGTTTCTAACCGACGAGATGGTTAAGCCATTACGCGAGAGCCATAAATGGAAGCAGGCTAGGTTTGGACTTGGAGAAAGCGGCGATTTATGTCCTGATCTCTACAAAATTGAGTTTGTATCGACATTTTCTCGTTCCGAGGCAATTGGAATCAGGAAGTCACGTGTTGAAGACGCTCTAAGAAAACCTGACTCTGTGGAGCATTTGTCGTTTAATATGGATACAAAAGCAGTTTCCATTTACCTTAAACATTTTAGAGCTTTCAGCCTCTTAAGTATTGCACACCGAGAAGGCGATAGGCTATTTGTTGATGCTGCTTTTCGAATGTATCATTCTGATGTTAAACATTTTAGTATTTCATCAACGCCTACCAGCATGTTCACATTATTTGCTGAAACATATGGCGTTCCTCTCACGGTAGCCAATAAAATTCGAGGCAAACTTCTAATAAATGAAGTATATCCATATGTTGGTGGGAATATTCGTCAAGTTGTGACAGTTGACCGCAGCTTTATAGGCGACAAAGGGCTTATTGGGATTTTGGCCGTCTACAGAATACATTATGATTTGGGAGTAATAAGTATATCTATGGCGTATGGTATCGATTTAGCAAAGTATACACTAGATCTAAGAAAACACAATTTGCTCATTGACTTTGATAAGCTTGTATATTTGTACTCAATTAGATAGCAGATCCTATAGTCGATGACTAGCTTACTTAAGAAATTATATTTAAACATGATATTCATAATAATAGCTATCTAAAGAAACTAATGACGCAATAAATATTATCACTAACTCTACCAAGAATATCTTTTTCATCAAAGGGCTTAGCTATATTTACTGTGCTGGATTGGTATTGGGAATGTCGACGAGATAGCGAAAACCAGCGTTGGGAAATTTGATAAAAAGACCGCTCGTAGTCAGTATATAGACTATTTCTCTAAAGAACGCGACCCGGCAATACAGGATCAATCCCCGTGAAGGGCCTTGCGAACGGTCGCACAATATTCCCTCTTAATATTATTTTAGACAGGGCCGATCATAGAAAACTCCCTCGAACCTGAGCTCCGTAACCGGAAAATTATCCGGAAGTGGTGCATGGGGTGAAAATGGAGTATGATAGAAACGTTCGGTTATCAACTCCGGCCGCACCACTAAAGCGATCTGATTTGACCGTATTCATATACCTTTACCTTGTCGATAAACGAGAAAGCCGATGCCTGCCGAGACCCTAACCATGAAAATTGAGGACTGCCGACCCGATCAAGCGGCGGCATCGGAGGCGGCCCGCGTTTGCAGCTCCGGGCAAGTCCTCGCATCCTTGATTGAAAACTCGACCGAGGGCATCGTAGTCTCGGACTTAAGCGGCAATATTTTGCTCTTCAGCAAGGGCGCCGAACGACTTTGGGGCTATACTGCCGAAGAGGTGCTGGGGAAAATGAATGCCGCCGCCCTCTACCCCCCCGGTGTCGCTCAAGACATCCTCCGTAAGATGAAGGACAGCAGGTTTGGCGGCAAGGGAAAACTATCGCAGCGCCGGGTTTCGGTGGTTTCCAAAAACGGTGAACTCGTTGCTTCGAGTATTTCCGGCGCGCTCATTTATAAAGACGGCATCGAGGTTGCCAGTATGGGGATCTTTTGCGATCTAAGACCGATCATCAAGACACGGGAAGAGTTCCTTGAATCGGAGGTGAAGTTTCGCAGCCTGTTCGAATCGGTAGGGCATGGCCTTTGTCTTAGCACCACGGGAGGGAAATTCCTTGACTGCAACCAGGCCCTCCTGGATATGCTTGCTTTTGAGACAAAAGAAGATCTGCAGGCGGAAACCCTGAAGGACCTCTTTGTCGACCCTTTCCAGCAAACGGAGTTCTGGACCGTAATGGAGCGGCAGGGGCAGATCAGGGATTACGAAGTTAAACTGAAGAAAAGGGACGGCTGCCCGATTACAGTCCTAGTAAACGCCTACGCGAAGAAGGACCGCTCCGGGACTGTCCTGATTGGCTATCATCTGACTGTCGTGGATGTGACCGAGAGTCGCAGACTCATGCAGCAGCTCTATCAGTCCGATAAGCTTGCCGCCATGGGCCGGCTGACCGCCCAGATCGCCCATGAGCTGAACAATCCCATCTATGGCGTTATGAACTGCCTCGATCTTCTCAAGAGCGAGGTCCCCGTCCAGAGCAAAAAACGTGAATTCCTCGATATGGCAATATCGGAAATTAACCGGATATCGAAGCTGCTAAAAAACATGTTGAGCTATCTTAGACCCGCTGAGGACATAAGGTCCAATCTGGACTTGAACGGAATCGTAAAGGACGTCGTCCTTCTTATGGGCAGACAGCTCCAGGACGCCAGGGTAAAGACCGTCCTTGACCTTCAGGAAGACCTTCCACAGGTTCATTGCTCCGGCAACCAGATAAAGCAGGTGCTCCTGAATCTAGTAATGAACGCCAGGACCGCGATGTCAAAGGCGGGGGGTACCCTGACGATCACGAGCCGGGCCGCAGATGATGGGGTTCGGTTAAAAGTTGCCGATACCGGAATCGGAATACCTGCGGAAATACGCGGAAAGCTTTTCGAGCCGTTTATAACAACGAAGAACGAGATCACGGGGACCGGCCTGGGGCTTTCGGTTTGCCTCGGCATTGTCCGCCAGCATAACGGTTCGATCGAAGTTACAAGCGAGCAGGGCACGGGAACCACTTTCATCGTGACCCTCCCCATAGAGGCAATACAGGGCCAGTCAAACAAAATCAACTAATCTCCTCCCGGAACAGAGCATCCCCATTAACTGGTGCAGAGCATCGCCGCTAAATTTAACCTGAACTGAGCAATCCCAGCACCAACTCCAAGGGTTTTCCATATTTCCTCATATATCCAAGCAATTATCTATTTCGCGGTCCCCTATGGATTTTTTGCTTGACATGACTTTATGAGTATTATAGGAATTATAAAAATTAGGATATATATTGTATTTCTGATTTTTATGTGTTTGGGAGGTTTGAGCGATGCAACAAGCTGTGGTCTTATCGGTGAATCAGGCCAGCAACTATTGCCAGGTTTCCCCTCAAACCATCGTTAACTGGATAAATACAGGTAAGCTCAAAGCATACAAAACGGCTGGAGGACACAGGAGAATCATCAAATCGGACCTAGACGAGTTCTTGAAGCGGCACAGTATGCCCGCATTTGGAAGTTACTCCTATTCCGACAGGGGTGGCGAGGAGAAAAAACCGACCGACAAGGAGGAATTGTCCGATGGAAGCAAGAGTTGAATCGCTCCAAACGAAAGTCAATGTTGAAGTTGAATCGGTCTACATGGAAAAGAGAGTCTTTGAACCATCACCGGAATTCGTAAAGAACTCCTACATTCAGAGCAGAAACGAGTATGAGTCTCTTTATAAGCGATCGATCGAGGATCCCCAAAATTTCTGGGCGGAAATGGCCTTCGATTATCTCGACTGGTTCGAGGAATGGGATGGAGCGGTCGAGGAATACAGTTTCGACGGCGACATTTTCCTGCGTTACTTCAAAGGTGGAAAACTCAATGTCACGTATAACTGCATCGACAGGCATCTTAAGACATGGAGGAGAAACAAGGCGGCCCTTATATGGCAGGGAGACGCTTTGGACGAGTCAAGAACTTACACCTATCAGCAGTTGCACCGGGAAGTATGCAAGTTCGCCAATTGCCTTAAGGGACTGGGAGTGAAAAAGGGAGATCGGGTGGCGATCTACCTGCCGATGATACCTGAACTGCCCATCGCGATGCTTGCGTGTGCAAGGATCGGGGCAGTCCACAGCGTGGTTTTCGGGGGGTTCAGCGCAGACGCCCTTAAGGGAAGGATCCTCGACTGCCAGGCCGAGACGCTCATCACCTGCAACTACGGGTACCGGGCCGGCAAGACGATCGAGAGCAAGAAAAATGCCGACAACGCCCTCGAAGCCTGCCCTGACGTAAAGAGGTGCGTGGTTGTAAATCGAGTCGACAGAGAGACCAATATGCAGGAAGGGCGGGATTTCTGGTGGCACGAGTTGATGAAGGATGCATCATTTGATTGCGAGCCTGAACCAATGGACGCGGAGGACCCCCTGTTCATCCTCTACACGAGCGGCAGCACGGGAAAACCGAAAGGAGTGCTCCACACCACTGCGGGATATCTGCTATATACCACGATCACCCTCAAGTACTGCTTCGATTACAAAGACCAAGACATCTGGTGGTGCACTGCGGACATCGGCTGGGTGACGGGTCACAGCTATATCGTTTACGGTCCGCTGTCTCTGGGGGCCACTTCTGTGATGTTCGAGGGGGTTCCGACCTATCCGGCCCCGGACCGTTTCTGGCAGATTGTGGAAAAATACGGGGTGAATATTTTTTACACGGCGCCTACGGCCATCCGGTCCATTATGAAATTCGGAGACGATTTGCCCCGCAAGCGTGACCTGGGAAGCTTAAGACTTTTGGGCACGGTGGGCGAACCGATAAATCCGGAAGCCTGGTTGTGGTACTACAGGGTGGTCGGAGAAGAACGGTGTCCGATTGTGGACACATGGTGGCAGACGGAAACAGGGGGTTTTCTGATTACGCCCATTCCCGGCGCCATGCAGATGAAGCCCGGTTCTGCGGCGCTTCCATTTTTTGGAGTGGACCCGGTGATTCTTCGCGAAGACGGCACGGAAGCAGGAATAAACGAGGGAGGACATCTTTGCATCCGAAAACCCTGGCCTGGTTTTATGCGCACGGTCTATGGGGACCCGGAGCGATTCAAAGAGCAATACTTCGTGCAGCACCCCGGATATTATTTTTCAGGCGACGGCGCCAGGAAGGACGAAGACGGGTTTTACTTCCTGATGGGACGGGTCGATGACGTAGTCAACGTTTCCGGGCACCGGCTGGGAACTGCTGAAGTCGAAAGCGCCCTGGTCGCGCACGAGATGGTCGCCGAATCGGCCGTGGTCGGTTTTCCGCATGAACTCAAAGGCCAGGGGATCTATGCGTTCGTGACTCTCAAGGAAGGTTTTCGTCCGAGCGAGGAACTCAAGAAGGAGTTGATCGCGCATGTGCGAAAGGAAATCGGACCTATCGCCGCCCCTGACAAGATACATTTCGCTCCAGCGCTCCCCAAGACGAGGAGCGGGAAGATAATGAGGCGAATTCTTCGGAAGATCGCGGAAGGATCGATCGATGAACTGGGCGACATCTCAACGCTCGATGACGCAGCCGTTGTGAAAGAACTCATAATGGCGCGTTAGGATCTCCTAATCGGAGAACACCCAGCCGGAAACAGGCCGGTCCCCTTTTCGGAGGTGAATCAGATAGCTTCCCTGGGAGCTCAGCCGGGACACCGCCTCAAGGTGGTGTCCCGGGACTCTTCGGGACACGGCGGGGCCGGTGTCCCCTGCAAGGTTGGTTTATGACGGTTGTCCGGTCGATCAGGGAGACAGGTAGTTATAAGCCTGGATCATGCGCAAGCATGCCTGAGAATAATACTGTGTTTGTATCAACTATCCGATATTCTGGCTTATTTCCGGATTGTTCGCGAAACGCTCTTTTTCCATTAGCTGGATTTTTCAACAAAGGAGAAAAACATGGCCGCACCATTTGGAAAAGTGCCTGGAAAGGCTTGGGTTGTCACTTTTGCAGGCATTGCCATAAACCTGTGTCTGGGAATTCTCTACGCATGGAGCGTATGGGGCGCGAGTCTGATCGTGCCCAAGCTGCCGGACGGCAAATTCAACGAAGCCCTGATCGGTACTCATCTTCCCGGGATCAATTCTGCCTGGACATACCTTAGTAACGCGGAAAGCGCGACCCCATTCTCGCTGTGCGTCGTCATTTTCGCACTGCTGATGATCCCAGGAGGAAAAATCCAGGATAGGTTCGGCCCGAAAATCGGCGCCACCCTCGGAGGATTGTTCCTGGCCGGTGGGTGTATTATTGCCGGTCTGATGAAGAGCTACGAAGGCCTGGTCATAGGTTTCGGAATAATGGGCGGAATAGGCATGGGCATCGGATACGCCGCGCCAACTCCCGCGGCGCTTAAATGGTTTGGCCCCCATAAACGCGGTCTTATCGCGGGCCTGGTCGTAGGCGGTTACGGCGGCGCAGCGCTCTACATTGCGCCCCTGGCCAAATGGCTGATGGCCGGTTATGGCATAAGCGGCAGCTTCATTATACTTGGGGTCCTCTTCGCGGTAGTAGTCATAATTGCCGGACAGCTCCTGTCATGGCCGCCGGCAGGCTACGTTCCCCCGGGCCCTCCCGCAGTAAAGGCAGGCGCTCCCGGCAAGACCGCTTTGACAACAGTAGACTGGTCGGCCGGCGAAATGATCAAGACCTGGCAGTTTTACGCGCTGGTCCTGATGTTCATTGGTTCGACTCAGTCCGGTCTACTGATCATTGCATTTGCAGCCCCCCTGGCTTCTCCGGTGCTCGGTCCAGCCGCCTTTTGGCTGGTCGCCTTTGGGGGGCTTATAAATGCATCGGGACGAGTTAGCACCGGAATGTACTCCGACAAAATCGGCAGAACGAATGCCTATACGCTAAATTGCATAGTTTCCGCTCTCTGTCTTTTCCTTATGCCTTCCATTGTTGCTGCTAAAAGCGCTGTCCTGCTCTTCCTGGCTGTCGGCATCGCTTACTGGCAGTATGGCGGAGGTTTGGCGCTCTTGCCCTCTTTTACCGCTGACTTTTTCGGGCCCAAGAACCTGGGCTTCAACTACGGTCTGGTGTTTCTGGGGTGGGGTCTCGGTTTCTTCATGGCAAGACTGGGCGGTACGATCAGGGACATGACCGGAAGCCTCAGCTGGGCATTCTATCTGTCCGGCCTGGTGCTTATTGTCGCGGTAATCCTGGCCCGTATTACAAAACGGCCCTCTGCAATGTCTGAAGCAGTGCCGGCTTCAGCGAGATAGTCATTGCCCGGCTTCGAAAAATTCTCGGTGGGTTGCGCTTCGCTCGGCCCGCCCTGCATCTTTTAGTGGTTTCAGGGAGTCCCGAAGGGACAGAAGGCACTGACTTAAAAAAATACTCCGGGGAAAAATCTCCGAGAAGATATCGACAAGGGATTCCGCATTGAATTTATACGGAGAAAGGTGCTTGCGATTGACAGCCAAAGGGATGTCAGATGGTTGAACTCTTAAAAAACGGCAGGCTTGAAAGCGAGATTATACGGACTCTCCTCGATTTCAACATGGAAAAGAAACGTGTCCAGAACATCATCGATGGGATGAGCAACGGAGTAATGGTAACGAATGGGGAACTGGAGGTGATCCTGCATAACAGGGCTTTGACGCTGTTGCTCGACTTGCGCGAAGAGATAAAAGGCCAGACCACCGTTACCGAGATCATCAAGGAGGAGGCACTTATCCAGACGCTCAAGAAAATACTTCAGGGAAAAGTGGACGCGGACATTCCGATAAGTCAGGAAATCCGTATTGGGCAGCGGATCCTCCGGGCTGTTTCAACGCCCTCCATCGAGTTGGATAGAAACGTCTTTATCAGGTTTTCCGGGACCGTGACTATATTTGAAGACGTCACGGTTTTAAGGGAACTCGACCACATGAAATCCGATTTTGTCAACCACGTCGCCCAGGAACTTCGCGGCCCTCTTGTTTCTGTACGAAAGCTCGGCAATATAATAGCCGAGGAAAGGCCGGGCCCGCTTAACAAAAAACAGAAAATGCTGGTCGAGATGGTGCTCAAGAAGGTCGAAGTTCTTCTGGAACTGATAAACGATCTGCAGGATGCAGACAAGTCGAGGCATTCGTCGCAGCCGATGTGCATATCGACATGGGGCCTGTAATGATGCATTTCGGGTTGACCGGTTTTTTCCCGGCATGATAAGAAATGTGCTGTTTGCACCACGATTTATTTCATCCAGATGTTTCAGATTGAGACCAGAACTGAAAAGTCGCAGCGTGAGGTTGAATGCTTTGGCGCTCCAGGATACTTCAAATATCGGATCGATTTTCATCTATTCGGAAGAAATGAGCAGGTTCGACTTCGGCTCCGATCATCCCTTCAAACCGGAGCGAGCTTCCAAGACCTATGAGCTATGCACCCGATACGGGGTTATGAACCACCCCTGGATAGAGGTAGTCGAACCCCCGCTCCTCAACAGCGGACTTCCCGGGATTTTCCATGACCCCGGCTATCTTGAGCTTCTCAGGGAAGCGGGGGAGGGAAAGTTCCGTCCCGAGATGTATTCGCGGGGGTTGGGAACGGCGGATAACCCGATCGTTAGAGGGATCTACGACTGGTCGATGCGCGCCGCCGGGGGGACCCTGGAGGCTATGAAACGCATCGTGGAGGGTTCCGCTGCGGTGGGCTTCAACACGCTGGGAGGCTTCCACCACGCCATGCCCGAAGGCGCCGAAGGTTTTTGCTATATAAATGATATTGCCATAGGCATAAAAGAGGTATTGCGCAGCCAACCCAGCCTTAGAATAGCTTTCCTCGACATCGACGCCCATCATGGCAACGGCGTCCAGGCCGCTTTCTACGACGACCCGGCGGTGCTTTTCATCTCGCTTCATGAAACGGGCAGAACCCTTTATCCGTCCTCCGGATACGAATTTGAGATCGGAAGTGGAAAGGGGAAGGGATTTACGGTAAACGTTCCTCTGGAGCCGTGGACCGATGATGAGATATATGGGTTCGCATTCGATGCCATCGTTCCACCATTGGTCGGGGCCTTTGGTCCGGATATGATCGTATCGGTCCTCGGGGCCGATACGCTTATTTCCGATCCTCTTACCCATTTGAAGCTCACAAACAACGGGTATCAAAAGGCGGTACGGACCATCTTGAGCCTGTGCCCGAGGGTCCTCGGCCTCGGAGGTGGGGGCTACGACCTCTATCGCAGCGCTCGATGCTGGACGCTTGCATGGGCGATTCTCAACCGTCTGGAGCCAACGGATGAATATGCCGGTCTAGTTGGAGGAATGATGTTTGGACCAGAGATGGAAGTGGGGAGCCTCTACGACCATCCTTATTCCAGCATGGGGGAAGTGAAGGAGAAAGCTTTCGCGGAGGCCCGAAGGGTGGTGGCCCGAATCCAGGAAGAGGTCTTTCCGATACATGGAATAAAGGTCTGAATATCAGAGGTGCGACGGGTAGAAGCATTCGAAAGCTCGTCGCCTTTCCCCGGGGTGCTCTCCACGTGAATGGTTCCGTACAGATGGTGCGCGATGCCGTGGATCAAGAAAATGAGCTACCTGAGCGGCCCTGAAAAAGAGGGGATTTGTAGAGTTCTCATTGCTCCTTCTCTTTATCATCGCTTCAGGATCAACCCCCTTACCTTTACAGATGAAGACGGGAAAAAAGCCGTTCATTTTTCCTGCCCCAAAGGGGACCGCACCTGCCTCTGTGAGATCAACCTGGCGTACATGGAAGACCCCCTCTATTCCATAACGCTCTCCGATACTGACGACTACACTCAGATCAATTTAGACTTTATGATAGTAAACGATCCCGGTTGCGCCAGATTCAATACCAATCGCGACACAAAGGGCAGAGACACGCTTTTTGGTTGGGCTTCAAGAAACCTGCCGGAGGAGGAAAAGGCAATGGAGGCCGGCCTTTTCCCGGGGCAGGTCAGAAAGGGGCTGGGGATTACGCCGGAGGTAGTTCAGGTGCTCGATTTCATGTGCAGGATCTTCGACATAAAAAGCATCAGGCTGGAAGCCCTTTTCTATCACAACGCCATAGCTTATGAGAGGTGCGGCTTCAGCTACTTCAGCGGGTACAGGTTGATGAAAAAGATCCACGATTCCTTTCAGCCCGGCGGAAAGCTCTTTGAGAAGCTTGACAACAGCACGCCTTTCCGAAAGCTGGAATTCGCCAATACAGTCAGGGGCCGCAGTTGGGCGATTCATGACGGCATTCTTTTGGACGTCGATGCCGAACTGCTGGAAGAAGGCTGGGACTCACCCGTCATGTACAGAATGGTGGATGCCCCCCGGGCAATGGTCACCTTTGCTGACTCGCGTTAGCTTTGCATATTTGCATAAAGGGTATATTCATGACAATAAAGCGGTTTCGTGATTGGAAAATCCAAACAAAGTTGATCGCGGTAACGCTTTTTCTCGTTTTATTTCCGCTCGTATCCGTTGCCGCGATCGCCACCAGTCGTGTCAGCCAGGCCATGCGGGCCGCCTCGGAACAGGACCTTGCCCACATAGTGGAAAACATTTATGCGATGTGCAAAATTCAGCAGGAAATGGAAACACTTAATGAAAAGCTCCTGTCCGATCTCATTTTAGCCAGAGACCGGCTCCAGCCCCATGGCGCTGAAACCCGTCTGGTTCCCGGGCAGATGATGCGCTTCAAATCCCTGGACCAGCCGGGCAGCGAAGAGAGCCATACAGTGGTTCTGCCCGCCTGGTGGAATGGTGAAACATTGCTGAGCCGGGATACCGGTTTTGTCGACTCGATCCAGGGCTTTGCCGGCGACGATTGCAGTCTCTACCAGAAGACGGAGTCCGGCGATCTTCTGAACATTTCAACCACCATAAAGGGAAAAGACGGCTCAAGGCTCATTGGGTCCATCATACCGTCGGGGAGTGAAGCAGCCAAATCGGTGCTGGCGGGCAAGACCACCGAGGCACGAATTTTATTGGCCGGTGAATGGTATATCGGCATCTTTTCGCCCGTTCTGGAAAGCAACGGGTCTGTAGCCGGGGCGATCGCGGTAAGCGTGAAGGAACAAATGATCCACTCTTTCAGGGAAGAGATCAAGAGGATCCAGGTGGGGGATACGGGTTATTCCTATATTATCGACAGCAAAGGAGATCTTAAGGTCCACCCGGCAAAGGAGGGAGAAAACATCTTACATGCCGAAGATTCGAAGGGTTTCGAATACATCAGAGCCCTGATCGCAGATGCCGTGAAATTAAAAGAAGGAGAGGTCGGCACCAGCCGCTACTCCTGGTTGAATCCCGAGTTGGGTGAAACGCGGCCGCGGCAGAAGATAGTAAAATTTGCCTATTTCAAACCCTGGGACTGGATCGTCGCGGCGGGATCTTATGAAAACGAAATCTACAAAGCCCCCAAGGAGATAGATCGATTCATCGCCATGGTGGTCTTTTTGAGCGTTGGGCTGGTGTTCGTTCTTATTATTGCCTTTTCGAAGCTTCTTACCGGGCCTATAAGAGAGCTTACGGAAGTGACAATGAGGGTGTCTGAAAGGGACCTGCCTCAGAGGATAGTTGTGCGAACCGGAGATGAAATCGGCCTCTTGGGCAACTCTTTTAACCGGATGATCGAGATGATTCGGAACTACACCTCCAATCTGGAACAGATAGTAGGCACCAGGACTCAGCAGTTGAGAATATCGGAAAAGAAATACCGCGACCTTTCGCTTTTCCTTAACAGCGTACTCGACAGCGCCACGGCCTATGGCATCATTGCCATAGACTGCGACGGCAAAATCATCGAGTTTAACAGGGGCGCAGAAAATCTTTTCGGCTGGAAAAAGGAAGAGGTCCTGAACAAGGAAAGCATAAGAATCACTCTGCCTCCCGAAGATCTGGAAAACTCGGTCCAAAACCATGTATACGGACGCACAAGGACCAATGGGGTTTCCGAAATGGAACTGATGCGCCTAAAGAAAGACGGAGACCGTTTTCCAGCCCACTCTACCATCACCGCCATAAAGGACCCAACGGGAACGGCAACCGGTTTTGTAGAAGTCCTGCACGATCTCACCATCCGAAGGTCGCTTGAAAGGGAACTGCGAGAGACCAAAGAGTTTCTGGAAAACATCATGGAGAGCTGCGTGGACGGAATCGTGACCACCGATCTCAAGGGAAAAGTCACCTATATGAACCGCTCAATGGAGCGGATCGTAAGTTGGGAGAGGAAGAACGCCCTTGGGAAGCACGTCTCTCGCATTTATGTTGGAGGCATAGACGAAGCCAGAAAAATTATGAAGCTCCTTCTCCAGAATGCAAGGACTGAAAATTACGCGATGGAAATCAAGGCCACCACCGGGCAGATCAAGACCATATTGAACACTATTTTCCTTGTGCGCAACGAAGCCGGTCAGAACATAGGCACAGCGGGTCTGTTCAAGGACATTACGCACCAGAAGAAACTGGAGGACGACCTGAAGGAAGCCCAGGCAAACCTCGTCGAGACCTCAAAAATGCGGGCTCTTGGCGAGCTGGTGGCCGGAGTCGCTCACGAGGTAAATAATCCCCTCATGGCCTCGCAAACCATCCTTCACGTGCTGATGAAAAATCTTAGGGGGGACAATGAAAACCTGAATCGGCTCGAACTTATACGAAAATGCAACAACCGGATCGAAAGGATAGTCGATCATCTAAAGGAGTTTTCGAGGCAGACCAAGCCCGAATTTCAACCTATCGATATCAACCAGCCAGTGGAGAATGCCCTGCTCATTACTGCACAGCAGCTTCTCGATCACGGGATCTTCATTACGCGCAAGCTTGACCCCAATCTTCCGAAAATAATCGGAGATTCCAATCAGATCGAGCAGGTGTTCCTCAATTTGTTTTCAAACGCCAAGGACGCCATGGATATGAAGGAAGGGGGCAGTAAGGAGCTTAAAATCTCCTCATACCAGACGGAAGAACAGGGAGAACCGTGCGTGGTCGTTTCTGTGGAGGATTCGGGCATCGGGGTCCCGGAAGAAAATCTGACAAAAATTCTGGAACCCTTTTTCACCAGCAAACCAGTGGGAAAGGGGACCGGGCTAGGTCTTTCGCTTTGCTTCGGAATTGTGGAGGCGCACGGGGGAAGGCTTGAATTCAAGAGTGAATACGGCAACGGGACGGAAGTAAAGGTCATCATTCCCTCAAGACCAATAGAGGAGTAAAGAACATGCAAAAGCGCATTCTTGCCGTCGATGATGATGAAATGGTGCTGATGGCCCTGGGGGAACTTTTACAGCCCGAGGGCTACGAGGTTCATTTGGTTTCCAGCGGAAGCGAAGCTTTGCAGCGGCTCGATGAGAACGGCTACGATCTTCTGCTGCTCGATATCATCATGCCCCTTATGGATGGTTTCGAGTTATGCAGAAAGGTAAGGGACAAAGAAAAATATCGAGAGACGCCTATCGTGTTCCTGACCGCCAAGAGCCGTGAGGAAGACAGGATTTCAGGCCTGGCGGCCGGGGCGAACCTGTTCCTGTCCAAGCCGATATCGCCGGAAAAGCTGCTCGAAATCGTTTCCAGGACTATCGGCTGAAACAGGTTCCGCAGCAACCGATGACCACACGTGGGGAGTCTTGTTATGTAACGCACTGGATCAACCGGTCGAGGCCGCTTTCGTCCCGGTTAAGCAGATCACTGAAACGATCGACTCTGGACTCATTTTTTGAAGAAAGCCTGTGAGGGCTTCGCTCCAAACGCTCCATTGACGAAAAAGTATCTTCCTGCACCAGGAGAAGGGGGATCTTTTCCGCCGCTGCCGCAGCAATGAGTTGGGGCGGAGGTTCTACGCCGCTTGTAAGGAGTATCCCGCCAATGATTTCAGGGGAAGGCGCCACCGCATCCTCTTCCCTGCAGGACGCGGGAGAACCTATAAAAATGATCTTGTTGTATACCATTTTGAAGAGACGGGATCTTCCTGTAAGCGGTGAGGACCCGATCGCCATCCGCCAAACCTTTCGATCCAAATCTTCCTCACCGTAAAGTATCCTGGCGCACAATTCATCGGCTATCTCCCGAAGACTCCAAAGAGAGAGGGGGGGATCTTCGGCCACCGCCGAGGCGGTCCCGATGCCTTTATTCCTGACTGACAGGAGAACTCTCTCTTTCACTTCCTCCATTTTGTCCGGGGGCACCCGGTTTATCACTGCCGCTTTCATCAGGTCTCTGAGGAGTGAGTAGGCAAGCAGAATGGAATAGAGGGAACCGGAGGCCTTTCGAAAACGGTTGAGGAGGATGAAATTAGCCCCGAGACCGGCTACGAGGTTCATATCCGGAACCGGCCAGAGGGCATCGTCAAAAAAAATGTGCCTCGAACCCATCACTATAAGGATATCTTTGTCCCGAGAGAGTTCACGTGAAAGGTCCCTGCATTCCTCAAGGATTTGCGAGGGAGCCTTACTCTTCCAGCTGTCATCGGTCAGCAGATAGGGGCAAATTCGTTCCAGGGGGTCGTCGAGCTTCAAGACTTCTTTAAAGAGCATGGCGTCGTGATCGATCCAAGATCCCCCGACGTTCAGGCATTCGGTCCCGAAGGGTTTAAAAAATCCCGGACGCAATCCCTTTTCCAGCAACTTCCTGGCAATCGCCCAGGTGAAAAGAGTGTGACCTGCCTGGTCTCCGGTAGAGCCGATGAAAAGAAGGGCCATGAAGGACTCCCTGATATGATCGGAGCGAATCTAACAGACCGCTATCTGGATTCCGGCTTCCCGGCAGAATTACGCTGATGCCACTACATTATCAGCTCAAAAAGTTGAATGCCAGCCGGAACGGCATTGTTATGTATAGCACTTCCGGTTTTTACTTGCTAATACAGTTTTTCGGGTTAGTATAGAAATTATGAAATTTGTGGCTTTATGATTAACGTTCAGGGAGGGATTTCAAGAGATGGACGGGCCAGAGGTCCTCTCGGTCAATATGGCAAGCCAATACTGCAAGGTTTCTCCTCAAACTATTGTGAACTGGATCAATATTGGCAAGCTGAAGGCGTACCGAACGGCCGGAGGACACAGGAGGATAATTAAATCCGACCTTGACGAATTCCTGGAAAAATACAGCATGCCCGCCTTCGGCAGCTCATCCTTCACTCTCGTTAAGGAGCGGACAGGTGCCAGAAGGATACTGGTCGTAGATGACGACCCGGTGATTGTAAAAACGATAACTGCCGCGCTCGAGGAAGATCCTCACAAATATGAAGTGGCATCGGCCGCCGATGGTTTCGAAGCGGGGATTCAAGTGAGCCGTTTCGATCCCGACCTAGTGATCCTCGATCTCATGATGCCAAATATCGACGGGTACGAGGTGTGCCGGTCACTGAAGAAATCGGCCTACACAAAACATATCAAGATCATAGTGCTCTCCGCTTATTTAGACGAAGAAAATGTCAGGAATCTGCTCAAAAGCGGGGCGGACCTTTGCTTTTCGAAGCCGTTTCCCCTTGAGATGCTACAGGAGGAAATCGCGCGGACACTTTACCCGGAGACGGTCTCCCGATGATTACGCAAACGACCTGTACTCTTTGCGGGACAGGGTGCGCCATCCTGCTTGAGCACTCGAGCGGACGGGTGACCGGTGTCGCTCCGGCAGGGAGAAGCGGTTCGGTCAACCACCTCTCCTTATGCGTAAGGGGCCGCCTGGGAATGGATTTCATCAATTCGAGCGAGCGTCTTACGACCCCGTTGGTGCGGAAAAACGGAGAGCTTGTCGCCACTACGTGGGATGAAGCGCTCGCCACTGCGGCAGAACGCTTCACAGAGCTTGGAAAAACACACGGGAGCCGGGCACTTGGTGCGCTCGGGGCTTCTAACTGCACCAATGAGGAGAATTACCTTTTACAAAAACTAGTCCGCACCGCCTTTGGCTGCAATAACATTGACAGCGGCGCGCGTTTGAGGACGTCCGGGCTGACGTCGGGGATCGAGAGCGTCCTTGGTGTCAGCGCCATGACGAACCCCGGCTCTCATATCCGGGATGCAACCGAGATTTTCGTGATTGGGGCCGACCCGCTGGTTTCCAGTCCCATAGTGGGCGAAATAATCCTAGAAGCGGTTTCGTCCGGCAGGGCACGCTTGACCCTGGTGGATCCGATCCCGCAGGAGCTTGCGACGCTTGCGGACGCATGGATTCGGCCGCGCCCCGGCACGTGTTCCATACTATTGGCCGGCCTGCTTCGGGAAATCATATCCCGCGACCTTGTGAAACCTTATTTGAAATCGTCCAATTTCAGATTGATCCGGCATTTGAATTCCGGGTTGAGGCGATTCACCAGGGAGAGGGTAGCGGATGAAACGGGAATCGAGGCCGGGCTTCAGGAACAGACCGCCACGCGCCTGGCGTGTGCGCGAAGACTTGCGGTTATCGCCGGCCATTGTGTTTCGCAGGAAAAAGACGCCTATTCCAGCGGCGTGATGCTGGCGTCTCTGGCCCTACTTACGGGCAATGTCTGGAAGCCGGGCTGCGGTGTTTTCCCTCTTGCCGCATCGTTGAATGACCAGGGGGCGATGGACATGGGAGCGCTTCCCGAGAAGCTCCCCGGTCATCAACTCCTTTTCGATCCTGCCGCAAGGACTGTATTCGAGCACTCCTGGGGTGCGGCACCTCCGACCGAAAAAGGACTCGATTACCCCTCGATGATCGAAGCCGCCGAAAAGGGACACATAGCCGGTCTGTGGGTAGTTGGCGAAGACCCTGTCCTGGACTGCCCGGAGACGGATAAAGTTCGAAGGGCGCTTTCCCGGCTGGAGTTTCTGGTGGTGCAGGACCGGTTTCTTACAAAAACTGCAAGACTGGCCCACGTGGTACTTCCTTCGGCGAGTTTTGCCGAGAAGGAGGGTACATGGACAAGCATCGAGCGCCGTGTGCAGAGGATCCGGCAGGCGATAGCGCCCATCGGCCAGTCGCGCGCTGACTGGGCTATCTTGACGGAGATCATGCGCAGGATGCGGGTGAAGGCCCCCTATTCGACGCCACGGGACGTGCTCCTGGAAATCAATGAAACGGTGCCGATCTACAGGGGGATTACCCTCGATCACCTCGAGTCCGAGGAAGTGTTCTGGCCCTGCCTGGATCCGGAGGACCCCGGCGACGCCGTTCTTTACGCCCTTCTGCCGGCGGCGGCGAACTTTGTCGACAATGGTTGGAAATTATTTGACATTTCGGTGCCCGATTTGCCCAAAGACTACCCCTTCCAGCTTATCGTAAAAGAATCTCCCGCCGACTCTCTCGACAGGGCGGCCGCTACGCGGGCTTCCGTTTTGCGCGCGGAAGCCCCTAAAGACCGCATCACCATGCATCCTTCGGATGCCGCAGCGGCGGGTATCGAAGATCAGGACCGGGTTTTAGTCAGCTCTCGATTCGGATCGGCAGCCAGCCGTGTTTACCTCTCGGATGAAATCCCTCGCGGCGTCATCCTTGGCGTCAACAACTCGATCTTTACATTCAACCGTCTTTTCGCAATGACTGACCGAGACCCATGGACCGGGACCCCATGGCTCAACCTTGCGTCGGTAAATATAGCAAAGCTGCCCTCGAAGCACGGCAACGTGTCTCCTGCCCCACCCTCAGCGGCAGGCAAGCCTGGGCGTTGACCCCTTTTTATTCAGGATACACCGTTTCTGACAGACGAATCTATCAGCCGCGATGCAGAGTTGATCTTCAAAGCTATGAAGGACCTGCATGGGAACACCCGGTCCGGGAAATATGGTTTGGATAATTTTTTCCAATGGCAGCTGCCGGAAATCATCTTTGTCGACGAGATAGCGAAAACCAGCGTTGGGAAATTTGATAAAAAGACCGCTCGCAGTCAGTATATAGACTATTTCTCTACGGAACGCGACTCAGCTATACAGCATCAATCCCCGTGAAGGGCCTTGCGAACGGTCGCACAATATTCCCGGCTTTCATCGTCAACCGGAAACAGATCGATTTCCGAAGGTGACGATGCACCCAAACCAAGCTCGGCCGCCCGCGCAATCTGATCCTGGTCGAATATCGACCGGTTCATGATCGCCGCGTTGCTGCCGAGCACCTTGAGTACTGCCACTCCCGCCGCATCGATTGCCACCCGGTCCGTTGAGGCCAGGAACAGATCGCCTCTGGCAAGCTTTCCGGTCATAGGCCCGCCGTCCACGAAAACATCAATTCCCTCCAGGACAACGAGCTTAGGTTCAAACGGAGCATTGATCTCGGCGATCATTTTGCGCTGATCTGCAGAGCCGTGGAGCTGGCTCATATAATTGAATCCATGCCTCGACGTGGGTACGACCCCGACGCTCAGTTTGAGAGACAAGCTGAAAACACCGCCGTACTGGTGAGTTTTCAAGCAGCACATGGAAATCAGGCACTCGGCTTCAACGATGGGTCTGGCTATGCGAAAGCCATCGGGCCAGTGACTGTCCCCTGGTCTGAATTCAATCCAGTCCGCTTTACCGAGGTCGTCGAAGTCGATAATGCGAACGTCACGTTCCTTCATGAGCGGGATGATTCCTTTGTCTCTCATTACCTGGATAGTGGGCGGATAGCTGCGCTCGCCCAAACTGATGGATTTTGCGCCCATTTTCCAAAGCTCATCAGCCATAGCAACCAATGTATCGTTATGAGTCGAGCCCGGGCACCGGTCCGCCGTATTGAAGTTGGGCTTGATCAGGACATCTTTGCCTTTGACCGGATTGATTCCCAAACCGGCTATTGAGGCCGCCACACCCCGCTGTCTTTCAGCGGTCTTCACAAACGCGACACGAATCATGATTCACTCCCGATCCATCGGAACGCCGCAGGGCTCCCAGGAACTTGAGGTGGCTCCTGCAACCGTTCCGGCAATCCGTGGCTCCGAACCGGAGGACGACAATTTCCCCTGTAGTTCTTTGGTTAATGACACATTCGGGGTCTTCAGACAATGAAAACCCGATCACATGCACCCCAGGGTCTGAGAGCAGATAGTCTATATGCCACCTGAGACGCTTGGATCGTGAGAGATGCCTGGACAATCTTTGGCCGAGATTTCTCTTTCCGCTGCCGGTATAGACATATTCGCCGGCGGGAAACTCGAACGTCCCCAGTTCGCCAATGCGAACGACGACCGGTTTTTGCACGCGGATGTGCAGCTGGTAGGATTTTGCGCCGGGATCTTCCTGCATATCCATCCGTTCTCCAGGGCAGAGAGACCGTAACTTTCACCGCCCTTATTTATCATAGAATAGAACGGAACTAAAACACATGGAACCATAACGGCACTTGCGGCAGAAAACATCAGTGGCTCCAGCAATGAGTTTCAAGGACAAAGTTCAAGTGTGTCCCGAGCGAATTTGGACCCTAACGACGCCTGCGGAAAGCCGCTATTTTGTAATCAGCCCCTTTTCCATGGCAAATGCGGTAAGAGAGGAAGCGCTGTGCAGGTCGAGTTTTTTCATCAAGTTGGTGCGGTGTTTTTCAACGGTCTTGGCGCTTATGCCCAGATATTGAGCAATGTCCTTGTTCCTGAGGTGCTTGACGATCAGTTCGAAAACTTCGCGCTCTCGCTGCGAAAGAGTGTCCCATGAGGTGGATGATTTGACGCTCTTTTTTCCCTCAAGATATCCATCGAGCACCCTTTCCGAAATATTGGGGCTAAGGTAACTCCTGCCCGAGAAAATATTTTCAATGGCCAGCATCAATTCGCTACGAGTTGCATCCTTGAGAATGTAACCGTCCACTCCGCTCTTAATGGCACTTAGAATGCGCTCCTCATCCTTATGAACGGTAAGTACGAGGATTTTTGTTGAAGGGCTCTGTTTTTTGATTTCCTGAGTCGCCTCCAATCCGTTGATCCTTGGCATCGAGAGGTCCATCACGACTAGATCAGGCTTGAGCGATTCGACTAACTGGATGGCCTCCAAGCCGTCCTGCGCCTCACTAACCACCTCGAAGTCGGGGTTCGAAGAAAGAAGCAGTCTCAGGCCTTCTCTTAGGATCGTGTGGTCTTCGGCGATTAAGATTTTTATTCGTCCTTGCATGGGTTAAGCTTTCCCTGGGATTACGGCATATGATCTGTCCCCTGGATCGGTTTGGGTCCTAGTCCAAAACTCGCCGTCCCCAGACTTATTTTTCCTCGAAGTCTTGCTTTTCCGCAAACCGCAGTCGTACATGAGGAGGATAATCGGAACAGCAACTCTTTCTCCTCATATTTCATTATATCATTTATAGCTATAAATATTCGGAAATTATCAGCTTTCTGTGGACGGGAGACAAAGGTCCTGCAGATCAAAATCTAAATGAAGCCAGATGGTATGTTGATCATTTAGAGAGGCTGCTCAAGTCGGGGAGCCTTGGATCTCCCCGTCTTGTTATTGGGGATTATCATTATAGGTTCTCAATCCAGCTTGTCACCTCAGTGTCGCTGATTTTTTCGAGGTAACGCTGAGTTGTTGACAGATTAGCGTGTCGGAGAATCACCTTACTCACGATTTCGATTGAAACGACAAGTAGTGAACACGCTTCCACGAGTGGAGTCAATGGAGCTTTCTCACGTTGACGGCTTGAGGCCCTTTGGCTCCCTGCTCTTTATCGAAGCTGACCCGATCTCCTTCACTGAGGCTTTTGAATCCCTCTCCCTCAATGCACTTGTGATGGACAAACACATCTTTCCCTTCATCTGTCTCGATAAAACCATAACCCTTGCTGTCATCAAACCATTTCACTATGCCTTCCATAATCCTGATCCTCTCTCCATGTAAGATCTCCGCCCTTCCGTCTGAAGAGATAAAGATTTTAACTCAGCAGGCAAGGCGGCGGAGGTTAGCTATCGAAAGAACTGCCCTGATCAGGCAGCCTCACTCAGCTTGCAAAGTGCCGTATTCCTCTGGGCGAACTCACTAAATGAAACGGCATCCTTTCCCGTTACGTTGCGCACTCCGTCCGTTATCGTAGCCATCAACCCATTGCGCACCGCTGAGAAGAGGTCCGCAAGGTAACGAACCGTGCTTTCAGAAAGCCCTTTGTCCCTGGCACTCTTGGCCATTTCTGTTTCAGAAACGGGACGGTAGATCACCGTCCTTTCACACAAAGCTGATATGATTTCGGCCACCTGCCCATAGCTTAGCGCTTCGGGGCCGGTCAGGTTATATTCGGCTCCATAGTGCTTTTTCTCAAACGCAGTAGCCGCAACTTCGGCGATGTCGCTGACGGAAATGAAACTGGTCTTTCCTTCACCGGCCGCCATATAGATCCTCCCGCTGGCGATCATAGGCGCAACGAACCCAGTGGTGAAGTTCTCCATGAAGAAGTTGGGACGAAGGATTGTGTACGCGAGCCCGGAATTCATGAGGTAGTGCTCGATAATCCTTAGCGGGGCCTGCTCATTTGCGTCCACTCCATATGCCGAATTGAATACGACATGTTTGACTCGCATCTGTCTCGCCTTGTCAATGAACGGGATCAACTTTGCCGGAGCATCGAAATCAAGTGGTGGAGCGACGAGAAAAAGGCCCGATACTCCATCGAGAGCGGCGTTGTGCAGTCCTGCATCCTCAAAGTCGAAGACGACGGGCTGGACCATATCCGTCCACCTGATTTTTGTCGTTTTCCTTGTAGCCGCCCTGACATGCTTTCCTTTGCCGACGAGAGCTCCGACCATCGCACTGCCCAACTGGCCCGTTGCGCCAGTTACTAGAATCTTGTCCATCGGTACCTCCCTTCGTTTTTTTTATGCCTCTTTGAAAAGTGGCATATCCCACAACTGCGACAGGTTCACAATCCGTTCTAGCGCCCAGATTCATTTTGCTTTAACAATATGATAATTATGGATTTTCGCGGCTCAACCGCAGACAGTCTGTCCGGAAGACAGCCTTGCCCCCGGCATTTTCACTCTCCCGGTTGTTGACACCCATGTGGTGGATAAGAACATTGGGATTAAAGTGCCGACGGCGGAAGTTTCAAAAGCCAGGAGTTGTATTCCTGCATTCCGGTTCTCGAGCATGTCCATTGGCTGGCGCGCACATTTACAGCAACTTTTTTGGGAAACCCAACCGTTTCTCCAAACTCCCCAGGTGCCTACCCCGAGGTCTTTCCAATTTAAAAATTGAAATCGATTGTGTCGAAGGCGAGATGTTTACCGGAAATGTTCTCATGAAAATAAAAAAGACTGGTCCGCTAATCCTTTCCAGCGAGCAGTCCCTTCAGATATTGAATGAGAGGGGATTAAACTTTGCCCAATTCATGTCTTCTGTAGTGGAACTGATCCGATTCTCATGTGGTGTCTGCCATTAGCCATTCTTTCATTTGGTTTCAAAAGGAAATGGCATAATGGCTTAGAAGGATCTTCACAAACGCCAATCGTACTATGATTTTAATGCTTTCGATTTATATTCCCGGACTATTGCCACTCCCACGCGTCTTTGGCCGATGCTATAGGTGGAAGCTGTAAAACCGCAAAAAACTTCGGCTTTACGCTTCCCCGTATTGGCGAGGACCAGGCGTAACATCGTGTGGCTGTCGGGTGGCCCACTATCTTAAACACGTGAATGATTCCCGAGAGTCAAATTAGGACACTACCCAAAGGAGAACGTTTTTCACACCTCCTACTTTATGGGAGGCACGTAAGGTATCAGCTGGGCGAAAAGCCAACACAGAAAGAAAACCAGCGGGACGTTTATAAGCATCTGCAATACCGTGTACCCGATCAGATCTCTTGCCTTTACATGCAGCAGACCCAGCAGGGGCAGCATCCAGAAAGGATTCAACAGGTTGGGCAGCGCCTCGGCTGCATTATATATCTGCGTGACCCATCCCAGGTTTATATGGTGCAAGTTGGCGGCCTGCAGAACATAGGGGGCTTCCACGACCCATTTCGATCCGCCCGAAGGAATAAACACGCCGAGGACGGCCGAATAGAGGGCGACAAAGAGCGGATAAGTACCGTGAGTCGTTATTTTGTAGAAAAGCTGAGTCAGCAGCCCGTTGATGCCTGTACCCACAATCATCCCGAAAATGACTGCGTAGAAAGGGAATTGAATCAGCACGCCGCCTGTTGCGGGAACCGCCTGGGACACTGCTTTGAGAAACCTCTTGGGCCGCCAGTGCATGAGCATGCCGGCGGTGATGAAAATCAGGTTGTAAATGGGCAGATCGAGCGCAGCCAGGGCTCCTGTTGGTGAAGTCCGGAATACGTTTATGAGGTAAAACACGAATATAGCGGCTACGATGAGAATCAGAACAGGACTGTATTCGAGCCATTCACCCGGCTTCTGCCTCGGTTTAATGCTCATGTCCAGATCTTCGAAAGCGATGCCGAAATCTTTGGCGTTTTTCGCCCGGCCCGGGCCGGGTGCGGCCAGATAGGCTATTGTGGTGGAAACGGCGACAAGGACGATTATCGTCATAAGATTTGCCCAGACGAACAGCGTCTGGGTCAAGGGAATAAGTCCGCTGATTTCAAACAACTCTTTCGGAATGGAGTCCTTGGAGGCCACCATCATGGCGGCTGACGAGGAGAGACCCAAGGCCCATGTGACACCGAGTCCCAGGTACGCAGCGGCGCCGGCCGCCCTGTAGTCCATATCGTCGAGGCGGCGCGTCATCTCACGGACCAGCAGTCCGCTGAAAATAAGGCTCAGCCCCCAGGATATCAAAGATGTCACCGTCGAGAAGAACGCGATGCAGGCAACCGCTGACCTTCCGTTTTGGGGGATCAAGGCAATTTTCCGGATGACCCAGTAGACGGCCGGGGTCGAAGCCACCACATAGCCCCCGATGATTATCATGGCCATCTGCATGGTGAACGGAATTAGCGCCCAAAACTTCGCACTCCCCGCCATGGCCAGTTTAAAAGGACTCTCACCCACGACGATCCCGAAAAAGAAAACAAAAACGATCCCGAGCAAAGCGAACACCCATGCGTCGGGAAACCATTTCTCGCTCCAGGCCGCAAGACTGAGGCCGAACCTCTCGAGGGTCGATTCCCTTTGCGTCGTCAGAACTTTGCTTTCCACGGTAGCCATGCCAGCTCTCCTTTAAAAATTTAACTCTTCTCTGAGCGGCCTCACCCGGTGCTTCGGCTCGCGAAAAGAGCGCCATTTGTTCATGAGAGGTCAGGGATTCCGGATTGGTGAAGGCGGTGTCCCGAGTGGCTTTCTCATCCTTTGAAGCCTTTCACTGAAGTTTTTAGAGTGCCTCCAGGGGCTTGGTTTTGCTATAAAACCCGCCGCAGAGGACTATCTGGTCAACTCGTTCGAAAAAAATCGTTTTCTGGAACTCTTCTTTTGAATCAGGCGCCTGCCACTTGTAATCGGTAAACCCGTATCCCCTGGTTTTGGCGGTGGCGACCATTTTCCGGACGAATGTCCTGCCTTCACAATCCTTGAGCTCAAGCAGGTTCATACCCACGAATGGTTTTGAGAAGGGGTGAGCCAGGAGTTTCCCTTCGATATCGAGCGCGAAAATGTAGCGTTTATCCTGGATGAACTGTCCTTGTGGATCAGCGATTTGCCTCAGGACCTCGTCTTCGCCCGCACTTTCATAAAGAGCAATCGCCTTCTGAACCCATAACCTTATCTCAAGGCGTCCACGAGTTTCCATTTGGCTCCCCTAGTGAGATTCTCGCTCCTGGCTCGCACAAGTGAGCAGCATTTTTCATGCCTGAAACAACTAAGCTGATAAGTGTTTGAAAATTGGGCTCTTTTCAAAAAAAAGTCACAGGCGGGATAAGATGATTTGGGGAAAAGGAGCCTATATTGCAGCGGGTTTTTTAATTAACAATTTGAAATAATAAAGGTAATATCAAGTTGTGCTGTTTCGCCCCAATTTGGGCAGATCTAACCCGTGTTGTTTCATCCTCGTGTAGAGGCTCTTGCGGTCAATCCCGAGAGATGCAGCCGTTCGTCCACGGTGCCACCGGTTGCGCACAAGGCAGTTCTCTATTATCTCCTTCTCACGTGCCTTGAGCTTTTCTGCCAGGCTTCCTTCCTGTTCGGACGAGTCAGGGCCTGGTTGATCGCGGACTATAAAATCCAGCTTCTTAATTGCCAGATAACGCCGAAGGATATTTTGGAGTTCGCGTACGTTGCCCGGATAGTCGTATTTATAGAGTGATTCCAATACCCATCCTGGAAGAAGAGACGGGTTCTCAGTTCCGGTGAACTTACCCAGGTAATGATCGATAAGAAGCGGGATATCTTCACGCCGGTCCCTGAGGGGCGGAAGATCGATGGGGACAATGTCGATTCTAAAAAAGAAATCCTCCCTCATTCTGCCGCTTTTTACCAGATCCCGGAGGTTGTGGTTGGTTGCGGAAACGAGGCGAAAGTCCGACCTTCGAGATCTACTGTCACCCACCGGAAAATAAGTTCCGCCGTCGATGGCTCTTAGCAGCTTTACCTGCATATCCAGACGCAGTTCTCCTATCTCGTCCAGAAACAAAGTGCCTCCGTGCGCTCTATCCAGCAAACCGGAGGAATCCGTCGCGGCGCCGGTAAACGCACCCTTTTTGTGGCCGAAGAATTCTCTTTCCAGCAGGTTTTCGGGAATTGCCCCGCAATTGACCGGAACAAACTCCCTGCCGGCGCGTTTGCTGAGTTCGTGAATTGCCCTCGCCACAAGTTCCTTCCCAGTGCCCGATTCGCCATACAGCGTAACTGCTGCTTCAGATCCAGCAGCCTTGATTATGTTCTCGTAGACCTCCTGCATTAACGCGCTCTTGCCGATGATCTCCCCGAAACGGTAACGGTCTTTGAAAACCGATCGAAGGCGCAGGTTCTCCTTTGTCAGCTCATCGGAACGTTCCCGGAGCTTTTTTTCCCTGAGCTTTGCCTCGGTAACATCCTCTATAAAGCCGTCCAGATGCGTAATACGCCCACCGCTGTCAACAATTGCCCGAATACTCATCGAGCAGGTTATAAGGCTGCCGTCCTTGCGGCTGAGCTCGGTTTCGAACTTCGAGACTCCTTCCCTTCCCTCTATGGCGGCAAGAATTTCGGACCGGCGTCCGGGCTCATGATAAAACTGGCGCTCGATATCCTGAATAGATTTTTTGAGGTCCTCAGGGTCGTCATAGCCAAGTATCCTTGCAAACGCCGGGTTCGCCATAAGGAAACGGCCATCCAGCGAAGATTGAAAGATACCCAGAGTCGAGTTTGCGAAAATGCTCTGGTATCTGTCAGCCCGCTCCTGAAGCTCCCGCAGCTCCATCTGCTCGATTTTAACGTTGCCGGTCATGGCAGTTCGGGTCCCCCCCTGGAGTTTATCCAAGGCCGATCGGCCTCGGCTAATGATAAAATGGATTCGCTCAAATGGCATGAAATATCTTTGACTTCACCTTGAAATTATCTTTTTTGCTTGCAAAAGTTCTGATTCCGGCGGCATTTTGGGTTAATCTTCGATATCGGACTTTGAACGAAAAAAGGGGGAAAAGAATGATGGAAGAGTTGTTACCTGACCTGTTCCGTATACAAATTCCGTTGCCAAACAGTCCTCTGAAATTCCTCAATTCTTACGTGATTCGATCTTCTGAGAGGAATCTCATCATCGATACGGGCCTGAACCGCAAAGAATGCCTGGACGCGATGCAGTCCGGCCTGCAGGAGCTGGGCGTCGACCTGGCAAAGACCGATTTTTTCATAACCCATCTGCACGCTGACCATTTCGGACTTGTGCCCAAACTTCTGGGTCATAACAGCAAAACGTTTTTTAATCGGCCCGAAGCGGAACTTATCGAATCATGGGAGGGGTGGGAACCCATGATTGCCTATGGCGGGAGAAACGGCTTTCCGGAACACGAACTCCGTTCGGCGCTTGAAGCGCATCCGGGATTTAAGTTCGGCGCCTCGAGGGTGCCGGAGATGACCCCTGTGCAGGACGGCGATATCATTTCCGTCGGGTCTTATTGTTTCAAGTGCGTTTCCACTCCGGGGCACAGTTTGGGCCACACCTGCCTCTATGAAGCGCAGAAGAAAATTCTGGTGGCCGGAGACCATATCCTGATCGATATCACCCCCAACATTCAGTGCTGGACCGATGCAGGAAATCCCCTTAAAGATTATCTGGAAAGCCTCGAAAAGGTGGATAAGCTTGAAATCGACCGTGTCTTTCCGGGACATCGCCGCCTCCTGGCAAATCCCCGCGCCCGTATAGCCGAATTGAAAATGCACCATGAAAACCGGCTTGCCGAAATCCTTTCGATCCTCCGGAAACGGAACTTTACCGCCTACGAGACGGCGTCTCAAATGACCTGGGATATAGACTGCAGGACGTGGGACGAATTTCCAATGGCGCAAAAGTGGTTTGCAACCGGCGAAGCCATCGCCCACCTGCGATATCTGGAAAAACAGGGAGATATTTTCAGACAGCCTGAGAATGGGAAAATTCTATTCTCCCTGCGCCATACTGATTGAGACCAGCGTGCGCTCAAGATTTGGCGGGGATCCGCCCTCACAAAAGATCGGGCGCGGAGTAGACGCATTTTGTGACGGCCCTGCGCATAGCGGGGACACGAACGAAGTGAGTGTCTGCCCTCCCGATCACATCGATCTTGAACCTGGTATAAGATCATCATCCGCCGTCATCCCGGCAGTGCTTCCCGGTGGGCTGGGGGGGCTCGGAACCCGGCTGTGTGTTAATGTAGAGTGTCAGTACAGGTAATTTCTTGAAGAACAAACGTCTTTC
>Ga0326728_10005877_pt1 | contig 33800 bp, 26 predicted proteins | sample MB3enrmetagenome_FD_207602 | JGI IMG/M metagenome (GOLD analysis project Ga0326728, IMG submission 207602) | Lab enriched peat soil microbial communities from McLean, Ithaca, NY, United States - MB31MN | ecosystem: Environmental > Terrestrial > Soil > Wetlands > Peat | place: USA: New York...
GTCACTGGTGGTTTAGGTTTCATCGGCAGCAATTTTTGCCGATACATCCTTGAGAAATATCCTGACTACGAATTGATAAACGTCGACAAGATAGGTATAGGCGCTAACCCGGCTAACCTGCACAACCTAGAGAGTGATAAAAGATATACGTTCATAAAAGGCGACATCTGCAATCCTTTGCTTGTCAGCCGACTCATACATCAAGTCGACGCCATAGTTAACATCGCGGCGGAGACGCACGTGGACAGAAGCATCGCAGACCCAAACGTCTTTCTACAAAACAACACGGTCGGCACCTTCACCGTTTTGGAAGCCATACGCAGACATAACCATAAAGTTCGGTTTGTGCAGGTTTCAACGGATGAAGTTTACGGCGAAGCACTTGAAGGTTCATTCACAGAGCATGAGCCACCCAAACCGTCAAATCCCTACTCCGCCTCCAAAGCTGCCGCTGACATGTTCGTTCTATCCTACCGTAAAACCTACAATTTGAACGTGTCAATTACACGATGCACGAACAATTTCGGTCCTTACCAGCTGCCAGAGAAGCTTATCCCGAAAACGATCATCCGTGCGCTGAGGGATCTTCCCATCCCAATCTATGGGACTGGCCAAAACATCCGCGACTGGATCTACGTTCAAGATCACTGTGAAGCTATCGAAACGGTTCTAGAGAAGGGAGAGCCCGGAGAAGTATACAACATTTCAGCTGGAAACGAAGTCTCCAACATAGAGATCGCAAAAAAAATCCTCGCCGCACTGAATAAACCTGAAAGTTTAATCAGTTTTGTCGAGGACCGTCCCGGGCACGATACAAGGTACAGTTTGGATTCTTCAAAAATAAGAAAAACGTTGAATTGGCAGCCGAAATGTAAGTTTGAAGAATCTTTAGAGTCGACTGTCCGCTGGTATCTTGAGAATGAGCATTGGTGGACGCCGTTTGCCACCGACGTGATTCTTCACCCAACGCCTTGGAAGCTAGGTGGGTTCCATTGAAGCTTCTAATCACCGGGGCCATCGGTCTTTATGGTTCCAAGCTCGCAAATATGGGCGTTCAAAGAAACATAGAAGTCTACTCCTCCGACGTTCAAGAATTGCCCGTTGACGGCACCTTTGTCAAACTTGATGTTTCAAACAAAGAGCTCGTTGCCGAAACCTTCACGAGGATTAAACCTGATGTCGTGATTCATGCGGCAACTCTGACTGACGTCGACAAATGCGAGTTAAACAAGGAGCTCGCCTGGAAAATCAACGTTGAAGGCACCAAAAACATCGTGGAAGCAGCCAAGGGCACGGGTTCTTTTCTGATTTACATTTCAACGGATTACGTTTTTAATGGCGAAAAAGGCAACTACACTGAGTTGGATCAGCCTAACCCGATCAATTACTATGGTTTAACCAAGCTTAAAGCAGAAGAGTTGGTTAAGGCTCAGGATGAGTACCTTATCGGTCGACCAAGCGTCATTTACGGGTCCACTCCTGCTGCTGGAAAAGTAAATTTTGCCCTCTGGCTAATCGAAACTCTTCATAGAGGCGAGCACGCGAAAATTGTGACTGACCAGTTTAACACGCCCACGCTGAATGCTAATTTGGCGGAGATGACTCTGGAGTCGGCTGAGCGCCGTTTAACCGGAACCTTTCATCTTTGCGGCGCCACTCGGGTCAGTAGATTCCAGTTTGCCCAGCTAATCGCCGAAACATTCGACTTAGATAAAAGACTCGTTGACCCAGTTCAGTCTTCCCAGTTCAAGTGGCCAGCGAAACGGCCCATGGACTCGTCACTTGATACATCAAAAGCGCAGAAGACGCTGAAAAACAAGCCGATTGAGATTCATGAAGCGCTGAAACGGCTAAAACTCGAACTTATGGGAAGCAATTGATTAAGAGCGCAAATGTTATGTTCATGTCCCCAAATTATTTCTTGTTTGTGAAGACTAAATGAGGCAAACCAGCGTCAAGCAAATAGCGAGGCAGCGGATTCAAACGTTGTTCGATGAAGCAAAGAACGTTTCTCGAGGCGACCCCCAATTAGCAATGCAGTACGTTAAATCTGCTCGAAGAATCGCCATGGCGGCCCGAATGCGTTTGCCCGTTGATTTTCGGCGGCAAACATGCAAAAACTGCAATTCGTTGTTTGTTCAGGGCTATACTTGTCGGGTTAGGGTAAAGCAGAAAAGGGAGCCTCATGTTGTTATAACCTGTTTAAACTGCGGCAATCAAACCCGCATAATGCTAAGAAAGAGAATGGAGCAAGAAAATCTTGAGCGCCAAAATAAAGACCCGAATGAAACGTCATGTTAGGCACGTACTTAAAGATGAAAACCCGACAATCTGGGTCGGCAAAGAAGGCTTAACCCCGCAGTGCGCAGGCGAGATTGAAAAGCAACTGAAAAGAAACAAGATGGTGAAGGTTAGAATTTTACCCTCCGCCCTGAAGGGTGACAACACGGCTCAAACTATCGCGGCGAAAGCAGCAGAGCAAACTGAGTCAGGTTTGGTTGAAGTTAGAGGACACGTGTTCATTCTCTTCAGAAAGCGCAAACCAGAAGAAGCTGCTGGGTAGGTTTCAAAGCTGTCCAATTACTCGCTGGAGCATTTGCCGGCTAGCAGCTTTTAGAATTTTCTCGGTTAGGAATTGCTCGTTAACGTTTTTATGTGTACTCTTATGATTTTTTATTGCTCTCATCATTGCAGATAAGTCGGGAACTACCAAGATTTTTGCTCCGCAAGTGCATTCTACAATCGGCATTCTTCTCTGCGCTTTTGGTATTTCGCTTCTTCCGATTTCATCCGTGACTTTAAATTTGGCACTTTGAAATTTTTTCGTTTAATATCTCTCCAACAGATTGTTATCCAGAATCTTGTGATATTATAATTATAGTAAGGTGTCTTGACATTTAATAAATAAATGTGGTAGGCTTCAGGCAACAACAATAAGATCAATCGTCTAAGAAACAGTTCAAGATTAACGGTAGGACGGGATTTCAGCTAAGTTTTAATTCGCCTTTTTTCATAATTGAGTAGTCAAGGTGCCAAGCGTCTTGGCGCACGTTAACGCTTAAGCGTGTGAACTCAATATTATGGGTGATTTTTTCATCCTCAACCTTTATTCAACCGCTTTCGAATTTGGGATGAACCGTCATGACAGGTACGATAAAAACCAGCAAAGCGAAAGTGTGGTGGCTCGCTTTCCGCTACCATTTTGTGCCTCCAAGCATCTTTCCCGCTGTCCTCGGGGGCTTAGTCAGTTGGGCAACTAACAGCGGTTTTTTTCCATTTTATTTTTTGCTTGTACTCGTTGCCATAATCATCAACCATATCGCCCTCAACATGACTGACGACTACTACGACTACAAGCACAGCGTAGACAAGCTTGCGCCTGGCGAAAAGAACCCATATTCCGGCGGTAGCGGCACCCTCAGCAGCGGGCTTATAGCGCCTAAAAGCATGTTTAAAGCTTTCGCACTTTGCTACCTATTCACTTTGGCAGTTGGATTCTACCTTACTCTGACCCGAGGGTTACCGATCTTGGCATTCGGGTTATTCGGAGTGTTCTGTGCCGTCTTCTACACCGCCCCACCCATAAGTTTCGGTCATCACGGGTTAGGGGAGCTTGCGATGTTGGTGAATTTCGGGCCAATTATTGGTTTAGGCGCCTTTTACGTTCAAGCGCAAACCATCACGCTGCAAGCGTTTTTGGCAACGCTGCCGTTGGGAATGATGCTGTTCTCGATGATTGTGATAAATGAGATTCCTGACATCGCTGAGGATACGGCTGCTGGGAAACTCACACTCGTCGCAAGATACGGCAAACAGGCAGGCATCAAACTGTACATAGTAAGCTGGATATGTACATACGGGATAATCGTTGCTTCCGCCTTGCTCAGCTTCATACCGCTCTACAGTCTTGCCGCTTTGCTTTCTCTGCCCCTTGTGATCCACTCCATCAGGGTTGTTCGGTTGCACAATGATAATCCACGGTTGATGGCACCAGCCAACCTTGACATGATAGTTGCTCATAGCGTTACCAGCTTCGGTTTAATCGCAGGCTTCGCAGTTGCAGGCATCCTAAACAAGGCTAACCCCATTCAACTAGTCTTCATCTTAGCAATGTTGGCGGCTGTCTATGCTCCGGTGGCTTGGACTTTGCTTAATTCAAGAAAAAAAGCTTAAGCTCCAGAGCTTTCAGTTATTAGGTTTCCTTCCAACAGCAAATACCACATATTTGCTTGTTCCAAAAAATGTTTTCATCCCCGTCAAGTGCGATTTCACTGCTACTAGATCCGCTTGTCGGAAAAAAGTCTCCATTTCTTGGGCGGAAGGCGTGTAAAAAACCCGGTTTAAAGCAAACTTACTGAACCATTCCAGATCTGGACCGCAAACGATCACGATTCCGCCGGCTCTTGTAACTCTCGCGAACTCTTTTATTGCTTTTTCTGGGTCTGGAAAATACTCTATGGCTCCTACCGAAATTACCGCGTCAAAAGAGCAGTCGACAAACGGCAGGTTGTCTGCGTCGCTTCTTGAAATAAACGTTCTGCTCTTTTCTAAGGTCAGATTTTTAACGGCTCTTTTAAGCTGAACGGGATTCATGTCTAAAGCGACGACCTCCGAAACGTCTCCTCGATGCAAAACTCCTGATGTGGTGTAGCCAGTTCCGCATCCGATGTCAAGCACCCGCAGGTTCGCGCCGTTTCCGATGTAATTCACCATTTCGATGCGCATGGCATCGGTGTAAAGGTATGGGTTCAAAATGTCGTAGGCGACTGAAAATATTCTGTAAAAATTCAGCGCTCTATGTTCATCCGCAAGAAAACCCGCCGCTCTTTGGGGTTCACTTTGCTTTTCGGCTCTTTTCCTTGCCCAAACAAAACCCAACGCCAAGAAGCTTACCAGACCCGTGAGTAGACTTGCGAGGAAAAAAAGGCATGAAGCAGAAAGTTTTTCAGCCCTTTTCTGTGTCACGGATTAACTACCACGTTACCCCACATTCCTAGCTGCACGTGACCTGGAACCTGACAGATGTAGAAGTAGTTTCCTGCTTGCGTGACTCTGAAAACAACGGAGGCTGATTCGTTAACGGGTATGGGAACTGAACCGCTGTCGATTTTTGCGCCGAACAGAACCTTGCCTGAAGTGCTGTTAGAATCAACCAGCGCCCAGTTATGAGGCATGGTTCCCGCGTTGAAAACCGTCATGTTCACCACGTCGCCGACCGTGAAAGTCAATGTCGGACCCGGAGAAGTAACGGAAGTTGCAGTGTTTCCGAACCCGTACACTATAGGCGAAAACTCTGAAACCTCACCGGCGTAAAGAGTTACGGAGACATTGGGTTTAGCCAACGGCGCAGGTGCACCGACGCCTGCTAAAACGGCGGCCGACAAAACAATTAGGATTGCTAAGGCGACGAATCCGGAGGTTAATAGTTTCTTGGCGACAACTGGGTCTTCCATGTAATAAAGGTAGACGAGCATGGCGAAGGCAATGAATTCTGCGCTCATTAGAAAACCGAAGACCCTTTCCTGAGTTATCAGGTTCACAAGCCAAACTGAGACTCCGACAACGATTAGGAAAGCCAGAAGGAAATATGAGGTGACCCGTAAAGAGTCAAAGTTGCTTTTCATCTTTTAGCCACACCTTCATATGCTAAAACAAATCTTCGAAGCATCCGAACCATGAAAAAAGCTGAAACGGCAAAAGCGGACAATGCCATCGCGAAAAAGGGCGCATTTGCCAAAATGTTGGGTAGCATGTTAACGGCTGACGCTAAGGAAGCTGATGCAACCGCCAAAAAAACCGCGAAGACAGCGGTGAACGGGCTGAACAAGCTTTCGCCAGCGCGTTTAATTTGCTGTTTCTTTGACTGTCCAGCGGATGCCTGCACCTTGTACGATGGACTCGTCAATGACAGCATGGTGGCGGGCGTATTGGTTGTTGATTGCGGAGGCAACACAGATGTAACATTTGTTTTTCGTCTAAGTCTGTAAACGGCCCAGACTGATGCGATGGTTAGTACGGCTACTCCGCCTAAAACTAAGAGGGCTTGGTAGTTGGGGATTATTTGTCCGGGAGTCAGATAACCCCATATGGTTAAGGTGATTAACTCAATTATTAGTACAGCTCCGATTGTGGTGTAGACTGGTCTTTGGCTGATGTTTCTGCGTTTGCTTCGGTCATAGAAGGGCATGAGGAAAAGAAGCACTCCGAAAACAATCAGCGCAGCTATCACGTAAGCGGCGGCGGGTCCTTCAAAGAGCTGGATTTTCAGGAGTTGATAAACCCAGAGCAAGTACCAATCGGGTTGCACGACGTAGGCACCTGCGGTTGCAGCTGAGTAGGCAGGCGGCAAAGACAACGGGAAAAGAGACGCTGTAGCAAGCAAAATAGCCACGTAGGCGGCTGAAAGCATGACGAAGTAGAGGAAGATTTTTGGAAACCAATTGTAATATTTGCCTTTTCCAGGTTTCCCGTAAGCTGGCACATAGGCTGGACCATGCACCTCGTACATGTAAATCTTCAAACCTAAAAGCGCAATTAATGCCAACGGAAGAAAAACGGTGTGAATGTGCAGAAAAGTCGTCAACTCCGACGCATCGCTGCCGGAACCAACTGCCACGAACTTTCCAAGGTTTGCAATGCCGACGGGGAAAAAATTGAGGAATCCAATGGCGACGTCGCTTGCAGATTTGGAAATAACAGTCCACGGCAGAAGGTACCCCGTCACCCCGAAACTTAGCACCACCACAGCTAACACGATTCCGACAAGCCACATCAAGTCTCTGTTGCCTTTGTGGGCGCTGCCGAAAAAGTTGCGGACTAAATGCAGAAACGTCAAGATAATCATGGCATAAGCCGTGTAGAGGTGGAATGTTTCAACAAGCGAGCCGAGTGGCACGGAGCTTATGATTGATGCTGTCGACGAGTAGGCTTGGGTAGGCGTTGGCACGTAGTAGAGAAGCATAAAGATCCCGGTTAATGCCTGCAAGCCGAAAGTCACTGCTAACAGCAAGCCAAGCCAGTAAATCGGGTTCATCGTGAAGTCCGGAATCGGTTTAAGCGGGGTTTTGGAGAAGCCGAACTTCACGTCAAACCAGTCGACAAGCTTGTCATAAACAGTCTTCTTCTCAGTTTCTTCGCCCATGCTTAATCATCCCAAAACGGTGGATTGCGTCACCAAATCTCCACCCTGCAAATCATACTGCATCACCGACGCAGCATTCGTGGTTCCAGGCGGACCATGTCCAAAAATCGTCGGCGGCTGCATCCCGACCGCGCTTATGTTTCCCGTCGCCGTATCCAACTGCAGTTGAACCATGGGCACGGGTCGTGGGGCGGGACCGCCGATTACTTTTGCGCCGTGGACGAAATCGTACTGTGAGCCGTGGCAGCAGCAGTAACCCATCGGGATTTTTGCCTTGTATGAGGCGTTGCATGGGGGCGAGCCGCCTGGAGCTACGAAACCGTATTCGCATCCCAAATGCTGGCAAATCGCGCTGAATGCAACTATGTCGTTTTCCGGTCCGATTCCTCCAGTAGCTGATACACCTAATTTTACGAGGTAGTTTGGCGTGCTGGTTAAGGGGTAATAGAAAACAAGAGGCGTGAGGTTTGTCAGTTTACTTATATTTGTAACTATGACGATTGGCCACGCCGCAGTGACGGCTGGCGGAGGCACAAAGGTTCCGGCTTTTAGAGTTGACAGCAGCGCCCCGATTGTGATTGCTCCTCCGGCGGCAGCCGCAAGTTTGAGGAACGTACGTCTCTCCATAAGTGGACGTTGCGGAATAGGCGACTGAACCTGCGCCTCCACAGGTTCCTCCCTGACCAGCGCCGGCGGGGGCGGCACAGCGGCTTCTAACAGTTCGCCGACAATAGGGAACCTGAAAACGTTGTCTTCGCCATGCGGCGCAGTCTTTATTGCTTCAGCCAAATTGTCGGTTCGGGTATGCATGCCCATGTGTTTGCCTTCAAGCCAAAGCTGGCTGGTTGACAGGTCGTAGATTTTGCCTTTGAAAACGATATATAAGGGTTTTCCATTTGACCCGTCGAACAGCTTTAGGTCTTCGGAACTGATTTTTCTTGTGTTATTTTGGCTCATAAAAACGACTCGCTCTAAAAAATCCTTCAAAACTCATCTAATAGTCTGTTGGATTTTAAAGATAAATCTTTTGGAATCCGAATTGACGCTTGAGCTCAACTGCCCAGCTATCGGCAACTTGCCCATTAAACATAGTCAGATTAAGTCGAGTAGCAAAGCTGCAACATCGCTCGGCTTCTCGGCAACCCTAATTCCCGCCTTTGAAAAAGCGTCGATTTTGCTTTGGGCCGTCCCATGCTTACCCGAGATTATAGCTCCCGCGTGGCCCATCCTCTTGCCTTCAGGGGCAAAACGACCCGCCACGTAAGCCGCAACAGGCTTGGGATATTGCGTTTCGGCTATGTACTGTGCCGTTAGCTCTTCCATGTTGCCGCCGATTTCACCGATCAAAACAACCGCCTTCGTCTTCGGATCCTCCTTAAACAGCTCCAACGCTTCGATAAAGTTAAAGCCCACAACGGGATCGCCGCCGACGCCGACGCAGGTTGACTGCCCTAACCCTTCATTTGTGAGATTAGCAGCTATTTCGTAGGTTAAGGTGCCGCTTCTTGACGCCAAACCAACGCTGCCTGGTGCGAAAACTTCAGCTGGCATAATTCCAAGTTTGCATTCTCTAGGAGTAATGATTCCCGGAGTGTTTGGACCAATAACCGTAACCCGAGACTGAGCCGCATACTCCAAAACGTTTATGGCGTCTCTTATCGGAATGTGTTCCGTGATAACGACGACCGTTTTGATTTTGGCTGCGATCGCTTCTAAAGCGGCATCTTGTGCAAGCGGTGCGGGCACAAAAATTATCGAGGCATCGGGCGAGTACGCGTCGACTGTTTCGTTTACAGTGTCAAAAACGGGCACTCCGTTGACTACGGTTCCGCCTTTCCCCGGGACGACTCCCGCCACGATTTTCGTGCCATAATCAAGCATAAGCTTAGACTGGTAGCTACCTTGTTTGCCCGTGACGCCCTGGACAATCGCTCTGGTGCTAGAATCAATTAAAATTCCCATGACCGTTACCCTCCGCCGCAAACTTAACTGACTGCCTCGCCGCTTCCTCCATGCTGCCTAAAACGCTTACTCCAGCATCGGCAAGAATTTTTTGCCCTTCCTGCTGGTTTGTGCCGACGAGCCTAACGGACAGCGACTTCTTTGATTTAACGTCTTTTGTGGCTTCGACAATGCCTCGCGCAACCTCGTCGCAGTGCGTTATTCCACCTAGGACGTTGACTAAAACGGTTTTTGTATCCCGATCTGCAAGGACGATTTCCAAAGCAGCCTTGATAGCTTCCATGTTTGCTCCGCCGCCGACATCCAGAAAGTTTGCTGGTTTGCCGCCGAAAAGATTTAACAAGTCAAGTGTTGCCATGACCAACCCGGCACCGTTGCCGACTACGCCTATGTCACCGTCAAGTTTAACGTAAGCCAAATTGTTCTTAAAAGCCAAAGCCTCTGGGGCCGAAAAGGACTGAACGTTTTCCATCTGGTATTCGGGATGCCTGTACAATGCGTTGTCATCGATTACCATCCGGGCGTCAGCAGCCACAAAGGTTCCAGCCTCAGTTTCCACCAAGGGATTTATCTCTACGGTTTCAGCGTCGCTTTCAACGTCTGCCCTATATAGTTTCTGAATTACGGCTGACAACTCAAAAAGCTGGTTGCCGCCGTAGCCCATCTGCTTCGCTATGGCTAATGCATGAAAAGAACGCAAACCCAACTGGGAATCTATGCTTAATCTGAAAACTGCTTTGGGCGTTTTTTCGGCTACTTCTTCGATTTCCACGCCTCCCATTCCTGAGGCTAAGGCGACGTAACTGCGGTTAAATTGGTCAACCGTGATGCCCATGTACAACTCTCTTTTTATCGGAAGTTTTTCCTCGATTAGCACCTGCTTGACGGCCAGGTTCTTTATTTGAGAAGTGAGAAGCTTGTTTGCTGCTTCTTCCGCCTCGTGTGCCGACGCTGCGGGTATGATTCCTCCGGCTTTTCCTCTTCCGCCCGCGGTAACTTGGGCCTTAACCATATAAGGCGGCTTCAGGTTTTTCACAGCATCCGCGGTTTGCTTGGAATCGGCGATTAAAGTGCCTTTCGGAATAGGAATACCGTACTTCATTAAGACTTGCTTAGCTTCATTCTCAATCAGGTTCAAAACAATCAATAGTTAGGTGGCAGTCGCGGAATAAGAATTTTTTCAGTACTAAACAGCGTGTGGTGCAGGGCAAGTTTTATTGCTTGAGTCAAGTTTAACATAACTGGATGGTTGCAAGGAGATTTGTTGCAATTGACTTGTGTTGAAGAGCTTGCCGGCTTCGTGCATGCGTCCACCTTTGAGGATTTGTCAACCAAAGCTGTTGAACAGTTGAAAATCAGGGTTCTTGACTCGTTAGGTTGCGCCATCGGAGCATTGCTCAGTCCACCCGTAAAGTCTATGCGCAAACTCGAAAGCGAATTCGGCGGGACACCAATGTGCACTTTGATAGGCGGAGGAAAAACCGCCCCTGACCGCGCCGCCCTCATCAACGGCGCCCTAGTCAGATATCTCGATTTCAACGACAGTTTCCTCGCTAAAGGCGAAACCTGCCACCCCAGCGACAACCTTGCCGCAGTGCTGGCGGCTTCAGAGTATGTTGACGCGTCGGGGAAGGAGTTTTTGGTTTCTCTGGCGGTGGCATATCAGGTTCAATGCCGCTTAAGCGAGGTTGCGCCGGTGAGAGAGCGGGGTTTTGACCATGTGACTCAAGGAGCTTACGCAGTAGCAGCTGGCGTGTCCAAAGCGCTTGGACTCGACGTCTTCAAAACTGCAAACGCCATCGCCATCAGCGGCACATCACTCAACGCGCTCCGCGTAACACGAACAGGGAAACTCTCCAACTGGAAAGGTCTCGCCTACCCATACATGGCTTCCTGCGCCCTGCACGGCGTCTTTCTGGCTAGAGAAGGCATTACGGGTCCGTTGGAAGTTTTCGAAGGCAACAAAGGCTTCATGGACGCAGTCGCAGGACGCTTCGAGATTGACTGGAGTAAAGAGAACCTTGAGGCAGTGAACCGCACGATACTGAAAAAGTACAACGCTGAGATACATTCCCAATCAGCCATAGACTGCATACTTCTCCTGCAGAAGACGGAAGGCGTCAGAGCCCAAAATGTGGATTCGATCAACGTGAAAATATTTGATGTTGCCTACAATATAATCGGCGGCGGAGAAGAAGGCGAAAAGAAACATGTCTCAACTAAAGAGGAAGCAGACCATAGTCTTCCATACATTCTTTCAGCCGCAATGATCGATGGCAAAGTCACCCCAGAACAATACCTGCCAAAACGAATAATGAGAAGTGACGTTCAGGCTCTCCTAGAGAAAGTTCAGGTAACACCTTCAGCGGAATTAAGCAGCAGATTTCCAAACGCTATGCCATGCGAAATAACAATTCATCTGAAAAGCGGGAAAACCGTAACCAAGACAGTTGACGATTACGAAGGATTCTTAACCCGACCGATGAGCTGGGAGAGTGCAGCTGAAAAGTTTTCGACGCTGGTATATGGGCTCATCGATGACGAGAGAAAAAAGAAAATCACAGATATGGTAACCCATCTGGAAAATACTGAAATTCGCGAGTTGACAGAAAGTCTGACCTTTAGTTCGAGCGGATAAAATCTTCGCTGTCGCATGAATTTTGATGCTTCGCTTTTGTTTTTAGGGGTACTTTACGTTTTTTCCTTTCCAGATATCTGGATCTCCCCAAAGCTTCGTTTTCCACGCCGTGAACTCGACGATTTGCGAGTAATCAATGAACAAGTTCACTTCTTTTCCGAATTCCTTGAGGTACCACTTGAAAACTGGGGGATCAGCCGCTTCAAACATCAGGTTTTTCGTTCCGAACTTGCCTACGATTTTTTTGATAACGTCGGTTTTCCATTCTTCAGGCGGCAAATCTTCGGTTAGGCCCTCGGACTCGATCATTATCATCTCAATCCCTGCGTCCAGATGCGCTGCCACTTCATTTGAAAAATCGTCAAAACTTTTCAATTTCATGTCTACTTCGTATCCGGCGACGTGAGTTCCAGCGCCGGCGCCAATCATCATTGAAACTTCAGGCTTCGGCTTGATGCCTAACTTCTGCACTTGCTTGATAATCTTCATTTTGTCTTCCAAAGATATCGGTGCAAGTCCGCTTGAAACCTCAACGACGTCAAACCCCATTGTCTTGCATTCATTCAGGTATTGGTCCACAGCTTGTCCCCCTTGGACAATCACTCTTTCCACAAATCCGCCGGTTGACACGTAGAGCTTGTTGTCATGGCAGAGTTGAATTATCTGCTTAACCCGTGAGCTTGAAAGCAGCCGCATGGAGCCCCCAGCAAACTTGTATCCGTCGACGTAATACGCCCAGTCATCAAGCAAATCTTTCAGGTACCCATAGCTTACCGCATTATAATATGGACCTCTGAACTCGATAATTCCGGTTTTTCTCGGTTTTTCAGGCGGAAAATCTAGTTTGAGGAACTCAAAAGCAAAATTATCAGAAGTCATACTAGAAAAATACACGCTTCTTTATTTATTCATTTTGTCCCGCGCGAAAGATTAGTGAAACCTTGAAATCTTATTTAAGGTGTCTTATTTTTAATTACATATAATTCCGCGAAGAGAGTGGTAAATACAGCGAGGAAGCTTACTGCCATCGCCAGCGAAAAATAATTGTCGGTGTTGTAAAGAGCAGGAATTGAAAAAATTTCTAAGAAAATAATTCCGTTTACAATGGCGCTCACAGTGAATACTACCGCAATAACAGAAAGCTTGATGGCAAGCGAGTTTCCACGTTTGAAGCTGAACCAAATAATTGTGAAGGCAAAAAGAAGAATTAGCACTCCATTAACTACATGCCCAAAAACATACAGTCCTCCAGAATAGGCAAGGAATTTGAATGGAGCATCAAGGGGGACGTTGACGAACAAATTATTTATCATTCCAACCCCAAACTGAACGAACAAAAGAAAAAGTTCAACAATTATTAGCTTGCTTAAAATACCAAAATTCATAATAAAAAGGCAGTTGGCGACCTAAAAAAACCTTCCTACCGAGCAGGCAATGACACGCTTAACTCAGTCGAGCCTATCAGAAGCTGAATGAAACCCGTAGAACCGCTTCAATGGTCGGTTGCAAAAGTTTTTTAGAAGCGATAAACTTCGAGTTAATTAGGTTTCAGCGGTCGAAGAATTTTGTCTGGTGTTCGTTCTTGAAATTCATGTGCGGGTATTGCAGAAGCTTTACGTTTGACATGGAAAAAGGCGACTTAGGAGCGGAGTTGTCGCCTGGGTCGACATTGGAAGGAATACCGAAAACTTGGCGTTGCCCAGTCTGCGGTCACTGGAAGGGCAGCCTGAAAGAGATTAGCGACCAAGAATACGTTCAAGCACGGGCAAACTATGAAAGGATTTTCCAGACGCCCATTGAAAAACCGTTAAAAGACATCTCGTACTACCGCGACATCGCCCGAAAGCAGCTTTCAAAAATCTGTGCAGTCAACAAAGTGTGCGACGGAGACCCAGATAGGCTCTGCCAAGGCATGAAATACGGAAAGCCTGTTGGTTTCGGCGGCGCAGGACAGGGCAAAACTTGGAGTGCAAACGCTCAAGCCTTATCCCAGTACAAGCTGAAAATGAGAGTCGTCAAAGAGCATCGGGAACCAAAATTAGATACCGTTTTTCTTGGTCACGGCATTTCTTTGCCTGTTCTGGTGTCAAGCGTCAGCGGAGCGCTGATTAGTATGAATGGGGCTTTGAGCGAAGACGAATTCCAACGCGGCATGGTGGAAGGCGCCAAACAGGCAGGCACAATAGGCTTAAGCGGCAACACCGTTGATGCACCTGACCACCCCGGGATAGACGTCATTAGCAGGCTCGACGGCTGGGGCATCCCCGTTTTCAAACCGCAGTCTCAGGATCGGCTTTTAACCTTGTTCAAGCGTTGTGAGCAAGTTGACGTTTTGGCTATCGGTGTCGACTTAGACGGTTACGGCTCTACTAACTGGGCGTTGAAGGGTAAGCCGCTTTACCGTAAAAGCGAATGCGACCTCAAGGAACTGGTTGACGCCACGGAAAAACCCGTAATTTACAAGGGAATCATGAATGTGGAGGATGCGGGTAAAGTGGTTGATTCAGGCGCAAAAGCTCTTGACATAAGCAATCACGGCGGCAGAGTTATGGACTGCGGCAGAGGCGTGGCGGAGGTTCTGCCCGAGATAGCGGACGAGTTTAAAGGCAAAATAACCATTATGGCTGACGGCGCGGTAAGAACTGGTTTCGACGTTTTGAAACTTCTGGCGTTAGGAGCCGACGTGGCGCTGATTGGCAGGCCGCTTGCGTGGATGAGCCTTGCAGGCGGACCCGAGGCCGTAGCCATGTACCTCAACTATGTTAAAAGTGATTTTCGAATGGCTATGGCTATGACTTGTTGTGACTCGCTGGATGATGTCAGTCGCAAAATCTTATTTTTCAATAAACAAGAAGGGAATGGGCATGATTCGTGAATTCGACGTTGTAATTGTCGGCGCCGGCATCGCGGGCTTGACTGCGGCATTGAAGGCTTCAGAAAGCTGTAACATAGCGGTCATCAGCAAGGTGTACGCTTCTCGTAGTCACAGCGGTGCGGCGCAGGGCGGCATAGCGGCTGCTCTTGGAAATGAGGAGGAAGACCGCTGGGAATGGCATATGTTTGACACGGTGAAAGGCAGCGATTATTTGGCAGATCAGGATATGACTGAGATTCTGGCTCGGGAAGCACCTGAACGGGTTATTGAGCTAGAGCATCTTGGGGTACCTTTCAGCCGCAACGATAAAGGAACGATTGAGCAGCGTCGATTCGGTGGGCACACCAAAAACTTCGGGGATGCGCCGGTCAAGCGGGCCTGTTATGCCTCGGATAGGACGGGGCGGGTCATCATGGACACGCTCTACGACCACTGCTTGGTTAGAGGAGTAAAAATATTCAACGAAGTCTTCGTCACATCTCTCCTAACGTCCGGAGGGCGGTGTTGCGGTGTCTCAGGGTACGAATTGGCGACGGGTGAGCCTGCAGTTTTCCAGTCTAAAGCAGTTTTGCTGGCTACAGGCGGCTGCGGCAGAATCTTCCAAACTACTTCGATGTCTTTTGCAGCGACAGGCGACGGTTTTGCGTTAGCTTTTGACGCGGGTGTTCCGCTTGAAGACATGGAGTTCGTTCAGTTTCACCCAACTGGCATCCACGGGTTGGGCATTTTGGTCAGCGAGGCGGCGAGGGCTGAAGGCGGTGTGCTTCGGAACGACAAGGGCGAACGGTTTATGGAGCGTTATGCGCCGACGCTGAAGGATCTTGCGCCAAGAGACATAATTTCCAGAGCCATCTTAACCGAAATCGCTGAGGGCAGAGGCATCGAAGGCTCAGACTACGTTTACTTGGATTTGACGCATCTTGGCAAAGAGCTACTTGAGCTTAAACTTTCGGAAGTTATGTCGTTTGTAAAGACTTACTTAGGCATAGACGCCAGCGTTTCGCCGATTCCCGTCGCACCAACCTGCCACTACATGATGGGCGGCATCCCCACTGACGCACAAGCACGGGTCTTGGCAGATGAAAAATCCACCGTTGTCCCTGGGTTGTACGCTGCAGGTGAATGCGCATGTGTAAGCGTCCACGGAGCAAACAGGCTTGGAACAAACTCGTTGGTTGATCTTGTTGTCTTTGGAAAAAGGGCAGGCCTAAATATCGCGTCTTATGTCGCCGAGAACCCGCAGACCCCGCTTGAAGAAGACATCGAGCAAACGGTTACTTCAAAAATCGACTCGCTCTTATCTTTCAATGGAGAGGAAGGTGTTGCTTCCATAAGGGTGGAAATGGAGAAGGTGATGACTCATCTCTGCAGCGTTTTTCGTGACAAAAACGGGTTGGAGCAGGCACTGGCCAGGATCAGCGAGCTACAGAGTAGAATGGCTAAGGTTGGGCTGAGTTACAGAGAGAAACGGTTTAACTTTGAGCTTGAAGCGGCACTGGAGCTGAGCAACATGCTTAAGCTATCCGAAATCATAGTTTACTCCGCGCTGCAACGCGAAGAAAGCCGAGGCGCCCACTACCGCAACGACTTTCCCAACCGGGACGACGAAGCCTGGCTTAAACACACTATGCTTTTCCACTCGGCGAATGGATTTGATGTGCGATACAAACCAGTTGTTATTACGCGTTTTGAGCCTAAAGCGAGGAAGTACTAGCATGAACGTCCAACTGAAAATCTTCCGCTTCGATCCTAAAGTTGACAAGAGACCCCACTACGACAACTTCGTCGTCGACGCCAAATCCACCTATAGGCTGCTTGATTGCCTCAACAAGGTCCGTTGGGAACAAGACGGCAGCTTGGCTTACCGCATGAGTTGTGCCCATGGCATCTGCGGCTCCGATGGGATGACGATCAACGGGGTTTCAGCATTGGCTTGCCAAAAACTGGTAAAAGACTATCCAGCTGACAAGGAAATTCTAATTGAACCACTGAGCGTTTTTCCAGTCGTGAAAGATTTGGTCGTGGATATGGAGCCTTTTTTTGCAACAGAAAAATCTATTCACCCACGTAACGGCATAAGCCTAACGGAAGCCCGAGAAGGTATGGAACATTTGCAGACCATTGAGCAGCGGTCACAGTTCGACGACGACATAAAATGCATAATGTGCGCATGTTGCGTCTCTGCGTGTCCAGTCAGCAAGAAAGAAGATTCCGACTACATGGGTCCAGCCGCTATCGTAAGGGCACACAGGTACATTTTTGACAGCCGAGTAAAAGACATGCTTGAACGCCTACGAATTATGGATAAACCACACGGCGCCTTTAGTTGCAAAACATACTACAGGTGCACGCTGGTCTGCCCGAAATCCATTCAGGTAACAAAGCTCATTTTGCAAGTAAGAAAAAAAATCTTAGAGGAACTGCGACCAAAAACCAGTGGTTCCGCCTAGTAATCTGCGCCCCTTGTACCTTGATTTTCTCTTCTCTCTGATTTCTTATCAGCAGACCCTTTTTGTCTGTTAACTCGTTACTGGTTGATTTGTAGCGGTCCGCTTAACCAAGGGTACATATTTGCAACCGATGACTCCGCAGTAGTTGCCTTGGTACTGTGCGCTTGGACGGTAAAGTTCAGGTTTGATTGGCAGCGCAGGAAACTTTTCTTCGATGATGTGAGCTACCCAACCAGGAATTCTAGCTACGGCGAAAATGGGTGTGAACAAGTCGTCTGGGATTCCGAGCATGTGATATACGCTGGCGCTGTACAGGTCAACGTTGGGGTAGATTTCGCCGCCTTTTCGCGTTCGGTATTCGCGTTGGGTAGCAACCTCGATTTCTTTGGTCATAAGATACCATTTGGGGTCGCCTGTTCGCCTTGCAAGCTTCTCGGAAATGTGGCTGAGCAAATCTGCTCTGGGGTCTAAGGCTTTGTAAACGGCATGTCCCATACCCATTACGCGTTCGTGATTGTCAAACTTCGCTTTAACCCACGCGTCAACCTTGCCTGGGTCGCCAATCTCGACTAGGTTCCGCATAACCTGCATGTTCGCGCCCCCATGCAACTCACCTGAAAGCGAGCCCACGGCAGCGCTTACTGCGGCGTACATATGTGCTCGAGTTGACGCAACAACTCTTGCCGCAAACGTCGATGCATTAAATGAATGTTCAGCCTGCAAAACCAAGCATGTGTCAAAATCCTTCGCGGTCTCCTCATCTGGAACTTCACCATTGAGCATGTACAGAAAATTTGCGGCTCTGCCTAACTTCGCGTCTGACTCGATCAAGGGCTGGTTCTTTCTGATTCGATCCCAGAAAGCCACAATAATAGGAACCAACGCCGTTAGCCGGGCAGCACGATTCAGGTTCGCATCCTTCGAATCGCTGTGCTTTTCACTGTCAGATTCCGCAAGCAAAGCCACCGTTGCCTGCAAAACATCCATCGGCGCCGTCGCAATAGGAATCCTTTTCATAACATCCACGATGCTAGGCGGCAGCTTTCTTTGTGCCGCAAGGTTTTTGGAGAATTCTTCAGCCTGCGATGCAGTTGGTAGGTCACCGTACAATAGGAGATAGGCCACTTCTTCGCTTGTTGAGTAGGCAGCTAAGTCATGGATGTCGAATCCTCGGTAAGAAAGCTCGCCTTTTACTCCGTCGATAAGCGATATTGCCGTGTCAGCGATGAGGACTCCGCGCAACCCCGTGTCCTTAGTGGATGGCTGAGGGCTTGTTTGAGAAGTTTGGGTCGCCATATTTCAATCCGCCCCTTCCCGATTAAGCTGCCTGAACTTTCTGCTCAAAATTAAATTTGTGTTTTGGGAATAGTCTACGTCTAAAAAGCGCACAAGAACACCACTTGAAAAGGAGAGCTTGCTTGGTGATAAAAGAGTTTGTTGTAGCTGCCATACTACAATGCGTGGTTTGTCCGGTGCTAAAACTTGAGGTTTTCGGTTAAATCATCCAACGTGAAAACTACGCCTGGATTCAACAGATCGGCCGGGTCAAAAATTTTTTTGACTTCCAAAAAGTAACTGTAGATTTTGTTTCCCCATTCGTTACGAAGGTACCAAGACCTGTTTCTTCCCAGCCCATGCTCACCTGTAATGGTGCCGCCAGCTTTTAGGGCTGCGTCGAAGATTAAGCTGGACAATATTCTTAGGTTCTTCTTCCAGTTCTCGATGTTGATCATTGGTCTTATGTGGAGGTTTCCTTCGCCTACATGTCCATAAATCACTGCTATTGTTCCGAAACTCTCCAGTATTTGCTGAACCTCGACTACGAAACTTGGCAGTTGCCCCAGCGGCACGGCTATGTCGTCTGCGAAGGGTGGAAATCTTTTCTGAGACGTTTCCAGCGAATTAATGATCCAAAGTAGCATTGACTCCCTGACCTTCCAAAGTTCAGACTGTTTCTTGGCGTCGTCGACAACCGAAAATTCTACTGATTTTCCCTTCAAATGACCATTCATGAGGTCGCTTGCTCGGTCTAAGTCAGAATCGAATTCGACAAGCAGAACCGCTTTGCAATCGGACGGAACATCAACCTCGTTTGTTTCTCTCAACAAGTCAATGCCGTAGGAGTCCATTAGTTCAAGGGCTGACGGTTTGAATGTTACCAGTCTCTCCACGTCTTCGGTTGCACCTGTTAGACTGTGGAAAAAGACCAGGTAGAGGCTTTGTCTTTCGGGAACGGAAACTGCTTCCAACTCTACTTCGCCGAAGACGCCCAATGTGCCGACTGAACCCGCTAACAGGTGGGTGACGATTTGTTTTGGTTCTTCGTACTGGGTCAGGCTTCGCAGGTTGTAGCCGCTGCTGGATTTGAGGTTGCCTCGGGCTTTTAGGGTGTCCAGTGCCTCCTTATCGTTGATAAACCGTTTTTCTAGGTCTATGATGGCTTCCTCAAGTTTTTGAGGTAGCTCTGTTGATGTGTCGATTAACCCGTGGCTTGTGTCAAAGAATCGCAGGCTTCTCAGCGCAGAATCAACTGTCCCGTATTTGATGCTTCTTGGCCCGCTCGCCTTAGTCGCGACGTTTCCGCCAATGGTACAGAACCCGCGGGACGTCGGATCATAGGGGATTCGAAGCCCATCCGCGGCCAATTGTTGGTCCAAAGCTTGGTGGATTGCGCCAGACTGAACCGTTACTCTTCGACCATCTTTTTTAAGCGTGGCGTTCATATTGGAGAAGAGGACAATTATACCTGAACCAACGGCGGAACCTGACTGGTTAGAACCTGCTCCTCGCGGAGTTATAGGTATCGATTCCTGCTTTGCGTAGGCGATTAGTTTTGCGATGTCATCTTCGTTAGCCGGGACAGCCACCATTTTCGGCTTAACTGAGTAGTGGCTCATATCCACCGAATAAGCTCTCAGCGATGCCTCGTCAGAAAACAATTCGCCCGAAATCTGCAGTTTACCAATCAAACCTCCACTTCCTAAAGAAAAAAGAATTGGTTAAATGAAAAATGCTTCACGCAGCTCAATAACCTGCTGAAATCGTTCTGCGTGGATTCGTTTCTGGAAGAATCTTTTGGAGACTAACTTTGGGTCCTTTGACTCTGAGTGACTCAGCCATTTCCACAAGGTAGCCCTTTAACCTGCTTTCTTTAAGAGACGCCAAACTTGAAACTGCCCTATCAACATACTCGTCTACTCTGCTTGCACAGTATTCTAAAGAACCCTTTTCAAAATAAACTTGCACTTCCTTTAGGAATACGCTAAGGTTTTCGCCTGTTTTTGCGGAAAGCAACCTTTTGAAACGTACCTGATGCTCTTTGCTTGCGGTTTGGTACGCACGTATTATTGGAAGTGTGGCTCTGAACTTGTTTACGTCGGGTTGCAGGTCGTTTCCCCACTCCTGCGCATCCAAGATATCGTCTTTTATCTGGTAAGCAACTCCATAGTTCTCCCCGAAAAGCCTCAGTGCCCCAACCAAATTGCCCGGTCCCTCGGCGGCAAGGGCTCCGCATTCGCAAGCTGCCCTGAAAAGCGCCGCACATTTCTTGTTGATTTTTCCAAAATAATTTTCCTCGTTTAGGTCTATTCTGGCTAACTCGACGTCGCCGTATTCGCCGTCGGAGAGCTGCATGCACGTATCTATCATCACGTTTAGGATTTCCCGCCTGTACCCCTTGCATAAGGACAGGGAAAGCGAAGCCAAAACATCGCCGACCAAAACCGCGTCTTTAACGTTCCATCTCGCGAAAACTGACAGTGCATTTCTCCTAAAGAGGTCCTCATCCAAAATGTCATCATGAACTAGCGTCGCCAAATGCAACAACTCAAACGCCAACGCCAACTTGCGAAGCCGCTCGCTGCTACCCCCAACGCTTTCCCCGCTTAGAAAAACCAAGGTCGGTCGAAGCCGTTTGCCGCCAGTCTGCAAGGCATACTCGATTTGTTTCCGTAGCTTCAACTCAGCGATGACCGGCAGGAACGCTTGCAACTCAGAATCCACCAGTCTCTTGGCGTTACTGCAGTAAGACTGAAAATCTCTAGAATACACGAGATGGTTTTTTTCAGAAGCCATAAAAAACCTTCAGAATCTATAAATAAACATCGCTGCCGATAAGTAATAAGCGTTTCTAATGGATAGATTGCTAGGTACCTTGTCGGCTAATCTTGGGGACAAAAATTCCTGTTTCCTGCTCCTTTTCATGGAAGGCAACTAAATCACGTTTCAGAATAAACGTACATAATTATCTTTTATGAAAGAGTTTTCAGCAAGGGATGAAAAACAAGACAGTGGCTTGCGTCAAATGCGGCCTATGCATGCGTAGCTGCCCACACAACCTAAGCCCAGTTTTGACTAAAGACACTTTTGAGAAAAACAAATAGGAAACGCTTGGGAAACTACGGGTTGACCTGTGTGAGGGCTGTGGAAACTGCACTTATGTTTGCCCTCCAAGAATTGACTTGCGGGCTTCGCGCTAAGAGCCAAGGCATCAACGCGTTAAGAAAACTTCAAAAAGTCTTAAGCTCAAAAAGTTCCGACTATATTCCAAGCGGAGTTTATTCCGAACAGAATAGTTCTTAGTATTTTCTTTACGAAGTGATTGTTGGCTACGTTTCTCATCAGAATTCGCTGTTTTGCTTGTCGAGGTACATTAAGACCCGAGAATATTTATATTTGGCTTCATTGTCTTACTGCAAGGAAAAACAAAGGACTAGAGCAATCTTGACTACTCCTCACGACGTTCCAGCTTCAAAATTTATCGATCGATTAGCGAAGTATCTGAGGGAAAACGTTGACGAAGTTCAGCCGCTTCCATGGGCCGCCTTCGCTAAAACAGGCACGCATGTGGAAAAGCAACCACAGAACCCGAACTGGTGGTACACTCGAAGCGCGTCGGTGCTTCGCAAAGTCTACGTTCACGGCCCAATCGGGTTGGAGAAGCTGCGGGCTGATTATGGCGGAAGAAAAAATAACGGCGTTAAAAAATCTCATGCTACAAAAGCTGGCGGAAGCAACATTCGGAAGATTCTTCAGCAGCTTGAGACTGCTGGTTTGGTTCAGACTACTAAGCCTCAGGGTAGACGTATGACTCCTAAGGGTCGTAAGCTTCTTCAAGAGGTTGCTGGAGATTTGCATAAAGAAGTGGTTAAGAGTGTGCCTGGGCTCAAGAAGTATCAAGGCGAATAAGAGCAATGTCGGATGATGAGCTTGACCAAATCCGAAGACGAAAGATATCGTCGATGCAGCGAAGAGTAAGTGACGAGCAAAGACAATCCCAAGAAGAAGCGCAGGTAGAAGCTCAGAAACAGGCGCTACTCAGGAAAATATTGGCTCCTGAGGCTCAACAAAGACTAAACAACCTTAAAATGGTTAAGCCGGACTTTGCGGAGCAAATTGAGTTGCAACTGATTCAGATGGCACAGACGGGCAAGTTGCCTATTCCGTTGTCTGACGGTCAGCTTAAGCAGATCTTAATTCAGCTTCAATCACGGAAGCGAGAACCAACAATTAGAAGGATATGAAAGTATGGCGCGAGTTAAACCAACAGCGAAGAAGCTTCGGCTAGCTAAAGCTGGCAAAGTCGCATCGTCTGTTCCAACATGGGTAATTGCCCGAACTGACGGAAAAGTTAGAAATAACCCTAAGCAAAGACGCAATTGGCGAACAAGGAAAATAAAGGCATAGGAGAAGTAAATTGAATGGTTATTGAAGATAAACAGGAACCGCAGGCAATCACTGAAGAAGAGCTGGCGCCGCTTGCTGAAGGAGAAACCATTGAAGAGCAAGTTCCCGAAGAAGTAGTGGCGGAGCCGACGGCTGAGGCGAAGCCTGAGGAAGCTGTTGCTGAAGTAGAGGAAGTTAAACCTGAGCGCAAAAAGAAGGAAGAGGAAGAGATCGTTGAAGAGAAAATCTACATTATCCCTCTTGGTAGAGCGTTGGTTAGACCGCCGAATAAGCGTGCTTCCCGAGCGATGCAGCTGATAAAGATCTTCATCACGAAGCACATGAAGCTTGAAATGAAGGTTTCTGAAGAAGAGGAAGAAGAAGAGTTACCTCAACTAATCATCAGCAAGGAGCTCAACGAGAAAATCTGGGAAAGAGGCATCGAGAAACCGCCGAGAAAAATCAAGGTTCGAGCAGCTAAAGACAAGGATGGCAACGTGACAGTTTATTTAGCTTAAACCAAACAATCGCTTTCCTTAATTATTTTTTACATTTGTTGCCAGTTTTTATTGTGGTTTTGTTGTAAAAATGAACCTCTCCTTCAGGGAGACAGCTTGTTGCTTGAGATTAGTTTAGATTGTTTTTTTGATTTGAGGCTTTAGTCTGGTTTTTGTTATGTTGTGAAATTTGGGTTTTGGGGGAAAATTGTGGGTTGGGCGGATTTAGCCGCGTGCTAACATTGACAAGGCGCAAAAACATTGGACGCCTGACGCCTTCTCCTGTCAGCAGCCATACCCGCTCAACGATTTTGGCCTTTAGTTATTCTTTCATCCCTGATAACTTATCATGATGCAAAATGATATAAGCCAATGTTGTTTCACCATGATACAACAAGTGCTCAGTTGCCAAATGGGTATCAGAGCCACCAAAAAAACATGACTTGACAAAAAAGAAATTATTAACAAAAGAAAGTTTAGTTTGACACTTTAAAACGGTTGCCGCATTTCTTGCATCTGTAAACAGCTAAGCTGAACATGTTGTTTTCTATTTTCTTCTCTGGAGCATCAAGCTTGCTTCCGCAGTTAGGACAGTTAACCATTAAGACGCACTTTTCAATAATTAATCACTTATCAGAGTATTCATTCACATAACATGGTCATAAAATAAAAGGATATGTGCGTGGGACTTGACAACCACAAATGCCCTCCTCGATTATTTAAGAAAAGTTATATACCATTCTTAAGTATTGAATGTTTAATTAACGAATAATATTTTTGAAAAACTGTAATTGTGATTCTGATGCCTGAGCCAGAAAGTCCCATTTCAGAGCGGAACAATTTTGCTTCTGCAAAACATTTGCCACGCAAAAATAATCGGCCTAATGACATAGAGCGGGGCAAGTTTCTGCTTGAGCTTTATCAGAAAGCCTTGCTTTTGTCCGAAAAAGAACTAAATGACTATTTCTTAGATAACGCAGTAAGTCTTACCGGAAGCACGATTGGTTTTTTCCATTTTATTTCAGACGATCAAAAATCTATCAACTTGACAGCTTGGAATAGTGAAGCACTAAAAAATTGCGTTGCCAATTACAGCACCCACTACCCCATTGAATTGGCTGGAAACTGGGTTGACAGCCTTCGATGCAAGCATCCTGTCATTTACAACGACTTTACAAAATCCCCAAACCAAAAGGGGTTCCCGGCGGGTCACGTTTTGGTTAAGCGTTTTATGAGTATTCCCATATTTGAGAATGGCAAGGCTAAGATAATCTTTGGTGTGGGCAATAAAATTGATCCTTATACTGAAGATGATGTTATTCAGCTTCAACTTATAGCAAATGAGTTGCTCAAAATCTACAAGCTACGCGAAGCAGAGTATGCAGTGCGTGAGTCTGAAAAAAAGTACCGCTCTTTGTTTGAGAACATGCTGGATGGGTTTGTTTTTTGCCAAATGGTAGTTGATGAACAGAATAAGCCTGTGGATTGGCTCTATCTAGAAATTAATGATGCCTTCGAACGTATAACTGGTTTGAAAAGAGAAACTTTGGTTGGAAAAAGAGTTACGGAAGTGACACCTAGAATAAAATTAGCCAATCCTGAGTTGTTTAAAATCTACGGTAGAGTTGCGCTCACCGGCAAGGAAGAAAGGTTTGAAATATTTTACAAGCCCTTAAGCCTATGGCTATCTATTTCTGTATACTGCCCGATGAAAGGATATGTGGCAGCCGTATTAGAAGATATTACCGAGCGGAAGAAGGCGGAGCAGGACCTCTGGAATGCGAAAAATGATTGGGAACGCACTTTTGACAGCGTCCCAGATTTCATAGCTATTCTTGATAAACAGTGTCGAATTGTTAGAGCTAATCGGGCGATGGCGCAACAGCTGGGCGTCACGCCAGAGCAAGCAATCGGACTCTTCTGTTATCAATGTGTTCATGGTTTAGAAAGTGCGCCTGATTTTTGTCCACATGCGAAAACCGTGAAAGATGAAAAAGAGCATACTGCTGAAGTGCATGAACCCCGCCTCGGAGGAGACTTTATAGTAACAACGACTCCTCTAAAAGACGCAGATGGGCATATGAATGGGTCAGTACATGTAGCCCGAAACATCACGGAACGTAAGAAAGCCGAAGAAGCGCTTGAAGAATACAGCGAACACTTAGAAAATTTGGTCGAAGAAAGAACTAAGCAGCTTAAAGATTCCGAACGCCTGGCTGCAATTGGTGCCACAGCAGGTATGGTTGGACACGACATCCGTAACCCCTTGCAGGCGATAACTGGCGATGTTTACTTGGTCAAAACAGAGTTGACTTCTCTTCCTGACAGCGATGAGAAACACAACTCTTTAGATAGCCTACGGGAAATTGAAAAGAACATCGACTACATTAACAAGATCGTGGCAGATCTTCAAGACTTTGCAAAGCCTCTTAATCCGCGCGTTGAAGAAACCGACTTAAGGCTCATAATCACTGAATTATTTGCAAAGAACAAATTACCCGACAATGTTAAGGCAAGCGTAAACGTGGAAACTGAAGTTAAAAAACTTTTAACAGACTCAGATTACATAAACCGCATCCTATACAATTTGGTTACTAATGCTGTTCAAGCCATGCCAAAAGGCGGAAACCTAACAATACATGCCTACAAAGACAAGAAAACAAACAACGCGATCTTAACTGTTGAGGACACAGGAGTAGGCGTTCCTGAAAAAGCGAAAGACAAATTGTTTACACCAATGTTTACGACAAAATCAAAAGGCCAAGGATTCGGCTTATCTGTAGTTAAGCGTATGACTGAAGCATTAGATGGAACGGTTACTTTTGAGAGTCAAGAGGGCAAAGGAACTACATTCATAATAGAAATCCCTTTGAAAAGGTAATCATTTTTTGTCCCGCCTAACGCAACCTCGACACCTCCCTTTTCTTGGCTATCCTTTACCCTTCCAAGATTCGTTTGATTTTCCAAATTCTATGCTAACAGATTCAGGGTCCAAATCAAAAAAGCAAGCTGAAACAATCACTGACTTACCGGATAGAGGTACGAGTCTATTTTTCGAGCTGGATTTCATCACACAAATGTGGTATGTTGACTCATCTCTCCACTAATGTGTAGACTCACTGTGGACGCTTCTATCTGTGATAAGAAACTGCAACTTAAAGCAAGGTTTTCAACTGGTTAAGCCGATTTAATTGGTTTTATGGCTCGTCGGTTTCATTTTTTTTTTCGTAACGGGGTTTGTTCTAGAAGGTAAGCATATCGTTTGTTGAACCATTTCTTGACAATATCAACTAATGATAAGTACAGAACTATCATCCCCACGAGGGCTAAATAAAATAATGCAGGAGGAGGCGAAAACCCGAATACGCCACCGAGCGGCGTGTAGGGCAGTGCGAACGCAACAGCGATGACAGACAAACTGCTTATCGTTAAGTATTTGCCAGGTTTACTTTTGAAAAACGGTGTATGTCTGGTTCTCAACACGAAAACCACAAACGTTTGCGTAGAAAGAGACTCTACAAACCAAGCAGTTTGAAAAACGGGAACCGTTGCCTTAAACACAAACAACATTAAAAAGAAAGTCAAGAAATCAAAAATGGAGCTTAGGGGCCCCAGGATAAGCATGAACCTTCTTATGTATGAGATGTCCAGTTTTTTTGGTTTTTCAACGTACTCTTCATCCACATTGTCTGTCGGTATGGTCCCTTCGGAAAGATCATAAAGGAGGTTGTTTAGCAGAATCTGAGTAGCCGTCATGGGTAGGAAGCTCAGGAACAAGGACGCTCCAGCGACAGAGAACATGTTGCCGAAGTTTGAGCTGACGGCCATCATTATGTATTTCATGGTGTTGCCGAAGGTTTTTCGACCTTCCCTAACCCCTTGATCAAGAACTGATAAGTCAGGCTGTAGCAATATGAGGTCAGCGGTTTCTTTCGCCACATCCACAGCGTTATCCACTGATATACCTACGTCCGCAGTTTTCAAGGAGGGGGCGTCATTAATGCCGTCGCCCATATACCCCACTACATGCCCGTTAGACCGTAAAGCCCCTATCACTCTGTTTTTTTGAGCTGGGTTCACTCGAGCAAAAATATTGTTGTCCTCCACAACCCGTGCCAGGGCATCGTCTTGAAGCTGGGCGATGTCGTTTCCAAGAACAATTCCTTTTATGTTGAAGCCTAATTGTTCACAGGTTGTTTTTGTCACTAGTTCGTTGTCGCCGGTGACTATTTTGAGTTCGATGCCGTCTCGTTCGAGCAGAAAGGTTGATTCCTTTGCGCTTTCTTTTGGCGGGTCGAGAAAAGATAGGAAACCCAGAAAAACCATGTCTGTTTCGTCGCTGATTGTGTAGTGCGTTTTGTCGTCTTTGACTTTCTTGTATGCGATTGCTAAAACTCTGTATCCTTTTGTGCTGAGGTCGTTGTATTTCTGATTAAACTTGGCTTGGCCGACACTTGTCAAATCAGTTATGTTTTCATCAGTTTCACTGTAGGAGCAGATTTTAAGGATGTCCTCTGGGGCTCCTTTGCAGATTATGATTCTTTGCCCTTCCTGCTCAACCACTACTGAAACGCGTCTTCGGATAAAGTCAAAGGGGATTTCGTCAATTTTGTTGACACTTGTTATGTCGAACTGCTTGTGCTGAACCACGGCGTCGTCCAGAGGGCTTTTTAATCCAGTTTCAAAGGCGCTGTTAAAGTAAGCGTACATCAGCGCTTTCGGAGCTTCTTTTCCTTCTATATCCTCACAATCGTTTAGTGAGAGCTTGTTCTCGGTGAGCGTGCCGGTTTTATCTGTGCATAAAACATCCATGTTGCCAAAGTTCTGAATCGAGGCCAACCGCTTCACGATAACCCCCTTTTTTGCCATCGCCACAGCGCCTTGGGACAAGTTAATGGACATTATCATTGGCAAAAGCTCAGGGGTCAAGCCCACTGCAAGAGCCACAGCGAAAAGTAGCGACTGCAAAATGGGGCGACTGCCCGCATAGAAAAACGCGTTTACAAAAAATACGAAAACCACAAGGAAAAGCGTGACCTCAGTCATTAACGCACTGAACCGCCCAAGTCCCTTCTCAAATTCTGTTTCAGGCGCTTTAGACACAAGTTCTTTAGCGATTCCACCGTACTCTGTTGAGCCGCCGGTCTGTACAACGACGGCGGTTCCGGTTCCGCTAACGACTGAGGTCCCTAAGAAAACGTAGTTGTTCCAACTCGTCAGATCAGAAGTCGGAGTTGAAATCGGCTCTGCGTTTTTTTCAACTGGAAAAGCTTCGCCTGTTAACGCTGACTGGTTAAGGTTCAGGTCTTTCGCGCTGATTAATCGGCAATCTGCAGGCACGAGGTCTCCCGCAATGAGGTATATTATGTCTCCTGGAACGATTTCTGGAAGTTTTACTTCTTGTTTAACGCCGTCTCTGAGAACAGTCGCTTTTGTGCTTACTCTTTCTTTGAGCGCTTCAGCTGCGTTCTGAGCCTTAGTTTCCTGGTACACGTCAAGAACAACACTGAGAAGCACGATAACGAAAATTATAGTTGCGTCCGCTACATCCCCTACAAACGCGGAAATCAAAGCCGCAATAAGAAGGATAAGTATAAGCGGATTTCTCAAGTGATAGAGAATTTCAACAAATCCTGTATGTTTCCGCTTCTTGGCCAGCTCATTCGGCCCATACTTTGCAAGACGGCTTTGAACCTCCTGCGAAGACAGCCCAGACTGAGATGTCTTCAGCTTAACCAAAACGTCTTCAGCAGGGAGCGACAAAAGCTCGTGGTTATCCGCCATGAAATCAACCGCAAAGTAGCTACTAAAACTCTTAACACTGGTGCCTTTTAAACATTAATTGCGCACAGCACAAAGCAGGTCCTATTCTAACATTGCCATTTCCAACAAACTCAAGCTGCTCTGCTCGTTGCTAACGATCGAATAAACAAAGCCATAATGGCACACACAATTGAGGAAAGAAAGAATCATTGGACAAAAGATCAAAGGAAGAAATACTCGTACAGTTGATTCCGAAAACCCTAACTTAACCCCAGTTTTAAGCACCTGCGTAAATGCCTTTGGTCTTCTCCCCAATTATTTCTGGAGTTGATTTACTGTGGTGGTTGAGTCTCTGTAGTTGTTCCGCCTGAAGTGGAAAGAACCAGTTGGACCGGACCGTTGAACGAGGCATTGGGAGCAGTTAGAGTCACTGTGATTTGTTGAGATACTCCGGGTGAATAAGCAATCGGAACCTGAGGCTGAATCGAGACAACACTGAAACCAGATGTCCCAACGGTGATTGCGGTTATCGAGTCACCGCTTCCAGCAGTCGACGCGGTCAATGTGAAATACAGGAAAAACTGTGACCCTTGATTTACCGTCAAGACTTGGTTAGGCTGGTTACTGATCGCAATTGACTGCGTAGCTGCTCCGAAGTAATTTTGGTCTGCACTACAATATTGGAATTGCAGGTTTATCCCGGTGATCTCCATGGTCTGACCGACCGTTGGAACGGGTGTAGTCAATGGCGTGGAAGTGGCTGTCGGACTGGATTGAGGCGAATTTGTTTGCGGGGTCGGTGAGCTTAATCCTTGGATTGGATCATTGCCAACAGTGTTAGGCTGAGAATAAATTATTGCGCCGACCACCAGACTTACAGCTATTATTGCAACAAAAATACCTATCAGGATGTTGCGTCGGCGATGAGATTTTGAGATATAAGGAGGATTGGTCTGAGGGTTCATTGATGGCGGAGCCTGGTAAGATAAAGTGGCTTTTTCATTATCGTTGGGTTCATCGCCCTTGATTCTTTTTCCGCACTCTGCACAAAAGACACCGACTGAATTTTTGGCCCCGCAATATGGGCAAATTATTTCCTGACTGCTGTTGGGATCGCTCATTTTTTCCTCATTCCTCAAAACGTTTCTTAAGATTACCTAAGGATTAAATTTCTCTGTCTATCATGCATTTAAGTTCTTCCATGAAGAAGGGAGACTGTTTAGCCCAAATTCTCTCCCTCTCCAGCTCTCGTTTCTTTTCAGGAGGCATAGTTCTTTCAATAGTGCATTGGGTTCTTAGGTGCATTTTTAATTCTTTTCTTATTTCCGATGCAAACTGCAAAGGTTTCCATCTGATTTACTTCAAGAAATGGTGCTTATTGGCGCCTGGAGTGGGACTTGAATGCTTCCTCCAACGGAGACATCGCCCGCATTTCCCATTTTTCTAAAAGTCAGTCGTATCTGGCAAGTGCGTTGTTTTGTTTATCCGGATTCTCTTCTGGTGGTTTTACATTTTGTGCATCTGAAGAATGTAATTGTTGAATGGATAGTTTCGTCTGCTGCTTCTACGTTCCAAGTTTCGCTTTCGGTGTTTCCGCATGTTTCACAAACCATGTGAATTGTTGAAAGCTGTCTAAGCTGCGCCTCTTTGTTTTGGTCTATGACCGCGATTTCGGCTACTTTGCCAAGTTGTAGGCTTATTTTTTTGTTTGATTCTTTTTGGTCCGTTGGTTTTTGGTATTTGCATTTTGTGCATCTGAGGATGGAAGAGCCTTTCTTTGCTGTTTGAAGTATCGATCCGCATTTTGGGCAGAAGTCCATTGTATTCACCCGCGTGTAGGCTTTTCTAATTAAAATGATTTTTATGTATTCCGACTTTTACGTTACAAATAGTTAAATTAATGTCTCATTTGGTGCAACTTGAGCCCTCTATCGAATGGAGACCTAACCCGCAATTTCCACTTTTTTATTAAGGTTAACGCTTGGTTCATCAGCCTTGTTCATTAGCCAGAATCAATAAAGTTTTTATTTTGACGCAATAATATTCCTAGTTAGCCATGAAGAACCAAAAGAAGAACCGCAAAGAGAGACGCAAAGAAATCTTAGCCGAAATTCTATATCAATAAGGTCCATAGCGGTTTGTAAAATATTGAATCCTAAAAAGAAGTACATGCGCCTTAGGTTCTGGCAAAGGCAACACGTAGTTGATGTGCCAAATCTTATGACTCCACGTATGAACTCATTTTAGATCGTTCTTCTTCGACTTCAATCTATTTTTTAGAACAGAGGTTTAAGGCATTGGTGGAGAGACTTCAATTCTTCTTCGGCATCATACAGGTCCTTTTTGTTATTTTTTGGTCTTTCGCCAAGCAACAAGTCACTATCACCAGTAGCAGTTACTTGTCCTGGTACAAACAAAACATTTTGGAACACATTGATCGAAGCTACTTTAGGCACTAATTGACTTGCGAGTTTGTAAACTCCGACAATTTTATCTCATTTAAGAATAAAATTGCGCCACTTGGTTAAAGAATCACTGAACTTAGCCTTTGCCGAAAAAGCCTTTCACCGTCATCATTTTTAGCACAAGGCAGGCTCCAAAGCTAAAAAAACAACCCAAGACAAGCCCTGAACCTAAATTCGGACGGGTAGACCGTGCCCTAATTTTTGTGCCAGAAAAACGCCAAAAAATGCCAGCCAAAACTAATTGGTGCCGGGGGTGGGACTTGAATCCCCAGCACCACAGAGATTTTTCTTTCCCGAAAGAAAACTCTCGGCAAAAGAAAGGGCTTTATTACTCTTTTCCACTCTTGATTCCTCACTTACTGTTGTAGTAAGTTTGAGCTTAAATAACTTACTGTTGTAGTAATTTATTCTAGTTCAGGCTCTAATATTACTAGATGATGACCATGAGAGAATACATTCTTACAGAGAAAGAACGAAAAGCTATCACGAAATACTTGACCGATGGAATCTCTAGCGACTATATTCATTTGATTCGGCACAGAGCAAAAGCTAATTCTGAAAAATTGAAAGAAGATTTGGAATTATTAAATCGTCTAGTGACCAATTAAATGTGGAAGAACATTAGCGCCCAATCAACAACCTGAAACACAGCCACAATAGCTAGTGAAATTGCTGCTACCCAAAGGGCATATTTAGAAAGTTTTTCTTCGTTGCTCCTAGCTCTCATTGCGTATAGTGGCTGGACTAGTTGCTGATTTCCAACTTGTGGAAAAGGAAATAGTTGAGTTCCCCCTTCATTTAGAACCTCTACAGGTGCTCCATTAGTAGCCGATGCACCGACAATTGTGAACCAAGTGTAGCCTGACATAAGGGGAGCCTGACTGTACTCGATTGAAGTTTCAGAACCAGGTGTTAAATTCGAAATATTCAGTGGTTGGTAAACATTTTGGTTCATGGCACTCCATGAAAGCATTGCTTGAATAAATCCATCAAAAGTGGTAGAACCGACGTTTTTGACAATATAGTAATATTTTGTATTTTCGCCCTCTGTCGCTATCTTAGGTGCTTGAACTCTAACGCTTAGCCTATGAGTGGCTGATGCCATATTATCATCGGTAAGTGATTTAGGCGCAAGTTGCTTATTGAATTTGTCATCGTTTAAGAAAGATAATTCGTTGATTTTGCGCCTAAATAATAAAACGAAAATTGTAACAAATGCAACTGTAAGGAAAATACCTAAACCAAACCCGAACCAACCCATTGAAATATTGTTTACGGCATAATTAGTTGAGTGCTCTAACCAGTTTGTAGAATTGCCAAGACTTGAACTGCTAATTATGACATAATTCCCCCTAAACAAATTGGCTAACTCTGAAACACTAAGTGCAACTCCCCCAACCAAGATGAAATATAAACAAGAAATGGTGGCTATTGAATTCTTAAAATCTTTGAATCCTCTCAATAGCTCTATCATGCCAAGTACCGATGTCAAGAGGATGGTTCCATAGAAAATCATAAAATTGTTATTTGTTTGGACTAAAAATTGAGCGTCGGTTTGCCCCAGCGAATTTGCCGTTGTAGGAATATTTGCTGATTGAAATGTTAAGATTGCAATTAAGACGGCTAAATAGACCAAATACCCTATTGTTGCAATTGTTTTTTTGTCCGTGAATTTACACCTGCTACTAGTTTAATTATTCAGTTTTTAAAATTTTGGAAGCATTGCTTCAAACATAGCCAACTTCAGACAGAATTGAGTAATTGACCTAGTCTATACTTCACCTAATAGAGCTTAAAGTTTTTCTTCCTGTTTTGAAAAGTGAAATAGAACTATTGGACAAGTTGTTTGAAAAGAAGGATAAGATAGAAAAAGTTCAAGTTGGTGTATTTTAAGGATAGCTCGCTTGTCCTTTAAGGAATTACAAGCGGAATATACTCTTTTTAAGAGAATAAACTTGTTTCTACCTCTATTGACACCTTGTCACTTGTCAGTTTGGATATGCAGTATTTTTTCTCCAACTGCTCAGGTACCTTAACCTTAACTCTTGGCAATTTAGAATTTTCAGCTACACCCGAAGTGATAAGATAAGAAGACTGATTGAGTAATGCGTTAAGCTCGCTTGGGTAATTGGCTTTGTATTCGCTTATCTTTTCAGAGAGGACAAAAGGACTAACGTTTTTTTCATCGTCTGAAACTTGGTATTCATAGGGTTTAGTGGTTTCAATTTCTTTAAGGTACCCATTCTTTGCGAGAGTTTTCAAAATTCGAGCTGACGTTACAGTAGAGCAGCCCAGTCTTTCCGCTAATTGATTTTTGTTTAAGCTATCAACACTATTTTTGATGA
>Ga0326728_10005878_pt1 | contig 33795 bp, 28 predicted proteins | sample MB3enrmetagenome_FD_207602 | JGI IMG/M metagenome (GOLD analysis project Ga0326728, IMG submission 207602) | Lab enriched peat soil microbial communities from McLean, Ithaca, NY, United States - MB31MN | ecosystem: Environmental > Terrestrial > Soil > Wetlands > Peat | place: USA: New York...
GCTACCGCGATCACGGATTGTACGCTGGTCAGGCTAGAAAAGGCCGCCATGGCACGCATGCTTCACGAAAAGCACCACATCTCAGAGTTATTCGTCACCCATCTGCTCTCCCGTAACATCCGCTATGAAGAGGATCTTGTTGACCAGCTTTTCAACTCCAGCGAGAAGCGGCTGGCTCGAATTCTCCTGCTGCTTTCGCATTTTGGTAAAGAAAGCCGCGCCGAAACAGTTCTCCCCAAAATCAACCAGGAGAGTCTGGCGCAGATGGTCGGCACCACCCGGTCGCGCGTCAGTCATTTCATGAACAAGTTCAAGAAGCTTGGCTTCATCGACTACAACGGTGGGCTTAACGTCAACAGCGGCCTGCTGAGCGTTATCCTGCACGACTAGTGCTGCGTTCGGAAATTGCGTTTACCTGTAGCGCTGACCTTTAGGTCAGCACCTGCCGACCTAAAGGTCGGCGCTACATCGACTCGAGGCGGCCCAACTCCGACAAAACTCAAAAAGTGAGCAAAATTGAACACCTTGACCCCACGGCTGAGGGTAGGATACCGTGTCCCGCTCAAGGCTGGCTTCGCTGCGATTCGAAAGCGCCGTCATAGAACTCCGTAGAGTATACTGGAGGGCGGCCACCCCAGTATACCCGGAGTCAGGTTTATGGCGAGCGCCGGGCTGAGTTTACCGGAGGCAAAGGCGTGTCTCAATTGAACGAGTCTCAAGAGCCCGCTAATCCCGCGGCCACAGAGGGCGCAAGCGGGCGGCCGCACTTCGCCCCTCTCGGCTCGGTACTGAACGTTCTCCTGGTTTGGCCGCGGTTCCCGTCCTCTTTCTGGAGCTTCGACGGGATCCTCGATCTCGTTCCCATCAAGACCGACCAGCCGCCGCTGGGCTTACTCACGGTAGCGGCGCTCTGTCCGAAGACCTGGACCCTAAGGCTGATCGACCGAAGCTTCGAGGAGTTGCTGGATACCGACATCCTCTGGGCCGATCTCGTCATGGTCAGCGGAATGCGCGTCCAGAAGGATGACATTCGCGAGACCCTCTCCAGGGCCCGCGCGCTGGGCCGGCGGACAATAGTCGGCGGCCCCTTGGCGAGCAGTGAACCCGAGCTCCTTCTTCAGCTCGCCGACCACGTCGTGGTGGGCGAGCCTGATGAGGCTTTTCCTGAGATTGCAGCCGATCTTGAGCGCGGCACTGCCAAACGGCTCTACGTGATCGAAGACAAGCCCGATGTCAGCAAGACGCCCCTCCCACGCTTTGACCTGCTCAAACTCGAAAAATATGCCTCCATGGCGGTGCAGTTCTCCCGGGGCTGTCCGTTCCAGTGCGAATTCTGCGACATCATCACTATTTACGGAAGGAAGCCGCGAACCAAGCACCCAAGCCAGTTGCTGGCGGAGCTCGAGGCATTATTCAAGCTCGGATGGCGCGAGCAAGTCTTCATTGTCGACGACAACTTCATCGGCAACCACAAACTGGCGCTCGAGCTGTCCCAGGCGCTCGAGGAGTGGCAGCAATCTCATGGCTATCCGCTTTTGTTTTACACCGAGGCCTCAATCGATCTCGCGCAAAGGCCGAAATTGATCGAGGCCATGGTGAAGGCGAACTTTTTCTACGTTTTTATCGGGATCGAGAGCCCTTCCCCCAAATCCCTGGCGGAAGCCAAGAAATTTCAAAACCTCCGGCGGGATCCTCTGGAGAGCATCCGCTTTATCCAGAACCAAGGTCTTTGGGTGACTGCGGGTTTCATCATTGGTTTCGATTCGGACACCGAGGAGGTCTTTGAACAGCAGAGGGACTTCATCGAGCGCGCCGCCATCCCTTGGGCGATGGTGGGGTTTTTGCAGGCGCCACCCACGACGCCGCTCTTTGAGCGGATGCTGAAAGAAGACCGATTACGCATGGAAAGCACCGCCACCAGCAACTTTGATCCACCCAACTTTCGGACGCTGATCCCGTTGCCGGTTCTGCTGAAGGGGTTCCGAGGGTTACTGCTATCCCTCTACGATGCCCCGGCATTCTACGATCGCTGTTATCGTTCGCTTCTGCACTGGAAGACCCGCCGGCCGCAACAACCACCGGATATTCCACTCTGGCCCAAGCTGGGGATCCTGGTTCGCTCGATACTCCGCCAAGGTTTCCTCTCCTCCTATCGGAAAGCCTACTGGAAGTTTCTGCTGCGAATTCATGCCCACTGGCTCTTCGAGCCGGCGAAGCTCAGCCTGGGGTTTGCAATGCTGCTCTCGGGACACCATTTCATACGCTATGCAAGCACCCTGGCGGCACAACTTGAAGGTGAGCTCAACAGACTGGGGATTGAAAAAGAAACGACCGAATTTAGCATCGAGGCAGCGCCGGCTGAGTTTGAAACCTGAACATAGGCTAGCAGATGCTGAGCAATATTGCACAGACCCGCGCGCGCCCGCGAGCTGAGAATCGGGTCGTCCTCATGGGTGACGTTGTGTAGTTCAGAATCGTCCATACGCGCCGGCAGTGGAGTTATGCATGATGAAGAGACGAAGTCGCGCTTCGAGCTTCCAGCAATTCCTCGAAGAGATCGGCCCTCAAGAAAAAAGCCGGGAGTACCTAGGCCGGCAAACCATCTATTCGCAAGAGGATCTGGCCGATGCGGCGTTCTACATCCAGGGCGGCAACGTCAAGCTCACCGTGACATCGCAGAGCGGCAAGAAAGCGGTCATCGCCGTTTTGGGGCGTGGTGACTTCTTTGGAACGGGATGCTTGGCCAAGCGATCTCTGCGAATGACGGGAGCGGCGGCGCTCACTCAAGCTTCGATCGCCCGGGTAGAAAGAAGAGTCCTTGTCCGCATGATCCATCAGGAGCCTGACTTCGCCCGGCTTTTCATCTCCTACTTGGCTTCACGGGCGGGCAGGATTGCCGAAGACTTGCTCGACCAACACTTCAGTTCGAGTGAGCAGCGCCTGGCGCGCGTGCTCTTGAGGTTGGCTCACTTCGGCGAAGGCCGCAAACCTGAGCCGGCAGTTTCTGCGGTCAGCCAGGATACCCTGGCGCAAATGGTTGGAACCACCAGATCACGAGTCAGCCACTTCATGAACAAGTTCCGCAAGCTCGGCTACATTTCCTACAACGGCGGACTACGGGTCCATGGTTCCTTGCAGGGCATGGTCCTTCACGACTGGCGGTCGCCGCGTCCCGATACCCCCGGCCCTGCGCCAGAGGCGCGCTTCTAAGAGAATTTCAAAAGTGAGCAAAAGTGCACAGCTTTCCGTCACGGCTGGTGGCAGCCTGTTCCTCTGTGGACGGTGGGTTGAACACTCGGTTTCAGGGCAGGCACCAAATTCTTGGTCGTGTCGATTGCATGATTATGTTGGATGCGGCACGCGTCCGAGGGGAGCATTTTTGCCACCCCCGGCTTGATCGGCGGGAGTAACCTCGATGAACATACTGCTTTACAATCCGGACAATGAAATCACCAACAATTTCATGCCGCACCTTTGGATGTTTCTGCTGCGATCGCTGACTCCTCCGGGCCATCAAGTCTTCCTGGTGGACGGCAACGCGCAACGCTTGAGCGCCAGCGAGTTGGCCGACTATGTCATCGAGAAACGCATCGGGCTGGTCGGAATCGGCGCCATGACGCGCATGATTCGCAAAGCCTACGTGATGGCTGATGCGGTGCGTGCGGTAGGAGTGCCGGTCGTCATGGGAGGACCGCATGTGACCGAGGTCCCGGACGAGCCGCTGGGGCGCGACGGGGGGCCGCGCCATGCTGACGCGGTGGCTCTCGGCGAAGCCGACCACACCTGGCCGCGAATTGTGGCCGATGCGGAACGTGGGGAGTTGAAGGAGATTTATGCCCCGGTCGATGCAGCGGGCAAGGAGGTGAAGCCTTCTCTCTCGGACTATCCGGAGATTCCATGGGATCAGATGGATTTGGACCAGTTTAACCTGGTGGGGCATTTTCCCAAATGGGCGCGCCGGTTACTTTCACTGGCGGGCATGACGTGGCAGAGCTTCCACATGGTGCCGATCGAGTCCGGCCGTGGCTGCCCGTACGGTTGTGAATTCTGCACGGTGACGGGTTTCTTTGGAGATTCCATCCGCTTTCGTTCGAACGCCAGCGTGGTGGACGAGCTTCTGAAATTGAAGCAACTGGAAAAGCGCCAGAAGGGGAAAATCGCCGTCTTCTTCATCGACGACAACTTCGCCATCAATCCCCGGCGCACCAAGTCGCTGCTGCGTGACATCATCGCGCGTGATGCCCAGGTGCCCTGGGTGGCTCAAATCAGTATGAACCTTTTGCGGGACGAGGAGCTTGTTTCGCTCATCGCCGAAAGTGGCGGCAAATGGATCTTCATGGGGCTCGAGTCCATTGACCCCGAGAACCTGAAGAGCGTGCGCAAGGGATTCAACAAGCCGGAAGAGTACAAGGGGATTTTGGAAAGCCTCGAGCGTTACGGTCTTTACGCAATCACTTCCTTCATCTTTGGCATGGACAGCGACTCCCCAGGAGTAGCGCAGCGCACTCTCGATGTCATCCGCACCTGGCCGCCGGGGCTCCCGGTTTTTGGACTGCTGACGCCTTACCCGTCGACGCCCCTCTACGACAGACTCCTGGCAGCGGGCCGGCTGACCAGACCCAAGCACTGGTTAGAGTTCCAGCCCTTTACGATGGATTTCTCGCCCCTGGGGATTTCTCCGGTACAAGCGGAGGAAGAAATCAGGCAGGCATGGGGTGCATCCTATATGGCGGCAACGAACAGCGCTGCAATCAACCGGTTGGAACCGGGAGATCTCACGGACCGAATCATTCATTTGCTGGGCCGCCTGGCGTTCCGCGGAATTTATTTCCCGCAGATGAGGAAGAGAGAATGGGTGCGGGTACTCTTTGAAAACCGTGCTTCCATCGTTCAGGTTATTTGGGAGGCGTTAAGATTCAAGTATCAGCCCCGGTCCACGGAGCCGCTCTCGATTGAAATGCCGGAAGGCGCCGAGCCGTCCGCTTGATCTGATATTGGCTTCATGAGATCCTCAAGTCGTACGTAGTTCCATCTTCTGGAGGCGAGCGTCCGCCGCCCAGCAGCTTCGATCAAACAGGGTTCTGGGAAGTCGACGGGGCGACGTACCCGGATCACTCGAACGCGTAACGTCCTCTCCGAGAGTAAGGGTTCCCTATACCACACCACATCGTCACACACTCCCTTAAGCAGGCAACTCCGAGAAAGCCCAGCGCGGAGGTACCAAAGTACCTTTGCGGCTCAAGGCGGAATTGGTATACTTGCCGCTCGGATCGTGCTCACGGAAGAAGGCAGCCATCTGCAAGGGTGGTGCCTCTTCTCTTCGGGGCCCATGGCCGTTCTACGTACGACCCCCGCCCCGGGTGGCTGTCCCGGACGCAGCCCTAGAGCAAAGAACGAGCGACTCTTCACCATCGTTGTTTGACGAGGAAAAGCTATGAGAATCCTGCTGCGCCGAGTGTTGAACGACGGCGAGGGCCAGGACCTGACGGAATACGGTCTGCTCCTGATGTTCATTGCATTGGTTGCCATCACTGTGATTCATGGTCTGGGGTCGGTTGTAAAAAACGTCTTCAGCAACGCGTCGAGCAGCTTGTCGTAACCGCCTGAAACAGTTGTTCATACCCCTCGATTTGATAAACTCTTCGCAGGTTGGCGCCTGGGAAGCTACCCGCCTCGAGTCCCCCGATTTGGTTTGACTTTATGTTGTGCGTAGCGACGGCAGTGGAAGCGCCTGCCCTCTTGCTCCTCTACCAACTCGAACGCCGACAAGACAAGCACCACACCCGAGTTGAACTTCCGATTAGACCTTACGAATCGACGTTCCGAGACGAGGAAGGAAGTCCCCTGTTATGCGAATAGAGACTCGGCCTGGAAAGTCGTGTATAGTTTGCGAAATGACTTCTTGCGGCAAGGGAGGCGTAACTCAATGGTTAAATCGATAGCTGTCGTCGTGGGCAGCTACCTGCTGTCGATCATCCTTGTCTTGGCGACGGACCCGCTGCTTTCCCGCCTTTTCCCGGGGGATTTCGTCAGGGGCCGTATTCCCTCGAACGCGGCTCTCTTCGCGAGCACCGGGCTCTTCGTGATCATCTCAATCCTATGCGCGTGGGTCTGCGCCCGCTTCGCTCCCGGCCGCGCCGGCCTGCACGTGCTCTGGTTTTTTGTTATTGGGGAAGTGATGGGAATCGCCACGACAGTTCCCAACTGGAGCAAGGGCTGGCCGCATTGGTACTGGCTGTCCTGGCTGCTCACCTGGCCGGTGAGTTGCTGGCTGGGTCTGCTGTTGTCCGGGCGCCGGGGTGGTCAGCCGTCTGCGCAATTGGCCGGCGCAGGAGGATAGTTGGCGAATAATCCGAAGTGGTTCAGTTTCGGGCCTTGCGGGCCAGATAGACGGTGCGGCATCCCAAGCGAATCAGCGGGTTATTCTTGAAGAAGGGAGCAGCATCCCACCCTCGCACCTGATCGAAGCCCGCCTCGCGCAAGGTGCGCCGGATCTCCGCGGAACTCCACGAGACCTCTTCGACCCGTTCACGATGCCTTCTCCAGCAGGCTCCGTCCCGGATAAACCATTCGATATCAATCCACGCCCGGTCGGCCGGGGGGGTATGGCCGCCGCGCATTACCATCACCACGCCCGGCCTCTCAAACCAGACGTTGCCTGGCCAGTATCGCTTGAATCCCGGAGAGTTGTTGACATCGAAGAAGAAGTGGCCGCCCGGCCGCAGGGCTCGCTCCACGGCCTTGGCGACCCGGCGGAGGTCCGCCTGTTGAGGAACGTGATTGAGGGCGTCGTATTCACAGGTGATCAGATCCACCGTTTCCGGCAGCCGGAAGCTTCGCATGTCCGCCCTCAGCACGCGTACGGGAAGGTGAGCGCGCGCAGCTTTTGCACGGGCCAACCGGCACATGTGAGGGGATAGGTCCACAGCGTACATCTTGATTCCCTTGCGGGCCAGTTGCAGGGCGGTTGTCCCCGTGCCGCACGCCAAGTCGCAAGCGGCTGCTACCCGGGGCAGAATCCTCGAGAGCACACGCTCGCGGGCCACATCGATCGGGGATCGAGAAGATCCAAACATCAAGTCGTAATGCTGCGCCACCCATCGATAAGGTCTGACCCATGACTTTCGAGCCATGTTGAATCCGCCTTCTGCCGCCGCATTATAACCCTTTTCTCCGTGCTCGGAAGACCGGCGACACCCGGAACTTATCACCCTTTTTTTCCGTGATTGTGCCGAATCGGAATGAAGCTTCGTACATCGGGGCTTGCTGCGAGGCGCTGCAGGGGCAATCCATCGGACGCGATCGCTACGAAGTGTTGTTCGTGGACAACCCCTCGACCGACGGAACGAGCGAACTGATTGGTTGCGCGCCCGGCGTCACGGTGATTCGCGAGGAAAGGCCGGGACCGTATGCGGCGCGCAATGCTGCCATCCGGTCTGCTTGTGCGGATCTACCAGCGGAAATTCTCGACCAGCATGATTCTTCTGGTCTGTTGGTTCACCTGGGCGAAAAGAAGATTCACCACAGAGTGCACAGAGCTCACAGAGATGCCAGGTCGCCTTGACTCCGTGAACTCTGTGACCTCTGTGGTGAGTCCTTTCCCGGTCACCCTTACGAATTCCCCCGCCAGAGGCTAGTGTACTAGTTTCGGCATAGCGTTGGTCTTAAGGCCAGCATCTGCATTTGGTTGCGGCTTTGCCGCGCTGTGCTAAAATCGCTCTGCCGTTTCGGAAAAATCCGCCATGCACACGCCAGAAGGCCTGACGATTGAGCGCGCGGAAGAGAGTGATTACGACTGGTGCGCGCGCCTGATGGCGGGGAGCGAGCCCTGGATCACCTTGCGCCGGGGTCTCGACGGCTGTCACGCGGCGTTGCGCCGCCCCGGCAGCGAACTGTTTGTGGCCCGCGAGGGCGGCCCCGCCGGGTTCATCTTGATTCACCCTTACGGCTGCGCGGGCTCTCCTTATATCGCCAGCGTCGCGGTGCCGGAGGGCGCGCGGGGGCGAGGCATTGGAACTCAACTGGTCGCCTTTGCGGAACGGCAAATGACGGGGCGGCGCTTTATTTTTCTTTGCGTTTCTTCGTTTAACCGGCGCGCTCAGGAGCTTTACCGCCGCCTCGGCTACTGGCGCGTGGGCGAGATGCCGGACTACGTCGTCGAGGGCCACTCCGAAATCCTGCTATGCAAAAGGCTTCCGTGAATCGCTCCCCAGCCGCCCCCGGCCCGGGACAGGCTTCCGCAAATGCGGCGGGGGGCCGGCTGGTGTTCCTGCTCGCCCTGGCCGCCTCGGTAGGCTATATGTGTCGGGTAGACGTCACCGTGGTGGCCCCACGCCTGATGGCGGAGCTGAACCTTTCTCAACTCGAAATGGGCAAGGTCTTCAGCGCTTTCCTGCTGGGCTACACACTGTTCCAGGTGCCGTCCGGCTGGCTGGCCGGCCGGGCGTCCACGCGCCGCCTGTTTGGAGCCTTGGCGCTCGGCTGGGCGGCGATCACCTGCGCGCACGGCGTTGTGGGCAAGACCTGGTTTGGCCTTTCGATCGGCGCACTGCCGGCGCTACTGGGCTTGCGCTTTGTGCTCGGCATCGTGGCTTCGCCCACCTACCCGGCCGCCGGGCGGGCCATTTCGCTGGCTCTGCCTGCTGAGCGGCACGGTAGCGCCAACGGCATGGTGCTGGGGAGCATCGGGATCGGCTCGGCGGTGGCGCCGCCCCTGCTCGGCTTCGTCGCCCTGCATTGGGGATGGCGCGCGGCGCTCGAGCTGGTGGCGCTGCTCGCCGCCCTGGTGGCGGTGCTCTGGTGGCGGTCAGCCCCGCGGGTGCAAGCGGCGAGTGCCGCTCGGACGCCATCCAAGGGTGCGGCGGCGGCCGGCAAATCACCGCTGCGCCTACGCAGCTTCTGGTTCCTGACGGCGAGCTATAGTCTGCAAGGCTACGTGGGGTACGTGTTTGTGTTCTGGTTCTTCCTGTATCTCGTCCAGGTCCGCCGTTTCGAACTCCTTCGGGCCGCGTGGTTGACCACGCTTCCCTGGATCGCCAGCCTTGTCGTCATTCCGCTCGGGGGCGTGGTCTCAGACCGGGCCGTCAGACGCTGGGGTTCGACGTGGGGACGCAGGAGCCTGCCCCTGCCGGCCCTGATCCTTGCCGCAGGCTCGCTCCTGCTCGGGGCCCGTACCGGCAGCGCGTGGCTGGCCGCGTTGAGCCTGACTGTGGCGACGGCGCTCGTCCTCGCTACCGAAGGCCCTTATTGGGCTTCGATGACTCAGCTTTCCGGCCCGCAGAGCGGCATCGGGGGCGGGGTGATGAATTTTGGCAGTAATCTGGGCGGCCTCGTCTCGCCGGTCCTCACCCCCTGGCTGGCAGCACGCTTGGGCTGGGAATCGGCTCTCGGCCTGGCCGCGCTGATCGCCGTCGTGGGGGCAAGCCTGTGGATGGGCGTCAGCATTGACGCGGGTGCGGTCAACGAGTCCGCTACGGTGCAATAGAAACGAGGTGCGAGGAAGAAACAGAAAGTGTCATCCTAAACGAAGCGAAGGATCTCTGCCGTTGCTCGTCAGGCGTCGAACTGGAGACTAACTGCGGAGATCCTTCGCTCGGGGTGAGGGCCGGCTGAATCCTGAAGTTCGCCGGGCAGTTGGCGAGACAAATAGTCCCACTGGTCCACCCGCCAAGGCCCGATTCGCGACGGGATGGGCTCGTAGAATAGGCTTTCTTGGCGTTAGGAGCCAGAATAAGGCGTCCTCGGGGCGTGGGTAGGGGGTCAGGAGCCTCTATTTTGAGGATGCCCCGTTTTTGGCTGCTTTTGTGGAGGCCCTCTCGAAATTTGGCCTTTCCTGGGCCGCTGAGGCACCTGGCCGAGTTTTCTGACAATTCGTCCGCTCTGAAATCGCCTGTCCTTCCGAGCGAGGCAATTCACGGACCCGCCACGCCCAGCACCACGAGGCCATGCGCCTGGGCGCCTAGGGCGAGGGCGCCATCGTGCGTAGCCATTACCAGGTCGGCGCCCGTCGTCTCTTTCCAAAGCAAGGCGGTGGCGAGGTGAATGGCGTCCAGTGTGCCGAGTTCGGTCGGCATGGGTTGGGCGGCGCGGGTGAGGACAACGTTATCAATCTCGACCAGTTCGAGGGAGCCGACGAGCGCCAGGATAGCCGCTCGCCGGATCGCAACTTCAGCGTCAGAAAGATTCGCTCGCAGGCGCAGGCGATCCAACGTGCGCAGACTTTCGGTCATGACCAAGGCGCTTGAAACGCCCCGGTCGATTTGCCGCCATGCGGGCAACGCGTTCGGCTGTCCAAGCGCCACACGGAGCAGGACCGACGCGTCCACATAAGCGATCATCGGTTAGGCTGCCGCTCCTCGAGCAGGACTTCTACGACATCGATGTTAAGTTTCAGCGGCTTCGGCAAAGGAACGCGGTTCGGCGCCGGCGTGCCGGGCGCCGGTTTCCGGACTTTCAACCTCGCTGGCTCGCGGACAGGGACGATCAGTGCTGCCGGCGTGTCGCGATCGAGAACGGAGATCGTCTCCCCGGCGCGGACGGCGCGCAAGTATTCACTCAGCCGCGCCTTCAGCTCAGCGATGCGAACACTCCTCATGACCATATTATGACCAGAAATGGTCAGGTTGGCAAGGAATTCCGATCGCTGGCAATGTCTCAGTTTGCAGGAGCGGCGGCTTTACGCCGCCATTGGGCGAGGTAAACTCGCCGCTACGAATTCAAATTGAGCCACTACCTGATCGCTCGCCACGCTGGCGTGTTTGCGCCGCCCCTCCCGCGGCGTGCGCAGAAACCTGGGCTAGAGCCCCTCCGGGATCTTCTTCACCGCGATGGCTTCGCCTGCGTAGAGCGTGGGCGCGCCGAGGGCGAAGGCGTCTTTGTTGTAGGCCGCCACGTCGGTTTGAATAAGCTTGTTGAACTCCGCCAGGTGCTGCTCCAGTTCCTTGCTCAGCTCCGCTTTCTGATCCAGAGCCAACTGCGTGGGGGGCTCGCCGTAGCCGATGCCGCCGAAGCCCCCCAGGCCGGAGAGCTTACTGTTGAACGCGGCCAGATAGTGAAGGTCGTCTTCCGAGCCGGGCTGGAGCTCCGAGTTATAGACGGAATCCTTGAGCGCCCGGAGCTTGCGGCCAAGCTGGGCCGATTTTCCCATGAGCGGCTGGAACTTCTTCTTCAAATCGTTGTCGTCGCTCGAGCGCACCATGCCCTGGAAGGCGGTCAGCGTCTTCTGCATTGCGTCCACGCGGTTGAGCATGGTGTGGAGCGCCGTCACCGCGTTGCGCGCTTCCAGCGAGAAGCGCAGCGAGGCGCGGAAATTCTCCGGATCGATCTTGAGGTTGGGATCGGGCCGGACGCTAACATCGGCTTCCGCCTTGTGTTCGCCCACGGTGATGGCCAGGTGATACTTGCCGGCCAGAACCTGCGGGCCGCGTCCGCGTCCGAAGAACTCCGCAAACTCGCTTTGTTCCGGTTGGCGCTCGAAGGTCAGGCGCTGCGGGCCGTCGTAACGCAGCGACCAGACAAAGCGGTTGATCCCGGCTTTGGAAGGACCGTGCTCGGTGGCCACCGGGTTGCCGTGTTCGTCGGTGATGACGATTTTCACCGGGCCTTCGCGCTGGTCCTCTGGACCCTCGGCGCTGGCTTGCCCGGCTTGACCTGCCTGTTCACCTTGTCCGCCCTGGCCTGCCTGTGCCGCGGCTCCGGCGCGACCCCCACCTCCTCCCCCGCCTCCCGCAGCGCCGCCCGGCCCACCCGGACCGCCGCCGCGCCTTGGTTCGATCTCCTTCTTCAGGAAGTAATCGATCACGACTCCCTCAGGGGCGTTGGGAGTGGAGTAGTCCGACGCCATGCCGAACATCCCGCCACGCCAGTGATGAAACAGCGTGCCAGGCGCGGTGCTGACCAATTCAAAGTCGCTGTCCTGGATTTTGGAGCTCATCTGCTCGAGAGGACGAATGTCATCCAGGACGAAGAGGCCGCGGCCGTGCGTGGCCACCACCAGGTCGTCACCGGCCTTGACGAACTTCAGGTCGTAGATGGGCACGGTGGGGAAGTTGGCTTTGAGCGGCTGCCAATGCTCTCCCGCGTCCTGAGAATAAAACAAGCCGGTGTCCGTTCCTACCACTAGGAACCCGCGCTGATTGGGATTCTCGCGGACCACATGCGCGGGAGCATCGGCAGGCAGGCCGCCGGCAATGGACGCCCAAGTCTTGCCGTAGTCGGCCGTCTTGTAAACGTAGGGTTTGGGATCGTCCAACTCATGGGCATCGTAAGTGATGAAAGCCGTTCCCGGGTCAAACGGCGAGACGCCGACCTGGTAAACGCGAGCCCCATCGGGCGCGCCCGCAGGGGAAACGTTCGCCCAGTTTTTGCCGCCGTCGCGCGTGACCTGAACCAGACCGTCGTCAGTGCCCACCCAGATTACTTTGGAGTCGGTAGGGGCTAGGGTGATGGTGAGGATGGTGTCGAAGCTCTCCGCGCCGCTGATGTCGTGCTGGACGGGGCCGCCCGCGATATCCTGCTTGGATTTGTCGTTGCGGGTCAGGTCGCCGCCGAGGGGCGTCCAGTGCTTGCCGCCGTCCGTGGATTTGAAGACTACGTTGCCCCCCAAATAGACCTCGTTGGCATCGGTTTCAGAGACTGCAATGGGAGAAGTCCAGTTAAAGCGATACTTCAAGTCAGCAGGTTTGAGCTCCTCAACGCCTTCGAGATAGGGGCGGATGTAGTGCGTGAGATGCGTCTTCTTTTCCAGGCGCGTGATGCTGCCGTTCTGGGAGTCGACGTAGATGACGTTGGGATCGCTGGGGGCGAACACCGCGTATTCGCCGTCGCCACCCGTCACCGTGTACCAATCGGAAGGGCCCACGGCGCGCCCGCCCAGATTGCTCGAAGCGCCGCACCAGGCGCTGTTGTCCTGCAAGCCGCCGCACAGCGAGTACGGAACCTCGCTCGAGGTCGAGACCATGTAGAACTGCTCAATGGGGATGTTATTCAGGAATCGCCAGGTCTTGCCGCCGTCGGTCGTCACATTGACGCCCCCGTCGTTGCCCTGAAACATCCGCTGCGGGTCCTTCGGGTCGATCCAAAGGGCGTGATGGTCGGAGTGGACACCTCGGTCCGCGGTGTGCGAAGTCTTGCCGCCGTCATCCGACTCGACCAGATTGAGTGACATGAAATAGATCTTGCTCTCGTTCTCCGGCGAGACCATGAGCCGGGAGAAGTAGAAGGGGCGAATATCGTAAGCGTGATTGTCGCTAACCTCCGTCCAGGTATCGCCCAGATCGGTGGATTGCCACAGCATGCCCCGCTTGGCCGCCACCAGCGCGTAAATGTGATTGGGGTTGGTGGGCGCGACGGCCACCGCAATGCGGCCCAGCGGGCCGTCCGGCAAACCTTTCGTCAACTTCTTCCACGTGTCGCCGCCGTCGGTTGACCGGTAGAGGCCGCTCCCCGGGCCGCCATCCACCAGCGTCCAGGGATAGCGCCGGAACTCCCACATCGCCGCAAACAGCACCTTGGCGTTGTTGACCTGAATCGCCAGGTCCGCCGCGCCGGTGGAGTCATTGACGAACAATACCTTGTTCCAGGTCTTCCCGCCATCGGTGGTGCGAAACACCCCGCGGTCGGGATTGGGAGCCCAGGCGTGTCCTGCGGCGGCCACGTAAACCACCTCGGAGTTGGCCGGATCGACGATGATCTGGGAGATCTGTCCCACATTGCCCAAGCCGACAAATCGCCAGGTGTGCCCGGCGTCGCCCGAGACGTACACGCCGCGACCGTCGATCACGTCGTTGCGAACTTTCGATTCACCCGTCCCCACCCAGACGATGCTTGGGTCGGAAGGCGCCAAAGCGAGGGCGCCGATCGAGGCTGTGGCTTCGTGTTCGAAGATCGCTTTCCAGGTGATACCCCCGTTTTCGGTCTTGAACACACCGCCTGCCGCCGCGCCCACGTAATAGACGTTGGGGTTGCCGGGAATTCCGGCCACCGCAGCCACGCGGCCGCCACCCACGGCCGGACCCAGATTACGGAACTCGAGGTTTTTGAAGACGTCCTTCTCCCTGGCGTCAGACTCCTGGGCAGGTGATTGCCCTGCCATTGACTGGCTGGAAGCCGCGACAGCCGCTGCCAATACCAACACCATACCGAATCGGGCCACTATGTTTTTCATGGGACTCCTCTCAGAGGCGAGCTCGGACAAGTCGTCATACTACCACGAGGATTTAGGTCCGGGAGCGGATTTCTCGTTGGCTGCATTGAAAATCGCAGCGCGGGTGTCTCGCCTGCCGTGGCGCGGGCATCCTGCCCGCGAACTCCTGCGGGGGCGCGACGCACGCACCACATCGATCAATTGTCACGGCTTTTTTGCAGCTCTCGCGGCGTCATAACCAACTGAATATGTACCAGTTCAATATACCCTTGTCGCCGGCAAGCAGGTCGTATATACTCCCGCACAGCGACGTGCAAATCCGAATTACAACCGCTCTGGCACAGCAGTTTTCTGTCTTGGCCCTCGCGAGCGGCCAGTGGTGTACCCGGCCAAGAAGGAGGGGAGAGGTCTTTTCAGCATGTCGAAATCTTCTGTAATTTGCGTGGCCGTGGCCCTGTATGGGTGGCTGGGACTGACCGCCGGATTGGCCCAAGTGAACGTGTTGACCCAGCACAACGACAACTTTCGAACCGGGCAGAATACCAGCGAGACAGTATTGACTCCTTCGAACGTGAACACCGGCAGTTTCGGCAAGCTGTTCTCCCAAACTGTTGACGGAACCATCTATGCCCAGCCGCTTTATATGTCCGGTGTAAACATCCCCGGCCAGGGCGTCCACAATGTGGTTTACGTGGCCACCGAAAACGACAGTGTTTACGCCTTTGATGCCGATAACAACCAAGGGGCGAACGCCAACCCGCTCTGGACGGCGAGCTTTACCGACCCCGCGCAGGGCATTACGGCGGTTCCCAGCTCCGATCAAGGCTGCGGCGACATCGTGCCGGAGATCGGGATCACCGGCACGCCGGTCATCGATGCCTCCACCAATACGCTCTACGTGGTGGCCAACACGAAGGAGAATGGAACCTACGTTCAGCGCCTGCACGCGCTCGACGTGACCACGGGTGCTGAGAAATTCGGCGGACCGTTGGAGATTCAGGGCACGTATGAGGGTCAGACGTTCAATGCGCTGATTACGAACCAGCGGGCGGGATTGCTCCTTCAGGGGGGGGTGGTGTATATCGGCTGGGCTTCGCATTGCGACTTCGGCCCCTTCACAGGCTGGATCATGGCGTACGACGCCCGGACGCTAACCCAGAAACACGTGTGGACAGTCACGACGAATTATGGCGACGGCGGCGTGTGGATGGGTGGCACAGGCCTGGCCGGGGACGGTCAAGGAAACATCTTCTTTGCTACCGGCAATGGCACCTTCGATGCCGCGATGTGGGGCTGCCAATTCGGAGATTCCATCGTCAAGATGGGCATGGCGGCGGGTAGACTGCGGTCGGCCGTCAGCAGCACCTTCCGGGTGAAGGACTACTTTGCGCCGGAGGATCAGGAGTATCTCAACGAGAATGACTTCGACCTCGGCTCCGGAGGGGTTGTGCTCTTGCCTCCGCAGCCGGGAACCTCTGCTCAACTGCTGGTCCAGAGCGGCAAGGAGGGCACGATCTTCCTGGCCAACCGCGCCAGCCTGGGCGGCTACGATCCCAATGCCGACAACAATCTCCAGACTCTTCACCTCGCGGTCGGGGGGATCTACGGCGCGCCGGCCTACTGGAACTCCACGGTTTATTTCTGGGGAGTCAGGGACTATCTGAGAGCTTTCAGCATAACCAATGGCATGCTATCGACCACGCCGATAGCCACGGGATCAGTCGCCATTGACTATCCGACCACGACGCCCTCGGTCTCCGCCAACGGCAACGCGAATGGGATCGTGTGGGGCATCGACGCCAGCGCCTATAGCAGTGGCGGCCCGGCGGTCCTGCGTGCCTTTGAAGCCACCCGCCTGGGCAACGAGCTTTACGATAGCAACCAGAACTTGGCGCGTGATAATCCCGGCGGCGCCGTACAATTCACCGTGCCCACGATCGCCAATGGCAAGGTGTACGTGGGAACCGCAAGCATGCTCAGCGTGCATGGGTTGCTGAATAACTAATCCCCTCTTTGTGCTACACTAGATTCCAGGTATCGGTTCGCGCAGTCTACTACCCTGCGCTGAACTCGCGGGGGCAGGCGCCGGCGGTGAATCTCAAGCGCAACGAGCGGCGCGAATGCCCTCTTTCTCAGGGCAGGATCATGAAGAACCTACGCATTCTGATCGTTGACGACCACGAAGTGGTCCGCCGGGGTTTGCTTGCCCTGCTGGGAACCCAGGCGGGCTGGGAAGTGGTGGGTGAAGCCGCCAGCGGCTCGGACGCCGTCAAAAAAGTAGCCCAGGTCAAGCCCGATGTCGTCGTCATGGACATCACCATGCCGGTGATGAGCGGTTTGGACGCAACCCGCCTGATCATGGAAACCGCTCCCCGAACCAAAGTGCTCATCTTCACCATGCATGATTCGGAACAGATGATTCAGACCGCTCTGGAGGCTGGAGCAAGAGGATATGTGCTGAAGTCGAATGCGGCGAACGATCTGATTGCCGCCATAAGAGCTTTGGCGAAGGACGAGACTCCTCTAGTGTCTCGGACGGCCAAACAAACACCGAAAATTGTCTGACGGCCGGCCCACAGTATAGCGAGATTACACTCCCGACAGCACCGGCCACGGCCGTAGTCGGCGGCGCTGGCCGGTTCGGGGGAGGATCCAATGGGCAAGTCAAATTCCGCCAAGTCGGCGGCTGAGCGTCCGCGCATAACCAGACGACGTCCCCAAAACAAATCGGTTCCCGTCGTCGGCGTGGGAGCATCGGCAGGCGGGCTGGAAGCTTTCCAGCAGCTCCTCAACCATCTGCCGACCACCACCGGCATGGCCTTCGTGTTTGTGCAGCACCTGGCGCCCCGCCACGAGAGCATGTTGTCGGACCTGCTCTCGCGGAACACCAAGATCTCCGTCCAGGAGGTCAAGGACGGAGTGAAAGTGGCCCCCGATCACATTTACGTCATTCCTCCCAATAGCAACATGGTGATCTCGGACGGCGTGCTCCACCTCATGCCGCGCCGCGAAACCGAATTGCAGCACATGCCCATTGACTGTTTTCTGACTTCGCTGGCCGGGGACCGCAAGGCCAAAGCTATCGGCGTGATCCTCTCCGGGACGGCTTCCGACGGAACTTTGGGGCTCAAAGCCATCAAGGCAGAGGGCGGCATCACCTTCGCACAAGATGAGAAGACGGCGAAGTACGACAGCATGCCGCGCAGCGCCATTGCCGCCGGTTGCGTGGACTTCATCCTGCCGCCCGAGGGCATCGCCAAAGAGCTGGCCAGAATCGGCCGCTACCCCTACCTTATCCAAACCATGGCCGCGGAGGCGGACGAAACTCTGGCGGCCGGCGACGACGAAATCAACCAGATCCTGGCGCTGGTGCGCGGCGCCACCGGCGACGACTTCACCTGGTACAAGAAGAACACCATCAAGCGGCGCATCAAGCGGCGCATGGTACTGCAAAAGATGGATAAGCTGGCCCAGTACGTCCGATACTTGCGCGGCAACAGCCTGGAATTGCAAGAACTGTATCACGACTTTCTGATTAACGTGACCGGCTTTTTCCGCGACCGGGAAGTCTACCAGACCCTTAAGAAGAAAGTGCTCCCGGTGCTTCTGAAGAACCGTCCTGCGGACTCTCCGCTCCGGTTCTGGGTTCCCGGTTGTTCAACCGGTGAAGAAGCCTACTCGATTGCCATCTGCGCCCTGGAATTCCTGGGCGCCGCAAACAGCAATATCCCCATCCAGATTTTCGGCACCGACATCAATGAAGGAGCCATCGAGAAAGCGCGCGCCGGGAACTACCCGGAGAGCATCACCGCGGACGTCTCGCCGGAGCGTTTGCGGGGCTTTTTTACGCCCGCGCCGGGAGGTTATCGGATCGCCAAGTCGATTCGCGACATGTGCATTTTTGCGCGCCACAATGTGCTCCAGGATCCTCCTTTTTCAAGGATGGACGTGATCAGTTGCCGCAATCTTCTTATCTACCTCGAGGCCGCGGCACAGAAGAAGATCATACCAACCTTTGGTTACGCCCTTCGCACTCCGGGCTTTTTGATTCTGGGTCCGTCCGAGAATCTCACCGGATTCTCGGACCTGTTTGCCTCCGTCAACAAGAAATTCAAGGTCTATGCGAAGAACCCGAGCAGCTTCGTGCATGTTGGGAGGGATTGGATTCCTAAAATTGCGTGGAAAAATGCTCCGCCTGTGAAGAGGAGCGCCCAGGCAACGCCGGCCTTCGACGTGCAGAAGGAAGTAGAACATCTCCTCTTGACGGAGTACGGGCCGCCGGGAGTTGTGGTTACCGGCGATTTGAGCATTATCCAATTCATCGGCCGCATGGGCAGTTTTCTGGAGCCGGCGCCCGGGCAAGCCAGCCTGAACTTGGCGAAGCTGACCCAAGGGACCCTCTCCCTGGACATCCGCAGCATCATCCATGCGGCCAAGAAGCAAGACGCGCCGGTTATCCGGGAAGGCGTCCGCATCAGGAGCAACGGCCGCTACCGCACGATTACTCTGGAAGTGGCGCCGATTAAAGGCGCCAGCGCGCGCGAGTCCTATTTCCTGGTGCTTTTCCGCGAGGAAGCGCCGGACGGCCAGAGAAAGCCCGCTCTAATGGAAGCTAAGGGAGCCAAGCGCAAAGCCGAAGAAGCGGAGAATAGCCGGCTGACGAAAGAGCTCGAGTACACGCGCGCCCATGTGCAGTCGATCATGGAAGAGCAAGAGGCCTCGAACGAAGAATTGCGCTCCGCCAACGAGGAAATCCAGTCCAGCAACGAAGAGCTGCAAAGCACCAACGAGGAAATGGAGACCGCCAAGGAAGAGCTGCAATCCTCGAACGAAGAACTGACCACGCTGAATGAAGAGCTGCAAAACCGCAATACCGAGCTGAGTATGCTCAATAACGATCTTAATAACCTGGTTAACAACATCAACCTTCCTGTGGTGATGCTCTCCCGAGACCTCCGCGTGAGGCGCTATACGCCACTGGCGGAGACGGTACTGAACCTGATCCCCTCTGATATCGGCCGGCCGATTACGGACCTGAAGCCCAACATCGACATCCCCAACCTGGAGAGCCTGGTGGCCGAATCTGTTGATAGCATGAGCCTAAAGGAATTGGAGGTGCAGGACCGGTACGGCCATTGGTATTCGCTGCGCATTCGCCCTTACAAAACGGCCGAGAATGTCGTTGAGGGAGCGGTGTTGGCTCTGATGGACATCGACTCGCTGAAAGCGGAGGTGAAGGAATTGCGCGTCTACGCGGAGTCCATCGTCGAGACGCTGCGCCAACCCCTGATCGTGCTGGACGGCCACCTGCGCGTGGTGACCACCAACGCTGCCTTTTACGAGACGTTCAAGGTGTCCAAGGAAAAAACCGAAGGTCGATTCATCTACTCTCTTGGCGATGGCGAGTGGAATATTCCGGCGTTGCGAGAACTCCTGGAACGAGTTCTGCCCGCGCAGACCGCTTTCGAGGGATTCGAGGTGAAACACAAATTCCCCGGCATCGGGGAACGGACGATGCTGCTGAACGGCCGGCAAATCCGCACGCGCAAGGGCGGCGCGCCTCTCATCCTGCTGGCGATCGAGGATATCTCGGATCGGAAGAAGGCTGAAGAAGCCCTGCGGGTCTTGCCGGCGCGGCTGGTGGATTCGCAAGAGGAAGAACGGCGACGGATCGCCCGCGAGTTGCATGACAGCACGGGGCAGACCATGGCTGCGCTGGCCTTGAACCTCAGCGTGCTGGACGGGAAAGCCGGTTGTCTTGACGCTCAGGGCCGGGCCGCCCTGAACGACAGCCTGAATCTGGCCAGCCAAGTCTCCGTGGAGTTGCGGAGCATCGCCTACGTTCTGCACCCACCGGCGCTCGACGAGATGGGCCTGGACGGCGCCTTGCGCTGGTATGTGGATAACTTCGTGAAGCGAACCGGGCTGGAAGTCGAACTGGTTCTGGCCAGCCGGCTGCCTCTATTGCCGGAACCGGCTCGCCTGACGGCATTTCGTTTGGTTCAGGAAGCCCTCACCAACGCCCACCGCCATTCCGGGAGCAAGAGGGTCAAAGTGGTCGTGGCGCAGGGTGACAGCGCGCTGACCCTCGAGGTGACCGATGAAGGCAGGGGTATCTCGCCGGATCATGCGCGGGGGTTGGGCCTGCAGAGCATGCGAGAACGCGTCGCCCAGTTAGGAGGACGTCTGGAAATCAACTCCGGCGACGGGGGCACTTCCATCAAGGCGATCCTGCCCATTACGACTACGACGGAATCGGTAATCCCTTGATCACCCGGAAGGTGTCGCGGGCGATCAGAAGTTCCTCGTTGGTCGGAATGACGAAGATTCGGATGCGGCTGGAGGCGGTGGAGATTTCGCTCGACTTGCCAATGGCCTCCTGGTTCCGGGCCGAGTCGATCTCATAACCCAGTTCCGCCAACCCCTGACAGGTTTTCTCGCGCACCAGCGGCGAGTTCTCACCGATGCCTCCCGTGAAAACCAGGCCGTCAACGTGGCCCAGCGCGGCCGTGTAGGCGCCAATGTACTTCCGCAGGCGATAGCAGAACGAGTCGATCGCCGTTTCCGCCTGCGTGTCGCCTTTGGCCGCCGCGTCGATCAGCTCCCGCATGTCGTTCGAGTCTCCCGAAATGCCGTACAGGCCGCTGAACCTATTTAACAGCGTAGATACATCGTGAATGGTTAATTCATCTTTTGACATTAGATAGAGAATGATGGCCGGATCCATGTCGCCGCAGCGGGTGCCCATCAACAATCCCTCGAGCGGCGTGAAACCCATCGAAGTGTCAACCGACAGGCCCTTTTCGACCGCCGTAATCGAGCAGCCGTTGCCCAGGTGAGCCGTAATCAGATTGGCCTCGTCTTTGCGCTTGCCGAGCATCTGCCGGCAATAGAACGCCACATAACGATGCGAGGTGCTGTGGAAGCCGTAGCGCCGGATTCTGTAACGCCGGTAATAGGAATAGGGCAGGCCGTAGAGATAAGCTTTGGGAGGCATGGTGTGATGAAACGCCGTGTCAAACACCGCAACTTGCGGGACCTGGGGGAAGACTTTTCGCGCTACAAGATATCCGCGCAGGTTGTGGGGATTGTGCAGGGGGGCCAGTTCGCTGCACTGCTGGATGACCTTCACCACTTCCTCGTCGATCATCACCGAGGCCGAATAGCGCTCACCGCCATGAACCACGCGATGTCCCACCGCCTCGATCTGTGAAATGTCACCCAGAGCCTCAGCCTCCTTCAGAGCTTGAACGCAGCGCATCAGAGCCGTCTGGTAGTCCAGCATCTCCTCCCTTACGCTCTGAGCAGGGTTGGGCGGCACGGCCAGATGCAACACCGCTTCGTCCGTTCCAATCTTCTCGACGCTCCCCTTGGCGATACAACGATCCGCGTTCGCCGCGATCATCTCCACACTGGTCTCGATCAGTTGGAACTTGATTGAGGAGCTGCCGCAGTTGAGCACCAGGATTTTCATAATCAACCTGCCTTTTCCTTCAGATCAGAATGCCATCGGCATGCCGTGTTCTGCAACCGGATTCCTTTCCACCACTGAGGCACTGAGCCACCGAGACATTAAGAGCAAAAGAGCTTTTTCTCAGTGTTTCTGTGTCTCCGTGGTGAAAAGCGTCGACGCGCTCTGCATGTATCTGGCATTGACGCGCGCACCGCAGGAGGTATAATGCCCGATCATGGGAGAGTTATTCCGGAAGCACGGGTGGTTCGGGGCAAGAAAGACAGGAAGTTGGGGAGGAACTCACCATGAAAGACAGGTTTCATATCAAACCGTGGCGTGCTGGCGTAGTCAGCTTCATCGTATCGCTGGCTTGCGCGGCGACGTTGTTGGCCGGCGGCCCTAACCGCCAGGGTAAGATTCTGGCGGGGTTCTTCGAAGCATGGAGCATTTATTACGCCAATTACAACATCGCTGATCTGCAGAACAACGGGGGCGCCAACCGGCTCTCGCACTTCGTCTACGCCTTTGCCAATGTGTCGGCAGACTCGTCCAACCCGTCGTCGGACGCATGCGCCATTGCGGACACTTGGGCTGATTACGAAACTCCCAACCTTCCGCCCGTGGGCAATATCGCGGATAAAGGGCCGCTTTACGGCAACTTCGCGGAGATCCTGAAGCTCAAACAACTTCATCCCCGTCTGCGAACCCTGATTTCTCTCGGCGGCGCGGGTGCGACGAACACCATGGCTTTCTCGATCGCAGCCAGCACGCAGGCCGGCCGCCAGGCGCTTGCCTCCTCATGCCTCAACATGTTCATCACCGGCAACGTAGCCAGCGGCGTCAGCGCTCCGGGCCTCTTCGATGGGATTCACATCGACTGGGAATTCCCCACGGCGGCCGACACGCAGAACTTCACACTCTTGTTGCAGGAATTCCGCAAGCAACTGAACGCGCTGGGCAAGGCCAACGGCAAATACTACGAGCTCTCTTTCGACGGGCCGGCAGGCGAGCAGAATTATTCCAACATCGACCTCGCGAAGGCAGCCAAGCTGGTGGATTTCATTACCATCGATGGCTACAACTACCATGGGACTTGGGAAAACGTTGCCAATCACGCTTCGCCGCTGTTCGATTCCAGGAAAGACCCTGAATTCGGCGAGGGTCTCTGCATTGCCTGTACCGTGAACGCCTACCTGGGCGCCGGCGTGCCTCCGTCCAAGTACGTCATGGGCGTGCCTCTGTATGGAGCGGGGTGGACGGGCATTCCGAACGTGAATCATGGGCTCTATCAGACTTCGACGGCTGACCCTTGGGCGGCTCCTGTTCTTCTGGCGAACGGAAGCGGCTTGTGCACCGACACTACCGGCAGCACTCCGGGATGCGACGCGTTGTTGACTGCGGGCGCGGCCACCTATTCCACGCTTTCGACCCTCACCGCCAACGGGTACAGCCGCTATTTCGACCCGGTCAGCGTTGCGGCCTGGCTCTACGACCCCACCACGGGAACCTTCTGGTTCTATGATGATCCCTTCACGGCGGCCCTGAAGACAGTTTACGTTCAGACGCGCGTTCCGGGCGGACTGGGCGGGAATTTTGTGTGGGCCCTCAAAGACGATGACGCCAACGGAACCATGGTGAAGACGCTGGCCGTCGGGCTCGGACGCTGAGCTATCCTCAATCGGTCGCCCTTCACTTCGCTCTCTGTCGCGCGGGCCTTCGCGGGCAGAGCCTGTCCTGAGCGGAGCGAAGGAATGCCCGCGCGACAGCGGGCGGGACGCCCGCTCCACAGCGCCCGGCGGCGCTACCCCTTCTTGTTGGCGGGGCTCAGGCCTTGGATCGGCCAGGCGAAATCTCTGAGCTCACCAGTGTGATCTACGCTGCCGGCGGCAATGGGCCTTTCGGGTTCTACCGGGACCCCCGCCTTGCGCACCCGCGCCAGGAGCTCGGCCTCGTGCATTCGCGAGGCGTCATATTCGACAATCAGAACCGGGCCGTCAAAAGAAATCCCTCTAATTCCATAAAAGGTCGAGAGGGCCCGCAGGCGCTCAAGGTCGAGGGGAGTCAACTCCCGTTTGAGCTGATAACGCGTCGTCAGGAACGTCATGGTTGAACCTCGATTGGGGCGTCCGTGGTCCGTCGTCCGTGGTCCGTTGCCCCTACCCATTGGTTCCCACCTCGACTGGGAAGACAACTGACAACGGACAACTGACTACGGACCGACTTTCGCCTACAATTGCAGCCTCCGCAAGCGCAGCGCGTTGCTGATGACGGAGACGGAACTGAACGTCATGGCCGCAGCCGCGACCATGGGGCTCAGAAGCAGGCCCAGAAGCGGATAAAGTACTCCCGCCGCCAACGGCACTCCCAGACTATTGTAAACGAGCGCGAAGAAAAGGTTCTGGCGGATATTGCGCATGGTGCCTTTACTCAGGCGGCGCGCCCGCACGATGCCGCGCAGATCTCCTTTGACCAGGGTGATCCCGGCGCTCTCGATGGCCACATCCGTTCCGGTTCCCATGGCGATGCCAACCTGCGCCTGCGCCAGCGAGGGGGCGTCGTTCACGCCGTCTCCGGCCATAGCCACCACGCGCCCTTCCGCCTGAAGCCGCTGGATGACTTTGCCCTTCGCTTCCGGCAGAACCTCTCCTTCGACTTCATCGATGCCCAGTTCTCGCGCCACGGCCATGGCGGTTCGGCGCGTATCGCCGGTAAGCATCACAACGCGAATGCCGTCCTGCTGCAGCGCCCGCAAGGCTTCCGGGGCGGTGGCTTTGATGGGATCGGTCACCGCCAGCAAACCACACGCAACCCCATCGACAGCCACGAAGACCACGGTCTGGCCCTCGGCGCGAAGTTCGCCGGCTTTGGCGTCCAGCGCGGCCAAGCCGATCTTCAACCTCTCGAACAGGCGGTGGTTTCCAAGGGCCACGGATTTGCCCTCGACCTCTCCCGTCACGCCTTCGCCAGGGATCGAACGGAATTCCCGAGCCTCGCCGAGCGCGAGTTCTCTTTCCAGCGCCTCGGCCACGATGGCCGCGGCCAGCGGGTGTTCGCTCCCCCGCTCGAGAGTTGCGGCCAGGCGAAGCACTTCCGCCGCGTCCCACCCGGGCTGAGGATGAACCGAGGCAAGGCGCGGTTTACCCTCCGTCAGCGTGCCGGTCTTGTCCACCACCAGCGTGTCTACTTTCTCGAGCACCTCGAGCGCCTCGGCATTCTTGATCAACACGCCCGCCTGCGCGCCACGGCCCGTCCCCACCATAATCGACATCGGCGTGGCAAGCCCCATAGCGCAGGGGCAGGCGATGATGAGCACTGCCACCGCGTTCACCAGCGCATAGGCGAACCGCGGTTGCGGGCCCACGCTTGCCCAGATGACAAAGGTCAGCGCGGAAATTAAAACTACCGCCGGAACAAAATAGGAAGAGACCACGTCCGCCAGGCGCTGGATGGGCGCGCGGCTTCGCTGCGCCTCGGAGACGAGTCGCACAATGTGCGCCAGCAGCGTGTCGCTGCCGACGCGCTCCGCCCGCATCAGAAGGCTCCCCGAGCCGTTCACCGTCCCGCCCGTCACCCGATCTCCGGTTTTCTTCTCGACCGGGATGGGCTCGCCGGTCACCAGCGATTCGTCAATCGAACTCGAGCCTTCAACGATCACGCCATCCGTCGCGACCTTTTCTCCAGGGCGGACGCGCACCCGATCTCCCACGGCCAGGCGGTCGAGCGCCACGTCTTCCTCGCTGCCGTTGTCGTGCACCACGCGCGCTGTCTTGGGCGCAAGTCCTAACAGTCCCCGGATCGCGCTGCTCGTCTGGGCTCGGGCGCGAAGCTCCAGCACCTGGCCCAGGAGGACCAGGGTGGTGATCACGGCCGATGCTTCGAAGTACACCGGAACCTCGCCGCCCGCGCCGCGAAACGACTCCGGGAAACTGCCGGGAATGAGCACCGCGGCCAGGCTGTAAACATAGGCGGTGCCCGTGCCGATGGCGATCAGGGTAAACATGTTCAGGTGGCGATTGACGAGCGAGGCCCAGCCGCGCTCGAAGAACGGCCAGCCGCCCCAAAGGACTACCGGCGAGGCCAACGCGAGTTGCGCCAGGCTGAGCAGGCGCGCGGAAAAGGCGTGCTGGAGCGGTTGCCCCGGAATCATGTCCGACATCGCGAGGAGAAAGACGGGAAGCGTCAAGGCCAGGCACACCCAGAATCGACGGGTCATCAAAACCAATTCAGGGTTCGCTTCCTCCGCCGCGGCCACGGTGCGCGGCTCCATGGCCATGCCGCAGATGGGGCAAGTTCCAGGCCCGTCGCGCACCACCTCGGGGTGCATGGGACATACATACTCGCTGCGGGTAGCAGGGGCTGCGGTCGTGAGCGGCTCAAGCGCCATCCCGCATTTTGGACACGCCCCAGGGCGTTGCTTTCGTACCTCGGGATCCATCGGGCAGGTGTAGATCGCGCCTTTATCTGGCGATGTCATTCCGAGCGGAGCGAGGAATCTCGCACTGCCTCCCGCTGCCTCTGCGGAGGCCGCGTCGGCTGGACTGGGACTCAGATATTGATTTGGATCGGCGCGGAAGTTCTCCAGGCAGGAAGGGTTGCAGAAAAAGTATTCTTTCCCCTCGTGGACGTAACTGCCCACCGCATCCGCGCGGCTGATCTCCATTCCGCATACGGGATCGAGCACGGTGGCGCTTGCCGGCGCCTGCGGCGTTGGGCCGCCGGACGAGCGATCTAGGGAATCGTCTTGTTCCATCGCATCAAGCATACGGCGGTCGCACCGAGTGAGCAAGAGGCGCGGGATTCGGAGTAGCACAGGCACTCCTGCCTGTGCTTGCGGTCAGGTGAGCTGGATTCAGGCACAGGAAAGAGTGCCTGTACTACGCTAAGGGCAGTGGGCGCCGCGATCTTAACCACTGATCAGCTCAATTTTGGCGCGGTGCCCTGGCGCGGAGGCCAGTGCGCGATCGCAGGTAAGAAGCGGTGCCTCGAGAACCTCCGCCAGGGCAACGTATGCGGCGTCATAAGCGGTCAGGTTACGGCGCAGTTCCCAGATGCGTCCGAGGAACGGCCAGTGGGGGTGGCGTTCGAGCCGCATTTCAGTAAACGCCTGGAGCCCCTGGCGTGCGTGTCGTGGCGATATCTCGCCGGATGCCTGGTAGCGTCGCAAAGCTTGCGCTACCTCCAGGTCGATCAGGTGCGGAGCGTGAAGTTCTTCGTGAGGGTCGAACACGCGGTATAGAAACCGCTCCACCGAAGGTTTGTTAAGCAAGACCTCGACCATCACGGAGGCATCCAGCACGATCACCGGCCGTCCCTCTCCTCGCGAATGACCTGAGCAGGAGGCACGCGCGGACTAACACGCGGGAGCCGGGCCAGCCGCTCCATTATTTCCTCCGTGGTGGGCCGCTCGGCGACGCGCCGGATTTCGCGCAGCAGATAGTCGGAGAGAGATTTGCCTTCGAGAGCTGCTCGCGCCTTCAGCTTCCGGTGCAGCGGGTCAGGGACATGGCGAATTTGAATCATGGTTGACATGTGCATAGCATAGTTGCATGTGCCGCACATGTCAAGCTCTCGCCGTATTATCGCCCGGCGTGCAATTTCCGGAACGCCGCAAGACACTTCTGTGCCGTCTCCATTTCCGGGTAGTCGCTGCCCTCCTGCTCGATCAGGTAGTACTCGATTCCACCCGTCGTTTCAGCGGCAGCAAAGAGCTTTTTCCACGGTGCAACCCCTTCGCCGGTCAGCACTTTGTATCCCCGCTGGGGAGACCAATCCTTGACATGCATGGAGCGGATGCGCCCGGGGTTTTGCTTGATCCAGGCCACAGGGTCGCCGCCCGCCTCAAGACACGTCCCCACATCCAATTGCAGCATGATATCTTTGTCCAGCGTCGCGGAAAGCACTTCCATGGGTCTCCGCCCGTTGACGGGTCGCCATTCGGCATCGTGGTTGTGATAGCCCGCATGCAGGCTCTGGCGTTTCATGGTGTCGTCGGCCCTATTCAGGGTCTCCGCCACGCGTTTGTAGTCATCCAGGCTCCTCAATTCGCCGGGACTAGCCAACACCAGGTAGCGGCTCCCAAGCGTTTTATTGAGGTCCATCGCTTTGCCAAGGCCCTCCGGGGTAAACGAATTCAAGCCATTATGAGTCGAGTAACAATGGATGCCGAGCTCATCCAGTTCGGCGCGCACCTTTCCGGCATAATCGGTTGTCCAGCCGTAGTAAGGCGCGTAGAATTCCACGCACTTGTAACCCATGCGCGCGACGCCGCGAACGGTTCCCATCAGGTCTTTCGTCAGATCGTCGCGAACCGAGTAGAGTTCCAAGCCTACCGGAATAGATTTCGAAGCTGACGCGGCCGCCACCAGCGGCGCCGCCGCCATAGCACCAAGAAAAGAACGCCGTGAAATGATATTTGTGTTCATGATGGGCGAATCTTATCACATAATGTTGCACCAAGGAGCATGACCATGACAAACAGCGATTCACGATTTTTCGGTCGCCGCGAGATGGGCAAGGGCGCCTTGCTTGGCGGCGCGTCATTACTCTTCGGGGCGCAGGCGACAGCGCGGGCGCAGGTTCAGCCCATGACAAGGGAACACATGAGTGTGCGCGATTTCGGCGCCACCGGCGACGGCAAGACCGACGATACGAAGGCCATCCAGCGCGCCCTGGACGCGGCGGGAGAAGTGCGGGGAACGGTGTTTGTGCCTCCCGGCGTGTATCTTTGCGCGGACCTCAAGATGCGCCCCAACACCGCCCTGATGGGCGTGCCTACGTGGGATTATCACAAGCCGGGCGGAACGGCCCTGAAGCTCTCGAGCGGCGCCGCCCAATGTCTGCTCAATATCGGGGAGGCTCAGGGCGCCACGATTGACGGCCTGGGGTTCGAAGGCGCGCGGCTGGGCAAGGGCGTGCACGGAATTTTCCTCGATAAGCCGGACTACGGAAAGCACGAAGACGCCTTTCGCATCGAGCGCTGCCAGGTGCTTCGCTTCACGGGCGATGGAGTGTGCCTTGCGCACGCCTGGTGCTTTTCCGTCCGGCAGTCGATGCTGGGCTACAACGGCGGCGACGGTTTGAGCTTGCGCGGCTGGGACGGGTTCCTCAGCGACAACTGGTTTTCCGGCAACCGGCGCGCCGGTTTCGGGGCGCGCGACGAGAATGCCTCCGTGACCTTCACCGGCAATCGCGTGGAATGGAACGGCGAGGAGAATATGGTGATCGACAGCTCGGACGGGTACCAGATTACGGGCAATTTCTTCGATCGCGCGGGCACTTGCGGAATCGCCTTGCGCAACAGCCGCCGCGGATGCTTCTCGATCACCCTCAGCGGAAATTACTTCAAGCGGAGCGGCAAGCTGGCCGAGGCGGACAGCCACGATTCGTCGCAGATCTGGATCGAGGGAGCAAAGGGCGTCACTTGCGTGGGCAACACCCTCTGCGCCGGACGCGACGACGGAGGCACGGGCGTCTGGAGCCCGTCCTTTGGCCTCGTGTGCAAGGGCCTCCAGAACTGCGTCATCGCCAATAACGTGCTGCACGAAGCCGCCCTGCGCGAACTCATCGTGGATCAGGGCGGGCACGGTGAAGGCGTGGTGATCAAGGATAATCCCGGCAGTCTGTTAAAGGTTTAAGCTAGGTAGCGCGGACCCCCGCTTTTGGGGTCCGCGGCTTTTTTTGAAACCAGGGACGAACCGCGGACCCCAAAAGCGGGGGGTCCGCGCTACCTGGCTCAATTGCCTGGGGCAACGGGCGGCGATTGGAGAGCATCGAAAGCAACAAAACCCGGAGGTGAAACCGTGAACAACCATTCTCACCGTTTCCGATCGGTTCTGTGTCTTGTGGCGTTGGGGGCGATCGGCTCTCCGTTGGTGGCGCAGGAAGGGTCTTCGGCCGCAGGTGTCGCGGCGGCCAATCGCGCGGCGCGTGCGAATGAGGTTGCCTACTCAGCCGATCGAGTCACTGTATCGACCCAAACCTTGGCTGACGGGACCAAGATCACGCACAAGAATTTTTCCAAAGTCTACCAGGATAGCCAGGGGCGGACACGTTACGAGAGCTTTGCGACTAAGGCGGAAACCGGAGAGCCCGACGACGCGCCTTCTTCGATAAGCATCCATGATCCGGTCGCCGGCGTCAGCTACTACCTCAATCCCGCGGAACGCACGGCGCAAAGGCATGAGGTTCGCGAACACCCGCCTTTGCACTCTAGCTCGGCCGGCGCATCGGCCAATGTTGCGCCTGCTCGGCCCCCTAGGCCTCGCCCGACGGTCGAAGACCTTGGCACACAAGTGATCGAAGGCCTGGAAGCCAAGGGCGAGCGTGTTACGATGACCGTCCCGGAAGGCGCGGAGGGCAATGACCGGCCTCTGGAAATCATCAGGGAAACCTGGGTTGCGACAAAAGGGAGGATTGTTTTAATGAGCAGTTCGAAAGACCCGCGCCGGGGCGAGACCACGATGCGCTTGAGCAATCTCGTGCTCGACGAGCCGCCCGCCGAACTTTTCCAGGTGCCTGTAGACTATACGATCCAGGAGCTTCAGACGGTATCGAAGCCTGAGCCGGCATCCGATTAGTAGCAAACAACCCCTCACCCGTCCCGCTCCGGCTGGTGAAAGCGCCGGCAGCGGGACACCCTCTCCCCACGGGAGAGGGCAGAAAATCCTTAGCGCCACCTGCCCATCTGCCCACCTGCCCCCTGCCTATCCCGTCCTGTGCGCGAGTTCTCGAACAAAGGCTGCGATGCGGGGGTCTTGCCAATCCATGGGGCCAATCAGTTTTTCAGCCACCCGGCCGTCTTGATCGATGATGTAGGTTTCCGGAAACTGGAAAGTGCCGTAGCGGTGGGCCAGGGAGCGATCGGGATCCCGAAGGATGGGAAACGAGAGGTGTTGCTCCGTCGCAAAATTCTGCAAGGCCGTCCCGTCCTGATCCACGCTGACGCCCAGCACGGTTACACCCTGCGGGCGCATTTGCTCGGCGAACTTCTCGAGGCCGGGAGTCTCCTCGACGCAGGGCGGGCACCAGGTGGCCCAGAAGTTCAGCACCACCACCTGGCGCGGGTAATCGCGAAGTGAAACGGAGCCTTGCGAGAGACCGGAAAGCGTGAAGTCCGGCGCACGCTCTCCGATATCCACGGCGTGCGGCTGCCGCATTCGCCACGCCACGACGATCGCGCCGCCCAGAATGATCGCCAAGACAAGAATCTTAACCGCGTTCTTTTTGCTCATCGTCAGGCCCTTTATTATAATATCAATAATGAGTGAAAGCGATCCCGTCAAGGTTTCCGTAATCGTGCCTGCACGCAATGAGGAGGCCAACCTCGAGCGCGTGCTGCGTTCACTGGGGGGCCAGCCGAGGGTCCGGGAAATTCTGGTTGTGGACGACAACTCGGAGGACCGGACGGCTGAGATTGCCCGGGCTTTGAAAGAGGAGATTCCAACGCTTCGCCTACTGTGCGCCGCTTCTCTGCCGGAAGGCTGGTTGGGCAAGAACTACGCGGTGGCGCTGGGGGCGCGCGAGGCGGCAGGCGATTGGCTGCTCTTCACCGATGCCGATACGGAGCACCTGCCGGGCAGCCTGGCGGCCACGCTGCAGATTGCTGAGCGGGAGGGCGCCGATCTGCTCTCTCTTTCGCCCGGGCAAATAACTCCGACCTGGTGGGAAAAGGCCGTCATACCGCTTGTCTATGTGAATCTGGCGCGCCTTTACAGGTTCGACGATGTGTCCAACCCCGCGTCGCCGGCGGCGGCAGCGAACGGCCAATACCTTCTAGTCCGGCGCGCGGCGTACGAGCGCGTGGGTGGGCACGAGGCAATCCGCAACCGAGTCCTTGAGGACGTGGAGTTGGCGAAGCGGGTGAAGGCAGCGGGCGGAAAACTGATTTTCCTGCCCGGAGCGGAGTGGGTCCGGACGCGCATGTACCGCACCTTTGGTGAAATGTGGCGCGGCTGGACAAAGAATCTGTTTCTCCTTTACGGGGAAAGCCTGGTCAAGATCTTCAAAGCCCTGGTGGAACTTTGCGTATTGGATTTGCTGCCGAGCCTCGCCCTGCTCGGCCTTTTGATCTGGCTGATCTCGGGCAGGGAATACAGCCGCGCCGTTACTTGGCTGCTCATCGGGTGTGTGCTTATGGTCTTTGTAAGGAGCGCCTTCTACTCCCGTGCAGTCGAGCGTTTGGGGTTTCCACCGCGAGTTGCCGGGAAGAAGTGGGTCGGCGCGTTGATCTTTTGTGTGCTATTAATTAACTCGGTCATAGCTTATCGCATTTCGCACAATGTAGAATGGAAGGGACGGCGTTTTTCAACAGGGAGCAGCGTATGATCCATGTCACACGCCGCGCGGAGTTCTCCGCGTCGCATGTCTATCACAATCCCAAGCTCTCGCCGGAAGAGAACCGGCGCATCTTCGGCAAATGCAATAATCCCCATGGCCACGGGCACAACTATACGCTGGAAGTCACGGTTGCCGGTTCGATTAACCCCACCACCGGCATGGTAGTGGACTTAAAAGAGCTGAAGACGCTGCTCGAGCATGAGGTGCTGCAGGTGATGGATCACAAATTCCTCAACCAGGAAGTGGCGGCGTTTGCAAACAAGATTCCGACCACGGAGAACATCGCCGTCGAGATCTGGAAGCTGCTGGCGCCGAAACTTAGTTTTGGCAAACTGCATCGTATAAGATTGTACGAAACACCTGATCTTTACGTGGACTATTACGGTGATTAATCGTACGGGCACGCCATGGCGTGCCCCACAGAGAGAGGCGTGAAAACACAGGAGAACTGTCATCCTGAGCGAAGCGAAGGATCTCTGCAGTTCCTTTTTCGTCGCTGAACTGAAAACCGACTGCCGGGATCCTTCGCTTCGCTCAGGATGACAGCGTGGCGATCGTCACGCGCGTTGAGGAAAATGGTTTATCTGACCCGCCGGTACCGCTTTTGCGCTTCCCATCGGCTTCATAACGAGGCGTTGACCGATGAAGCCAATCTGCGGATTTACGGCAAATGCGACAGCCCGTTTGGCCACGGCCACAACTATGTGCTGGAAGTGACCGTGAAAGGGCCGATTGACCAGGAAACCGGCATGGTGTTCGACCTCGTGGCGCTGGATGGCATCGTCGAGAAGGACGTGCTCGAGCGCTTTGACTACACCAACCTCAACCTGGATGTGGAAGACTTTTGCAGCCGGGTGCCCACCACGGAAAACGTGTGCGAGCGGATCTTTCATCTGCTCGACGACAAGTTGCAGGGTGGCGGACCTCTGCACGCTGCCAGCCTGGCGCGCGTGCGGCTGGAGGAGACTAGTTCGAACTTCTTTGAATACGAGCGGCCGCAAGCAGGGTAGTGGAGACGGAGCACAGGCACTCTTGCCTGTGCTCGAGGTAGGGTGAGCCAGGTTCCCGGCCAGCCAGGAGTGGCTGGCCTACTTGAGGACCGGAGAGGGCAAGGATGATTGAAGACCCAACTGTAGCAGTGAACGACATTGATAACGCGAGCGAAGGCGACCCGCTGGAGTCGGTGATTCACAACATGCTGCGCGAGCTGGGAGAAGATCCGGGGCGCAATGGGTTGATTCGAACGCCCAGCCGCGTGGCCCGGTCGCTGCGTTATCTGACCAGCGGCTACCGCCAGGACCTGGACAAGGTCCTTAACGAGGCTCTCTTTCCCGTGGCCTACGACGAGATGGTGATTGTGAAGGACATCGAAGTGTTTAGCCTCTGCGAGCACCACCTGTTGCCGTTTTTTGGCCGATGCCACGTGGCCTATATTCCCAACCAGAAGGTCATCGGCCTGAGCAAAATTCCGCGCGTGGTGGACGTATTTGCCAAGCGCCTGCAAATCCAGGAGCGCCTGACCGTGCAAATTGCCGAAGCGCTCATGGAACGGATTAAACCGCAAGGCGTGGGCGTAATCATCGAGGCAAAACATCTCTGCATGATTATGCGCGGGGTTGAGAAGCAAAACTCAGTGGCCGTGACCTCGCACATGATGGGAGTTTTCAGAGATTGCGAATTGACACGGGCGGAATTCTTACGATTGGTGCGTGAGCGAGGCTAAGAATTATAAATTGTAAATCAGTGCTGTCCCAAGAAAGTTGGGGCGCTTCACCGTAACTGCTTGATCGAACCGAAGTAAGAGGTCGGGATGTTACTTTTCGATTTCAATTTTCTGCGGCCCATTTGGCATCATTTTGCTGTT
>Ga0326728_10005881_pt1 | contig 33784 bp, 26 predicted proteins | sample MB3enrmetagenome_FD_207602 | JGI IMG/M metagenome (GOLD analysis project Ga0326728, IMG submission 207602) | Lab enriched peat soil microbial communities from McLean, Ithaca, NY, United States - MB31MN | ecosystem: Environmental > Terrestrial > Soil > Wetlands > Peat | place: USA: New York...
GCCTCAATCGAGCGATGCTCGATGCGGGCTTCGGTTTACTTCGACGTCTGATCGGTGAGAAAGCAGCATATGCTGCTCGCCGTGTGATCGAGGTTGACCCAAAGTTTTCGTCGCAGACATGCCGGCACTGTCGGCATGTTTCGGCGAAAAGTCGCAGGAGACGGCGTTTCCGGTGTGTCGCGTGTGGGTGGAGTGCCCACGCGGACGTCGCGGCAGCGCTAGAGATCTGTCGACGAGCCGAGATGCGGCTCCGAGCGTGTTAACGCGGGTGAGGACCCCGCTCTCGCCGCACGATGCGGCGGGAGGACGCGCACTTCGAACGGATGATATCGACGCCTTCGATGTCGACGCCGTCGAGCGTCACCGCGAATTCGAGCACCGCGGAGCGTTCGCCGTACCATTCGTCGACGTAGTGGAAACTGTCCGTGTTCAGCACGGCCAGCGCCGCGCGCAGATAGCCGGTAACGAGCGCCTTGCCGGCCTGCGGCGCGTGTACCGCGGGCGATTGGAAGACCGCATCGTCCGCGATGATCGCTTCGAACGGCTGCAGGTTGTTCGCGGCGACGGCCTGGTGCCAGAGCGTGATCGGCGCAGGTTGCATCGGTGACCTCAGTCGGGATTTCGATAGCGGGTGGCAGGTCGTAATACGCGCACGCTACCGGCCCTCCTAGGGGCGGATCACATATAGACTGGAATCACTTCGGCGGCTCGACCGTCGCGCTGTTGAATTCGGAAAAATCCATCGAGATGCGTCCGCTCGACGTCGTGATGTCCGCATGGTGGACGAGGCCGTCGCCGAAAACGTAGAGCGTGGTTTCCGCCGATCGGTTCGCGTTGGTGCCCGTACTCTTGTAGAGATGCGCGGGCTGCCCGTGCCAGAGGCCCATGCCGGCATCGACGCAGGCGTGGGCGTGTGCTTTGAGATCGACGGAGGAAGTGGAAAAGATGTCCTTGCCGCTCATGCCGGGCATGGACTCCCAGGCACTCGAGCCCGCGCGTCGCCACGCACGGCCGCCGGTCGCGATCATCTCGAATCCGGACCCGGTCACGTGGAAGCTGTCCGGCTTGACGATGTCGACCGTCGAGGTCTCGCTCTTCCCGCCGTAGTCGGACACCATGACGGCGCGGTAGGAATGCAGGTTCTGGTTCGCCTGCGCGGCCGCGAGGCACGCCGACGAGGCGTCGGCCCGGGCTGGAGCGGGCGCGGAAAGGCCGGCCGCGACGAAGAGCAGCGCGGCGGCAGAAGAGAGGATCGTTCGTTGCATGAGCCCAGCGTAGCAGTCCGGCGTTTCGCCGGCGTCCCGGGCGAGCGGCTGCCGAGCGTCGCCGGCACCGGTTTGGGAATCACGAGAAGATGATCCCGGAAAGCTGGCGTGCGGCGCGCCGGAACGCGGTCGCATGAAGATTCTGCTCGTAGAGGACGACGAGAAACTCGCGAGCCTGGTGAAGCGCGGGCTCAGCAGCGTCGGTCATGCGGTCGACGCCGAGTATGACGGCGTTGCCGGGGAATCCGCCGCGATGAACGGCGCTTACGATGTCGTCGTGCTCGACGTGATGCTGCCGAAGAAGGACGGAATCGCCTTGTTGCGCGGGCTGCGCTCGGCGGGCCGGGCCATGCCGGTGCTGCTGATGACGGCGCGCGACGGCGTGGAGGACGCCGTGGCGGGGCTCGACGCGGGCGCGGACGACTACCTGCGCAAGCCCTTCGCGCTCTCGGAACTCTACGCGCGCGTCCGGTCCTTGGGGCGCCGCGCGAACGTGCCCCCGAGTCTCGTGCTCCGCAGCGGAAACCTCGTGTTCGATACGTCCACGCGGCGGGTGGAGCGCGGCGGCCGCCCGATCTCCTTGACGACCAAAGAACTGATGTACCTGGAGTACTTCATGCGCAACGCGGGCCGCGTCATCACGCGCGGAATGCTCGAGAACGCGCTTTGGAACGGAGAGGCCGAGATCTCCTCGAACGTGATCGACGTGTACGTCGCGCGGCTGCGCGCGAAGATCGAGTTCGACGACATGCCGCCGATCCTCGTTACCGTCCGTGGCGCGGGTTATCGCTTCGGGTAAACGGCGCGGCGGTTCGCTTCAGCGCCGTCTCACCTTGACGTACACCGCCGCGCTCGCATTGGGGCTCGTGCTCTTCAGCGTCGTGTCGCTCGCGACGATCGACCGGATCCTGCGCAGCACGCTCGACGCGCGGCTCGCGACGACGGTGAACGCGTTTGCCGCCACCGCCGCGGGACACGTCGGCACCGCGCGGCTCGACCCCGCGCTCGTTCGCCGGCTGCTCGACGAACTCGGCATCCAGCAGAACGGCGCGATCGTCGATCGCACCGGAAAGGTCGCGATGCGCAGCGGCGTGCTTCCGGCCGGAGTCGTCCGTTTCGCGGTGACGCACGCGGACGACTCGGCAGCGTACGGGACGGTCCGCGTGAACGGCGGCTTGCGCGTGGCCGCGATGGCGGTGGCCGGAAGCGGCGGCCGCGAGGTCCTCGTCGTGTGGCGTCCGCTCGACGTCATCGACGATTACGAGCGGATCGCCCTCGCCACGTTCGTATGCACGAGCCTCGTGATCGCCGTGGGCGCCTACGTCGCGGGCCGGACGGTCGTCGAGCGCGGCCTGCGTCCGCTGCGCGAGATGGCCGAGGTCGCTTCGGAAATCGAGGCGCACGACTTGTCGCGGCGGCTGCGCGCCAGCGAATGGGACGACGAAGTGGGCGACTTCGCGCGAAGTTTCGATCGGATGCTCGACCGGCTGCAAGCCGCGTTCCAGCGGCAGCGCCAGTTCACGGCGGACGCGTCCCACGATTTGCGCGCGCCGCTCTCCGTGATGCGCGCGGAAGCGGATTTGGCATTGGCCCGCCCGCGCGGAGCCGCCGAGGATACCGCCTCGTTCGAGTCGATTCGTGACGAGGTGCTGGAACTCGACCGGCTGCTCGAAGCCCTGTTGCTCTCGGCGCGCGCCGATGCGGAGCCGATCGAACGCAGCGCGGTCGATCTCGTCGAACTCGCCGACCGGGCCAGCGTTCGCCTGCGGCCGTTCGCGTCGTCGCGTTCGGTGCGCATCGAAAACGGCGTCGCCGTGGCGCCCGCCATTGCGGGCGATGCGGCCATCCTCGAGCGCGTGCTGATCTCGCTGATCCACAACGGCATCAAGTTCTCTCCACCCGACGGCACGGTGTCGTTGGAGGTGCGTCAGGCCGATGAGGTCGTGTCGTTGCTGGTACGCGATCAGGGACCGGGTTTCAGCGAGAACGCGCTGCGCTTCGCCTGCGACCGGTTCTGGAAGGACGACAGCGCGCGCGGCCGGAGCGGCACCGGGCTCGGCCTCGCGATCGCCAAGAGTGCGGTCGAGCGGCTGGGCGGTTCCATCGTCGTTCGCAACGCTCGCGACGGCGGCGCGGAAGTGGAGACCAGTTTCCCCCGAGCCTGATCGACGAATTGCCGCGCGGACTCATCGAAGAGTCACGTTCGCGCGCTAGGCTAGCAGCATGAATAAACGATTGGTAACGAGTGCGCTCGCCGGGCTCGTGGGGGCGAGCGTCGGAAGCGCGTCGATCCTGATGGTCACCGCGTCGCGAGCGCCCGCGGAGGCCGAGGCCGCGACGGTCGCGGCTCCGGCACTCGCACCCGCGCAAGGCGGCAGCGATCAGGCTCGCATCGTGGCGGCCGTGAAGCGCGACGAGCCGTCGGTCGTGGCGCTCGACGTCGATATCGACGGTCAGCGCTACGTCCCGCCGGATCCTTTCGCCCAGTTCTTCGGCAACTCGTCCGATAGCGGCCACATGTCGCCCTTTCACGAACGCGCGTCGGGCTCGGGTTTCGTCTACTCGAAGGACGGGTTGATCGTCACGAACGCTCACGTCGTGCGCTTCGGACGCGGCACGAACGTGAAGATCACGGTGGTCTTCTCGAACGGCGATCGCGTTCCGGCGCACGTCTACGCGGCCAATCCGTCGGCAGACCTCGCGCTCGTGAAAGTCGATAATTACGCGAAGTTGCCGCCGCCGCTCGAACTGAACCGGTCGAACGACGTGCAGGCCGGAGAATGGGCCATCGCGCTCGGCGAACCGTTCGCGCTGCAACACAGCGTGACCGTGGGCGTCGTCTCCGGCTTCGATCGCACCGAAACGATCGGCAACGACGAGGACTCGCAGTTCCCGCGCACCTTTAAAGGTTTGCTGCAGACGTCGGCGCCGATCAATCCCGGTAATTCCGGCGGCCCGCTCGTCGACGAAGACGGCCGCGTCATCGGCGTCAACCAGTCGGTCGCGAGCCCGCAGGCCGGCGCGCAAGGGATCGGCTTCGCGATTCCGGCCGATACGGTCGTTCAGCAGGTCGCGTTCTTGGAGAACCATCCGGGCCAGCTCGACGGGCCGCCCACGCCGTATCTGGGCATCTCGATGACGCCGGTCAACGCGAACGTGCGCCAACAGCTCGGTTATCGCGGCGACGGCGTCGCGGTCGAGGGCGTGTATCAGGGCGGCCCTGCGGACAAGGCCGGTCTCGAACCCGGCGACGTGATCCAGAAGATCGATGGAAAAGACGTAACGACGGACGCCCAGGTCGCCGACGCCGTCCAAGCCGCGAAGCTCGGCGAGCGTTTGCGCCTCCAGATTTGGAGCGGCGGATTCAAGAAGCTCGCCGTGGTCACGGTCGGTAAGGCCCCGGCGGATTTCCAAGTCGGCCAAACGACGCAACAGCCCGGCGACTTCGGGCCTTAGAGGAGGATCGCATGAGAACATCCGCTATCGCCGCGCTCGCGGCGGTCGCCATCCTGACGCCGGCGGCGCGCGCGCTGCCGGCCTCCGCCGCGCCGAGCCAAAGCGACGACCGAGCGATGACGAGGTTGGCGGCCCAGGTCGTCTCCGATGCGTCCGCGGGGCGGCAGGCGCTGGTCAACGGAAACACCGGTGCGGCTCGCTCGGATATCGATAACGCGCTCGCGGCGCGCGACGGGCTCGCCGAGAAGGCCCGAGCCGCGGGCCTCCCGATGATCGTGCCGGTGTACGAGGAGCTCGACGACACGGCGGTGCTCGGTAGCGCCGTCAAGTCGAACGCGAATACCCAGCCCAAGACGCCCGCAACCGTTCGCGCGAACGACGCCGACCTGACGTTTCTGGCGATCGATCTCGATAAGGCCAAGGCTCATCTCGACGCCGCTAAGGCGGCGCTCGCGGACCAGAATAAGCAAAGCGCCGAGGATTCGCTCGCGGCCGTCGGCAGCGATCTCGTCGCGGAGAGCGTCGTCACCGACGTGCCGCTCCTGACGGCGCGCGAGGACCTTGCGCAGGCCCAGAAGGAGCTAAAGTCGGGCGACCGGGCCGCCGTCGCGGCCGACTTGCAGCAGGCCTCGAAGTCTCTCGTCGCCTACACCGCCGCGCCGCACGCCGGCGACGCGCGGATGCTCGCGTCGGAGATCGATGCGTACGCCGGGCCGGGAGCACAGCGCCCACCGGGTTTGGAGGGCAAGATCGAAGGCTGGTGGTCGTCCGTGACGAGCTGGTTCGATAACAAGGTCCACTAACGGCTCGCGCAAGCGCGCCGCCAAACGAACATACGATAACATGGAGGTACGACCGATCATATGACGATTCTTCATCGCTTCAAACCCCTGGCCGTGGGATCGCTGCTCGCCCTCACGCTCGCCGCGCCGGCCGTCGCCCAGAACTGGACCCCGATGCGCACCACGCAGCGCGCGTGGCACGTCAACATGACGGGGCGCCAGGGGACGCTCGTCGGGCTCTCCCCCGTGGCGGCGAAGATCCAGTTCGACGACGGACGGCAGCGCGTCTTCTCCGTTTCGCACGGACAGTACGAGCGGCTGCGCGGCTACGTGGGCAGCACGATTTCGTTCGACGTACGGCACGGCGTGCTTCACGCCACCGCGGCGTAGTCCCCGTTCACATTCCGCGCTGCGCCAAAGCGCCGATCGCGCCGGCAGACCCGGCGCGTTCGGCGACGGTGCGTTTGGAGAAATCGAGGACGCCGTCGTCGATCTTCGAGAAGCGCAGCGTGGCCAAGTCCTTCGTGTAATTCTGGTAGAGGCGCCACGGTCGCTTCGTCCCTTGCCGCGGCAACGATGCGAGCGCGCGCCGCACGTAGCCTGAGGTGAAGTCCAGGAAGGGCTGCTCCTGGACGGACGCGTCGCGGCGCGGCGTCGCGACGGCGAATCCCTTGCGTTCCATGTAACCGAGCAGCCGGCAGACGAATTCGCTCGTGAGGTCCGCGCGCAACGTCCACGAGGCGTTCGTGTAGCCGAACACCATCGCCAGGTTGGGAACGCCGCTCAACATCGCACCCTTGTAGATCATGAGCTCGGAGGGGACGATCGACGTTCCGTCCACGCTCAGCGCGACGTCGCCGAGGAAGTTGAGGGTGAGGCCGGTCGCCACCACGACGACGTCCGCTTCGAGTTCGCGACCGGAGTTCAGGCGGATGCCGGCGGGCGTGAAGGCCTCGATCGTGTCGGTGACGACCGACGCTTTTCCGGCCCGGATGGACGCGAACAGATCCGCGTCGGGAACCAGGCAGAGCCGCTGGTCCCACGGGTTGTAACTCGGCGTGAAGTGCGTCGCGACATCGTAGTCGGGCCCGAGGGCCTCGCGCACCATGGCGACGATTCGTTGCTTCGCGGCTGCGGGCTTGCGGCGCGCCACGCCGTAGAAATATTGCTGGATCGCGACGTTCTTCCAACGCGTGAGCGCGTAGGCGAGCTTCGCCGGCAACCGCTTGCGCAGCGAGTTCGCGATGGAATCCTCGCCCGGACGCGCCACGATGTACGTAGGCGAGCGCTGCAACATCACGACGTGCGCGGCCGATGCGGCCATCGCGGGCACGATCGTCACGGCCGTCGCGCCGCTACCGATAACGACGACGCGTTTCCCCGCGTAATCGAGGTCCTGCGGCCAGAACTGTGGATAGACGACGCGTCCGCGGAACTCATCGACGCCGGCGAAGTCCGGAACGTGCGCCTTGCTGTAACTGTAGTACCCGGCGCACATCAAGAGAAAGCGGCAGCGCATTTCCACGACGTCGCCCGTATCCGTGCGTTCGGCCTCGACGCTCCAGCGCGCGCTCTCCGAAGACCACGACGCGCGCAGCACGCGATGGCGATAACGGATGTGCTCGTCGACGTGATACTCCGCGGCCGTGTCGCGGACGTACTTCAGGATGGCGGGCCCGTCGGCGATGGCCTTGGACTCGGTCCACGGCCGGAAGGCATAGCCCAGGGTGAACATGTCGGAATCGGAGCGGATACCGGGATAGCGGAAGAGGTCCCAGGTGCCGCCGCTGGCCTCGCGCGCTTCGAGGATCGCGTACGTCGTCCCCGGGCGGCGCATGCCGAGGTGCGCGGCCGCGCCGATTCCCGAGAGTCCGGCTCCCACGATAAGAACGTCGACTTCCTGGCTCGTCACGTACTCGGCTCCCCCTGCGTCTGGCGCTGACATTTCAGTCTATACGTGCCGTCGTCAGACCTTCTTTCGGCGCGTTTTCCGGGGGAGCTGCTCCGCACGCGCCCCGCGCCGTGCGAGGCGCCGCGTAGCGCCGCCGGACGTCGGCCGCCGCCCGTTGCGGTCAATTATCGCTAACTCGTCTCGATATTGCTGAACAACCGGTAACGTCGCCGCCGAGCGTGGACGCTTCGGGACGCTGGCGAGACGGGTGACTCCTACACTGCTGGCGGAGCCGTCGTTAGCGATAATTAGGGCTCCCCCTCCGCCCAACGCTTATTCGGAGAAACCTGTCCGACTACGGTAGCGCGTGCGCGGAAGCTCGGGCAATTGTTAGCTAAGAATGCAAGGAGCCTCATATGTCATCCAAACCGATCCAGATCGCGGGTCACGTTGCCGGCATATCCGGCACGGACGCCGGACGCCTCTCGGTCGTCGCGCTGCGCGGGAATACCGTCCTGGCGACGGCCCCGGTGCGCTCGGACGGACGTTACCGCCTGACCGTCCCGCACGCCGCGGCTCACGCGGCGAGCGCCTTCGCGCTGCAGGTCGCGGCGCTACCGAGTACGGCTGCGACGCAGCCCGCGCGGGTTGCGAACGCTCCGCGTGCGACGATCGCGCGCGACGCGCTCGGCGGAGGCCATCCGGTCGCCGCGCCCGAGCTCGCCCTCACCTCCGACCTGTTGGCGGAATGGTCGATCTTCTGGCGCGAGTGGTGCGTCAGCGGAACGGTCGTCGGCACCGACGGCTGTCCGGCGCCTGCAGCCGACGTCACCGTCTCGACCGTGGTGTGGAGCGGGACCGGCTACAGCGAGTACGTTCGTGCAAGCGTCGTCACCGGACCCGACGGTACGTTCTCGCTGTGCTTCCCGTGGTGGGACGCGTTCTTTCCGTGCTGGCCGTGCGAACCGTTCTGGTGGAACTGCTGGCCTTGGTGGTGGGAGCTCGACATCCTCCACGTGATCGAAACGCTGGAGACCCGGGCGCAAAGCGGCCCGCAATCCACGGCATTGTTCCGTCCCGAAGCGAGCGCGCTGGTCCGTGGCCAAGGCTTCGCATCGGCGTCGCGGACCGGCGTGCTGACCCGCGACCCCGCTCGCACGGCGTCGATCGCGCGCAAATTCGCTAATCCCGCGCTGCGCGAGATGTTTCCGTGGTGGTGGTGGTGCTGCGACCAGCCGAATATCATTTTCACCGTGACCCAGGGCGGCGTTACGATATTAGCGGAAGATCCATCCCTCGACACGCGTTGGTGCATGCCGAGCGGCCAGACCGTGACGCTGACCGGCAACGCCTCGACCTTGACACTGTGCCCAAGCGGACCGCTTCCGGAGAGCGGGTGCGTCTGGACGAGCGTCGGCAATTGCCTCACCACCTCCATCGACGCGGGCGGGCTCGCCCAGGCCGGCGCCGACATGTCCGACGTCGCGTTCCAAGGAGATCTTTGGCTCTACGCGGCGGTCGCTCCAACGGCATTCGAATATTACCAGGTGAACGCGTCGGTCTGGAACGCGCCGCTCTCCCGTGGCGGAACTCAACCGGCCGCGGGTAGCGGATCGCCGGTCGGCGGCGCGCTCTGGCTCCCGGCCTGGATCACCGATCCCGTCGCGCATACGACGACGCCCTACACCGTCAAGATGGGTCCTTTTAGCGCGAACGGTTACTCCGATCTCTACGCGACTCCGAACGCGCGCCAAAGCCTGCCCGCGCCACCGGGACTGCCCGCGTTTCCAACCGTCCCGCCCGGCGGCCAGGTCTTCTGGGGCGAACAGGGTCTCGTGCTGCAAGCCGCAGACACGACGCTGCTCGGCGGCATCCCGTTCGGCGCGGCGGACTTGACCCTACTCGGCTTCGACGCGAGCTTCAATCCGGTCGCCGTTTCACCCGATGCGCCGTTGACGCTGACGATCGACAGCACGCCGTTCACCTCGCAGTCGGTCGGTACCATCACGGCTTGGGTTTCTCCCGGCGTTCCGGCGACACAGACCGGCACCGGGGAATGCCCGGCCTACGACGTCGGTCCGAGCGGCTACATCCAAGTTCCGGTCACCGCAGAAGATACGAACGGTTACGTCTATCAATACGAACTGCAGGCACAGTACGGGAGCGGCAACACCGCAACGGTCACGCCGCCCGGCTTGCGCGGATACAAGAGCAATCCGCTCGTGACCGGTCCTTCGAATCCGGACTACGCCCGGCAGAGCTGGACCGGCGGGTCGGAGACGATCACCTTCCCGGGAAGCACCTTGGGTGGAAATCTGCCACCCGATTGCTGCTACGAGTTCCGGCTGTACTACGGCAAGCGCGTGACGGACGGCTATTCGTGGCCGGAACTCGTCGAGGGCGATTTCCAGACGATCAGTCTCAAGTTCTCTAGCTAAGGAACGAGGTAAGGCTCGGCGGCGCGACGCTGCCGAGCCGTCCTTCCTATGAATTACTTAGATTTTACGATTGCCGCGCTGGCAACGTGGCGGATCACCCACCTGTTCCACGCGGAAGAGGGTCCCGGGCGAACCTTCGCGCGCGTGCGTGAAGCGTTCGATGCTCGCGGCTGGGCCGTCTTGCGCTGCTTCCTTTGCCTGAGCGTGTGGACCGCGCTACCGGCGGCGCTGCTCGCGGGCGTTCGAAGACGCCAATTCGTTCTCGTGTGGCCGGCGCTCTCGGCATCGGCGATATTCATCGAACGCGCGGCGTTTCCGGCTACGTTCGTCGACGCAGCCACCTATTATGAAGATGTTCCCAAGCCCGAAGAAATGGAGTCGTTCGATGTGTTGCGGCAGGAGTAGATCCGTCTCGGCCGGCCGGCGTCTAGAAGCCCCGGCGCGGGGCGTCGTTTTTACGTATCTCGGGCGCACGGCCCTGACCGTGGCCGGACCCGCGACGGGCGCCGTCTACCGTTTCGCGGCACCGGGGGCTCGTGTCGTCGTCGACGTCCGCGATGCGCCGGCGCTGCGGAACATCCCCGTGCTTCGCAGCGGGGAGTCATCACCGGTTTGACGTCGCCGTTGAGTCGACGTCGCGACTGCTGCAGGAAAAGTGAAGCCGCTTCGCTCGAGGCCGATACCGGCCTAGCCGGTGACGCGGAGGCCCGCCGCGATGCCGTTGATCGTGAGGTGGATCGCGTCGCGCAGCGCCTTATCGCTGCGGTTCGAGGCGCGGAACTCGCGGATCAGGCGGACTTGGAGGTACGACATCGGGTCCACGTACGGGTTGCGCAGAGCGATGGCTTGCGCGAGCAACTCGTCGCGCACGAGCAGCCGCTCGCGCTCGGTGATCTCGAGGAAACCCGAGCGGGCGGCCTCGTACTCCGCGCGAATGCGGCCGACGAAATCGGCTCGAACGGCGTCGTCGGGGACGAGGTTGTTCGCGTAGAGTTCGAAGATCGGCAGGTCCGCCGTGGCCAGGCCCCGTTCGATCTTCCCCAGGAGCGAGCGGAAAAACGGCGACGTCGCGGCGAGCTCCCGCAGCGTCGCGATTCCCGAGGCCGCGATCTCGTCGCGAATCGCGCTGCCGAAGCCGTACCAGCTCGCAACGATCGCGCGCGTCTGCGTCCAGGCGAAGCTCCACGGAACCGCGCGCAAGTCGGCGATCGACATCGTACCCCCGCGGCGCGCCGGGCGCGAGCTGATCTGCATGTCGCCGATCTCGTGGATCGGCGTGCACTGTTCGAAGAACGCGGCGAAGCGCGGATCGTCGACCAGCGACCGGTACGCGGCGAAGGCGCGGTCCGCGAGCCGGGCGATCACCGCATCGGCGCGTTCCTCCGACCCTTCCGTGCCGTCGGCGGCGCCGACCGCGGCCTCACGTTGCGCGAACAACGACGTCGCCACGATTTCGAGATTGCGCCGCGCGAGCGAGGGCAGCCCGTAGCGCGAGGCGATGACCTCGCCTTGTTCGGTCTGTTTGAAATGCCACGACCGCGCCGCCGGCGGCGTATCGGCGATGCTCTGCCGCGGGTCGGCGACGCCGCGCGCGATCGAGCCGCCGCGCCCGTGGAAGAAGCGCACCTTGACGCGCCGCGTTTGCGCGACCCGCGCGATCTCGCGTTGCGCGCGGTAGATCTCCCACGTGCTGGTCACGATACCGCCGTCTTTATTCGAATCTGAATAACCGAGCATGATCTCGCACTCGCCGCCCAAGGTCGCGAGGTGCGCGAGAAACGTCGGTGAGGAGAAAAGTGCGCGGCAGACGCTCGGCGCCGCGCGCAACGACGGGATGCTCTCGAAGAGCGGCACGACCTGGAGCGGACCGGCGTCGAGGGCGCCGGTCTCGCGTGCCAGAAGCAATAACAACAAGACGTCCGAGGCGCTCTCGCTGCCGGCGAGGACCAGCGTTCGCACCGAGTCCGCGCCGTGCAGCGCGCGGCCTTCGGCGACGGCGCGCAACGAGGCGATCACGTCGGTCGCCTCGGCCGACAGCTTTTGGCGCTCGGAGAGCAGCGGGCGGCGGCGCGACAATTCGAACTCGAGCCAGGCCACGCGGTCGGATTCCGAGAGTCGCGTATAACTGAGCCCGGGTTCCGCGGCGGCGAGAATCTCGTCGAGCGCGGCCTCGAGGCGGCGTTTGTGTTGGCGCCATTCGATCTCGCAGGTGTGGAACCCGAAGATCTCCACCATGCGGGTCAGACGCCGGAGCGGCGCCGCGACGTCGCGTCCGCTCTTGGCCGTTACCGAAGCGCAGACCAAATCGAGCTCCGCGTGGAACGCCCGCCAATCCGCGTACCCGCCGGGTTCGCGCGCGGTCGTGAGCGCCAGGCGGCGCTGCATGAAGGCGATCTTGCGGCGGTAGGGTTCGGCGAGCTGGCGCGGGCCGAGCGTGGCGCGCACGTCCGAGTGTTCGTTCTCGTCGAGTTCGAGCGCGGCCGAGAGGACGGCGCTGACGTGCCCGCGGCGAATGTCCTGCGATAGCCGCTTCCGCAATTCGGTCAGTTCGCGCGCGTAGCGGCCGAGAATGAGTTTGCGGCCGAGCTCGAGAGCCAGTAAGGTCGTCTCTGGCGAAACGTTGGGATTGCCGTCGCGATCGCCGCCGATCCAACTTCCGAAGTGAAGGAACGTCGGTATGCGTGCGAAGGCGCCGTAATGGGCGTGGAAGCGATCCTCGAAGCGGTCGAAGAGCGCGACGGACTGGTCGATGAGCGCTTCCCGAAACCAGGCGAGGACGTTGCGGATTTCGTCGGCGACCGTCGGCGGCGTGAGATAGAGTTCGTTGCCTTCCCACAGCAGGATGATGAGCGCGCGCAGCTCGCGTTCGATCTCGCGCCGTTCCTCCGGCGTATTGGTGCGCGCGTCGAGCGCGCTCAGAAGCCGGGCGATCGCTTCGTGCTTCTCGATAACGGTGCGGCGCTGGACTTCGGTCGGGTGCGCGGTGAACACGAGCTGCACGTCCATCGCGTGCAAGATCGCCTCGGCGCGCGCCGGATCGCCGGGCAGGTCCATCGCTTCGAGTGAATTTAGCGACGGCGGCTGGCCCGCGATCGCGCGCTCGCGGCGGCGGCGCTCGCGCTGCAGGTGCTCGGCGAGGTTCGCGATCTGAAAGTACAGTCCGCACGCGCGCACGACCTCGACGGCCAGCGGAACGGACAGCGACTCCACGAGCGCGAGCAGTTCTTCGTGGGCGGTCCCATCCGGTTCGCGGCGCCGCCGCTGCGTGAGGGCCCAGATCGATTCCACGAGTTCGTAGACGCCCGGCGTTGCGTGCGAACGCAGGACGCCGGCGATCAGACCGTCGAGCAGCACCTCGCGGGTCCGCAGCGGCGAATACGACTCCGCCGGCGGCCCCGCCGCCGTCGAGCTCTGCTGTGGCATGCCGGTCTCTTTAAGTTGGCGCCGATGGGTCCTTTGGCCGTTCGTCGCACCTATGCCCCGGCACCCTCGCCGGTCCCCCGGCGGCGCGCGAGGAAGAACGCGTACCCGAAGGAGTCGCCGTGGCGGCGGACGATATCGATTTCGGCGCGCTGCCATTCGAGGAGTTGCAGCGCCGCGCTATCGTCGCGGTAGCGCTCCGCGAGAGCGGCGATCCGCGCGCTCAGCGGATCGTAATACTCGGGGAACCATGCGACGCGCGGGAGAACGAAGTCCGACAGCAGGGTCAGGCCGCAGCGCTCGACGATCGCACGGTTTTCCGCGAGGGTTGTCATCGCCGGATACTCGCCGTTCCAGAAGTCGCGAGCCGCCTGCGGCGGATGCGCCGTGAGCCAGGTCAGTTCCGAAACGACGATGGATCCGCCGGGCCGCACGAATTGCGTCCAGCGCCGCAGGCCGGTTTCGAAGCCGGCGATATAGATCGAGCCCTCGCCCCAGATCAGGTCGAAGGACGCGGGTTCGAAGGGAAGCGCTAGCATCGACGCTCGCACGGTCGTTATCTCCCGCGCGAGCCCCGAGGCGCGGGCGCGCCGTTCCAGCTCGTCGAGATACGGTTGATGGATGTCGACCGCCGTGACCGTGCCGTTCGTTTCGCGAGCGAGCACGAGCGTCTGCGCGCCCGGGCCACAGCCGATGTCGAGAATGCGTGGAGCCGCCGGCAGATCCGGTACCAGACGCAGAGCGCGCAGCGTCGCTTCATCCGATCCCGGCGCCTCGCGCGGCAAGCCTTGGTGGAGATCGAAGATGTCCACGTTATCGGACGGACCTTGCCGCTGCACTCGTTGTTAAATCGATACGCGAACTCATCTGCGAAAGGCACGCGATCGGACCGTACCTAATGATGCAGCTTGGCAGCGCGACGCATCGTATCGCATCTCGGCCGTTACGTGTTCGGATCGGCGGCACTGGCATTTGGTGTCGTCGCGCTCGCGTGGCCCGGTTACTACGATTCACTTCAGTTAGCTCACCTTTGGAACGCCGGAAACGGCTGGGCGTTTGCCTCGGCGGCATCCATCGCGCAAGTCATCGGCGGAGCCGCGACCTGGTTTCGCCGGACCACCGTCGCCGGCGGACTCCTCTTAGCCGCGGTTTACTTGAGCATTGCCTTCCTCTGCATACCGGCGATCGTCGCCGAACCGCGCGTGTACGATCGCTGGGGGAATTTCTTCGAGCAGTTCTCGCTCGCCATCGGGGCGGGGCTCGTCTACGCGCAGGCCTCGCCTCCGGGGCGACGTGAAACGTTCGCGCGTGCCGGCCGCCTCGTCTTCGGCGCGTGCACCGTTTCCTTTTGTATCGAGCAGGCGATTCATCTCGACGCGACGGCGAGCCTGGTGCCGAAGTGGCTGCCGCCGGGCCAGATGGCCTGGGCGGTGGCGACGACCGTCGCGTTCGCGTTAGCTGCCGTCTCGCTGATCGCGAACCGCTCGGCGCTACTCGCGATTCGTCTGCAGACGTGGATGCTCGTGCTCTTCGGGATCATCGTGTGGCTACCGTTGCTGTTCGCCGATCCCCACGCTCATGGCAATCAGAGCGAAACCGTCGAAACCTTCGCGATTGCGGGAACGGCGTGGATGCTCGCGGAGTTGCTCGGCGCAGCGACGAACCGCGGCCTCGATGGGTGTTGAAGATTCGTCGTTCGCCGCCGCGCCGGCTAAGACCGCGGTGGCCTGCGCCGCTTTCGCTCTCGCCGCGCCGGTCGGAGCCTTCGCCGTCCTTACGGCTCCGAACGGCAACGTTCGTGGAAGCCTCGTCTTTTGGGTCTTGGCGGCGGCCTACGGCTGGTGGTTCGCGCCGGTCCTTCGCTTCAAAGCGAGCGCCATGGGCCGGCTGCCGCTCGCGCTCGCGCTCGGGCCGGCTCTGTCGGCGCTTGCCGCGTTGTGCGCGGCCGGCGGTTTCGCCGTTCGCGATGCGGCGGGGACGACGGTCGCGACGCCGTTCAGCCTCGGATGTTTGACCGCTGCGAGCGCGCTGCTGAGCGGGGCGGGCTACGTCGCGCTGCGCAAGAGCGGGCTGCCCGGCGGCGGACGGACGCTACCGCCGCGCGAGGTGGAGCGCGGCCTCGCGGCCCTGGCGACTCCCGCGGAACCGATCCCGATCACACTCTGGGGGGTTCTCGGCTCGCTGTGGTTCGTCGGCGTGACTCTCAACGGGTGTTGGCTCGGAGCGCTGTCGGCGACCGTCCTGCCGGCCACGCTCCTTGCGCCCGTCGCCGTGGCAGCGGCACTCGCGCTCGCCGCCGCGTTCGTAGTCTACTATCGTTGTTATCGCAAGTATGGAAAGACGCCCACGCTCGCGGCGCGCAACGCGCTGGCTCGTTTCTACGCGTTCACGCTAGCGGTGTTTGCGGCCTTTCCGTGCGTTCAAGCTCTTCTCGTATCGCCGCGACTGGAGGCATCGCCCGGCGGTGCGCAGAGCGCAGTGGGCCTCGATGAAATTGCCCTGTTACTCGCGTTCGTGCCCGCCTGCGCCGTCGCATACGCGCTGTACCGGCTCATGCGAACCGGTCGGGAGCCGATCGACGCAAGCCGCTATCGCCGTTCGTGAACCGTGGGCCGGTTGCAGCCAAGAGGTTCGTCGCGTTCATCGTTTCTGGTGCCGTGCGTTCGCTCGACGATACCATCGTAGCACGCGCAGCGCCCGGAGCGTGTTCCAGCGGCTCGGCGCGCCGACGGTTTCCGTGAGCGGGAAGGCAAGCACGTCGTCGTGGCAGTCGTCGAGCAGCCAGCGGCCGTCGGCCCGCTTCGCGCTTTCGACGACGTGCACCGCAGCGGCGAAGCGGGCGTCGGGTACCGCACCTGCGGCTCGGAAATAATCGAGCGCACGCAGGACGTCGTACCGGTAGCGCGGAGGAAACGCGAACTCGAGGAATCTCGCGTCCACCACTTCGCCTGTGGAGCGCCGTTTGAAGAGCGCGCGTTCGAGCAGATAATGCTCGCCGCGCTCCCGTGCCGCTGCGATCTCGGGTGTGACGCCGGCGGCGCGCTCGTATTCGAGGAGGCCTTCGAGCACGCAGATCGTCGTGTGAAACGATGCGCGCGAACTCTTCGGGGCTTCGCAATTCCAGCCACCCTCGGCGAGTGGTTCGCGCGCGAGCCGGATCGCCAGACGTTCCGAAGGCCGGCCGAAGTAGGCGCCGGCCGCCAGCGCGCCGCCGTTGATGCACGGCTCCACTTCGCCGTCGAAGAACGGTTTCGCGCCCAAGGATTCGTGCCAGCGAAAGCCCGCCTCGAGCCGTTCCATTGCGGATTCGACCGCGGGTTCCCGGCGGTCGACTCCGGTCGCGCGAAGCAGTTGCAAGGTGAACAGCGTGGGCAGCCAATCCGGGGCACCGGCTCGATGCCAGGCGCCGTCCGGCCCTTGGGCCGCGAGGATCCCGGCTCCGAGTCCTTCGGACGGAATGCGGGCGCGCAGCGTCTCGCACTCCGCCGGTGAGGCGTCCGTCAGGTCGCGCAGCGCCTGCCAGGCGATTGCGGGATCCGAGTCGACGAGCCACTCGAGCGCGTTCATAGGCCGATCTTAGAGAGAGAAAGGCGGGCACCCCTCGGGGTACCCGCCTTCGGTTACGCGTTAGCCGATGTTACGGCGTTCTGATGCCGGGTGCCACCGGGAGTTCGATGTCGGACTGATGCGCCCAATCGTGGAGGAGCGTCTGGTGAGCCACCACGATTCGGCTCTGCGCGTAGAACGGGTCGGCCGTGTTGAGATTGCGCGCGAACTTCGGAAAGTTCGAGGACGAGATCTCGACGCGGATCTTGTGGCCCGTGCGGAAGATCGTCGCCGTGTTGCCGACCTCCATGTGGTAGAAATAGGGCCTGTTCGGCGTGATGAAGTTCGGCGGCAGCCGATCGCCGAGCCGGTAGCGCGCGGCCACGACGCGGTCCATCACGTTGTGGGTCAGGCCGTCGGGATGAACGTCGACGAGCTTCACGGTGAAGTCCGTGTCGCGCGCGGAGGTCGCGGCCCAGAACGAAGCGCTCACCGTGCCGATCACCGGGAGATCGCGCGTCAGCGCGTCGCTCGTGTAGACCAGGACGTCGTTACGCAGTTCGACGGTGGACTGATCTTGGAAGCCCGTCTTGTGCGTCAGCGTGTCGGGCGAGAGGAGGTTGCCGCCGACGGTCGGCACGGGGTTGCTCGGATCGTACGTGAAGGAGTCGCCGGCCGCGCTCACCGCGCGATGCGGCCCGTGAAAACCCGGCTGCTCCGTCAGGAACCCGTCGCCCATGCGCGAGTTCGCATGGCCGTAGCTGCCCAGCGCGAGCGTGAGCGTTCGCGTGCCGCGCAGCGGGAAGTTATCGGCACCGATCCAGAAACCCGAGCCCGTTTCGCCCGAGTTCGGGGGCACGAGCACGTAGATCATCGCGTTGGGCGCGCGCTCGTAGCCGTTATCGACGCCCTTGAGGTAATGGTCGAAGAACGCGAGTTGTTCGCCGGCGGGCTCTTCGTCGGCGAGGTTCGCGGCCCACGGCGTGGCATCGTTGCCGAACGTCGGCATGCCGCTGTCGCCCGCATGGCCGTAAGCTTGCCAGTAGAGCTTCGTGCCGGTGCGCGCCGCCATACTGCCGCCGAAGCGGCGCATGCCCTGGTAATTGCGGATGGCGCCGATGTTGAAGAGGTCGATCGACGCGCCGCCGATCAGCGCCGGCACCTTGACCTGCGGCCAGTGCTCCTCGACATCCTGTGAGAGCCAGTAGGAGTCGTACGTCGAGTGGTTGGCCCAGTTATAGAAGAAGTGAGCTTCGGGATACGGCGCGTACGCCGTCATGCTCGAAAGCGGTAACGTCTCGGTGTAGTTTCCGATGTTGGCGGCCAGGCTCGCCTCGAACGCATCGATCTGCTGCGTGATGGTGGCGACCGGCGTGCCGTTGGCGATGCCCGTGCGGAAGATGCTGTCGGGGATGAAGTCCGGGGCATAGTTGAGCGCATCGCTCCAGCGCACCACGCCCTGCTCGTAGACGGGACTATCGAAGAAGTTCGAGCCCGCCACGTCGGGGTTGATCGCGTAGAGGTGCGGAGGCGTCGCGATCGCGCCCATCCACTGATCGATGCCGAGATACGAGACGCCGGTCGTTCCAACGCGGCCGGTCGACCAGGGTTGTTTCGCGGCCCACTCGATCGTGTCGTATTCGTCGTGGATCTCTTGCGTGAACGGATTGAAGGTACCGCCCGAGATCGAAGTTCCGCGCACTTCCTGGAACACGACGGCGTAGCCGTGCTCCGCGAATTGCGATACCGGCAGTTCGAAACCGGGTGCGAAGCAGCCGTGATCGGTGGGGCCGGCGTAGGGGCTGCGCTCCACGATCACGGGATAACGTCCGGCCTTCACCGGCAAGTAGACGTCGGTAGCGAGCAACGTTTTGTCGCGCATGGCGACGGCGGTCGACGTGCACGTGACGCCGGGCGGCGGGCCGGTCGGCGCCGGCGCGGGCGTCGCCCAGTTGGAGGGTCCGAGGGTCCGATGCAGCGACCACTTTGGCGCGTCCGCTTGCGCGACCGCGAGCGTCGAAAGGACGAACGCCGCGGCCAAGGGCCCGCTTACGGATCGAAATGTCATGCAGAAGCCTTCTCTTTCGAGGGAAAGAAACGCATCGAGCGCCGCAACAGCGCTCGACGCTCGAAGCCTTTCCGCGTCGCTGAAGAGTTCCTTCCCTGCGACTTACTTCGCGTGAAGAATAGTTCCACTTGCTCGGCCGGGAATGCAATCGAGGCGCATATATGCCTTGACAAGTATATTCTGCTTCGGGTATGTTCACGGCGTTGGAGTCAGTATTCGAAATAATCGCCGAGCCGAACCGGCGCGCGATCCTGGGCCTGTTGGTGTCCTCGCAACGGTCGGTGGGGGAAATCGAGCGCGAACTTCGCATGCCGCAGCCGACCGTATCGAAGCACCTGCGCGTGCTGCGCGAAGCCGGCTTCGTCGAATCCCGGGTCGACGCGCAACGCCGGCTCTATCGGCTCAAACCGGAGAGCCTGCGCGAGGTAGACGCATGGCTCGCCCCGTTCCGCGAGCTTTGGTCCGCGCACGGCGATGCCCTCGAGCGCTATCTCGACCGCATGGATACTCCGTCGCCAAGAAAACGAAAGAGAAAACGCTAAATGAGCGATCCTGAAAAATACGCTCCGGGCCCCGCCGATATGGCGAAGGTGCTCAAGGACGGCGAGACGTGGAAGCTCGTTCTGGTCAAAGACCTGCGCCATCCGCCGGAGAAGGTGTGGCGCGCGCTCACCGAGCCCGCGCATCTGCACGAGTGGGCGCCCTTCGACGCATCCGGCGATTTGGGCCACGTCGGAACGGTGGAGATCACGTGGGTGGGAGCGCCCACACCGGTCGAAACGCGCGTCACCCGCGCCGATCCGCCCACGGTGCTCGAATACGAAGCGGGCGGCAACGTCATGCGCTGGGAGCTCGAAGGGCGCGACGGCGGCACGCACCTGACGCTCTGGGCCGTGATCGATCGGCGCTTCATCTCGATGGGTGCGGCCGGATGGCACATCGCATTCGACGTCTTGCAGCGGATGCTCGACGGAGTTCCCATCGGCCGGCTCGCCGGCGCAGCGGCCATGCAGTTCGAGGGTTGGCAGCGGCTCAACGCCGAGTACGCACGCCGGTTCGGCGTCGGGGAGCCCGCGTAGGGCGGGCGTAGCCGCCCGCCCCACGTATCGGCGAATTAGCCTCCGTTAATGTGTGGAGGCGAGATCCGGGCGTTTCGAGGTGCCGCGATCCGATACAACGACTGGATGTCGCGGAGCTCCTTGCGAAGCGACGACACCTCGTCGCGTTCGGCCGCTCGATCGCTCGCGAGCGCCGCGCGCAGCCGGTCGTTCTCGCGGTGTAACGCTTTGATCGCGGCGAGCGCGACGCCGTCTTCGTCGATCGACGTGATGTGGCGGTCGTCCGTTCCGACGCGGAACGCGGCGTAGAAGTCTTGCGCCATCGGGCCGAAGTGCCGCACGCCGCGCTCGGACTTGTACTGCCACGATGAAACGGGTAACGCGGCGACTCGCGCCAGAATCGACGCGTCGTCGAGCGGAACGATATCCGTCTTGGCATTGCGGTCGCTGAGGCTGGCCCAGGTGCCCGAACCGGCCGTCAACGCGACGCCGCTGCTCGCGGCCTCGTTCGAGTAGAACACCGTTCCGCCGGAAGCGCGCACTACGAACTGATTGGCGGCTTTGTCCTGAGCCAGGCTCGAACCGCTCACGGCGTCGCTCCATACGAAACTACCGTCGTGGACGGCTTCGGCATGAAAGCCGGCCGCGAAGCTCAGTTGGCCGATGGCTTGATTTCCCGAACCGCCGGGCACGGTCGAGAACGAACCCGTCGCCGAATTCAGATAACCGCCGCCGATGAACGCGTTGGACGCTTTCGCGACGTTCTTGTCGCCCCCGCCGACGAACGAGTCTTGACCCGCGGCTACGTTCCCGGTGTTCGAGCCGTCCGTCCCGCCCGCGCCGACGAACGATCCCGCGGCACTCGCCGTATTCGCGTTCCCCGCACCGACGAACGCGTCTTGGCCGGAGGTGAGGTTGAAGCCGCCCGCACCCGCGAACGACGCGACGCCCGAGACGGTATCCCCGTAGCCGGCGGCGATGCCCGAGTAATTTCCGTTTACGCTGCCGCCGGTACCGCCCCCGACAAACGCTTGCTGCGCTTGGATGCTGTTGTTGTCGCCGGCCCCGATGAACGAGTCGGCCGCCGAAATCGAATTGTGGGCGCCTCCGCTGAGATCGGCCGTACCGCCTCCGCCGATAAAGGATCCCGCGCCGCTGCTCGCGATCAGATTGAGGTCGCCCGCTCCGATGAACGAGTCGGTGCCGTTTGCGGTGTTGCCGGCTCCCGCGGCTGAGTTTTTCTGCTGGGAGTATGCGTAACCGCCCGCGCCCACGAAGGAACCGGGAGCTTCGGCGGTGCCGTCGCTGCCCGCACCGACGAATGCGTCTTGGGCTGCCGCTTCGTTCGCGCCTCCCGCGCCGACGAACGCGCTGAAACCGGTAACCGCGTTCGCGCCGCCCGCGCCGATGAATGAGAGCAGCGCGTTGCCGTTCTCCGCGATCACGTTCTTTTCGCCCGCTGCAATGGCGGACCCGGCGTCGCAGGCCTTGTTGCCGAGCCCCCCGAGCACCGCAGTGTAGTTGCCGGCGGCGAAATTCGATCCCGACGTTACGCCGACGAAGTAGAAACCGGCGCTGCCGTCGTTCGACGAGCACGTGCTCGGGGCGACGATGTAATGACTGCGAAATCCCGGGAGGACGCGCGGCCCGGCACCCGGGCGTCCCGCGGGCGCGCCAACGGTGCGTACGAAGGGGGCCGGATTTGCACTCGTCGGCATCGACGAAGCGGTGACCACCAAACTGAGGGCGGCGATCCCCGCTCCGAGCGAGCCGAGGCGTCGGGGTGGATGGGCCATGGAGAGTCTCCTTGTCGGTGAGCGAAAGGCGTGCGATGTGGGGACGCGCCGTCGAAGCGGCGACGAGCGGGTAGCGGGTCGTGCTCCGCTTCGCTCGCCTCAAGCTAGTGGAGCGGCGTCCCCAAACCGTCCCGGAACGTCCCCGGCTGCCCTCGCAAGGCACGCATTCGGTCGCGGGGGCGCAGCCGAAAGGGGCCCGAGGACGCCGGGAGACGGCGTGGGACGCCGCGTTCGATATGCTTGCGCGCATGGACGAGCGTCAGGCATCGAACGGAGACGAGGCGTTAGGGAGGGCCGCCCCCTTCGTGGTCGTGTTTTTCCGAAACGGCGAGCGACATTTGAGTGCGCGCGTCCGCGACGTCGGGTCGCAGGAACAGTGGAATCGTACCCGACGCGCAGCCGCTGCGCGACCTCCTCACCCTGGGGCAGGGTGCGCAGGGCTACTTCAAGAGCGTCCCGAGTTGCACGCGCGAGCGCAGGTTCAATTTCAGGAGGGCGGCCGAGACGTGCTTCTCGACGGTTCGCGCGCTGATGTGCAAGAGGTGCGCGACCTCATCGTTCGAGTGGCCCTTGGCGACCAACTCCGCGACTTCGCGCTCGCGGAGGGAAAGGACGGCCGTATCCGTCGTGCGATTGATCTCCATGCGCCGCAAATCCCGCAAGGCCCCGAGCGCACGATACAGCTCGAGCGCCCGTTTCGTCTCGCCGGCGAGTTCGTATCCGAGCGCCGCGAGCCAGGGCCAGCCGATCGCTTCGAAGCCGGCGGCGGCCTCCAGGGCGGAGGTCCGAATATCGTCTGCGCCGATGCCGCGCCGCGCCGCGAAGGCGGCGAAGAGTCGCAGCGCCGCCTTGTTGACGCGATCCTGCGGACGCGCTGCGGCTGCCTCGAGCTGACGGCGCATGGCGAGCACGTCGTTCCGATTGCCGAACTGCGCCGCCGCGAGATAGGCGAAGAGGAAGCGGTGCGGACCCGGCAAGACTTTCGTGAGCCGGTGGATCAGGCGCGCGGCTTCCTCGAGTTCGCCGCGCACGCCGAGCGCCCACGCGTACGGTCCGCCGAGGAGCCCGATGGCCAACTTCATGCCGTGATCGACGCCGTAGCGGAGTATCGACTCGGCGCCGGTGCCCTCCGAGCGCAGCCGTGCGTCGTCGCCGGCGCAGATGCCGAGCGTGATCTGCGCGGTCGTAACGTGCACGAGAATGGGATAACTCTCTTGGTGTGCGGCCGCGGGTTTGGTCAGCAGCGTCGCGGCTATCGCGAACTCGCCGCGCAGCGTGTGCTCGAAAGCCGACGCCGCGTAGGCGAGCGAGTGGACTGCGACGTCGCTGTCCGGTTCCGCCGATAACGCCGCGGTGAACTCCTCGCGCGCCCGATCGACCTCGCCCAAACCGAGCGCGTCGAGCGCCACCTGGCAGCGGGTCTGATAGAGCCGGTATCCGTCGTCCGCGACGAGCCGGGCCGCCTCGAGCGCGCGGCCGGCATAGCTGCGCCACACGTCGAGGTCGCCGAGCATGGCCGCAACCTTGAACCGCGCCTGGTAAGCGTGCGTGGCCGTGGCAGCGTCCGCGATCGGCTCCGCGATCTCATCGAACAGCGCGAGGGCGGTCGTAAAATCGAAGGCCGCGACGCAGTCGTAACTCATCCGGGCGCGAAGCAGATCCAGCGTCGCCTCCGGGACCTTGCCGTGGAGCGCGTCGAGCGTCTGACGAATCGCGTCGATCGCCGCTGCAGTGTTACCGGAATTGTATAGCTGGGCGCTCAGCGCGGAAGCGTTACGCGCGAAGCCTTCGAAGTCGGATGCTTCCCAATACATCTCGGCCGCGCGGCGTAACCTGCGCACGGCGGTCCCCAAACGTCCGAGAGATCCGAGCGCGAGCCCGATCTTGTGGTGCAGCCCGGCCGCGCCGGCGTCGACGTGCGTTCGTTCGTTCAGCGCGCGCTCGTAGTAGACGATGGCGTCGGTGAGCGCGCCGATGCCGAACGACTGGTCGCCGGCAAGTTCGGCGTAGCGCGCGGCCCGTTCGCGATCGCCGGCACGCCACCAGTGATGGGCCAGCTCCACGCTAACGGCGTTACGGTCCGGACGGCTCTCGAGTTCGAGCCCGATCGCCTCGTGCAGAGGGCGTACGCTTTCGGCGAGCAACTCGCCGTAGAAGACCTCCTGGGTGAGGGCGTGCCGGAAGGCTATATCGCCCGGAGCCGTCCGGTCCGAGTCGACGAGTTGCAATGCGTGGGCGCGCTCGAGGGCCTGCCGGACGTCATCGCGTCGTCCATCGCAGAGCGTTACCAGCCGTTCGATGGAGAACCGTTGGCCGAGCACGGCCGCGAGCGACAGAATCGTTCGCTCGTCGCCCGATAACAACGAGGCTCGCGCTAAGACGGCGCCGCGGATCGAGAGCGGCAGCGGACGTTGCGCGCCCGGGGCGCTTCGCACGAGCGCGCTCTTGAGGAGTTCCTCGGCGAAGAACGGATTGCCCTGACTGCGCCGGACGATGTCCGCCACGCTCGCCGCGCTGAGGGCATCGGGATACGGAAGCGCGAGTTCGACCAGCGTATGCGTCGCGCGTTCGTCCAGCGGTTCCAGGGGTATCTGCGATACCGATTTCTTCTGCAAGAGCGCCGCGAACTCGGCCAAACGCGGATGCTGACCGCCGACCTCGTCGCTCCGATAAGTCGCGAGCACCAGCATGCGGCGGTCCGCGATGCGGTCGGCGAGATAGTTCAGGAACGTCAACGTCGAGCGATCGGCCCAGTGGATGTCCTCGATCGCGAGGACGAGCGCGCCACGCTGCGCATACCGTGCGAAGGCCGCATCGATCGACTCGAGCAGCCAGCCCGGCGGCGCCGGCGAGGCCGCCGCATCCCGCTCGAAGGTCAAACGCTCGAACAGCGCCCGGGCCCCCGGATCTCGCGGGCCGTTGCCGGTGCGATCGATGCTCTGCAGCAACTCCCGGATCGGACCCAGCGGAGTCTGGATGAATTCGACGCAACGAGCCGATGCGTAGGAAGCGCGGCTGCTGCCGAGACTCGCCTCAAAGCTGCGTAGCAGCGTCGATTTCCCGATGCCGGCCTCGCCCGAGATCAGCGCGAGACGCCCATGCCCTCCAGCGGCGCGGCGACGGTAACCCGCCAGCAGTCCGGCTTCGTGCTCGCGAGCCACAGGATCGCGCGGCGTGTCCGCGGGTAATGCTTTGGGATTGGGCGGCAGAAGAAACCCTGCTTCGAGGGGCGGGTGAATCTCGAAAGAGGTTCGGCGGAGCGAGGTGTTTCCCCCATCCGCCCGGCCGGCCGTTCAACCGGGGAACGCGCGATCGACCTTCACGAGGCCGGCTCACCGATCCGCGTCGTCAGGGCCGGAACCGTGAGCGCAAACGTCGTGCGGCCGGCACGCGCGTCTTCGAGTAAGATCGTGCCGCCGAGCCGCGCTGCCGCCTTCTCGGCGATCGCCAGACCTAAACCCGAGCCGGAGATCTCGCCGCGATCGGCGCCGCGATAAAAGCGCTCGAAGATCCGCGCCCGGTCGTCGTCGTCGATTCCGGGCCCACCGTCGCGTACGCGAACGACGATCCACGTGCCGGACGCAGAGACCGTCACGCTCACCGGCGTTTGCGCGCCATACTTGACGGCGTTTTCGATGAGGTTCGCAACCGCTTCGTACAGATCGACTGGTTCCCCGAGTACGAGCACCTGATCGGCCGCATCGACCGTAATCGGCGTGGGCGTGATCACTGCGAGCGCGCCGACGGCTTGACGCACGATCGCGCCGACGTCGACGACTTCGGGTTGCGTTTCGATCACGCGATCCAGGCGGGCGAGCGTCATCAACCGCTCGACGAGCGTGCGCATCCGCTTCACCTCGACCGCGAGCGACGCGAACACCGTCCGTGCCAATTCCGGATTGGCGATACCGCCGCGCCGCAATACGTCGATGTAGCCCGCGACGACCGTCAGCGGCGTCCTCAATTCGTGGCCGGCTTCGGCTACGAATTGCCGGATCTGCTCCTCAGCGCGGCGGCGCTCCAAGAAAGCATCGGCTACCCGCTGCGCCGCCCCGTTGTACGCCGACGCGAGCTCGCCGACCTCGACGCTATCGGCGCTGTGCAGCGGGCGCGGCGCGAAATCTCCGCTCGCGAAGCGCTCGAGTTCCGCGGTCACGGTCGTCAACGGCAGTAGCGTCGCGCGAGCTCCGAAACGTGCGGCGGCAACGGCTAGCACGAGTGCGAGCGCGATCGATAGTGCGATCGCTGCGTAGAACGCGTGGAAGGTTGCGTCGACTTCTTGGTGAGCGGGGATCACGACGATGCCCGCTTCCCCGACGTTCACGAATGCCGGAGATAGGCCGAAGAGCGCTCCGACATCGATGTTACTCGATGGTAGATGCGGCGATGCCATCAGATCGCGCGAGACGGGAACGACGTCGATCCCTTTGAACTGCGGACTCGCCATCAAATGAGCCGCGATCGCGGCGGCCGTTTCGGAGGGGGGCGCCGTTGCGATGGTCGCTTCGGCGCGGGCCACGGCAGCGCCGAATTCGTGTGCGAGCGGGCGCGTGAGGTAAGCGAAGATCACGACGCTCGCGATGAGCGCGAGCGTCGCAAGCACGATGAAGCCGCCGATCGTATAGAGTAGCGTCAAGCGCAAGCGAAGGGAACGCAGCGCGATCACCGCAGCACGTAACCGACCCCGCGCACGGTCTGAATGAGCGCGCGCTCCGCCGCTTCGTCGATCTTCGCGCGTAAATATGAGATGTACGTCTCGACCGTCTGCGTCGACGTGTCACGATCGTCGCCCCAGACGAGGTGGATGAGTTCGTCACGCGTGAAGACGCGCCGCGGACGGCGCGCGAGCGCGGCCAGCAGGTCGAATTCTCGGGTCGAGAGGTTGATAAATTTTTCCCCGCGGCGTACGGTGCGGGCTTCGAGATCGAGTTCGAGGTCCTCGAAAGTGAGCACGCTCACCTCGCGAAGGCGCGGCCTCCGCAAGGCCGCGTGCAGTCGCGTCGCGAGTTCTTCGAGGTCGAACGGTTTCGGCAGATAGTCGTCGGCGCCGGCGCGGATTCCGTCGATGCGATCGCGCACCTCGCCGCGCGCGGTGAGCATGATGATCGGAACTTCGGTGAGTCGACGAATCATCGGCAAGAGCGTCAGCCCGTCGACTTTAGGCAGCATCACGTCGAGCACGATGCAGTCGGGCTGCCACGAGCGAATGAGCGACAGGGCCGCGATGCCGTCGCCGGCACTGCGGACCTCGAAGCCCTCGAGTCCCAGGGCGACTTCGAGCATTTTTCGGACGCTCTCTTCGTCGTCGATGACGGCGACTCGCCGTTGTTGCTGGTTCATCGGCATCATTCTGCACCCGCAAGCTCCGGTACCGCTCCGAAACGTCCACGGCGATTTCGCAGCTTTTCCCGGGCCTCCTCGCACGAGCTGCTGCTCCAAATCATCACACCGGCAGTTGCCGGGGCGGTCTACTCGCGAGACGAGCCGTGCGGACCGACCAAACGTATGCCGCAGCGACGCCGATTCCGGCGAGCCCGACACTGAGGCCGACATCGACGTTGGCTCGAAACGGCAGCTCACGATGCGGCGGGAGGACGCGCACTTCGAAGAGTGACGCGACGCGCCGCCGTTGCTGATCCATCGGCGTCATTCTGAGCCCGCAAGCTCCGGCGCCGCCGGGAGAAGTTCAGGGCGATTCTGGAGCTTTTCCGGCGCAGCAGCGCAGCATCGACCGCCAGACTGCGGCTCATGAACACCTCGTATCGCCGGCGCTCGATGACCGAGGGAAGGGTCGCCGGCACGTCCGCATCCGGTCGTGGAGTGACGCCCCGATGATGGCGGTCATCGTCCTCGCGGCGATCGTCGCCCAGACCGCGCCCCAAACGAGTTCGACGGCTCCCGCCGCAGCAGCCGATCCCGCGGCGTTGCCGTCGGTTGAGAGCGGGCTGGCGCTCCCGTATCCGGCGTACGGTCCGCCACAGCCGCAGATTCTCACGACCCGCCGGGTAGCCGGCGTACCGGCGACTGTCGCGCTCGCCGATGCGATCGCTATCGCGATCGCTCGCGTGCCGTCGCTCGACGCTGCGCGCGGCGACGTTGCGTTGGAAGATGCGTCTGTCGCGCTCGCTCGGACCGGCCTCGCGCCGGACGTGAGCATCAGCGCGTCACCGACATATTCTTACGTGCAAGACGGCGGGGCGAATGCGTCCGCGGCCTCCTCTGCCGCCTCCGCGGCACTCTTTTCGGCTCAGAGCAATAGCGGATCGATCTCGCTCTCGCAGCTCATCTTCGACGGCGGCCAGATCCGCGCGAAGATCGACGCGGCGAGGCTGACGCGAGACGCGGCGCTCGCCACGTATCGCCGCGACGCGCAAACCGTCGCGTTCAACGTCGCCGATGCCTACTATACCTTGCTCGCCGACGAACGTACCGTCGCGGTCGATGAGCAATTGCTGCGCGAGAATATCGTCTCGGAAAACTTGGTGCGCGCGCAAATTCGTGCGGGCACCGTCGCGGGAGCCGATCTCGCATCCCAGCTTGCGACGACCGCCAACGCGCGCACGACGCTCGTTAGCGCGCAGGCCACCTTCCAGAATGACCGCGTCGCATTCGCGACGACTCTGGGACTGCCCGCCGACGCCGACGTGCTCCCCCGTGACGATACCCAGGGCCTCGAAACCACGACGCCGACGGGCCCGCTACCGGCATTTGCAGATGCGCTCGACACCGCATACAGGGAGCGGCCCGACGTCGCAGAAGCGCGGCTCACCGTTGCTGCCGATGAGGCGTCGCTGCGCGGCGCTCGGCGCGGGCTTTCGCCGACCCTCTCGTTCTCGGGCACCAAAGGCCTCGAGTCCTCGGATCTGGGCGGCGGTGCGATCCGCAACGACGGGACGATCGGTCTTACCGTGACGATTCCGGTCTACGACCAGGGCATTACCCGCGCGAACGTCGCGTCTTCGCGTGCGACCGTCGCCATCGCAGACGCGAACGAGGCGACGAAGCGGATCAGCGTCTCGCAGGACGTTCGGCAAGCGCTAACGTCGATCGTAAGCGATCGCGCGGTTCTCGATCAGACGCGCGCCGCGTACGACAGCGCGGTGATCTCGCTGCGCTCCACGCAGGGTCAGTATCGTGTCGGCGTGAGCACGCTGCCCTCGCTCATCCAAGCCGAAGCGACGCTTGCCTCCGCCGCAACGAACATCGTCAACGCCATCTACACACTGCGCATTGCCGAGAACAACCTGCGCTACGCCCTCGGGACGAATTTGCAATGAACATCCGCACTCCATATCTGCGGGCCATCCTCGCCATTACGGCAACGATGGTTTCGGGTTGCGCGCATGGCGGGCCGCCGGCGGGTGGACCGCCGCCCGTTAGCGTCAACACCGCGAAAATAAGCCGCGGGTCGATCGCGACATTCGTCTCGTTCGACGCCGAAATCACGCCGGTTTTCCAGAGCACGTTGAGCACGCCCGAAGCCGGCACGGTCGCCGCCGTCAACGTGACCGAAGGCGATTTCGTCCATCGCGGTCAGCTGCTCGCCTCGCTCGACACCTCGCAGCTCGAAGCTACCCTCGAAGCCAACGAGGCGACGGTGCGCGCCGATGAGGCGCAACTGGTTCACAGTACCGTCGCTGCGCCGATTGCGACGCAGCAGTATTCGTCCGCCGTCGCGTCTGCCAACCAGAACCTCCAGAGCGCGATCAACAGCGTTCGCTCGGCGCGCGCGGCGCTCGCCCATGACGAGCTCACGGAGCGGGCCGACCAGCAGTTGCTCGCACAGCAATACGTTTCGCGTCAAACGTACGAGCAGGCGCGGGCGACGGCGGTGGCATCGCGCGAAACGCTGCGCAGCGATCTGGAAGCGGTTACGGCGCAGCGGGCGGCGCTGCAAACCGCGCTCAGCAATACGAATCAGCGGCTCGAAGATCAGGCGACGATCGCGCAAAACGCGGCCGGTCTCGATGAGGCACGCGCGAACGTGAAGCTGATTCAGGCACAGATAGCGCAGTCCTCGATCGTCGCCCCGTTCGACGGTCAGATCACGCAGCGGCTGCTCGACGCCGGCGCGTATGCCGGCGCGAGCTCGGGCGTGTTCACGATCGCTCAAGTCTCGCGCATGTACGTCGTGGCCAACGTGCCCGACGTCGACCTCCCGGCCGTTACGCGGGGCAAAGCCGTGACGTTTACCACGCCGAGTCTGCCGGGACGCACGTTCTCCGGCCGCATCTTCGACATCAACACCACACCGACATCCGGAACGCTGAGTTACCGCGTGCGCCTCCTCCAGAGCAATCCGGATCTCGCGCTGCGTGGCGGCATGTTCGCGAACGTCAGGGTCGAGCGCGCGCGTCACACCGATGTGCTGCTGGTGCCCAGCGCCGCGGTCACCAACGGCTCGGGCGAGCCAAGCATCTTCGTGGTTGTGGACGGCAAAGCCAAGAGCGTGCCCGTGCACGTGGGCCTGCAAACCGATTCGGTCACGGAGGTTGCCGGTGACGGGCTCGCCCCCGGCACGACCGTCGTGACGTCGCAGCCGGGCGGTTTGCAAGACGGTGCGACGATCGCTCAAGGCGGCTCGCCCGGCCAAGTGGGACAACGCTGAGATGTTTCTACGACTCTTCGTCGAGCGGCCGATCCTTTCGGGCGTCGTCGCGGCGCTCATCCTCCTCGCCGGCGCCGCCTCGATTCCCACGTTGCCGATCGCCCAATATCCGCAGATCGCACCGCCGACCGTTACCGTCACGAGCACGTACATCGGCGCCGACGCCGCGACGGTTGAAGCGGCGGTGACCAATCCGCTCGAAGAGCAGATCAACGGCGTTCAGGGCCTGCGATACATGTCATCGACGTCATCCAACGCCGGCGTCTCCACGATCACGGTCACCTTCGATCCATCGCGCAATGTCGACGCTGCGGCGGTCGACGTTCAGAACCGCGTGCAGAACGCGTCGGGCCAGCTGCCGTCGGCCGTCACGCAAACGGGCGTGCAGATCACCAAGTCGTCGGGCTCTTTCGTCATGGCGATCGCGTTCACGTCGAAAGATCGCAGCGTCACGCCGCTCGATCTGAGCAACTTCCTCGACCGCAACGTCAAGGATCCGCTACTGCGCATCGACGGCGTGAGTTCGGCGACGATTTTCGGCGAGCGACGCTACGCGATGCGAATCTGGCTCGATCCCCGGAAACTCCAGCACTACGGGCTCGGGGCGAGCGACGTGACCAAGGCGGTTGCCAACCAGAACGTCGAAGTGCCGGCCGGGTCGGTTGGCGCCGAGCCGGCACCGCCGGGATTGGCCGAGACGGTAAACGTGCACGTCCCCGGACAGCTCGCCGATGCCAAAGCGTTCGGCGATATCATCGTCAAGAACGGCGCGGCCGGTTCGCTCGTGCGCCTCTCGCAAGTCGCACGCGTCGAACTCGGGGCACAAGACTATTCGTCAACTCTTCGCTTCGACCGTAATGCAGCGCTCGGCATCGGCATCCAGCTCAACAGCTCTGCGAACGCACTCGCGGTAGCGAAGGAGGTGCGGGCGACGCTCGCTCGGCTCGAGCCGCTGTTTCCGAAGGGCGTCGGTTACAGCATCCCGTACGACACGACGCTGTTCGTGACCGAATCGCTACGTGAAGTGATCGTTACGCTACTTATCGCGATCGTTCTCGTCGTCGCGACGATCTATTTGTTCCTCCAAGACTGGCGCACGACGCTCATTCCCGTCATTACCATTCCAATCTCGTTGATCGGTACATTCGCCTTCGTCAGTATCTTCGGCTTTTCGATCAACACGCTCGTGCTCTTTGGGCTGACGCTGGCTACGGGGCTCGTCGTCGACGACGCGATCGTCGTCATTGAGAACATCACGCGCGTGATGCGCGACGCCGCCGGTGGAAATCGACGTGAGGCGACGCTCAAGGGTCTCGGCGAGATCGTCGGTGCCGTCGTTGCGACGTCCGTGGTGCTGCTCGCGGTCTTCGTTCCGGTTTCGTTCATGCCGGGAACGACCGGCGCGATTTACAAGCAGTTCGCCCTGACGATCGCGTTCTCGATCTCGCTATCGCTCGTGCTCGCGCTGACATTGACGCCGGCGCTCGCGGCGCTGCTCATGCGCGCGGAGGTCCAGCCGCGGTTTCGTCTCTTCCGCGCGTTCAATGGCGGCTTGGAGAGGCTCACGAAGCTGTACGGTCGTTTCTTGCACTGGGCCGTGCGCGCACGCTACGCCATCGCGGGAGTGCTGGGCGTTTTGCTCGCGCTCACACTGGTGCTGTTCTCCATCGAACCCACGGGCTTTCTCCCGGACGAAGACCAAGGCGACTTCATAGGGACGGTGCAAGCGCCGGACGGCGCGTCCCTCGCCGTAACGCAGTCTGTCCTCGAGCAGATCGAGAACGCCGCTCTCGCGAATCCGAACGTCGCGCACGTCTTCGCGATCGGCGGGTTGTCGTTCAGCGGAGCGGCCGCGAACCAGGGGTTGATCTTCATCACGCTCAGACCGTGGGCCGAGCGCAAAGGGTTTGCGAACTCGGCGCAAGGCGTCATCGACGCGCTTCAGCCGGCGGCCATGCGCATCGCACAGGCGCAAGTCATCCTGATAAATCCGCCGTCGATTCCGAGCCTCGGTGTGCTGGGCGGATTCGACTTCGAGCTCGAGGATTACGGTACGGGGCCGCTATCCGATCTTGGCGCCGCGGGCGGAAAGCTCATCGCCGCCGCGAACCGCGATCCGAACCTCTTTCGCGTGTTTACCACGTTCCGCGCCAACGGTCCGCAGATCGATGCCGTCGTCGATCGCACGCAGGTCGCGCAATTGGGTGCGTCGCTACCGGATGTCTACAACGACATCTCGACCGCCCTCGGGAGCGATTATGTCAACAATTTCACCTATCAGAACCGCACCTATCGCGTGTACGTGCAAAACGACGCACCATACCGTAAAGACGCTCTCGACGTCTCGCGCATCGCCGTGCCGAACGCGTCGGCCTCGTCCGGCGCGGCCACCGGATCGCAACTCGATACACCGAGCATCGGCACGACGGACACCGCCTCGATCGGATCTGGGACGGCGACGGTGCCGCTTTCGAGCGTCGTGAACGTCTCCAATGGTACCGGCGCGCCGGCGATCACGCACTACAACCTCTACCGGTCGGTTGAAATCCAAGGGAGCGAAGCGCCCGGGCACAGCTCGGGTCAGGCGATCGCCGCGCTGCAGAACCTCACGCATGCGCTCCTCCCGTCGCGGTATCACTATGCGTGGACCGGAATCTCACTGGAAGAGACGCAGTCTTCGGCTACGACGATCACGATCTTCGCGCTGGCATTGCTCGTGGTGTACCTGGTGCTCGCCGCGCTCTACGAGAGTCTGGGCGATCCGCTCGTGATCATGCTTTCTGTGCCGGCCGCTCTACTGGGTGCGGTCGCCGCACTGCTCGTTCGGCACTTCACGAGCGACGTATACGCGCAGATTGGCTACGTGATGCTCATCGGCTTGGCCGCCAAGAACGCGATCCTCATCGTTGAGTTCGCCAATGCCGAACGTGCGAACGGTGTCAATGTAGCAGAGGCGGTCATCGGGGCCGCGCAGACGCGGTTGCGGCCGATTCTCATGACGTCGGTGGCCTTCATCGCCGGGCTTCTGCCTCTGGTGTTTGCGAGCGGCGCGGGTTCGGCCAGCCGTCAGTCGCTGGGAACGGCGGTTGTCGGCGGGATGCTCGTTTCGACCGTGCTCAACCTCATCGTCGTCCCCGCAATGTACCTCATCGTCAACGAAATTGGTGAGCGGCTCGTCGCGTTCGGACGGCGCTTTGACGGAAAGGCGAGACCCGCGATCGATGGCGCGCCGGCATACGGGCTGCAGGCGGGCGGCGTGGCTGAGGATCGCGAGCATACGGTGGGCGGTTCTAAATGATGTGAAGCGTGAAGCGTGAACTCCACGAAATGCCTAGCAGGTTGCGGAAAAAATAGTGGTCGAGTGAGCTGACGACTACTACATGTGGTGCTTTCATGCTGCTATACTTTCATCATGCGTGGAGAGCATTCGCAAGAAGTCGGCATGTGGAGCTACAT
>Ga0326728_10005882_pt1 | contig 33779 bp, 30 predicted proteins | sample MB3enrmetagenome_FD_207602 | JGI IMG/M metagenome (GOLD analysis project Ga0326728, IMG submission 207602) | Lab enriched peat soil microbial communities from McLean, Ithaca, NY, United States - MB31MN | ecosystem: Environmental > Terrestrial > Soil > Wetlands > Peat | place: USA: New York...
AATTGCTTGCAAAATATCTGTGATGTCAGTAGTCGGGCTATCAATTAACGTGTAAGCGTCACCAACCGTTTGCGGGATATGTGAGTCGCTGCCTCCAACCTGGGGAAGTTCGAACTTAAGTGCGTCTCTTCTTGCCAACCAATTCGATATATGAAACGAAACTGCGTCTGAATTAACCGTCTCGACCGCATCAGGTCTCACTTTCAATCGCCCGATTTTCACGCATTCGCACACCGGATCGTAGGGATGTGGAACAACCGCAATCCCACCTTGCTCATGTATCCGATTTATTGTCTCATCTGCTGATAAACGAGGAGGAATTATTTCATGAATACCTAAACCGATCACGTGTCCATCGCGCGTCGTAACTTCAACCGAGGGTAGAATTATTACTCCTTCACATTGTGCGGTTGGATTGAAGCTGTCATGCTCTGTTATCGCTACTCCGTCGAGCCCGCGGCGTAGAAGTAGTTCAGGTAGTTCTTCGATTTTCGTGTGCGCGTCAGATGACGCCGTAGTGTGAACGTGGAGATCTAATTTCAGGGTGGGCATTTTGATTCGCCTACGTTTTGTTTACTAGGATTTTGTGGAATAGCGGCTCAGATTTGTTGATGACGTGGCCTGCTTTCAGCGTCATTTTTCCAGCATCCTCCCAGTTCTGTTTCTCTCTGAGGTTGAGTTGATTTTGAATGCGGTCGGATGTTTCGGGTAAAAATGGGGTTAGCATGACTCCGATTGAGCGAACAAGTTGGCTGGCGAGATGTAGCGTTGTAGCTGTCTTTTCTCGGTCCGTTTTTATCAGGTGCCAAGGTTCTCTTTCGCTCAGGTACTGGTTGCCGGTGCGCGCGATGTCGATTATTGCGGCGAGGCCATTTCGGAGTTCAAAATTGTCAAGTAACGCAGCAATCTTTGCAGGTGAATTCGTGATGAGGTTGACGATCTTCTCGTCCGTCTCATCAAGATTTTGGGCTTCGGGTATTGTAGAGCCGAATGAGTTGTTGATAAACGTGAGCGTTCGATGAATAAAGTTCCCGAGCACATCATTGAGTTCGCTATTCACGTGTGATTCGAAGTCTCGCCAAGTGAAGTTTGCGTCTCGAGCCTCTGGTCGAATGGCAATCAAAACGTAACGCCAGTATTCGCCGGGCGCAATTTTCAGTGCATCATCTATCCATACGCCGATTTTCTTGCTTTTGGAGAACTTTTGTCCTTCGAAGAGTATGAATTCTGTTGACGAAACCTGCCACGGCATTACGTAAGGTTGGTTGCTGGCCAAAAGTAGTGATGGGAAGATTATCGTGTGAAATGGTATATTGTCTTTACCTATGAAATGGACATTGCGAGTTGATGGATCGAACCAGAAGTCCTTCCATGCTTCAGGTTTTCCGTTTTGTTCAGCCCACTCGATCGAAGCCGATACGTAACCCAGCACCGCTTCAAACCAGACGTAAATTGTCTTATCTTCGGCACCAGGAAACGGTGCAGGGATCCCCCACTTGTTATCACGCGTTAACGCGCGTGGCTTAAGACCCTCCTCAAGCCATCGTAGTGAGAAATTACGTGCGTTTTCCGGAAGGTTCTTGTTATTTTGAACGATTAATTGAAGCTTGTCACGGAACTTCGGCAAATCAAAGAACCAATGTTTGGACGTTCTCACTAAGGGAGTCGATCCGCAGAATACGCATCGGGGATTCAGAAGTTCTAGGGGATCCAAAACTCGACCACAGGCGTCACATTGATCACCTCTCGCATCCTCGAAGTTGCAGTGTGGACACGTTCCCTGTACAAAACGATCAGGAAGGAAACGTTCGTCCTTTTGACAGTACGGTAAGGTTACGTTTTGAGTGTAGACATGGCCATTATCATAGACTTGCCTTAGAAGCTCTTGCGTATATTTTATGTGAACAGGACTCTCTGTTCGGGTATAATTGTCGAATCGGATATTATACGCGGCTAAGAGCTCGCAAATATGCTTGTGGATCTCGTCTGTAAGCTGCCTGGGTGAAATTCCTCTTTTGATCGCTTCAATCTCAATAGGTGTGCCATGCTCGTCAGATCCTGTAACCGCGATGACCTCTTCTCCCCTAAGGCGCAGATAGCGAGCGTAGACGTCTGCACTCAGAAGATGTATGAAGGTGCCAAGGTGCGGCACCGAATTAACGTATGGCCAAGCAGAATTAATGATCCATTTGCCCACATCATGCGCCTTCCGATGTCATTGACCTTCCGATATCATCGCACATACTTTCGATGACAACCGTTCATTAGGATCAAGAAATCTGCTAATTCGACTGTAGGCTGATTAATGTTTGGTTCAGAAAAAGGGAATCAACAAATATGACTCTCAACAGGGTCACTCCTAGATGCGAACTTTGAGCGACGAATACGCGAAATTACTGGACAGGGCATATTCGAACTTACCCAGTACCCAAGGTACAGGAGAAAGGTTCGAAATCCCGAAAGTCGTCGGAATAAGAATGGGAAGGAGAACAATCATTCAAAATTTTGATGACATCAGCAACAGAATTAATCGAGACCCACACCATCTACTCAAATTCCTAACCCGGGAGCTGGCAACCGCCGCTTCCCTGGACGGATCACGCGCTATTTTCCAAGGGAGGTTCGATGTGGCCACTGTGACCAGGTTACTGAACATTTACGCCCAACGATATGTTATCTGTCCCATCTGCAATCGACCAGACACCAAAATCGAGAAGGAAGGAAGATACCTTTTCCTTAGATGCGAGGCCTGCGGCGCAAGGTCATCGATCCTTCCTGTGTGAGAAAGTGCACTTAAGTGACCGAAGTATTCCTCAAAGTCTTCAAAGATTCTAAGTATACTATGGTAGCCGTATGTGATACTGGACTGATAGGGGAAACTTACAGAGATGGTAGACTGAAGCTCGAAATAAGATCCGATTTCTATAAGGGAGTGGCAACGACGATTCAAGAAGCATTACGCGCGATCTCAACCGCCGATATTGCAAACTTGGTTGGTAACCGGATAGTTGACGCAGCCGTGAATGCAGGCTTAGTTAGTCCGTCAGCAATACTTCGAATCGCAGGAATCCAACACGTACAGATCGTTCGACTATAATCCAGCCTCGGAATCTCATGTTTGGATAATGGTAATCCCATGAAGGTAACCTCTAATACTTCGGTCGCTTCTCATCGCACCTAGTGCGGCTTAGTTTCGGTGGAAAACATGGGAAAGAAGAAAGTCCTGAGCGAAGGCGAACTTCGAGAGATGGTCATGCCTGAGGAAGGCCAACTGCTTGGAGTTGTCACTCAGATGCTCGGCTACGATCGGTTGATGGTAAAGTGTGGAGACAGCCATGACCGAGTCTGTCGCATACGCGGAAAAATGAAGCGCAGGGTGTGGATAAAAGTTGGAGACGTCGTTTTAGTATCCCCCTGGGATTTCCAAGCTGACACTCGAGGCGATATCCTCTGGCGCTATACCGAGAGCCAGGCAAATTGGCTGCGAGGCCAAGGACGTCTAGCTATCTGATCAGTGAATGCCTCGCGGAGCGAATTCTTCGATGGAATCTCTAGCCGAGCGAAAGCTCAGACGAAAAGTAGCTCATTACGAAATTCATGAATTAATGAAAGAAAAACGCAGCGAAGAAATGGATTCGCTGGAGGAAGTATTCGATAGATCCACACTCATGATTATCTATCGGATGCTAAACCGCGGGACGATCAAGAGCATCTTCGGAGTCTTACGATCAGGCAAGGAGGCTCGAATCTATTGGGGTTATGGAAAAAGGAAGGAAACCATCGCGATAAAGATTTTTCTTACGACTTCAGGAGAATTCAAGCGAGGGCGTCTCGCCTACGTGCGAGGAGATGAACGATTCAAGAACACGAGAAGTGACACACGTTCTCTCGTAAACTTGTGGGCGTCAAAGGAATATAGAAACCTCCAGCAAGCCAAATCTGCGGGAGTACGCGTCCCCTCTCCAATAAAAATTACCGGAAATGTTCTGGTGATGGAGTTTATTGGGAAAAACGGCAATCCAGCTCCGTTGCTGCGGGAAACTCCCCTTGATCATCCTGCGCGAGTTTACGACAAGATCGCTGAAGCGATCAAAACCCTATATCAGAAAGCACAACTTGTACACGGCGACCTAAGTGAATACAATATAATGATGCTGGGCAAGCAACCGGTGTTGATAGATTTCGCTCAAGCGGTGCCCCCGGAACATCCAATGGCAGACATCTTCCTGAAAAGGGATTTAGATCAGATTAACGGATACTTTACAAAAATCGGCGTAACGGTTGCACCTATCGAACGATTAACAAGGTGGGTTACTGGTGTCGACTGAAACCAAAATTAGCACCACGATTCCTTTGGAACGAGTTGGTGTCGTCATAGGGCGAGAAGGTGTAACAAAAGCCAAGATTGAAGAAGCCTTCAATTCTCGATTGCTAATCCAAAGCGAGACGGGTGTAATCGATATTGTCCCGCAAGCTGACTCAGCCGATCCCACTACCATACTACGGGCTCGAGACGTTGTACTTGCCATCGGCCGCGGTTTTTCTCCAGAACGTGCACTGAAGCTTGTAGATGACGACGTGGTCCTCGACGTAATTGATTTGAGAGAAACCATTGGAAAGAATGAACGCGAAATCGCAAGGCTGAAAGGACGAGTGATCGGTCGTGAGGGTAAGATTAGGAGATTGATCGAGGAAATGACTAACGCCAAAATTTCAGTGTACGGGCACACGATCTCTATGCTCGGCGACTATGAAACCGTTACTGCCGCGAGAGAAGCAATAGAGTTACTTCTGAAAGGCAAACAGCATTCCACCGTGTACAAACTCCTTAGAAAGATAAAGAGCGAAAGCAAGAAAAGAGAGACGCTTGAACTGTGGCAGAAACCACCAACGTAACCATTACGATGCTCCATACTTGAATTGCGCAGTAGTAATATGGGAAAGTTAATGTCGCTTCAAGAAGTTTTCCAGGAAATATCCGCAGCCGACTTCTTCTACAGAAACCGTGACATCGCAGGCTTCACCAATCCATCTCGAGCTATCTACTCTACGATAAGAGAACTTGTAGAGAATTCACTGGACGCATGTGAGACTCGAGAGATCCCGCCAGAAATCTACCTTCGCGTCTCTCACGAGTCAGGACCAACGGAGGGACCTGGAATCTACCGTGTCCACATTGAAGATAACGGAATAGGGATCCCTGCAGACATAGTCCCTTCTGCTTTTGGTCAAGTGCTGTTCGGATCTAAATACAAACTCCGTCAGACACGCGGAACATTTGGACTTGGCGGAAAAATGGCTGTGCTATATGGCCAAATCACGACCCATGGAAAAGCCACGGTTACTTCCAGTGTCGGACCAACGAAAATTCATCAGTACGAACTCGCCATTGATATTCAGAAGAATAGACCGCTTATCCTGAATCATCGAACAATCCCAAACCCAGATCGATGGCGTGGAACAGTCATAGAATTTTCCACGGAAGCTGACTATACACGCGCCATGCCTAAAATACTAGAGTACTTGATGCAGACTGCGATCGTAGCACCTTACGCTTCTATAACGTACGTCGATCCGAGAGGACGACTATATCGATTCGACAGAGCCACATTAAAGATGCCTAAACCGCCGCTAGAGACTCTGCCTCATCCCTACGGAGTGGACGTCGAAACGATGAGGCGACTAATCGATGTCGCCAAAGAGCACACGATGGTAGATTTCCTTAAGAATAATTTTCATAGAGTCGGCAAGACAATCGCGACGAGTTTCCTTCAACAAGTAAATATTCCGAACAAGAAGAATCCTAAGAAGCTTACACCGGAAGAGATAGTCCAACTCGTAAATGGTATGAAAAACTTCAAGTTCTTACCACCAGACGCCAGTTGTCTTTCACCACTCGGCGAAGAATTACTGGAGGCTGGAATCCGAAAGGAATTATCGCCTGAATTTATCGCTGTGTATCAGAGAAAACCCTCAGCCTATGCCGGTTTTCCGTTCATTGTTGAAGTAGGTGTAGCATACGGAGGCCAAATAGAGCAAGGCCAGGGCGTCAAATTATTCAGGTTCGCAAATAAAATCCCATTGTTGTTCGACGAAGCAAGTGATGTTTCATGGAAGGTCGTTAACTCGGGAATAGATTGGCGGCACTACAAAGCCTCCCCCGATATGCCAATAGCGGTGTTCGTGCATATTTGCTCAACCAAGGTTCCGTACAAAACCGTCGGGAAAGAATTCATAGCGGACAGACCCGACGTTGAAAGAGAGATAATGAATGCACTCCGTGAAGTTTGTCGTCAACTATCATTATTTTTGTCTAAGAAGATTAACTTAGCTCATGATAAACGCAGGCTTGACGTATTCCAAAAGTATCTTCCGAAGATCGCGACGTTCTCGGCGAAACTTGCCAAAAAGAAGCCTGTCGATGTAACCCCGTTGCTAAAGGGCGTGCTAAGACATGAAGAACAAGAAGACGAAGACAGCGAAGAGATCTAATCGAGCCGAAGAGAAGAGAACGGTAGTCCTTTCAAGCCTACAAGGCTTGGGGGAGCAGCTGTATACGCAACTTTCCCACAAACAGTGGCCGGCAGTCAAAATGCCCAGCAGATCAATCACCAACATAAACTACGATAAACATGTCCGGCAGTACGTTTTAGGTGACCATTATGTGAATCGTAGTGCCCGCAACATTCGGCATGTCAGACCTCTTACTCAGCTGGTTTGGACAGGTTCATTCGTCAACGAACTCTCTTCTGAGAGGAAGACTTCGACTCTCCGAGATGTTTTCTATTCTGCTCAGGCATATGAAATGAGTTTTACCGATCAGGCTGAAAGCGACGACATAATTACTGATCTGGAAACTGTACTTGGACATTCAAGAGAAGACTTCAACGTTTTTCCTGAAGAACGCAGTGCAATCTTCGGTGATCTCACCATTCAGTATACGGTTCCCGGTTACGAAGGAAAAACGTTGAATCTTTCATCTCATCCGGATGGAATGATGATCGGTCCAGCACTAACGAACGCAGAATTCGTGCAATGTAAAGCCGACAAGATAATTGCCATCGAAAAGGGCGGCCTTTTCACCAGATTCATCGAAGAGAGGGTGCATGAGAAATTCAAAGCATTGTTGATTCATACTGCCGGACAGGCTCCTCGAGCCACGAGGGCCTTGCTAAGGCGAATGAACAACGAATTAGGGCTTCCCGTCTACATTTTCTGTGACGCAGACCCATGGGGTATGCACATAGCGAACGTCATAATCTCCGGCTCAGCCAACGCAGCGCATCTTCGAGATCTCAACACGCCCGACGCGAAATGGGCTGGGGTTTGGGCTTCTGATATTGTTGATTACAAGTTGCCGAGTGATCCGCTTACCGATCTTGACATTAAACGACTCTATGAGCTCGACAAAGATCCACGATACGAAGGTAAACTGTGGAAGCAGGAAATCCAGACGTTCTTGAAAGTAAAAAGAAAATCTGAACAGGAAGCATTCAGTCGATACGGTCTCGCGTACATCGTTGACAAGTATCTGCCAGCAAAACTCAAAGAGCTAGGCTAGCGAGGCTGCGTTTCAGCGGCTCGTTTCGTTAGGACAAATTTGCCTTCATCTGAAATGTCGTACGGAGTCCATGTTGTGAGATGTTTTATCCCGATCATTTTTAGAATTCGTAGCGAACGAGCGATTCCTTCACTGCTTTCCTCTATTTTCAGTTCGATAACTCCATCCACAACGTCTTGACCTGAAGCTACCATGGCCGGGTGGAATGCTTTTCGATTCATGGTTACCAATGATAGACATTTCGCCTGTCGCGCCCTTGCAACCATTACGCGTAAGAATTCGATCGCCGATCGCACGCCTCTCCGCCGGATCAAGGTGTTGAATGAGTCTAGGACTATGAGTGAGATAGTTTTCTTGCTCATTATGTCGGAGATCGCGATACTGATAGCTGATAGGTTTTCAGGATCTTCAACGTGAGGCTCATCACTTTCAACTCCTACCGTTTTCGAGTAGCAATCTACGAAGATAAGAGAAGACCAGTCTACAGTATCGCTTGTCATTTGAGATTGGACAATCTGTCTGATGTTTGCTGGGAAGTTATCCAAGGTGACGTATACGACTGGTTTCCCTGCCTGAACTTGTCTACTCACGAAATGAGCAATCAGGCTTTCTTCACCTGATCCTGGGTCGCTGAGTAGAAGTACGGTACCTATTGTAGGCAATCCGTCCGGAAGTACTTTATCAAGTACTTCGAGGCCGGTTCTTATTCTTGGTAATCCAGTACCCGCAACAGCCGATTGAGTGGTTTCAACGATTTCGCCTAACGCGAGCTGCTTCGAAATCGCGTCTTGAATTTCTCGATCTCTGTCAAGTCCGAATGAGTATACTTCAACTTTTTTCAGTATTCCTAATTCGCTTAGATCGTCAAGCTCGCGTTGTACGTCAGTGATGTTTCGTCCAATCTTTCTCGCCAGTTCTTCCGCCGTGTCTGACATATTCGGATCGTTGTGGAATAAGGTGAGTATGTCCGCTTTGAGATCGGTATCCAGCAGCCGCTCAAAGAGTTTCATTGATCGTTTCATTGAGCGATGCGGCTCCCCCTCTGGAGATTATAAGACTCGTGACTGAACGTTTTAACCATTTACTTGTGCTACACCGCGCAAGTAAATTCTTCTAAAGTTGAGCTGCGGCTTCAGCGAAGATTTCATAGTTCGTAGAATTGACTCGTGGTCCGAATGATGCTACTAGATATCGAGTTTCGTTGTTCACTTCGTTTAGTAGCGTAGTAAGAATTTTTTCTTTATCGAGCGTCCTTTCATGCATCGATCCAGACCAGGATATGGCTATTTTGTCAAATGGGCGCTGTAATGCGAGACATCTTTTTTGGAGGTATCTTATTCTTTCCTCTGATTCGCTTTTTTTTAGATTCCAGTAGTTCCAGCCGTCGCCTGACTCTGCGATGATGTTGATTATTTTTCGATGTTTTCCACCTAACCATATGGGTGGATTTGGTTTCTGGATTGGTTTGAGATTATTCGCGTGATGTGAGATTTGGTAGTGTCGACCTTTGAACGTGAATTCTTTACCCGTCCATGCGGCTTTTAGAATTTTTACAGTTTCGTTGAGGCGACCGACTCTTGTCTCAAGGCTGTCGAATGAGTAGCCATAAGATGTTAGTTCGGCTTGACTCAATCTGTCGCCTGTTCCCAGCCCGAGTATTAGTCGGCCCTTGCTGATTACGTCTAGGCTGCTAGTTACTCTTGCTAATGTGATGGGATGTCGCAGTGTCACGTTTGTGACCATGCTTCCGATTTTCACTTTGCTAGTGCGTTCTGCTAATGCTGAAAGGACGGTCCAGCATTCTAGGCTGTTTCTTGCTTTAGTCCAGTACGGTGCTAAATGGTCAAACGCCCATACGCTGTCATATCCTAGTTTTTCACATTGGTGAGCTGCTTCCACGACTCGGTCAAAATTGCCTGTTTCTAGCGGGAGTATGCAACCGATTTTTGCTTTAGTCAGGGGATGCAGCAACCGCCGATTAGGGCATCTGTGAGGGTAGGTCAGTTATCGATGTAAGCCGCGGCGTTTTGAGGGATAAATTGCAAATACACCTTTCCACAATGTGTCGTATGCTCGACTCATCGTCTCCGTGAATCGTTGGCTGTTGGTCCAGAAACCTACGTCTGCTCCCACATCAAAGCTATTGTCATCCGGCAGCCGTTCGTACAATAACAATTCACGTTGATCTGACATAATTATGCCAGCTGGTCCGAGGGCTTCCGAATATCTGAGTTCCGAAAACGGTACAAGTTTTCGTGCGCCGTCCGTATTTTCGCTTGTGATTGGTGCGATAATGCGTATTTTAACGCCTCTCACTTTCGCTTGCTTCAGTGATTCTAGATGAAAGTTTGCAAGGGCTTGAATTCCTCGCATCGTAGTCCATATTTCAACACTATTCTTAGAGCCCGCGATCATGTCGTTCAGCTTGTTGTTTACTTCAACTCTGCCTTTCACGATGCGCACGTCGTCTGGTTGGACGCCTTTTTTCAGAGCTTCTATCCTTCCATCAGAAGGTGTTCCGGAGTTCCACATCTCTTCGAAGTAAGCCTGCAGGTTTCTTACGAATGCACGGCTGTTTATCCATAAGGCGACTTCCTCACTTCGGTGGGTTTCATCGCCGGTTGTTATTTCAAAGATGGCTTCGTTATCATCGATGATTGACACTCGAGGAACAGGTCTCGCTTTCAAATCTAAATGTCTGACTTGAATTCCTTCGCTCAGTTTCTGGAGAACTTCGAGGTTTGATTGGTTGATTTCGGTAATTACTCGAATTTGCAGTTTATTTCTAGCAACCTGAGCTAATAGATCAAAAAGCCCCGAGGTGTCGGCTCGAACAATTTCGGATGATGAGAGTACAGTCATAACAGATTTTCGTGCTTGATTGTACATAGATTGAAGGCGCTGTTCTATTCGTATTTGGCCTTCAATCACCTGAAACCTTTCAACATCTTGAGCGACATGCTCAACGCGCATGTCATCGAATTGGCGGCGTAGATTTTCGCCACGCTGCTCGAGTATTCTCAGTCTAGCTTTTCTCTCGTGGATGAGTATATGTAGGCATTTGTCGAACGGGACCGATTGAAATCTCACAGGTCTTTCCAGTGTCGCCTCAACTAGTCCGCGCCTTTGCAGATTCCTGATGGTTCGATATGTCTCCGTTCGGTTTATTTGGACTTCATGCGCTATCTCGCTTGCCTTCGATGGACCAGTCTTCGCTAGAAAGAAGAGTACTCGAGCCTCATTTCTTGTCAATCCATATTCTTGCAGTTCCGCGACAATGTCGTTTACGTTCTGCTGAATCTGTATCGGATTAGGCTGGCTCGTAGCGAATCAACACCTAGTAAAGTGTCTGAAAGCGAAGCGACAGCCGGGATATAAACACAAAGTGTGTCTGTTCAAGGTGGAGAGGGCGTGCGGCTTGAAGTCGCACGTTTCTGAAGCTGCTTATATTAAGCCAGTTCTAACCCGAGTATACATTCTGTCTGCGCCATATGGTTTGAATGCGGTTCCTTCACCTGAATAGAACTTCAAGAAGAATTCTACCCACATCAGTCGGAGTGACTGCATGAAAACGAACGCGGTCTCGAGTATCAGGATCATTACGATTGTCAATGCTGCGAAGAGACTGTACCCTAAAACCGTACCTGTGATTGTTCCCCAAGCGGTGAAGAATATCAGAACAGCCCCAAAGAGGTTGTAGAATACGCTTTCAATCAATTTCATTGCGAGTATTCGGACGTACGATATTGTATGGGATAGAGATGCGAGCAGATTCTCGAAAGCATGCATTAGGCCCATTGGGCCTTCAGTTATTATTTTCAACACAAACATCGCGATTATCGGCACACCCATCCTGAGGAAAATGTCCATACCGTTTTGTGGATTGAAGAGATAGTTCGGGAATCTTAGTCCGTATTCAAGTAGTGTTATGCCGAAGGCACCGTAGAACCAGAGCCAGACGAGAGGGCCGGCGATTAATTCGCGGAATTCTCTGACCCTAGCCTTGTTGAAGATGTCCAACGTTATTCCGGAAATTATGTGGATCACTCCTATGGTTATGGATAGTCGTAGCATTAGTCGGATGTTCTCGAATGGTTCAAACCATAGTGGACCTGGAAGTCCAGTGAGCATCCTGAACCATTGAGCGTTTCCGAAGACCGTGCCGTAAAGGAATCCCACGACGAGTGCCGCAGCACCGCTGAAAATTAGCAGCCCTGCTCCCTGTATAACCATGTTGAAGACTCCGCCCATGCCGCCGTAAGCGGTGTCGGGAATCACGAGGCCGCGTTTCTTGTACATGTAAATTATACTTGAAACAATTATGACCACTATCCCGCTTCCCACGTCTCCGAACATGAATCCGAAGAAGATCGGGTAAGTTATGAGCCAGAGAACTGTCGGGTCTACTTCATCGCTTTTCGGGATTCCAAAACCGGTCGTCAGTTTCTCGAAGATTCCAAGCGATTTCGGGTTGTTCAAACGGGTTGGAGCATTATGACTGACCCAGTCTCGAAAGATTAGTTCCCCGTCGCAGATCGTCTTGAGTTTTGAAGAGACCTCGTTTATATTTGCTGTGGGCATCCAGCCTTCGATCATGTAAGTGGATTCAGTCTTTCCGCAGAGTCCCTTTGCCTGTTCGAACGCTCGTTCGGCCGCGATAATTTCTCGTTGAACGAGAAGATATTCGCCGTCGCTTCGTTTAGTTTCCACGATTTTTTCGTTTAGTTGGTTAAGTCGGTCTTTTGCTTCTTCAATTCTGCTTGAGCTTTGGTACGATAGCCTGTTGCTTCTGGCTAAGCTTTTCAGTTTTAGGCCTAGTGTCTCGGTGATAGCGTTAGCGATTGCTGCTTGATCGCCTTTTGCAGCTAAAATTCTCGTTACCTCATAAGAAATGTCTTTGACCACTGCGTTTTCGATCGCTTTTGCTTGAACGATGTCGCTGATCGGTCCCGTAACTTTTAGTTCCGAGGGTTTCAAAGATTGGTAGATACTGGTTACTATCTCCTCAAGTTTGTTCCGTCCCTCGGGGGAATCTATGATTTCGATCTCCATTATTTCTTCTATGTTTAATCTGAGCTGGCGTTCTGCGTAATTAACGGTGGATTCTAGCGACTGTTTTTCGTTTGTTATTGCTGTAACTTGCTGTTCGATTTCGGTAACTCTCTTTTCAATCTCGCCGAGGCTGTCGTCGGATATTCGTGCGTCTACAGGAATTTTTTCCTTTGCTGGAAGTGAGATAATCCCCAGAGCGGCGGTTACGGAATTTATTTTTGATTCAAGGGTGGTCAGTCTGTAAAGTCTATCTGAAACTGTTGCAGAACTTACTCCTTCCCCATATCCCTTAATCATTTCTTTTACGTCGAGTAACTCAATTATGTTGAGTTCGCGAAGGTAGAGCATCGCGTCTTCGAATTTTCTTTGTGGAACTATGATTTCCACTCGTTTCATTTTTGTTGGAAGTAACAATGAATGTTCCCTCGAATCCTAGCAGATTAGATTGATTCCTGCGAGCTTTCTCTGTCACGTATTTTTCTCTGTTGCTGTTTCTGCGTCAGTACTCGTTTAAATCTGTCTGTGACGGTATCGTAGATGCCTGGTAAGTCCCAACCGCTGTCTTCGAAGCTGTACGTGTCCTTTGAGGTCCTGATGTGTACTGTAACCTCGTATCTTCCCCTCTCCCTCTTTGGGTCACTCAGTTTCATCTTAATTATTGATCTAGCTTCGATAATGTCTGGTACCACTTTATGCAACTGACTTACGGAGCGTTTGAATTTCTTTTTCGCTGCCTCGGCCTCGAATGGATCCTCGGGTAATCCAACCATATACACTGGCACTTCTGGTTCGGGCTCAACTTCCGCGAGAAGTGTCATGAAATCGCGATGAGTAGCTATCCCTTGCAGTTCTTCCCATTGGGTGACCAAAACATATGTCTTGTCGCCTTCGAGCATCAGTTGAAGCGCTTGCGTCGTACTAGTTTGCGGGTTGCAGGTTAAGACGTTGGAGTCCATAATGCCTTTCACGGGGAAATCCAGATTTCGTTGGATTTCCGGGCGAACCGATTCGTTGCCGACACGCTCCGGAACAGAGATGTAGGGAATAATATGCGCCGAGGTCAGTATGCCCGCCAAGGTCTTATCGGATCTTATGGGCAAATGGTCAATCCGTTTCCTGCCCATGATTTCTCGTGCTTTGGCCACGCTGTCCCCGACTGCCAAGGTAATCGGATCGCTCGTAGTGATTGATGTTATGGGCGCTTCACTGGCTCCTTTTAGTTGACCGATGAGATTCGTTGAAGTTACTTGGGAAATTATTTTTTGGCCGTCCGTGACTGGGACGCTTCTTATGCGGTAATCTGACATTATTCTTGCAGCCTCGCCGATCGTAGCATCGGAAGCCAAGACAGGCACGTATGAGGTCAGAACAGAGAGTTTCGTGCTTCCAATATTCGTACATCGAAGGATGTCTCTTGCAGAGATCATCCCGCACCGAGATTCTTCGGGTAGAAATACCTCATAGACACCGCGTTCACGAATCAACGCGATGACTTTCGACACGGCGCTTCCTGACGGCACCTGCACGAGTTCTGTTAGTAACGAGCCGATACTCCGCCCACGTACTTGATTGAGGAAGTCATGTAGCTTATTGGTCATCCTCACAATCACTCCCTAATGTGATCCACACGGGTTTGTATCAGTCCCTTCTCTTCCAGATTGAGTGACGTAGCTAAACTGGCTTTGATAATAGTGTTCTGCTGCATTCGGTAGACCATCGCCGGCAGATCCGAAACCACCCAGACAGCGAGACCCGGTAGGAGTCTAGATATCGATCCAACTCGGCCATTAGACCTCTGATGGTAGTGAACTGGTTCCAATTTGGCGATGTTGAGCGTTAATACCCTGATTCTGTCCCAAGAATGACACTTAGCAGCATTCACGGCAACCTGAAACAAAAATTGGTGTGTTTATTTGATTACACTTGGACTAAGCAATTTATACCAAGAAGCCCAATGAGGCTATGGATCTTGATGACGACAGGTTTCGAATTCGACAGCAAAATCCATGACTTGGTTAAACGGGAAAATGAGTGCGATGACCTGTTCGAAGACATAAAGAACGGTAACGGCGACAACGCACTTCGCTATTTTGCACTAAGAGATACTTGCAAAGAGTTGAGAAAAGAAATTCTCAAAAGCGCCATGTCGGCAGGATTGACCAGGGAAAACATCAACATGAAAATCAAGGAAGCAAAAGACGAGACGAGCGCTACTAACGAGAAACAGAAATAGGAACAATCAGCTGATTTCTACAATCCGAACGATTTTCGTGTGTGCGCACCGCCCGCGAGAAAATTTTTGCTGGCAACGTGATCCAAATTCATGGCTCTACTGCTTTGTCTTGAATCCTCGTTATTCCGTTAGTCGCTCAGCAATTTGTCAGTGCTCCGCAAGCGTCGGACAAATTCCTGCAGCATTTTCAACGCGATTTTAGGGTTTGCGAAAATTAATGTCTTGAAGGATAACGATGAAAGAAATAGAATTGGTGACGGTTCAACTGTAACAACATCAGCTGACCGTGGTTGATTATCCAATATTGACATCTCTCCAAAGAATTGCCCCGGACCAAGCCTTGAGAGAATCCTCCCGTCAGATCTTACTTCTGCTGCACCTTCGAAAATGAGATAGAATCCATCCTCCGGATCTCCCTTACTCACAACAGTGTGTCCACTGTCGAAGTTACGTTCTATGGATGCTTTGACAACTTGCCTCAAATCTTGCTTAGTCAAACCGGACCACAGAGGTGTCTTTTCAAGCATTTCGACAATAGAATCGTCCATTGTTTCAAACCTTTGAGTTTCAAGAGTTTTGACGACTTCCCTTTAATGCTAACTATCGAGAAGTGGCGCGTCCTGGGACGTCGTGGTATGTTGGTACACTATACGGTCATTTGTTATATGATAACTTGAGGTGTTTCGCTCATTGATGGTACCACACCCGCGGAATCGACTTATCCATGATTTTGGTCTACTGTAACAATAGTGTTGCCCATGGGCCGATCATCGTATCAGAGTTCGATAATTGATAAAAATGTCGAACGAGTAACTAGAAGGGATGGCGTCTTCTGGGTTGGCGGAAAAAAATTCGTTTAAAAAATCTGCTCTGTCGATAGAAGAGCGAATTGCCGCAGGGAAGGCGTTGCGAGATGCAACTCCCCTTAGCAGCCATGCTGGTTGGAAAGCTCATAGGAATCGTCGCGACCCCATCAAAATGCTGATTGACCAAAATAAGAGTCGAATTCCTTCTTTAGTGCCGATCCGATTCGGCCGTATGATGCAGTCCCCCTTCGCTTTTCTACGCGGCTCAGCTGCGATTATGGCCGCTGATTTAGCAGGTACTCCAGTCAGTGGTATTCGGGTCCAAGCATGTGGAGATTGCCACCTGGTAAACTTTGGTGTCTTTGCAACACCGGAACGCAATCTGATCTTCGACATTAACGATTTCGATGAGACCCTGCCCGCCCCATGGGAATGGGATCTGAAACGACTCGCGGCAAGCTTTGTGGTTGCGGGGAGAAATAACGGGCTTCCTGAGAAGGAAAGTTTGGCTGCGGTGCGTGAGCTGGTAAGAACGTACCGAACACGAATGGCTGAATTTGCTCGCATGCATACCCTAGACGTATGGTACACCAAACTCGAACTGGAGACATTCCTGGCGGATACAGGGGACTCCAAATGGGTCAAAAAAATGAGGGGCAAAGTCAAGAAAGCAAGAAAGAGTGTAGCGGACATTTTCCCCGCGATGACAACGCTCAAAGACGGAAAAGTTGTGATCAAAGATGAGCCGCCTCTTATCTTCCACATAGGTGATCCTACCGAAAAGAAAGCCGAACAAGTGATACTCGGGGTGCTCGGTCGATATCGCGAAACGCTGCCGGAAAGCCACCGCGTCCTCCTAGACAACTTTCGCTTTATTGATATTGCAAATAAAGTGGTCGGCATAGGCAGCGTTGGAATGTCATGCTATGTCGTGTTGTTCATGGCTTCAGCGGATGATCCACTCTTCCTTCAACTCAAGCAAGTCAACGCTTCGGTCCTCGAACCGTACGCGGGTAGAAGTAACTACAAGCATCATGGGCAGCGAGTGGTTATGGGCCAACGTCTTATGCAATCAGCCAGCGATATCTTCCTCGGCTGGACGACAGGCAGAAATAAGGGACGACATTTCTTCGTGCGCCAGCTACGAGATTGGAAGATTAAACCCGTTGTCGAATCGTTCAACGGACCACGACTGTTCCGCTATGCACAGGCAACCGGTTTGACGCTTGCACGCGCACACGCTCGCTCAGGTAAGGCACCAGAGATCAGAGGCTATCTGGGTAAGAAAGATGTTTTTGACTCGGCGATAGTGAAGTTTGCGAGAGACTATGCAGACCAGACAGAACGCGATCACGCCGCATTTGTAAAAGCTGTTCGCTCGCGACGAATTGAGGCAATAATGCAAGATTAGCCTCGACGTTCTTTGAACTTTGGTGCGTTAGACGTGTTCATCCAACATGATAAGATGTCAAACGGTAGAGCAGTTGACCAGCGAAGCCGCAATCTTCGCAGACCGTGAACCCGCAGATTTCGCATTCTACGGAGGCGTCTTTCGATGAACCACACGTACACTTCATGACGTTATGGCCGAAGATTATCGTACGTACAGAGGATTCATTGATATCAAATTTCGATTTCGAGAAGGTCATGCCCGACTATTACTTCGCCGGTGAAGCTTCTCTGAATGCTTTTGACGATCTCGTCTTCTCTTCCATTGCAGAGCGGGAATAGGTGTGTTATAGCCAGTTTTCTTACGCCTGCTTGGTTTGCTATTGATCCAACTTCCGAGGGTATGGAATGGTTAGTGATTCGTGCCATTTCCGACATGTCATCAGGGAACGAGCATTCATGAATAAGCAAATCTGCATCTTTAGCGAATTCAGCTAAGGATTTGCAGGGTCGAGTATCCCCGCTGATAACAACGGTGCCTTCTTCGCTCTCTATTCTATATGCGTTCGCGGGGTCCTTACCGTGTTCTACTCGCGTCATAAAGACGCGATACTTTTCTGATTTGCGTACGAGACTTTGGTTCGTGTCATGAACAGCGAGGTCCAATCCTTCTTTTCGGATTATTCTGATGATATCCGGTGCGTACGGGTACACTTTCTCAAATAGATAGGTCGAGAAATTCGCAGTCCCTGGGGGCCCGTATAGATACATTCGGTCCTTCCTTCCAGCAAGATAACCACTGAAAACTAGAGAAGGGAACTCTAATGTATGGTCGATGTGTAAGTGTGTCAGGAATATTTGGCTGATTTTTGTCGGATGAAATCCAGCCCTCAAGATGTTCATTCCCGTCCCAGGACCACAATCGACCAGTAGCGGTTCGTCGTTTACTTCAATCACTTGGCTGGGCGAGGATCTGTTAGGATCTGGCCACGATGCACCCGAGCCGAGAATCACTGCTCTCATACGGGTTACCTTAAGCTTTGAGCGAACTAAAGTGCGTAAAAATCTTATAAACGCATTTCACTATGGTCGCCTTGACGTCGCAATTGAAACTTCGAATTTTTGTCTCGTGTCTACTCCTTGCAGCTCTTTGTCTCCCCTTTTTGATTGTACCAAGTGTGAACAGTCAATCCGCGAGTACGACGACTATGACTATTACGCAACCTCCCCTAGGTCAATGCTCGGTGTTCGGCCTAGCTTTCTCGGCGAAAGCAAATCAGGTCATTGGTGGGACATTCGGTGCGGATGTGTCCATTAGTCTATACATAGTTTCTGAAAATGATTATGCCGCATTGAACAAAACAAGTTGCGCTCTTCCAGCAAGCGCAAGTCCACTTTTCGAAGAGACTAATGTTGTCGGCACGCATAATAATTACGGCACCACGCCCTTCCCAGCCGATGGCACGTATTATTTCGTTTTCATCTATCGTAACACAGGTTTCGCTCAACTCACGAATAACTATGTGACTATTACGCTGAGTTTTCCGTCTTCACTAACTCTCGTTAGCCCCAGTACAATCGTGACGACCGTCGTCTCTTCTACTATGACATCCCCGTTAACCTCAATGTCATCGAGTTCAATCTCGACAACGTCATCCATCTCATCACCGACTTCTTCTGTAATCCTTCTAACGACATCTATCGCTGCGCCTATAGCGTCGTCAACTGAGATCCAACCCACCTCCAGCGCGATGCCGCTTACGAATCTTTTTCTGGTTCTCGCTGTCGCGATCGTAGCGGCTGGAGGATTGATTGGAGTATTTTTATTTAAAAGTAGAAAACGTAGCGCTCTATCAAGTTACTTGACGAAGATAGACTCGACCTACAATCAATATGCGGTAGATCGCATAGAGTGCAGGACTCAGCTTGAGCGTCTTAAGAGCGATGCAATTGAGATGCTTAAGAAAGGTAAGATTGATGAAGGGCACTTTTTGATGCTCGATGAGAAGATCAGTGAATATCTGAAGGACCTCACACAGACGACAGCGAAAGAACCGTTATCGGGGACGGGTGGCGATCAGGCTATGTTTTGCAAGAACTGCGGAGCGAAATTGGCTTCGGAGGAGAAGTTGTGTAGGAAGTGTGGTACCAAAAGATGAGAATGTGCAGCTCGCTGGGCGAGCAGCAATGAGTCCTCATATCTGAGCCAAGGCTGAACGCGCTCAATCAAAACTATCATTGAGAGATGTCCTGCTTGTGCGAGCGAACCCTTTCAAAATAGCAGCGTCCTAGTTTATCTAAAATCGTAGCCTTTTCTTTCTCCTTGCCGCCCGCTAATTCAATCAGATCCAAAGCTCGTTTGAAGAGCACTATCCCTTGGTCATATTCATGAATGGCCACACTGGTGTCGCCAGCAAGGATTAGATACTTAATAGCCCGGGTCGAATCCCCCCCTTCAGCAAAATGATAAGCTATCACTGAGGCATTTGCCTCAAGCTTTCTAGAATAGACTTTCTCCATTGATTCCGCAATCTTCAGATGAAATCTGACAAGCCTCATCTGAATCAGATCTCCAAGCAACAATTCTCTCATGCGATTGTCAGCAAACGTAAATCGACTCTTCTCATGCGGAACCTCCACGATCAAACCATGCGCTATAGTGGACTCAAGATGCTCCAAGAGGCTCATTTCGTTCTCCTGAATACTCTCACGAAGGACGTCGAAGTCGAATTCGGGGCCTATAACCGCAGCTACCGTAAGCATGCTGACGGCCTGTGGATCAATTTTCTTCAGCTTTGACTGTAGACTAGATTTTGCGGACTGCGGGGACGATTGATCTACAGGTTGCAGTGAAATAGAATAAACCGTTACTGGATATTGAACGTTCTTCAGTTCATGTTCGCCAAGTTCAGTAATTTGATAATCGATCTTGTTCCAGACCTGAGCGTATACCTCGCGTGAGATACAAATGCCACTCGGCTCTGCCAACGGCTCAATGCGTGAGGCGATATTCACAGCATCACCGTAAACATCACCCTCGCGAAGGACCACATCTCCAACATGAATCCCAATCCGCATGGGAAGTCTCTTCTTCTGAGAAGATTGGCTTACCAAAGTCTTCTGAATATCAACTGCACATTCGACTGCCTGTAACGCGCTCTGAAACTCAACTAGAAATGCATCGCCAATCGTTTTTATTTCATGCCCCGCATGCTTGGCCAAGATCGGTCGAATAATACCCCGTTGAACCTCAAGCGTTTGTAGGGCAAGAGACTCATTCTCTTGTGTCAGCGCAGTGTACCCTACTAGATCCGTGAACATTATTGCAGCAAGTTTCCGTTGCTCTGCGGTCAACTGTACGAACAGCTTGGAAGTTGAAGTAGATGGAAATAAAGCCTTACAGGGCATGGATATTGCTGATCTAACAATCGCCGTGGTCCCCAAACATCCGCGGCCCATTTAGAACCAAGGCGATATTGGCCGCTCGACGTGAAATTGCTAACCCCACGGATCGATCGCCCGTGGCATGCTAGCGAACTTGCAATACCCCCTAGTATATCGTATCGATATATTAAATAGTTGGACAGCTTATACTATCGAATCGATATACCGCCTAGAGATGCAAACAAATGAGCCTCGCACTTGAGTCAGTGTCCGAAACCAACTATGAATCGAAAGCGACGAACATCGTAAGCGTCAGGAACCTTTCAAAAATATTCAACGGAAAAGTGAAAGCGGTTGATAATATAAGTTTCAATGTCCCAGAAGGAGAAACCTTCGGTTTCCTCGGCCCCAACGGCGCAGGCAAGAGCACCACAATACACATGCTCACAACAGTCCTAAAACCCACATCAGGTACCGCAGAGATCTGTGGATATGATATTACAAAAAACCCTGGAGCAGTACGAAGGTCGATAGGCGTAGTACCACAAGAATACACTGCCGACGAAGACCTTACCGGCTACGAGAACATAATGCTCTGCGCAGACTTTTACGGCATACCGAGAGACATCTCCAAGCAGAGAGCGCAAGAGCTTCTAAGCCTAGTCGAGTTACATGACGCAGCAAAGAGGAAAGTCGAGACATATTCTGGCGGAATGCGACGAAGGCTCGAACTTGCATGCGGGCTCGTGAGCCGACCGAAGCTCCTATTCCTAGACGAACCAACGCTGGGACTTGACGTCCAAACCAGAGTCGCCATCTGGAATTACATTAGAAAATTGAAGACTGAATATCATATGACCCTATTCATGACAACTCATTACTTAGAAGAGGCAGATGCTGCCTGCGACAAAATCGCAATAATAGATCACGGACAAATTCTGACGATCGGTACTCCATCAGAACTAAAGGCTGCGTTGGGTGGCGACGTCATCCAGCTTGGAGTGAAGGAAACCGAATTAGACCTTTCCTCGCTAATCTCTCAGGTCAAGTACGTAAAATCGGTGAGCAGGTCCGATTCGTCGTATCGTGTAAAAGCAACGTCAGGAGAAGAAGCAGCCCCAGCAATCATAGAACTCCTCAGAAACCGCGGGTACCATGTGACACGCATCTCACTAACCAAACCCTCCATTGATGAAGTGTACCTAGAATACACTGGCCGCTCAATAAGAGAGGAAGGACCCGGTGAAGATCAGGCAACTACGATGATGCGCACAATGAAGAGGGCAAGACGATGAAAACGCAATTGACAGAGAACACGCGCATAAACACAAGCCCACTTCATGGATTACTGCCTTTAACAAATCGAGAGCTGAAGAAATGGTACAAGGCACCCGTCATCCTACTAATGTCGATGATTCAGCCCATTATCTGGCTTGCACTATTCGGGAAATCAATGAATTTCGGAGCCATCTTTACCGCCGGTGCCTTCAACATTCCCGGATTGAACATCCCGAAAGCAGTACTCAACAGCATAAGCCAACAGTTAATGCTGTCCACCTTCGGAACACACGACTACTTCTCCTTCCTTGCCGTTGGAATGCTGTCGTTCGTAGCGCTATTCACCGCCATGTACAGCGGAATGTCGATTGTTTGGGATCGGCGACTTGGCTTTCTAAACAAATTACTAAGCACTCCGCTAGCGCGAGGAGTGATCCCCATGGCTAAAGTGCTTTCATCGGTAATTCGCGGCCTGACCCAATCGGCGGTCGTATTCGTAATTGCGGTCCTTCTAGGTCTGGACTTATCTCACATTACGCTCCTTGGGGTCATCGGAACCTTCGTCGCACTGTTCCTCATGCTGCTGGGCCTTTCGTCCCTGTTTGTAATGCTGGCTATTCGTTCGAAAAGCTGGGAAAGCCAGATGGCAATAATGAATCTCCTAAATCTACCTCTACTGTTTGCGAGCAACGCTCTCTTTCCAGCAAAATTCATGCCCAGCTGGCTACAACCTATCGTGCGCATCAACCCAATCAGCTACGCCACAGACATCGCACGCCAACTTCTTCTCGGCGCTCCTGGTATGGCCAGCCTGACCTTCGACTTCATGTATCTTGCAGCCTTCGCCGCCTGCCTTTCTGTGCTCGGCATGTACATGTCATGGAAATTCCTCACAAAATAAGAACGAATTTACGCTTACGGACAGAGGTATTAAGGGGATTTCACGTTTCGTTTAACGTTGGGCACTATCCCCGACCCCAATTTAGTTCTTGATGTGTTGTATCACGAGGCCTAACATTGACGTGGTGGAAGATAAACGAGCCGCTCACTCAGCCTCGTCTCGCATGTGCAAATGACCCTCCGCTCCTTGAGACTGTCTTATGGATATTCTACTCTAGATAGAGCAGAATTGCTACAGAACGTTCATCCTGAAAATTTGATCTCAGGACTCCGATGATCGCGTAAGCATCCGGAATAACCGTACACGTACAGTGAGAATAATTGCTCAGGCTTGGCTTAGTGGCCGGTCGAAGACTACTAGAATAATAGCTTCGCATTATACATCCAACGCGAGAGAGATGGACGAATCAGGCTCATACTTGAAAGAAGTTCTCAGTATCCCTGTAGAAACAAATATGAGACCTGCACCGGTCACGATTTCTCCCACGAGCACAGTCTCCTTAGTAATGGATCTGATGGCAAGGGAAAATGTCGGATCCATAGTTGTTGTGGAGAACCAACAACCCATCGGCATAGTTACTGAAAAAGACATTCTACAGAGAGCGATCAAGCCCGGAAAGAATCTTGACCTGACGGTTGTCAAGGAGATAATGTCCAAGCCACTTGTCACGATCGAAGCTGAGCAAACATTAGCGGATGCGCTGGAAATGTTGCACAGGCATAATATCAGAAGATTGATAGTCACAAAAAACGGTGCATTTGTAGGACTTACGACTGAAAGACGGCTCCTTGAGATTGCCTACGGTCAGTACCTGGTAAGGGACAGTATGCCTCATGTGCCCGTATCTGACTATGATGTTCATAGGATACGGATCGCGTATGTGAGCACCTATCCGCCCCGCGAGTGTGGCATAGCTACTTACACCAATCATCTTGTCGAAGCCACATCCACCTACTGCTTACACGCTGTGAAGCCTCCGATGGTTGTCGCAGTTAATGAGCGAGGTGGATACTATGACTACGAGATTCGAGTCAAGTGCCACATTGACGCAAACGATTTTCAATCCTACGACAGAGCCGCTCAATACATCAATGATTCTGACGTAGATGTTGTAAATCTGCAACATGAGTACGGAATATTCGGTGGAGAATGGGGAGACTACGTCACAGAGTTCCTGCAAAGAGTCAAGAAACCGGTTGTCACCACTCTACACACCGTTCTTGAAGAACCGGAACCTGCTGCAAAAAAGGTTCTGGAAGGCGTCCTTGACAATAGTGACCTCGTCGTTGTGATGGCGAAGGTTGGCATAGCGATACTGGAACAACAGTATGGTAGCTTTGCCGACAGGATTAGATTCATCCCTCACGGCTGTCCAAATGTGCCTCACCTCGAAACCGCAATGACAAAACAAGGCTTGGGACTCAAAGATAGATTGGTGCTATCGACTTTCGGATTGCTGAGCCGCGGGAAGGGGATAGAGTACGCAATTGAATCACTTCCCCAGATACTGAAAGAGAATCCTGAAACGCTCTATCTGATTATCGGCGAGACGCATCCAGAGGTGAGGAAAAGCGAAGGCGAAACTTACAGGCAAAATTTACTTGATCTAGTTGAGTCACTCGGATTGGAAAAGAACGTGAGATTCGTAAATCGCTTTCTGGCTGAAAACGAATTAATCAACTATCTTCAGGCGACCGACATCTATGTTGTTCCATACCCGAATCGAGAACAGATCAGCAGTGGGACACTTTCATATGCCCTCAGCACGGGGAAAGCCATTGTCACGACGCCATTTCTTCACGCCGAAGAGGCGATATCTAGTGGTGCAGCCTTAGAATGTGCGTTTAAGGACCCGCAATCTATAGCTGAACGCGTGAATCTACTTTTGGGAGACCATCAAATTCACCGAAGATTAAGTAGAATGGCCTATGAGTACAGTAGACGAATGATATGGCCAAACGTAGCTATGAGTTATGTCAACACCTTTTACGAAACCCTTGGTCTCTGAAGTCTGTGATCTGATCATGCTTACCGACTCCGAACTTCAACGAAATGGGAAACGAAGCGTATGGTGACATCCTCGGATTTGAATGACAGTCTCGAAGAACTGTGCAGGAAACTACAGACATCACTGAAAATTGACCATCTCCTATCCTTAACCGACCATATTGCGCTACTCCAACACGCAAAGTTTTCAGTCCCAGCCAGAAAGGAAGGATACGCAGTAGACGACAGCGCTCGTGCGCTAGTTTTCGCAGCAAGAGCTGGAAGACTGTGCCCTGATCAACGGCTCGCGAAGCTGACCCGGAAGTTGTTGAGTTTTATCCTCCTAATGCAAGAGGAAGATGGCAAGCTACATAACTTCATGGACTCGTCACAAAGAATTATTGATGAAGCAACTGTAGGCGATCATCTTGGACGCGCTATCTGGGCAGCTGGAAGAGTGATTAACTCTGATCTTCCGAACGGAATGCGCGCCGCAGCACGTTCGATCTTTGACAGAGCATTACCTTGGGCAAAAAGTTCAACATCCGCACGAACGCAGGCATATGCTTGTTTAGGATTGCATGAGCGCCTCGAAGTTGAAACTGCAGACTCAAATTTGCAAACAAACCTTAAAGAAATCGCCAACAGCCTCGTTGCATTGTACAAGTCCAATCAAGCGCCTGAGTGGAACTGGTTCGAGAACATTCTGACGTACGACAACGCCCGATTGAGTCAAGCCTTACTCGCCGCATATCAAACGTTACATGATCCGGTCCACCTCGACGTAGGTGAGGAATCCCTCCATTTCTTGGAGAAAATCACAACAATCAACGAAACGTACGTGCCAATCGGAAGCAGAGGATGGTATAAGAAAGGCGGAGAAAGGGCACTCTACGACCAACAACCGATTGAACCTGGCTCAATGGTCGAAGCCACAACGCTGGCCAATCGGCTCACCGGATCAAAGTCGGATGAGCGCAATATGCGGCAAACGCTCGGATGGTTCTTTGGCCTCAACACAAAGTCGGTCAGACTCTATGATGACTCAACAGGCGCATGCTACGATGGAATAAACGAGAAGGGTCTTAACGAGAACCAGGGAGCAGAGTCGACGCTTGCCTTTCTCCTCGCAGCGCAGGCCGTTATAGAAAGCAACAATGAGGCACATCAGATGAAAGACGGCAAAGACTCGTCGAACTCGCTCACCAGTTGGCGGAGCGATTCTTAACCTCAATTAATGCTCGATCGAATTTGGGGTGTATCCTTCCTCTTTAAAATCGATAGGTGCAAAATTGAAATTTTGCTACGTTTTCGTCAGACTCACTCGACAACCTTTTTCCCATGAGCACCTAATTCCCTTACGGGTTCAAGTTTGATCCCTGCAACAGGTTTACGCAACTGTCCGAAGTGTCCGAGATGTGGTGGCTGCACGCGTCGATCAAACGGAAGATGGTTCTGCCTGTTCTGCAGGATCTACATGTAGGCATACATCGAGCCAATGTTCGGCCAGCAACCGCAAGTGGCTACGTGATGACTTGTAAAGCCCGGTAATCTATCGGAAAAATGGTCTGAGTGGAATTTCCATTCACGATAATCAATCACAACTAGTTATAACCTCTCGAACAGGCTAGATTACGGGGCAGGTAATTTTGTCTGAAAAGAAAGTCTTCGCTAGAGAAGCGACTGGACTCATCAGACGTTTGGGGTTCTTGGACCAATTCATCATTTCAATATCAATCATAAACGTGACCGGCGGATTCATCTTCACAATGATTGCGGCACCATATTTCTTCCCTGGCGCCAACATGATCGCCGTCTTTATGCTCGGTGCCATACCCGCCTTCGCATTCGTGATCACATATTCTATCTTCAGCGCCGCCATGCCACGTTCGGGCGGAGACTACGTATGGAGTGGAAGAATACTTGGCCCACGGTGGGGTTCCGTACTTGCCGTAATAATACTTCTAGCTGGAAGCATCTATGGCCCGTCATTCAACTTCTGGTTACTCGATGCCTTCGGATTAGCACAACTCCTCTTAGCTTGGGGATTAGTCAGCGGGAACCCTTCTCTTATTTCGCTTGGAACAACCGTTTCCACGCCACCCTGGGGCTTCGCCATATCCTTACTTGCCATAGCGGTAGTGTTTGTTGTCGGACTGTTCGGAACTGAAATCTATCGAAAAATCAACAAGTACAGTTTCGGTTTCTACACTATAACTGCAATACTCTTTGTTATTGGGATTGCCTCGATAAACACGGCAACTTACAATGCTTCCTTCGATGCTGCGATGCAGTCGTTTAATGTGACTCATGCGCAGGTTCAGGCAGCAGTAACCACCAACCCACAACTGGTTGGCTCCAGTCTCGCCAGCACAATCCTCGCTGTTGTCCCGCTTGGTTTTCTTACTTATTCAGGTTTCAATTTCAACACGTACCTTTCAGGCGAAACGAAAGATGTCTCCAGCACAATGCCGAGAGCGTTACTATCTGCGACAGTGGTGACTCTTATCGCGCTCTCCATTATCACGTACTTGGTCTACGCGGTGCTCGGCGGCAATTTCGTTGGAGGCATAAGCTACCTCTACAATACTGGTGCACTGGCTTCGGTCCCCGTTCAGCCCACGATTAACTTCCTAGTTGCATTAGGCCTGCCGATCTGGCTTGGTGTTTTAATCAACATTAACATCATCCTCGGATTCTTCCTTGTCGCTCTAGCATACACGATGACGTTTAGTCGAATCTTATTCGCGATGTCATTTGATCGGCTCATTCCAGACAGAATATCAGGCGTCAACGACAAATTCGGATCACCCCACTACGCTATCATACTCATAACAGTCATCAGCGTCGTCTTCACGGCATTCTGGTGGTATGCAGGACTCGTCTTTGGTTACTTCAATGGAACATTCGCACTTGATGTTGGTTACCTAATACCCGGCCTCGCAGCGCTGCTATTCCCGTTCATTAAAAAGGACCTGTACGAACGGACAGTAGGCTCACTCGGCGGTTGGTTCAAAATAAAAATCGCTGGACTACCACTCATATCCATCGGAGGACTTGCAATCCTCCTTATCTGGGGCTTTGGTCTATACAGCCTCCTGAATCCGACCATCTCATACACATTCCTAGGCAGCGCATTACCGGCCGCGCTGGGAACGACCGTAGCCCTGATAATTACCGGTCTCGCAATCTTCGAACTCTCAAGACGATATCACCTGAAGAAAGACGGTTTCGACATCTCTCTAGCATACAAAGAAATCCCACCCGAGTAAACAGGCCCTGACAGTTGACTCAGAAGTGACCGAAAGTCCCCTCGCAGATATCGTTGAGGAAACTAGACGCTTAGTTGAGTCTGCGGAGAAAAGAGGCATAACTCTAAGGCTCTTCGGAGGCATGGCGATCCGCTTCCACTGCCCTAGCGCCACCCATCGCGCACTACAACGCAAATATGCCGACGTCGATTTCATGGCACTGAAAAAACAATCTCGTGAAATCAAGAAATTCTTCCTAGAAATGGGTTACAGTCCACGCGTGGCGTTCAACGCAATGTCCGGCGACAAACGCCTAATCTTCAACGACATAGAACGAGGAAGACGTGTAGACATTTTTCTCGACACATTCGAGATGTGCCACCGATTCGACTTTCGAAACCGACTAATCATCGATAAACCAACCATACCGCTCGCTGACCTGTTGGCCACAAAGCTGCAGGTTGTGGAGATAAGCGAACGTGAATACCGAGACATAATTGCCCTGATGTATGATCATGAAGTTGGAGATACGGACGCACCCGAAACCATCAATGGATCGTACCTAGCGGATCTCTGCGCAGACGACTGGGGACTCTATAAGACTCTGAGCATTAACCTCTCCAACATTCTGCTCGCACTTGACGAATACCCATTAGATCCTCAAGTGAAGGAGACGGTGCATAAGCGGGTAGACGCCCTTCGCTCACGATTCGAAAACGCTCCAAAATCAATGGGATGGCGAATGCGAGCGAAAATCGGAGAAAAGAAACAATGGTATCAACTCCCCGAAAGAGACAAGGAAATCATAGACTCACGCTCATACGGCGAAAGAACACAAACGCAATAACTCCATCAAGAGCCGGCAAGCCATGAGCGCCCCGAACATTAGACCTAATCTATCCTTTGACATTTCATTACAGGAAGAAAGGACGCGCCAGATGCTGAATGCCAAGCGAATAATCTCTTTCTCTCCTCACCCTGACGATTCAGAATTAATCGCCGGCGGTTACATTGCAAACGCAACCGATAGAAAAGCTGAGGTGAAGTTAGTAGTTGTCAGCGATGATCGCATGTCCTTAACCTCGATTGAAACCGAACTGCCAATGGAAAAGATCGTAGCAATTAGGAAGAAAGAAGAGATGAGTGCCGTTGAGATACTCGGCATCAGAGATACTCAATTCCTCGAGTATGCTGACTCCCGCATTCCAGAACCAACATTGCTCATGAATGATTTCCTGACCATCATTCGAAGCTATGCGCCAGACCTTGTAATCAGCGTTGACCCATATCTGCCATACGAGGCACATCCCGATCATTTGAACACGGGCAACGCGTTGCTGCGAGCGGTACTTTTTCACCAGTATCCTTACGTTCTCAAGTCCGCTAAACCAAAATCGAAACCCCCGATAATCGCACTAGGAGCTACCGCCTCTCCAAATGTGATCGTACCAATTGACAGCTCGATAGATAGGAAAATCAAATCAATACTCTGTCACACATCCCAATTTCCGAATGCTGAAAATATTGAACAGAAAATTCGTAACACTGCTTCAATTTTCGGAAGGATGATCAGTTGCCGCTACGGTGAAGCATTCAAAGTTCTTCTACCTGACGAAATCCATATGGGCATGTTAGCGCTGGGGTGAAGTCTTCTGATTTTCGATTGCAGATACCAAAAAACGCCGACTCTAAATCTGACCGGGTTTCGTGCAAAAATCGAAGCTAGAACTCTTTCAGATACTTACTAACCGCTTCGCGAATGACGAACGAGCGTGATGGGACAGTGTTATTCGCGATTAGTTCGTCAATCCTTTCCAGAAATTCGAGTGGAAGGGTAGCCGTGATGTTAACTCTTCTTTCCGATCTACGCCCGAGCGACAATCCCGTATCCTCAATCATTACTCAATGAATCCAGTATGGGCTTTCAATTCTCTTGCCATATCCCAAGCAACTCTCGTAGCCTGGATTAAACCAATCCTGCACGATAAGTGTAGATTCACTCGAGCCGCTCTGACTTTGCGGACAATCGTCGTCGCGCACCATCCCTAAGAACATGCTCAATCCTTACACGAGTAACGTAAGCACACGTTCAGAATTTTACTCGTTTGTAGAAGATATTTTTCACCAACTCGCCTGAGATAATGTAGGCTGCTACGATTAGTCCCATCGCAAGTAGAAACAGAATAGATGGGGGTTTGAACCCGAACAGATCGCCAAGCGAAGTGTACGGAAGTACAAGTGATGCTACTGCGATTGTCAGCGTGGCTGTGAGCAAGTGCTTGCCTGGAGTGCTTTTGAAGAAAGGCCTGCGGCTACGAATGACCAGTACAATCAACGATGCTGAGACGACTGACTCTATGAACCATCCAGTCCTGAATAGGTCTACTGAGGCATGTAGGAGGAACAGGAGTACTCCGAAGGTGACGTAATCGAACACTGAACTTAAGATGCCAAAGACTATCATGAAATTCCGAATAAATGTGATGTTCCAACGTCGTGGTTGCTCAACCATTTCACGGTCCACGTTGTCTGTGGCGATGGTCATTTCTGGAAAATCTGTCATCAAATTGGTAAGCAGTATCTGCTCTGGAAGTAAGGGAAGGAACGATAGAAAGAGGGATGCTCCTGCCATGCTGAACATGTTTCCGAAATTAGCGCTGGTTGCCATGAATACGTACTTGAGTGTATTCGCGAATGTCCTCCTTCCTTCTTCCACTCCGTGAACAAGCACTCCCAGATCCTTTTCGAGTAACACAAGATAGGCGGATTCTTTGGCGATATCTACCGCGCTATCCACGGAAATACCGACGTCAGCAGCGTGGAGTGCCGAGGCATCATTAATACCATCTCCCATGTAGCCTACAACATTTCCAGCTTTTTTGAGTGAGAGAATGATCCGTTCCTTTTGGTTGGGCTCAACTTCTGCGAAGATGTCCACTTCATTTACTCGTCCGAGCAATGCTTCATCACTCATTCCACGAAGATCTGATCCCGAAAGCATTCTCGAGGCCAACAGTCCGACTTGACCACTAATATTACCAGCAACTAATCGGTTATCGCCAGTGATGATTTTCAGTGAAATGCCGAGATGTTTCAGTTGACCTATGGTTTCAGCGATATTGGGTTTGATTGGATCAAAGAGCACTAGGAATCCTAGGAACGTCATACTGGCTTCGGAGTTTTTGTTAATTACTGTTTCAGATCCGAGGTTTTTGTAAGCGATCCCTAGAACACGGAAGCCTTTGCTGCTGAACTCTTCAAAGCTTTGCTGAATCTGCTTCTGTACTTGAGTGATTTCTACGGATCCCTCTGACGTTTCAACTGAAGAGCAAACGTCGAGTACGTTCTGCAAGGCGCCTTTCGTCACCATTAGACTTGTCCCGTCCTTCGAGGTAAGGATGCTTAGGCGTTTGCGAATGAAATCGTACGGTACTTCATCGAGTTTCTGATAGCCTGTCGAATCTACGTGTTGTGATCGAATTGCATCATCGATTGGATTTGAGAATCCTGTCTGGTAGGAAGCGTTTAGAAAGGCGTAGAGCAAGGCTTTCGCGCTCTCTTTACCGCTAAAATCCAGAACGGATTGGATCTTTATTGTCCCCTCAGTCAGAGTACCTGTCTTATCAGAGCACAGCACATTCATGCTGCCAAAGTTCTCTATTGAGGAGAGACGTTTCACTATGACTTTTTGTGCTGCCATATTCTTGGCTCCGTGAGCGAGGTTGATGCTGATGATCGCGGGTAGCAGTTGTGGAGTCAGCCCAACGGCGAGCGCTAGCGAAAAGAGAAGGGATTCCAGCACCGGTCGCGCAAAATAGACGTTTATCGCAAAGGTGACGACAACCAGCACTAACGTAACTTCAGTGAGTAAATATCCGAACCGGCGTACACCATGCTCAAACTCTGTTTCCGGTGGCTTAAGTTCTAACCGTTCGGAGACTTTCCCGAACTCCGTCTCTGTTCCAGTTCCTACGACAATAGCCTTCGCACTGCCGCTAACGACATTAGTTCCCATAAAGAGGCTGTTTGTTCGCTGGCTTAGCGACGTTCCCTGCGGAAGAATTCCGACTGATTTCTCTGCGGGATACGTTTCTCCGGTCAGAGAAGCTTCATTGACGAATAAATCTCTCGATTCGAGAACAAGGCAGTCCCCAGGGATAAGATCGCCAGCACTAACCTTGACGATGTCCCCAGGCACAATTCCATCAACGGGAATTTCCTTCTGCCCTCCATCGCGAAGTACCGTTGCCTTCGTTTGCACGATTGCTAGTAGCTTCTTGACGGCATCGGATGCGCTTCGCTCCTGCCAGAAACCAAGCAAACTGCTCACCAAAATTATCACCAGAATAATGGCGGCGTCCACTGGATCGCTAAGAAAGAAAGACAGTACCGCAGCGACGATCAGGATGAGAATGATAGGGCTCTTGAATTGGGCTAATAGAAGTGTAAGTGCATCTGAACGTTTCTGGGGTTTTACGATATTCGAGCCGTATTGAAGCAGACGCTTAGCAGCTTCAACGCCAGTCAACCCATCTGGAGTCGTTTGAAGTCCCAGCAAGACTTCAGAGGCAGGAACGCTCCAAAATGCGCCTGGATTTCGCTCTAACTTACTGTTGGATCCCGTCTAGCGATTCCTCATTCGCTTTAAACAGCGATTAACCGTTCATCGCGAAGGATAGTAACATAAAAGTTGCTAAAATTTGCTAGCAATCAGGGATGAGATCATAGTTCCAGACAGGGCAAGGGTCGATAGTATGACGGTCGACGCTGAAATCATTAGAAGCTGAGGAGCCATGAGAACCTCACCTAGCCAGAGTAGCGCTATTCCTGACGCAAGGGATCCGACAAGGAATTTCATAAGAAGCTTCTGCGATCTTTCATCTGTCGATCCTTTCACCTTCGCGCGTAGAAATCCGATGGGCAGACCCAGGTAAAAGGCTCCGATCAGAAAACTAGCTTCTAAGCCAGACAGGACAACTGCAACCTCAGGATCACCTTTGGTCAAGGCGAACGTGTCGGAAGATAAGGCGAGGATTCCAACTAGCGGGTACAATACAACTTTCATGATGCCTTGCTCTACGTGGCTCGATGTTATTGAACGAGCGACGAATGGGCTGAATGAGTAATACCATGCGTTGAAGACAACCATGAACTCGTATCCAGCTCTGGTCTTCATGATTGAGTTGTCGCGAAAGTTTCTCAACAGTTGAACTTCAGGGGCGGCTTGGGAACCGTATGTTGCTGTCGCAATGAGGCACAACGGTTGTTGGCTTTGACTTGGCGCCGTGCTGCTGGATGTAATCGTTGATGTAATCGTAGTAGCTGTGGGTGACATCACCTGAACAGTCACGTTTGCTGTATGTGCAAGGAGTGAGCCTGGTAATCCACTGAACCCGTTGACTTGTAACAAGTAGCTTCCTGTGGGGGTTGTTGTGGAAGCGCTTATGGTTAGCGTCGTGGAGGCGACTGCGTTTGACAATGGGGTTACAGGTCCTCCAAGATTGACCGAGACTCCGTTCGGTGCTACGCTAAGCCAGGATGCTGATAGTGAGACGGTGGAACTGAACGCGTTCTGTGAATAGACCGATATCGTTGACGTGCCTGAACTTCCCTGGTTGATCATTACTGTGGCTGGCGAAGCTGCGATTGCAAAGTCTTCCGTGTTGGGCATTGCAGCCACTATCACGGTTATCGTCAAGAGGGTAGAATGCGACAGGGGGCCGCTTGCTGCAAGTATTGGAATAGGGTAGATTCCGGTTGGTGTTGATCCTGCGACTGATACGGTAAGCTGTGAGGATGCGGATCCTGCTAGCGGCATAACGATAGTACTCGGATTAAAGCTAACAAACAGCCCATTCACGGCGGCCGTGGTGAGAGTGACAGCAGAAGAGAATGTGCCGGAAGCTTGCAATGTTACCGATGAGGTCGTTTGTGAGCC